>Ga0074195_1001021_pt1 | contig 44493 bp, 36 predicted proteins | sample EPASupsiteHSE623_FD_64525 | JGI IMG/M metagenome (GOLD analysis project Ga0074195, IMG submission 64525) | Bioremediated contaminated groundwater from EPA Superfund site, New Mexico - Sample HSE6-23 | ecosystem: Environmental > Aquatic > Deep subsurface > Groundwater > Contaminated ...
AGTACATATGATCGGCGACACCGTCGAGACACTCGAGCTCGCCGGCTACCGCTTCGACCTGTTGGCCGACGGCAGAGTCAAGCTGGTGAAGCCGGCCTCCACGCCGACCGCTGAGGTGGCCGAGACCCTCCGATACGTCCGTGAGAACCGGGACGAACTGGTATCGGTTCTCTCCGCCCGGGCTGACGACAAGTCCTCCGGGGCTCTCGAATCCTCCGCTTTTCCGTGGGATACGGTCGCGAACCGCCTCGAGTTCTGCGAGATGTCCCACCGGGAAGGCTGGTTCCAGTTCCGCCTCACCCGTGGACTACGTGAGCGTCGGGGGTGGAGGACTGCCGGCGAGGTCGCAGCGCGCTGGTGGTCTCGCAACGGGGGTCAGCCGACCCGGGAGCTCGAGGCGGAGGCCCGTCGGCTCTTGGGCGCGGACGCGCGAGAGGTTGCGGATCTGCTCCGCGCACGCCAGGAGGTCGACCGATGAGCCCGGCCACGATCGAAGACGTCTGGCTGACCACCGAAGAGGCCATGCGGTATCTCCGGGTCGCGAGATCGACCATCGCGCGGTTGATGAGACTCTGGGACAGCGGGAAAGGCGGCATCCGTTACAGCAAGGCCCCCGGGATCGGTCCACGCTTCCAGAGGTCCGCCCTGGACGAGTACCTGATGTCGTTCGTGAAGGCCCAGGTGCCCCCACCCGCACCAGGCCGCTCGGCTCGAGCTGGCATGTCTGTTGCTGTTCCTGGGGACGACGAGATCGTGCCAGGCACGACGATGACACGGCGAGAGCTGAGGGAGAGAGTGGGCTACTGATGGCGCGGGCCAGGAAGGGTCAAGGCAACGTCCGAAAGAAGGGGAATCGCTTCCAGGCGATCGTCCAGATCGACGGGAAGAGGTACTGGCAGAACTTCGACCGGGAGGCCGACGGGTGGGACTGGATTTCCACCAAGAGAACTGACGCGTTGCGGGGGATCCTCGGTATCAAGGTCGAGGAGAAGCCAGCGGTCATGCTCTTTGTTGACGTTGTCCGTCTCTACCGGCTCGCAAAAGCGGACTGGCGCGAGGGCACCTGCAGGTTCTACGACGGCCACATGAAGACCTCGCTCCTGCCCCGGTTCAAGGACCGCCCGATATCCGACATCACGGCTTCCGAGATCCAGACCTACCTGAACGTGCGCCGCACCTGCGTGTCGGCGATGACCGTCAAGAAGCTCTTCCAGCTCCTGTCGCAGGTATTCAACTACGCGGTCGGGATGGCGTGGATCCCGAAATCTCCGATGAACGGGGTGGTGCGTCCGAAGCCGCAGACGAAGGAGAAGCGCTGTCTTCGTATTCACGAGCTCCGGGCCATCCTGGCGAACTGCCCGGAGAAAGACCGGGCGCTCATCACGGTGTTGATCTTGACCGGGCTTCGAAAGGGCGAGCTGTTCAGGATGTCCTGGGACTGGGTCGACTTCGATAACGAGATGATCCTTGTGAAAGTAGCCAAGTGCGGGTCGAGCAAGATCCCGATGTCAGCCAAGGTAAAGGCCGTCCTGTGGAGCCTTGGGGCCGGTGATTCCGGGCTCGTCTTTCCCGGTCGGTACCGCGATCGGGAGGGAGATGCGCGATTCGACCCGAGGAAGCAGCTATCGAACAAACGCGCGGCGATCTCTCGGGCGCTCGAAGCGGCCGGGGTCGATTCGACCGGAGTCTCGATGCACACGTTCCGGCACTCGTTCGTGACCGCCCTCGAGGAGATCCCGGGGGTTTCGTACGCGGTGGTCAGAGCCCTGGCCAGACACGGCAAGTCGAGCGTGACGGATCACTATCTGCACGTCGAGACCGAAAGACTGCGGTGGGCTCTGGATCAGCTCGAGGAGAGACTCTTTGCGCCGTCGAACGTGATCCCGCTGCGAATGGCCGCAGGGTGAAGTGTGCCCGAAGTGTGCCTGGATAGTTCCGTCCTACGGCAAAAGCCGCTGCCAGAGCTGATCCAAGTGACTTCATGGTCGGTCTCCGGAACCGAGGATAGCAGTTCAATTCTGCTCGGGGGTACCAGCCCCAAAGGCTCGCCCAGAGCCAATTCCCAAGGCCACGAACCACCCCCCTGGTTGCTCCCGAATCTCCCCGTTTGCGGCCTTTTTGCCCCAGAAGTGTGGCGGTAGTGTGGCGGATGATCCTCGATCCGGAGTCCAGACGATCCACGACAAGACACCGGAACCGAGTCCAACACCGTCGTGGAAAGCCCATGTGAAGTCCTTCCATCCCGGTTTCTCGAGGACTCGATGGGAACCGCCCCTGCTCCGCTTCAGACGCCATCCATTTCGGAGCAGAGCGGCCAGGACTGCCCGGCTTTGGTGGCGGGCCAGCGACTCACGCCGCCTGGGCGAACTGGACGGCTTCAAACTCCTGCTCCAGTTCGCCGTGTTCGAGCTTGTCAGCGATGACGTGCAGCGCGAGCCCCTTGACGGCCTGCAACGCTGACTGCTTCGTCTCCCCGTAGCTGATCACGCCCGGCAACTCTGGTACAACGGCAAATCAGCGGCCGTCTTCCTCGCGGTCAATCACGACGGTCAGAATCATAGACCCAGTCTACCACGCGGTGAGTGTTGGGCTCGACCGGGTCGATGGGTCTGTTTGTTGAGAGAGCGCCCGCGTTCCCGGGCTGCAGGATGGAAGAAGGAAGAGCCGCCTTTCTCCGTCAGGCTCTTGCCGCAGCTCTTGAGCGTCGTCGGCCCGTCACCGTCAACATAGCCCCCAGCTCGAGGGGTATCTGGGGCTGGCTGGGTGAAGCCTTCACGAGGGAGTTGTACGCTTGCTCGAACGCTGCCGACTTCACGCCGAGTCTGTGGAGAATCTCCAGTCGGATGTCTTTCTCGGTCGCCCAGTCCATCGAGGTCGCTTTATCGGCGAAGCGCTCCCACTTCAAGACGGCTGGATGAGTGACCGAGAAACGTTCCGCGAACTGTGTGGTGGTCATTTCCCAGGAGTGTCGGATGAAGCGGATCTCGTTGCCCGTCAGCCTTGCAGGCTTGTGGGCGAGCGCTTCCAGAACCATGTCGGCGAGCTTGTGGAAATTGATATCCGGCGTCCACTCTCCACGGAACTGCATCATCGGAACGTCGATCAAGATGACGGCGAACCCGAAACCATCGTACCGGAAAGAAGGCTGGATTTTTCGTTCGAGTTTGCTCATGTTGCCTCACCCTACAGGGCGATCGTGGTCACGAGGATGAGGAGGGTATCCCCCTCAAACGCGACCGCGATACGAATTTTTCGGTCGTCCACTGTCTTACCCCTGATCGCATAGTTCCAAGAGTTCCATTCCGGCTTGAACTCATCCTTGCTCTTCTCGTGGTAGCCCGACCGGATGACCTGTCCGACCTCGCGGTAATCGATAGCGCGTTCTCCTCGTCTCGCTGCCGAATGCCGGGTATCCCGGACTTTTTCGGCCGCCCACAACCTCCGCGCCAGCTTTAGCGGATCGGGTAGTTTCTCCGGGCGTTTCGATTTTCTCTCCACATCTTATTGTAACTCAATTACAATGGTCTTGCCTACCCCTTCGGCAGGAACCGCGCTCAGGACAAGCCAGGAAGACCGAGAGATGGCCGAGAGGGATCGTCCTTTGACGCCGTAGTGTGGCGGTAGTGCGGTAGTGCGGTAGTGCGGTAGTGCGGTAGTGTGGTGGGTGAGTGGTGAGGTAGACTGGCTTCGGTGAGCCAGTTCCTTCCAGGAAGGAGGGGGATCAATGACCGTTCCGGTGGCTCGAGATCTTCTGTTCTGGTGTTCGATCATTGACGTTGGAATACTCGTGCTGTGGTTCCTGTTCTTCACGTTTGCCCACGACTTCACGTACCGAGTCCATGGCCGATGGTTCTCCTTGTCGAAGGAAAATTTTGACGCTCTCCACTATGCGTTGATGGGGATGTTCAAACTGGCCGTCATCATGTTCAACGTCGTCCCGTACTTGGTCCTGCGCTTCGTGTTGTCGTGACGAGGCGCTTTCCGAGCCACGAGCTTCCAATGTCCGTACCGTCGTGCTTCGCGGCGCCTCCGTGGTTGTCCGGCGATGGGGCTTGCTCAGGGATCTCCCACTTTTCGGGTTTGTTTCCGGGTTGGGTCTGACGGTTGTCAACGGCGGCGTCACCGTGCTAGCATGCCGCCACCTCTTGGCCTTCCGTGTGGCGTGGCAGAGATGTCCGATCTCACGTGAAGATTGGCGCTGGAAGGAGCGAGGGGTGCGTTCCCGGTGTTGTCCGGGGCGAGAAGGGAAGCCCTCGAGGCGATCTGAGCAAATGGTCGGGGAATCTGTTGCCTCTCGGAGTATGATGTCTGTCCGAGAAAGAATACGGCCAAACCAGATTCGATGCCTCCCCGAGGGTGACCGATATATATAAATGGGGGGATTCGGGGCGTTATTTGCATGGATGTCCGTCCCCTTTGCAGTGGTACGGCGTCTTTGCGGATATCGTGCCGACTCCCCGTAGGGAAGGCAGGGACGCTGATGAGGTGGTTCACGAGATTTCTGATCCTCTCGTTGGTTTTGTCGGTCGTTGTTCCTGACGCGGAAGGGGGGCTCTTCTCGCGGCGCCACAAACGTCCCAAGAAGAAACCTGTCAAGATCAGGAAGGCGGCGGAACCCAAGGTCAAGGTTCCGATCACGGGCTTCGATGTCGTCGGGAACGAAAATGTCTCCAAAGAAGTCGTCCTTCTGTCGCTGACGTCCAAGCTCGGAGACGCCTTCACGGAGGAAAAGCTCCGGAAGGATGTCGAGGTCGTCAAGCACCTCGGATATTTCAGCTCGATCGAGACCGATCTCACTCCCTATCAAGGTGGAGTCAGAATCACGTTTCGTGTGAGCGAGAATCCGATCATCAATCGACTCTCGATTCAGGGCAACCAGCTCATCCCGACCAAACGGATCAAGGAACTCCTGAACATCAAGGTCGGATCCACGCTCAATCTGACCCAGCTTCAGGATGGGATCAAGGCTATCAACAAGGCGTATTCTGACAAGGGTTATGCCTTTTGTGGGATCCTTTCCAACGAGCAGTTCTCCATCGATCCCCGCACGCAGATGCTTCGTGTGCGCATCCTTGAACCGAAGCTGCGTCGCCTCACCGTGGCGGGCAACAAAAAGACCAAGTCCTATGTCCTCACGCGAGAGATGAGGGACCTCAAGAAAGGGCGCCTTCTCAAGACCGAGGCCATCAAGAGATCCATGCGTGATGTTCACAACCTTGGCTTCTTCGAGGACGTGAAACCGCCTCAGCCCAAATTTGACGTCAAGAACCAGGCCGTGGACCTCAATTTCGAGGTGAAGGAGCAGAAGACCGGAACGGCGAGCTTTGGAGGAGGCTACTCGTCGGTGAACGGCTTCATCGGATTTGTGGACGTCTCCGAGGCAAACTTCCGCGGAAAGGGCCAGAACATCCGAGCCAAGTACCAGTTCGGCGGAGAGCAGAGCTGGTTGCTTTCGTTCGTGGAGCCGTGGTTCATGGGTAAGCCGGTGTCTGTCGGTGGTTCAGCTTACAGAACCCGGGTCGAACGGGAACAGTTCTATAACCAGGTCAGCATGAACCGGTTCCTGGAAGAACGTGGAGGGTTCGGCGTCTCCTCGGGTTGGAGAGTGGCACGCGACACCAGGTTGACTGCCTCGTTCGCCGATGAGAACATCAAAATCGATGGCAACATCGCGAGCCGGGGTTCGATCGTAGCGGCGCTGCCAGAAGACATGAAGCCCCTCGATACCGACCATGACAATGTCGTGGAGTACCACGAACAGAGCCTGGGACTCAATTGGACCAAAGACAAACGGGACAACTACCAGTCGCCCAAGAGGGGCTATCGGATCTCTCTGGGGTTTTCCACCACGGGTGGATTCCTCGCAGGACCCAACGGATACAACAAGTACATTTCCGACTACAGGACCTACGCTCCCTTGAGGATTTTCGGGGGAAGCACTGTCGCCGTCAGAGCACGATACGGCGCCACACAAGTCACGGACGGAGAGCTGCGCTTCATCGATCGATATTTCGTTGGAGGAAACGATTCGATCCGTGGGTTTCAGGATCGGGAGTTTTCCGGGGCTGATTTCCTGGTTGGAAACTTGGAGCTCCGAAAGGACTTCTCGAAGATCGTGGGGGCTGCACTCTTCGTGGATGCAGGGGATGCCTGGGGTAGCGATGGGCAAGGGTTTTCGGCCAAGTCCTCATACGGCCTTGGATTGCGGGTCAATACACCTCTTGGACCCTTCCGGCTCGACTACGGCTTTCCCATCAATGAAGGCTATTCCGGTCGACTCCACTTCGGCATCGGACAGAGCTTCTGAGAACGGAATCCACACGCATTTCGTGACACGGTCTTTGTCGATGATTCGAGCGAGTCGGCCAGTGATCGGTCGGGTTGCGAGCGAGCTTGCGATCGCGGGTGGAACCCGACGACGCGGGAGAGGAATTCCATGCTGAAGTGGTTGTTGCCTCAGGAAGATCGTTTTTTCGTTCTCCTAAAGGAACAGGCCGAGAATGTTCTTGCTGGCTGTCAGGCCTTTCTGGAGATGATGCGGAAGTTCGACAATCCAGAGGGAAAGGCGGACAAGGTCCATCAGATCGAGCATCAGGGCGACAATCTCCGTCAGACGATCAAGCACGCTCTTGATGCGACCTTCGTGACCCCCATCGACCGGGAAGACATCCACGCTCTCTCCAAGTCGATCGAACGTGTTGCGAACTTCATCGATGGTGCCGCCAAGAGGATGGTGCTCTTCAAGATCAAGAAGCCAACCTCCGTGATGTTGAAACTGGGAGAGATCCTCGAGCGAGCCATTCAAGAGATGTGTGCCGTCATGCCCAAACTCTCGAAACCGGCTCTTTCCGAGGACATCCGGATCCATCTTCGTGAAATCGATGCCCTCGAGAAGGAAGGGGATCGGGTATACCAATCGGCCATCGCTATCCTCTTCCAGGAAGAGAAGGATGCGATCAAGGTGATCAAGGTAAAAGAGGTCACCGAATACATCGAGAACGCCATCGACATGGTCGATCGCGTCGGCCAAGTCGTTGAAACCATCGTCGTGAAGCACGCGTAAGACGTCTCGCGGATAGAGCCAGCCACTCACCTGAGCCCAACTTCGCCGGTATCGAGAGGTGTTGGCTTTCCTGTGCTTCAGATTTTCCACCAACCTGGAAGTGAGCGCCTTCCTTCCGTGGCGGACAAAGAGGAACCCCGATCCGGGTGATCCTTGGATCGGGGGTCTGGCGTCTCAAGCGCGATACCGAATTGAACGTCTCTACAGGCCCAGTTCCGGAATATCGAGAGCCTGTGGAGGCTGGATCGCGGGAATGGCCGCGCCCTGAGGGTTTCTCGCGGATGGGGCGGTATCGGGAGTCCTTGGCTTCGAAGTGTCCAGGATGTCGTTGATGTCATCCATCGACGGCATGCGAGAAGACGGTACCGGAAGAGCTGGGATCGTGGGCTGGGCTGGTACCTCTCCTCGTGAGCTGGAAATCGGAGGCGGGGAGATCTCTCCTGTGTCGCCCACTGCCGCCTGCTTGATCACTCGTGGGGTCAGGAGGATGACGAGTTCCGTCGAAGAGTTCGAGTTGTTCTTCGTCCGGAAGAAGTGTTTGATCAGAGGGATTTCTCCGAGGAAAGGGACGATCGTCGTGTTGGGACTGCTGGACTCCTGCACGAGACCTCCAACCAGCACTTCCTCGCCATCGCGGACCTGAACCGTGGTCTTTGCATTGGTTCTGTTGATGGTTGGGTAGTCGCCACGGTAGGAGACGACCGTGCTCTGTTCAACCGCGATGTCCATCGTGATGAAATTGTCCTTGTTGATCCGGGGAGTGATGTCCATCACCATGCCGGTGTCTCGTTCTTCCGGAGGTTGTGACGGTCCTCCGGAGAAAGCCACTTTGTCACCGATCCGGAGCTGAGCCTGGGCGCCGTTGATGGCCAGAAGCCTTGGGCTCGCCAGAGTGCGGGTGATCCCACTGGATTCCAGGGCATTGAAGGCCGAGTTGAGATAGAAGTTCGACCGGAAGAAATCTCCGAACTGGAACATGCTCGAGCCTTTGGCTGTTGTCGGACTGTCGTAGTAGGCCGTATCATTGTGCAGCTTCTGGTACTCGGTGACGGCGTAAATCGCTCCGGAACCGGCCGTCTTTTCGCTCACGCTGCCGTCTGCGACTTTTCCGACACCCCAGTTCCACACGAAGCCCAGGTTTCGTGTGAACGTCGTTTCCACCTTGACGATCTTCGCGTCGATCATAACCTGCGGAACCGGAAGGTCGAGCTCCTTGATAAGGTCGTCGACCTTGTTCAGGATCTCCTCGGTTCCCCGGAGGACCAACGAATTGGTCCGGGCATCCTTCTCGACCCCAATATTCACGTCCTTACCAAGTCCTTTGGCCACAATCAGGGCGACCTCTTCCGCCTTGGCGTAGCGGAGCCGGCGGGTCCGCGTGAACCCTTGCTCAAACCCCTTTTCGATGACGTCCGCAGGAGCGACGGCGTACGTGGCCTTGCCCTTCACGTCGGACAGACGCTTCACTTTGAGGTTGTTGAGGTTCGCCACGACATAGAGCGCTTCCAGCGGCTCGACCTCGGACAGGTCCACGGTCATCTTCGTTCGGACCTTGGGGTCCAAGACCACGTTGAACTTCCCGGTCCTGGCGATGATGTTGAAGATGACGGACAGGTCTTGCTCACGGGGAATGGTCAGATTCCAAGCCCTGAGAAAGGTGCCGTGAAGAACGTAAGCAAATGACAAGATCAGGACGACTGCAAGCAGCCGCTTCCTGTGCCTCATGGCTTCATCTCCTTGCCGTGACAGTGCTGCGAATGGTGCTGCGACTTCGGGCCTGTCTCTTGCGTGCGATCGGTTTCCCAATCAATCCGCAACACGGCCCTTGTGGTGTATCTAACGGCCTGCTCTATTGCATTGCGAAGGGCTCCCGACTGAGCTCTGCTCTGTCGGGCACCCGCAGTCTATCGGATCTCGTCACCTCCGACGTCTCCGGGAAAGACAATCTCACGGGTTGTCTGTCTGGAGCTGTTTCTGCACGATCCTGGATGTCTTCTTGTCAAAAACCTCGACCTTTTCCGCCGTGACGTTTTTGACCTCGAAGGCACAGGTGTTCTCGTCGGGAACTTTTGTCCCGTTCTGGACGATGTAGGTTTGTCCCTCGAACTCGATGACCGCCACATAGTTGGGGTGCTCGCCGGCCACCGCATTGACCTTGAAGACCACAGGGGGAGTCGGCGGTGGAGGCGCGGAAGCCGAGGACATGAGGGGCACGACGGGGGTCATGGCCATGGGCTCGACTTTCGGTTCGATCAACGCCTTGAAGGGGTCTAGAGTTGGGCGTTTCCCGCCACCGGCCGGTCCTTGGGTGTCCGGAGCGGGTTCCTCGGCTGAGGCGTCTCCGGGAGCGGGAGAAGGGCCATCCTGCGCGACGGCGGGGATGCAGGCCGACCAGGCCACGAACACTCCGATGATCAACAGAGCGGTCAGGAACCTCTTGTCGAGGCCTGGCACGGTCCTCAGTTGGCCTTTCATACCACCACTCCTCGTTGGTCTCTAGGGAACTCATCGACAACAGCGACTTCACGAATGACGCTTCAAATGAATCGTTCCGGGTTGACCTGCACTCTATTTGTCCCCTGGTGTCGTTGGTGCGCTTTCTTCCGGACATTTCGAAAGGCTCGCGGTCTTGTACTTTTCCAGCTGGGTCTCATCAATGATAATGATTTCCCCGTTGAGAGTGACCCGAAGGCGGGGAAACTGATCTACTGAGGCGTTGTATTTGGTTCTCTTGTCAGCCAACTGCACCAACTTGGGGAGCTTCTCGTTCTTGCTTTCCTGGGCAACGTTGAGTTGGCTCTGAGAGAAGTCGAGCTTGCCCTTGGATTTGCCTGTCGTCTCCAGTTTTTGCAGGAAGTCGTACAGAACGAAGAAAGGCCCCGAGAGATTGAAGTCCAGGGGGATGCGGCTGTTGAGTTCCTTCGTGAGCACCGACTCTATACGGATAGACTCGAGCTTGATCTGGGAAGAGTCCGCGTCATCCTCGATCTCCTTGAGGAACTGCTCGAGGCTCCGGCCTCTGGCCTTGCAGAGCATCCGGAAGATCTCCTGTTTGACCTTTTCGATCTGTTCTTCCAAGGCCTTGATTTCCTTTTGGTCGTTCTTGTACTGCTTGATCTTGGATTGCTCTTCGGTGATCTGGGTATCGAGCTCGTCGCTCTCCTTCCGATAGGGATCCTCGATCAAGAACCAGAAAACGATGAAGGCTGCGGCAGAGATGATCAGCACGCTCATGACATATGTGAGGAACTTGTTCATGGCCCTCTAGCGTCCTTTCGATCCCTCTCTCTCGAGATCCCCATCCACCTAGCGATTCAGCACGCATTGGAGCTCGAAGCTCGCCACCGTCTGATCGCGATACGGTTCCCAGGTGATTCTCTTGAGCCGCGGTGACTTGAACTGGGTCTCCTTCTTTTTGATGGCCTCCATAAGATCGGTGATTCCTGTCAGAAGCCGCTTCTTGTCATTGGCTTTCGACAGACCGTTCAGCGCCACACGACCGTCGCCTTCGATCCTCAGATCCCTCAGCCAAACCGTCTTGGCGGTCGTCAGGACGTCCTCGAAGAGCAGAAGGGTCGGAGTCCAACCGCCACCAGCTGTCTGGTTCAGGATTCTTTCGTATTCCGACTTGTTACGCTCCAGGAGCTCTTTCTCTTTGCGCTTGGCCTGTTTCTGATCGCTGTACTGCTTGTATTTCTTGACTTCGGCCCTGGTGTCCTCGAGCTTCTGTTTCTTCTCCACGATGTCGTCCACACGGGCGTTGTTGATCACCCAGAGGCCTCCGCAGGCCACGAGAGCGTAGGCGACTACGAAGATCCATCCAAATGGGATCGTGATCTTCTTCGATTGCTTCTTCTGAAGCAGGTTTATCTTGATCATGCTTCACACCTTCTCATGATCCACCCCGCTCCTTTCGGATTTCGAAAGTCGGGAGCACCCAAGACAGCAGCCTCTTACGAGGACGCCAGTCGCCTGTTCGTGACTGCTATGCATCGACCACTCCACGGAGAGCCAACCCGATGGCCACCGTGAAGTCCTGCAGGTAGTCCTCCAGCACTTCAGGGTTCGGGAGCGCCACTTCGATGCCCTGCAGCGGGTCGGCCATTTCGACATCGATTCCGAACTCGTTCGTCAAGAACACATCCAGGTTCTTCAACTTCGAGGTCCCACCCGTCAGGATGACCCTGTGGATCAGGGGTTCTCTCGTTTGGGCCTTGAAGTAATCGAACGATCGTCGGATCTCTCCGGCGAGCTCTTCGATCGTTGTTTGGACAATCTCGGTGAACTCTTGGTTCCCTTCTTCTCCACCGGCAAGACCCAAAACGCCTTCCTCGATCTTGGTTCGCTCGGCTTCCGCGAACGATTCCTTGAAAACGTTCTGGATCAGAGCGGTGATGTTGTTCCCGGCAATCGGAATCGGTCGCGTGAAGCGGAGTACCCCGTTCTTGAGAATGTTGACGTTGGTGGTTCTGGCGCCGATCGAGATCACCGCCACCACCTCGCCTTTGTCGTCGGTGGCCACTGGAGGCGCCTCGGCCTCCTCGGCTCCCTCGACCGCTTCGGGTTCCGGTTTGCCGGCCTTGAGCGAGAGCTCCAGCGAGTTGAGCGCGGCCAGCGTATCGATGTCGACCGCGTCCAGAGCGATCCCCGCTTCTTTGAAGACCGATTGGAGCTGGTTGACGTATTCCTTCTGCGCAACGACGAGGAGGACCAGGCAGCGGGCCATACCTTCCTCCTCGTACTGGGTAAGTTTTGCGAAGTCGAGCGTCACTTCTTCGAGGGGGTATGGAACGTAGTGTTCCGCCTCGTTTTTGACCGCGATCTCGAGTTCCGCATCCGGCATGACCGGAAACGGGACGAACCTCAAAATGGCGTTCTGGGCGGCCAGAGCCGCTACTGTGTTGTCGACCTGCAGATTGTTCGCCTTTCGAATGTTCTTCACGATCGCAGCGATGGCCTGCGGATCGTTGATGGCCCCGTCGACCATGGCGTTCTCGGGAACCGGTTCGATGGCGAGCCCGACGAGCTGAGGGCCGTTCGGCCCTTTTTTCATCTGCACGACCTTGATCGAGCTGTTTCCAATGTCTATGCCTAGGCTGGTGTTAGACGATCCGAAGCGGAACATGCCTCGCTCTGGCTCCTCATCGTTTCTCGAGAACCTGGCCTCTGACTAGGGCTTTCGGCCGTACAAAATCTCCCAGCTTTCATTCTAGCCTTGCCTGACCGGGCCAGGCAACCCAGGCCCCGACAGAGGCTAGCTCTTCTGTCTGTCCCTTAGATCGGTGAGCGGACGGTGATCAGCCCGCTCGCGGTTCTCTTTGCTTGACCGTCCGTGGTCACGTAAGTTCCGGAAATGTTCATGATTTCGTCAGTAGGCCCTGGCCAGGCCTACCCCCCTGTAGTAGTAGCGGAGGATCTCCTGATGGGTCCTCCCCGTAGACGCCAGGACCTTGGCTCCCCATTGGCAGAGCCCGACGCCGTGTCCCCATCCTCTGCCTGCGAGAGAGAAGACCCTCCCGGTCGGCGAGGATGCCACGTAGCGGCCAATGATCGACCGGATAGCAACATCGCCCGTGGGTTCCGGCGGATCGTCGGTGGCCACTGTCGGCTCGACCCTGTGGCCCAGGTCGAACTGGTTCTCGTCCCATCCACTCGTCGGTTCACCGGATGCGCCGGAGCCTCCTTTCATCCACCTGAGACTCCGGATGGCGTGGCGGTCGATGATGATCCGGAAGTTGTTGCCCGGAATTCGAGTCGCTCCGGTTGTTGACTGGACGATGACGTCCTTCACTCGGCCGGTGCGTGTGTAGGTGGGGATGATTTGGTAGATGTCGCCCACGTTCCACTGGTATTGCCTGAGTCTTTTGGCAATCGTGCCGTACGGGAATTCGGCCTTCCACGGTGGTGTCGGTTCCTTTTGACAACCGGCACAGGGAACGGCTCGTTCGTACGGCACGGGCTGGGAGTCCCAGACGTCCTCGTTGTTTTCTGTCACTCCACCGCACGCAGCATGGAACAGAGCTTCGGCCAACTCGCCTTCGTAGGTGACGACAATTCCTCTGGTATCACTCACAGCCTTGGTCGTCCGGGGATCTTCCATCGCCACGCCGCCATAGACCTGAGACTGCTCGTTCGCCTTGAGTCCGTAGCCGCGAGCCTTGAATGTGTCACGATTCTTGATCGCAAAAGTGCGGGCCGCGATCGCCTGTGCCTTGAGGGCTTCCATCGGAGCGCTGGCAGACATCTCGGCCTTGACGACCCCTTTGAGGTACGACTCCACGTCCACGAGGTTCACGACGTTGAGCGCACCCCGGCCGTTGTGGTGAATCTCCAGTGAACCCCGATAGGGCTTGCCGTTCACGAGAACGAATCCGCCGGTGGCCGGCCGGATCGACAGCTTCCGGATGTTGTCCCGTCCACAACAGCGGAGTCCTGCCATCCAGGCTTCAATCGTCAACCTTTCGTGACTCCATTTGCTGGCAAGAGACACGGAGGTCGCCATGTCGACGACGCGGAATCCCCGGGTGCCTCCGATCTCCACCGATCTCTGACACAGCAGGATCCCCACGGAAAGCGAGGGCGACCCTCCGGTAATCATGGCCTGGCCTAGCGCTGGACTGAAGATGACGAGGAGGAGAGCGAGGAGTCGTGATCGAACGGCAGGCGCTGACCTGTGCATCTTGATGGACCTGGCTGCGACTTTCGGGTACGGCCTTGCTGCAAAAAAAAGCGTGAATCGGTACAGAATTGTTATCGTCGCTTAGCTGCCGCGAGCTTAGGACCTCTGCCAGGGCAGAGGTCCTTGGCCCAGAATTCGTTCCATCGCCTCGAGATAGCGGGCATAGGGCAACTGCAGCGATGGCTTTCTCAATGTACCGAGCTGGGCCACGATCTCTCTTCCTACGGACTCATCGCCACGGCACAGAAAGTCGCTCAGATAGGTGTCCCGGACGCTGGGAAGAACCAGTTCGACCCTCTCGATGGACCCAAGATCCCGGCGTAGAAAACGAAGCCTCGCCTCCAAATCGCTTTTCGCGGCCAACGGAAGAGCTTCGAGAGGTGTATGCGGCCGGGGAAGAAGGATCGAAAAGGAGAGATCCCACCGGATCTGTCCGGACCGTATGTGTGGCATAAGGGCCTGGCGAATCGACGCCAGATCCGATTCATCCTCGTCGGGGATCCCCAGCATGAGATAGAGCTTCACCCGAGCGAACCCTGATTTCGCGAGTCTCGTCAGTCCGTCCTGGGTCGAGGTCGGGTCGACGGACTTTCCCAGATATTTGAGAATTCGGGGAGAAAACGATTCCGGTGCCACGGTCACGGTGCGTTGGCCAGCTCGAGCCAGTGCACCGAGGAGAGGAGAATCGAGGGCCCCTAGACGGATCGAGGAGACCGACACAGCGAAGCCCAATTGCGCGAGCTGGTCGACCAAATCAGACAGCCCTTCGTAATCTCCGATGCCGGGGCCGAAGAGACCGAGCTTCTTCGTGAACGGTTCGAGCTCTGACACCCGACTTGCGAGTACTGGCCGGGACAGACTCCGGACCGGCCCATAGAGGGCTCGAGCCAGACAGAACCGACACGCCCGTCGGCAACCTCGAGTCACTTCGATGAGTCCTGTCGAGGCGAAGACCGTATGGGGCGTCAGGATCCTCGAACTCACGGGGTGCCGATTCAGCTCGCAGTGTGAAGCGCTTTCGTACACATCTCGGAATTGGTTGACTCCCGGGACGAAGACATGGGGAAGCTTCGACACTTCTTGGATGACGGACGGGCTCCCCCAGCAAGCCTCCAATCCGGAAAAGACCGCGTCCAGACCATCTTCTCCCTCGCCGATCCACACGAGATCGACGATGTCCGAAAGGGGGGCAGGGTTCGCGGTGACCGCAGCCCCTCCGGCCATGACGAGGGGACCCGGCCTGGCGCGATCTGTTTTGAGTGGCGGAATCCCGGACCTCAACAGGATCCGGACGACATTGATGTAGTCCATCTCGCTGGAGATGGAGAAGGCGACCACGTGGTACTCGTCCAGAGGTCTCTGGGTTTCGACCGACAGGATGGGAGCCTGTCGGTCCGGAAATCGACGGTCCAGGTCGGGATCGGGCAGAAAGGCCCTCTCGCAGGTCAGACCGCGAACTTGGTTGAGTCGCGAGTGTGTAATCTGGAGTCCGAGGTTCGACATACCCACGTGGTAGGTGTTCGGGTAGACCAGGCAGACGCGGAACTGCCCCCGCTCAGAGAAAACGAAAGGTCCTGTCTCGTTTGCCCTCAGTTCCTTGAGCCTTTCCCTCACATGGTAGAGCACGATTAGGGTCTGGCCTCCATCTCTCCCCGAACGTGGGCGGCCACCGCTTCCACGACGAGATCGATCTTGATCTTGGTCTTCTCCGGATTACGTCGGAGGGTCCACTCCACTTCGCCGGTGGCGAGGCTCGTCTCACTGACCGTGATTCGGATGGGAATGCCGACGAGCTCGGCATCCGAGAGCTTGAACCCGAACGGCTCGTCACGATCGTCGATGAGAACCGAAAGACCACGGGTCAGCAGCTTCTGGTAAAGCTCCATGGCCGTGGACACTGCCCGGAGATCGTCCATATCGACCGGGATGACAACGACCTGGAACGGCGCTACGGCCATTGGCCAGACGATTCCTTTCTCGTCGCGATTCTGCTCGATGACGGCGACGATCGATCGATCGATTGCGAGCTCATTATGGCTCATCAGGAGCGGCTTCTGGGTGCCGTCGACATCGGTGAAAAGCGCCCCTGCCTTCAGAGCGGAGGCGGTTCCTCGCTGGACGATCTGTCCCAACTGGATGCAGCGGACGATCTCGACGTCCGCCCCGCACATCGTGCAGGGGTCTCCGGCCGCGGTTCTTCGCAGGTCAAAAGTCTGGCCCAGAGAGAAGTCCCGGTCGATTCGAGCGCCGACGAAATGGGTGTCTGGCTTGTTCGCACCGATCACTGCATGGCGGAGTCGAGCCACTGCGAGATCGGAGAGAACACGCACCTGGGGATTCAGTCCGATCGGACCGGAGAATCCGATCGGCCCGCCAGTGGCCTCGAGGACCCCCTCTGGGGAGGCGGCCTCGAGTCGGGCGCATTGAAGGAACCTGGCAATCTTGATCTCGCTGGGTTCGTGATCTCCCAGGGTCAGAACTGCGACCAGTTCGCCATCGGCTTGGTAGATCAGTGTTTTGACGATCGTCTGCCTGGAGACGTTGAGAGACTCGGCCAGGTTGTCGGGCGTGCGGACGCCCGGGGTGTGAACCTCCCGGATCGGTTGATCCTTGTCCTCATCCTCGAAATCGGGTGGGGGAGAGCAGGGGGCTTTGTCGATGTTCGCGGCGTGACCGCATCGCGTGCTGCTGCAGAGGACGATCGCGGTCTGACCTTCCGGTGATTCCACGACGAATTCGTGAGACACATCCTGTCCGGTCTCTGGCTGGTCGACAGTGACCATGGTGTGAGCGAGGTGCAGTCGATCGAAAATGCGACGGTAGGCCTGGTACATCTTGTTGAAAGAAAACCTCAGGCCCTCACGGCTCGTGTCGAAGCTGAAGGATTCCTTCGCCAAGTGCTCCCGTTCGTCGATTTCCCCGGTTCGGACTCCAGTCTCATCCCGAAACAATCTCCCGATCTGATAGAGGATGGTCGGGAACCCTCCGGGCGGGGTCCTGTTCGACCGCACCAGATCGAGCACCGCTTCCTCGTGGGTCGACGTGAGGCACAGTTCGCAAGACCTACGGTCAGTCAAATGGAACAGACCGTCTCCGTCGTGGTTCGCAAGACCGTTTTCCTCGAGACGCTTCCTGGGAACCAGGGAGGGACAAGAGATCTCCAGAGCGCCGATGGCCGCCATCTCCTCTCGGACGACCCGTTTCACCCTCTCCAGTGCCAGAAGCCCCATCGGGAGCCATACCAACAGTCCCGAGGCCTGTCTTGTGATCAGAGCGGACCGAAGCATGAGCCTGTGGCTCTGCGGAGCCGCGTCGGAGCGTTCTTCCGTACGAGCGGGAGCAAGATTCTGGTTGAGTCGCATGCTGACCCCCTCCCCACCTCCCTAGCGATCGCTCCGTCTCGTCCGGTTCGTTATCCACGGACCGTCCGTAAGCTCATCGACGAGGGCTGGGAGATGGGCTGGCCGATGGGCCGAAGCTTGGCATCGTCAACGGCTGTGGGCTGACGAGATCCCTGATGTCCTTGAACGTCACGATGACGAGAAGCCCAATCAGAAAGAATACTCCGAGGAGGTTGGTGAGGTCCTCCAATCTGTGGGAAAAAACCGTCTGGGAAGGTCTTTTCCAGAAGATGAGCGTGTACCCCAGGTCCAAGAAGTCTCGGACGAGCAAGACAAAGATGCGTCCTCCGTCGAGGCCGGGCACAGGGAGGAGATTGAAGACCCCGATCGCCATGCTCAGCATCGCGAGCAGGTAGAGGAGGTCCTCCATGTCGAGGCCCTTTTTGACCACGCTGCCAACGGTACTCACGATGCTGACGGGGCCGCCGATCTCTTGTGGGATCTCCCGTTTCGTGAAAGCCCCCTTGAGCATTCCCAGAGCCTGCATGTACGCGTACGAGACATAGCCCGCGGTCTCGTCCATGGCGAGGCCGTACGCGTCCGAGAGAGACATGGGGGTGGGTTTCTCCGAGAGTTTGAAGGGCTTCAGAAAGATGCCGATCTGACCCTCGCCATTCCTTCCATCGGGGACGACCACGAGAGACTTCTCTTCTTGACCGCGTCGCAGTCGGAGCTTCAGTTCCTGTCCCGGATGTTTCCGTATGTACAGGACGGCCTTGCGGTCATTCTTGATCGGATTCATTTCTCCGATCGCAAGAATCACGTCTCCAGGAACGATTCCGGCTCGCTGAGCCGGGCTTCCTTCGCCCACCTTTGCCACTTCGATCGTGGTCTGTCGCTCGCCGATCCAGGCATATAGAATGGTCAGGAATATGACGGTCCCGACGAAATTGGCCACCGGGCCGCCAAACAGAATGGAGTGTTTCGCCGGAGAGCTCTTTCGGTTGAACCCACGTTCGCCGGGATCGACGTATCCTTCCTCGGGAGGCTCGTCTTCGCTCATGCCGGCAGGTCTCACAAAGGCCGCGAAGGGGATCGCCCTGAGGGCGTACTCGGTCTCTCCCCACTTGCGCGCGTACAAGAGCTTGCCGCAGCCCAGGGAGAATTCATCCACGCGCACGCCCACGATCTTGCACAGCACGAAGTGACCCAGTTCGTGGATTGCCGCGATGATCGAGATCACGGCGACAAAGTAGACCAATGTCTTCCCCCAGAACAGAACCGTTGCAAGCACGCCAAAGAGTGCGTCCATCCTTCGAGAGTCTCCTGTTATGCTAAAGGGCCCACTGGGCCACGTAATACATCACCGGAGCGGCAAAGGTAAAGCTGTCGAACCGGTCGAGGACACCACCGTGTCCCGGGATCAGATTCCCCGAGTCTTTCGCTGCTACGTTGCGCTTCAGGAGCGACTCGTTGAGGTCGCCGAGCTGGGCCGACACTGCGACGAGGATCAGCCCGAGCACGGCCGGCAAGGTGAGGGGGCGAGAAAGCCCGAGAGTGATGAAGCACGCGGCAGCCACGAGCGCCGTCAAGAGGCCCAAAATCGCGCCTTCCCAGGTCTTCTTCGGAGAGATCCACGGCTGGAAGAGAGTTCGGCCCATCGCCAGACCCCAAAAATAGGCCGCTGTATCCTGGACCCAGACCAAGATGAGCAGCAGCACGAGCCATGGAGGTTGGAATTGTCCGCCGCGCCCGAGTAGAAAGAGGAACGCCAGAGGGGTTGCATAGGCCAGCACTCCGTAGAACGTATGGGTCATCTCAGTAAGAGCTCCCTCAATGGCGGGCTTTGACAGGTACTTCAGGACAAACAGGTTGGGAACCAGAACGAGCGCGGCCAGCAATCCCGACGGACCGTTCAGCCACAGTCCGAGATAGAGCGTGGCAACCCAGAAGAATCCCAGCGGCCTCTGGCTCTTCCGCCCTGCGCCCTCGAGGAGATCGAAATACTCCCTGAGAGAGAGAATCGACAGGCACAAGGTCAGTATCAGGAGAGAGGCCCCGCCAATCCAAACACAGTACAAGAAAGGAGGCGCGAGGATGAGGGCTGAAAGCACTCGAGTGGCCAACATCAGCTAAAGAACCTTCCCGTGATGATGGGAAAGGATTTGTTCGGATTCTTCAAGGAGACCGGTTCTTCTCTCACGACAGCAGGCGGTACTCCGCTTGCCCAAAGCACAGGTTACTCAACGGGCCCTACTTGACACCTCCAAAGCGTCGTTCGCGATCCTGGAATTCACGGATGGCCCGGATCAGGTCCATTCTCTTGAAGTCGGGCCACAAGATCGGGGTGATCCAGAGTTCCGTGTACGCCAACTGCCATAGGAGGAAGTTGGAGACTCGATACTCCCCTCCGGTTCGGATCAGAAGTTCGGGGTCAGGGATGCCCGCCATGGAAAGGTGTTGAGAGAACAGCTCCTCGTTGATCGCGTCAGGCTCCAGTTCACCCCTCCGGATTATGCGGGAGATAGACCGGCACGCCTGCACGATGTCGGGCCGTCCTCCGTAATTGATCGCCAAGGAGAGGAGCATTCCCCGATTGTCCTTGAGTCGATCCACGCAGCGGTCGATCTGACTCCGCACGTTTGCGGGAATCGGGTCGGGATTTCCCACGAATTGGAGGCGGATGCCGTTTCGATGAAGATCTTCCTGTTCTTCCTCAAGGGTCCGGCCCAGGAGGTTCATCAGAAAGCTGACCTCTGCGGCAGGCCTTTTCCAGTTCTCGCTCGAGAAAGCGAAAAGGGTGAGATAGTCCACTCCGAGATCGCGACAGGTCTCTACGACCATTCTCACCGTGCTGCGGGCCGTCTCGTGTCCAAAGATCCTTTCTTTGAGTTGCCGACGCGCCCAACGGCCATTGCCGTCCATGATCGCGGCAAGGTGGACCGGAATCCGGTGAAAGTCGAGAGTCGCGAGGATCTGCCGCTCCGCTTCCGTGTAGGAAATCGTGAGATCCGCAGTCGACTGCACCTTGGCCTTCTCTGTCACCCGAACCTCCGCGAGCACTGGATGCACGAACAAAGCATCTAGAAACACAGACCGGACTTGAGTCTGCCGCGCCAAACCTGCACGACCTGGCGCACGAAACGTCCGGCCCCCCGCCCTTCTGAAAGCATGCGGGGGGCCGCCTGGCGAAACCGTCGGAGCGCTCCGGTCATGAGACCGGAACCACCCTCAACACGGGACTACACCTGCATGACGTCGTCCTCTTTGTGTTTAACGACCTGGTCGAGCTTGACGATATACTCGTCCGTCATTTTCTGGACGTGATCGAGGCCATGCTTGGAATCGTCTTCCGTGAGGCGTCCATCTTTTTGTTCCTTCTTGATAACCTCGTTGGCCTCTCGACGGAAGTTCCGCATATGGATCTTCTTTTCCTCGCCCTTCTTCTTCACTTGTTTTACCAAGTCGGAGCGCCGTTCTTGGGTCAATTCCGGGATCGTCAGTCGGATGAGCTTGCCGTCGTTGTTGGGATTTAAACCCAGATCGGACTTGAGGATCGCCTTCTCGATTTCTTTGAGCGCCGTCTTATCCCACGGCTGGATGGCGAGGGTTCTCGGATCCGGCACCGTGATGGACGCCATCTGCCTCAGATCGGTCGGGGTCCCGAAATAGTCGACCCGGATGCGGTCCAGAAGTGCCGGGTTTGCCCGTCCGGTTCTGATCGTACCCATCTCGTCCTTGAGGGATGAAACGGCCTTGTCCATCTTGTCCTTGAGATCGTCGTACACTTTCTTGAGCACTGGGTGGTCCATGCTAGGTCCTCACCTCACTGTGTTGAGCGCTCCGTAACGAAAGCGCCGCGGAGTTCCTCACCTGTGTGTATACCTTGACTCGAAGGTGTCAGCAAACGAGCGTTCCAAACGAGAGATCGCCGCCGGCGATTCTCTCGAAGCTCGACTCGTTGGAGAGGTTGAACACGAAGATCGGCATGTTGATCTCCCGACAAAGAGCCACTGCCGTCTGGTCCATGACCTTGATGTCCTTCTCGAGGACCTCGTGATAGGTCAGACGATCGAATTTTCGAGCATCGGTGTGTTTCACCGGGTCTTTGTCGAAGACCCCATCGACCTTTGTTGCCTTGAGAAGGATGTCTGCGCCAACCTCGGCCGCCTTCAGCGCGGCGGCCGAGTCGGTCGAAAAGTAGGGGTTTCCCGTGCCGCCCGCAAAAATCGTGATCTTTCGATCTTTTAGAGCGCGGACGACCTGGGTAGAGTTGAACCGAGAGGCAAACGCAGGCATCTCGAACGGAGTGAAGATCTCCGTCGGGATGCCGTTGGCGTTGAGTACGTCCTGGAGAGCCAGCGCGTTGATGATCGTCGCGAGCATCCCCATGTAGTCGCCGGAGACCCGGGAGAGCCCCTGAGTCACCATCGCGACACCGCGGAAGATGTTTCCTCCACCGATGACGAGACCAATCTCGATACCGGTTGAGATGAGGACCTTGAGCTGGCGAGCCAGATAGACCGCCATGTTGGGGTCGATCCCGAACTTCTGCTCGCCAGCCAAAGCCTCGCCGGAGAACTTCAAGAGCACGCGACCGAAGCGACGGCGACTCTGGCCTTTCCCGTCGGCAGAGCCTCGCTCTTCGCAGTTCTCGATCACCACGTCAGTCGATCGCCTCGCCGATCTCGAACCGGGCAAATCGCCGAACCGTGATGTTCTCGCCGAGCTTGGCGATGCTCGCCTGGATCAGCTCTTTGACCTTTTTGGAGTCGTCTTTGATGAAGAGCTGCTCGACCAGGCAGGTCTCGGAAAAGAACTTCTCCAGACGTCCTTGGACGATCTTCTCGATCACGTTGTCCGGTTTGCCGGAGCGGCCGGCGTCCTCCCGAAACAGAGCCGTCTCTTTAGCGAGGAGCTCTTCGGGGACGTCCTCTCGGGTGCGCCACTTGGGCTTCATCGCGGCGACCTGCATGGCGACCTCGCGAGCCAGTTCCTGGAACGCCTGGTTCTTCGCGACGAAGTCGGTCTCGCACGACAGCTCCAACAAGACGCCGATCTTACCACCAGCGTGAATGTAGGAGCAGATGGCCCCGTCCTTTGTCACACGGTCCGACTTTGTTTCCGCCTTCTTCTGACCGCGAAGCCGCAGGATGTCCTCAGCCTTGGCCAGATCCCCCTTCGTTTCTTCCAGAGCCTTCTTACATTCCATCACTCCGGCATCCGTCTTCTTCCGGAGTTCGTTGACGATCTGTGCAGACACTGCCATGACTTTCGTTCGTCCTCCTAAAGGCTAGGCGTTCTCTCCCGCCACGTCCGTTGCTGTTGCGGTGTCCACGGCGCTCTCTATCTGGGGTTCTGGCGGTGGTACCGTGACGGCCTCGACCTGAGGGGGTTGGGAGGCCGCACGCTTATCTCCCATGAGGGCGGCTCTTTCTCTCTCTCCCAAGACAGCCGGAGACTCCCGATCTCTTGTCCCCTCGACCATGGCCTCGACCAGATAGCCCGTGATCAGCTTGATCGCACGGATCGCGTCGTCGTTGCCGGGAATGACGATGTCGACCTCATCAGGATCGCAGTTGGTGTCCACGATGCCGATGATGGGGATCTTGAGCTTCCGCGCCTCGACGACGGGGATGTGCTCGCGACGAGGATCCACGACGAAGATGCAATCCGGCAGCCTCTCCATGGTCTTGATGCCGGAAAGGTATTTGACCAACTTTGTCTTCTGCTTGAGAAGGCGTGCCTTCTCTTTCTTGTGCATCCGGTCGAGGATGCCATCGGTCTCCATCCGCTCGAGGTCTCGGAGGTGGCGGATCCGGCGATAGATGGTCTGGAAGTTCGTCAGGGTCCCACCGAGCCACCTGTGGTTCACGTAGAAGGCACCGCAGCGCTCGGCCTCGGCCTGAATGATCTCCTGGGCTTGCTTCTTCGTGCTGACCAACAGAACCTTCCCACCGTTCTGGACGAGGTTCTTCAGGTATGTGCAAGCCTTGGTGATCTGGCGGACTGTCTTTTGGAGATCGAGGATATAGATGTCGTTGCGCTCCGTGAAGATGTAGCGCGCCATTTTGGGGTTCCAGCGTCTCGTCTGGTGGCCGAAATGGACGCCCGCTTCGAGCAGCGCCTTGATGGAGACTTCGGGCATGGTTGGTCGGACTCCTTAGATGGTTGACCGGGTCCTTGCGGCCGGAAGGTCGGCCGTGGATGACTGATCCCGGTGATCCTCCCCCCGCATTGCCAGCGATCTCGTCCCTGATGGGCAAGACACCGTGCCGACAAGTGTGTAGACGGGGGTGTGTTCTCGTCTTGCTCCGGGGTTCTCGCTCGGCGGACACCGGGTGAGATTCCGATCGTCCGTAAAGACAGAATCGGAACGACCCCTGGACAAGGCTTGTAGTCTATATCAGGAGAATTGTGGAAGTCAAACCAAACCCGCCTCAGAACTGAATGGCGGCCAGTATGTTGGCGTAGTTGTCGCGCCAGACAGGGGCCCGTTCTTGTCCGTCAGCCATCCAATATTGTCGGCTTCCCGCGATCCATCGGTCCAGATCCTCGCCGCGTCGAGCCAGGATAGCCCAGGTGGCGACGGCCTTTCCCTCGCTTTCCTCCTGCTGCGACAGCGGACAGACCGGCGTGATGCGTACGGGTAGTCCCAAATCTCGGGCTGTGGCCCTCACCACGGCCGGGAGTCTGAGGTGTCTGTTGGACGTGTTGAACAGAAGTGCTCCTCCAGGCGCAAGCTTCCGCACGTAGAGTTCCACGGCTTCCCGCGTGATGAGGTGCACGGGAACCGCGTCCGATGAGAACGCGTCGGCAACGATCAGGTCGAACGAAAGGTCAGGCTCTCGGGTCAGGCTGAGTCGTCCATCCCCGAGGACGATGTCCACGGAGCCCCGGGCGCTCGACAAGAAGGAGAAGTAGCGCTGGTCGGTCGCCAGATCGCGGACCATGGGGTCGATCTCGAAGAAGCGCATCGATTGATGGGGGCGCACGTACCAGGCCAGGGTGCCCACTCCAAGGCCGAGGACGCCGAATCGTCGGGCCTGTTTGGCGGCATCCGTGGTCATCAGTCGGCCGATGGGGCTTTCTGGGAAGTAGTACAGAGACGGGGGATCTCCGGAGGTTTTGGAACGATCCTGCGCCCCGTGGATCGTCATCCCGTGGACGAGGAGGTTTCTCTGCGTGCCGGCCTGACGGACGACCCGGCTCACGGCGTAGTCGCTGCGGGTCAGCACGAGCGTTTGTTCGATCGGGAAGGCGGCGAAGCTTCCCGCGAGCACCCCGGCCACGCTGAGCCCGAAGCGCAGCGGACGGCCGCGGAAGTAGTGGGCAACCGCGGCCGCAAAAAGAAGAATCGACGTCCTCGCCACGAAATCCCGGTCGTCTCCTAGGCGGGGAAGGGCGAGAATCAGCGCCACGGTCGAGATCGCGAGGGAGGTGGGAACCAGGAGGTCCAGGAGCGTGTCAGACCAAGGCTCCGACCGTTTCCAGTTCGGACTCCGGACTCCAGACTCAGGACTGCAGGGGAGTGGGCGGAGCAGGCAGGCGACCACCACGGCCAGCGGATACTCGACCACGCAGGGGAAGATGTGGGGAGCCACGAGGGTGTTGAAGAGCCCTCCGAGACTGCCGCCCAGAGCGATCCACAGGTAGTACTCGCAGGAAAAGCTGGATGGAGGCCGAAGACGAGCCAGTTCTCCGTGCAGGGCGAGCGCGGTGATGAAAAAGGCAACGAGATGGTAGGCGAGACCGGCGATCTGGAGCGGGACGAACATGGCAATCCCCAGGAGTGACACGAAAAATGGCTGGATTGCGAGGATCAGTCGATGCGGAAGCGGAGGGCGTGGGACAAAGACCAGGATGAAACTGAGCAGATAGAGGAATAGTGGAGCGATCCAGACCAAAGGAAAGGACGGGATCTCGTTCGTGATGTGGGACGTCACTCCGAGCATGAGGCTCGCAGGCACCAGCGAAAGGAGGATCCAAAGACCTCTCGGTCGACTGCTTGTCCCGGATCGGTCGGCGTGAGCGTGGGATGGTCCAACGCACACATCGAGAAACGGACCAAGCGCCGTCTCCAGGAAGGACGGCGGCAAGGGGTCGGAGGACTCCGGATCCGGAGGGCGCGCTCCCTCCGCGCGGCTGTCCATGTCTGGTCGTCTGTGCAAGGAGATGACGCTTGCGATCATGAGAAGTGCGAGGAGCGAGTAGCCGACCGACCAGAGCCCTGCCTGGGCTTTGAGGCTCAGGTATGGCTCGACCAGAAGTGGATAGCCAACGAGGGCTGCGATCGCTCCGGCGTTGCTGGCGGCGTAGAGGGAATAGAGTGTCGAAACAGGATATCCACCGTCACGGTGACACCAGTGTTGGAGCAGAGGAGTCGTGGCAGAAAGGACGAGGAAGGGGAGTCCCATGGTGTCGGTCAGGAGAACGAGGATCCAGACGAGGGGCGAGTGGGAGGTTGGCGGTCCAGAACCGACCTCGATGCGTAGTGGAAGCTGGAGGAGCGAGAGTCCGACAAGCAAGGAGTGAATGAACGGCTGCAACCGATCGGGTACCCTGCTGCTCAATAGGTAGGCATAGAGATAGCCCAAGAGGAGCGTCACCTGGAAGAAAACGGTGCAGCCGTTCCAGACTTGGGCGCTGCCTCCCAGCCACGGCAAGATCGTCCGTGCGACGACGGGCTGGACCAGGAAGACGAGCAGCCCACCCGCGAAAGCCATGCCTCGCGCGGCACCTGAATTTGACATTCGAGTCCACACTATTCCCTACGGGCGAAAAGAAATGCAAACGTTCTCCCAACCTTTTGCGTCTCCTTCTTAAATGGATTCATCGTCCCTTTTTTTCCATGCGGATGGAGACTTCCGATCCCGCGGGCTCGAGGGAGCCGGCGTGATCCTGTGGATCGTGCTGGGCGTTGTTCTGATCCTGGGCATTTTCCTGGCCGCCCAGCACATGCTCGGCACGAGCACGCGTCAAGAAACAGCGGCCGCTTATCTTGGAACTCGAGCCATCTCTATTGTGGAGTCATCGATGGATGAGACGACCTACCGGGTCTTCGGAGAGGCCAACGGTCTAACCCAGCGCCGTGACCTGGGCGAGGCTCTCAGAATTTTCATTCCGTCGTGGATGGACCGATCCGGCTCCAAACCGGCGAAGACCAAGGACCGCGATGGTTACCTCAAGCGGTTCGAGTTCAAACCGGCCATGACACGCGAGTCCTACAAAGACAGTCCTGACGTTGAAGTCCATGACACGAGCTATGGGATCGTCGAGCAGGAGCCTCTGACGGGGATGACAGGGATTAGGACGAACGAGAATAGGGGAATCGTCTCCGTCTCCTCCGAAGTGACCGTCCATTTGCCGGCCTTGAGGCTCTCCTTGACTCGAAAAGGGCGTCAGGAGTTCGAGTACAAGACGGTCATCCTCGGAATTCCCTATCCATTCAACCGTTACACGTTTTTCGACAGAGCTCTCTCCGTTGACCCGCTTTCGGCGACCAGCACGACGCCCCTTGTTGTCGCGAGCCGACCAGGGGCTGGTGGCTCGCAGAGTGCTGATGTGTTGACCTCTCAACCGATCTCGACTCTCTCAACGGATCAGGCGGCTGCTTCCGCGGTTCAGACGGCAGACTGTTCACGGATTCGCGACCGCTTCTACAGTTACCTGTGCCAGTACGACAAACTGCGGGCCAAGAGTTCGGCCGGGACTCTCGATCCTTTTCCTGTTCTGGCAATGGATCCGAAGGCCACGCCCGCCTCTGGCGAACAAGAGGCCGGCACCTCGACCCAAACGACCGCTTCCACCTCTGCCACGATACCCGTCACCGGTCCGATCTATTCGACGCTCGGGCGCATGGGGGATAGCCAGTACGGATACAGGGGATACTCGGTTCCGGCCTTCTGGGGCGAAAGCCTGCTGGGAGGGAGTCCCCAAGAGGAAATGTCCGATCAGCTGCTCCTGATGGCCCGGCAGATGTTTCGCAAGGCGAGCGCCCGTGAGGCTCGTGAGCTCGAAAAGTACTACTCGGTTCTGGAAGAGGACTCCTGGAAGGCGCGTCGCACCCATTCGTATCCGGACCTAGCCTCGTTCATCCAGGCCACTTCGGCCTCCGGCGTCCTGGATCTCGGCGGGATCTATTGGATAGACGGGCCCGTAGTGCTCCAACACGTCTACCGGGGCCACGCCGTGATCGTCTGCCCCGATCTCGAGGGGATCGTCGTCCGGAAGGTGACCCGCGATCCGTCCATCGATGGGCACCTCACCCTCGTGGCGTTGCGCGGCGATGTGCGCGCTCTGGGCGACCCGACCGAGGTCCATGCGAGCCTGGTGGCTGTTCACGGGACCATCCGAGGTTTCTCCAGGAGTCGTATCTACGGCACGGTCTATGTGTCGTATCTCCCGGCCGACCGGGAGGAGGGACCGGAGATCCAGAGACCCATCGACAGCGAGTGGCAACCGATCGCGAAAACGACAGACGTGCCCGCGCCCGGTTTGGCACGGCGCACAAGGGCGTTCCTTGTGCCCCAGCCGATCCGGCGCGAATACGGTGTCTTGAGGGGACGATCGTCATGAGAATCCACGACTCAATCCATCGACGGATGACCACGTCAAGGGACGTGTCGGGGGGCTCATTGATCGACAGTCATCCTGGACGTCCATCGAGGCGCCGGAACGCCGGCTTCACTCTCTTGGAGATCGTGTTCGTCCTGGCGATGCTTGCCGGTGTTCTAGGCCTCATCTATCTCATTTTCCATGGTCAGACCTCCACGTCGAATCGAGTGGAGAGTCACCAGGAAGCGCTCAGAGCCTCGCTCTTCGCCTTGGAGCACATCGGCCGTGAGCTAAAGCAGCTTGTGACCGTCGAGGTCGAACGCAAAACCAACGGAGTATTCAATCGACGCTACGGCGACCACGTCACGCCGGTCAAGATCAGCCCGATGGGACGTCAGATCTCGTTCTATGTCTCGGGGGGCGATCCGGTGTCGGTATCGCGGCCGGACATCAACGCCCTCACTGTCACGTACTCCCTGTGGCCGGCGGCCAGGCCCGGGACGTATGGAGTCCGCAGGACGGTCAGTGGAGGGGAGACGGCCGATCGTTCGGTAGGCTCATCGCCCGTGGACGAATCTCAGTTCCTTTCCAAGCCTCCGCGTGGAGACTCGAAAGATCGCCTCCTGCCCGGCGTTTTGGTGCGGGATCTCCGCTATCGTCTCCTGGAACCGGCCCATCCCGAACCGGGGCGCAGGAGCCCGGATGACGGGTTCTACGTCGAGACCGTCGTGGTGGGGGTCGATCTGCGTGACCGTCAGAGTCGCCCTCTTCCCGCCCTCTTTCGGCTGGACTATCCGTCTCGTCAGAAGGATATGAGGTGTCTGAGTCCGTCGCTGTCCTACGTGCCGAGCGCGCCGCTCACAACCGGGGCCGAGGAGTTCACCGTCACTCCCGCGGAGGTCAACCTGGTCAGCAAGCTGAAGGGTTTGACCCGCCTCTTCGGCGCGGGGAAGATGGGGCCTGCTGATTTTGAGCGATCGGTGCGAGAAGCTCTCAGCGAGGTGGCTGGAAACACCACAACCGCATTGATCGGTGGAACCGGTGTTCGGATCCCGAACTTCTCCGAGCTGTCGGTCCGGCCGCACGAACCAGGAGAGCCGATCGTGCTCTCCGATCCGACGGGGCAGCTGGTCGGGTTGCTGAGCAATCCCGGTCAACTCACGAGTCTCCTGTCGGGTCTCATCGATCAGACCAAGAAAGGAGCCGGTCAGTCGTCCGGCTCAGCGTCCTCCGCTTCCGCGGCAGCCAAGGATCCGTCGCGCGCTTGGTGGGTCGATCTCTCCACAACCCCGGTCGCCGGGAGCCAGAGTTCTTTGTCCGCAGGGCTCGGGATCGGCGAGACCTTCGGTCCATTGGAGGGGAGCGGCGAGGCCCAGGGTCAGGGATCTGGGGCATTGCCGTGAACCTGACGTTCGACCGGAGAACGGCCGGAGCCTCGTTTCTCGAGGTGGTCGTGGCTGTGGCGATCGTCGCGTTCATACTCGTGCCGATGATCGTGTCGTTCACGGCGTCCACCAGGGGGACCGACCACACAAATCGGCGTCTCGTCGCGATCTCGCTCACCAATGCTTGTCTGGAACGGTTTCGTGCCCAGCCGTTCGGCCAGCTCAAAACGCTCTTTGGTCCGGGCACAGACGGGGGGCGCGGCGTGCTCGAGAAGGATCCCACCATACGGAGTGAACTGATCGGTGCGGCGTTCTTCGAATCAGTTCGGGAGTATGTTCTTGATGGTGCGTTCGAAGAGGTGACACCCGGGAAGCTCGGGGTTCTCACTTTTCGTTGCCGGTTCCCCACTCGAAACGGCGGCCCCATGGCGACCGTCAAGCTTGCCAAGGTGATCATCGACTACGCCAAAGTAGGGTGGGAGAGCCACCGGCAGGCTCCGGTCGCAGGTCCACCATCGAGCCTCAACCCTCTGACGGCTCTGGGGGGCCTCACGTCGTCGTCCGGGCCGTCGTCGTCTCAGTCGGAGTCTTTAGGATCACCCAGCACTCAGGGAGGCGAAAGCGGGACTTTTCCACCCATCGAGTGACCCAGCGTGACTGGACGGGGTCTGGGGCGAAGCCCTCAGGTCCCACGATTTTCACCTGGATTGCGGCACAACTGCCTAGAGACCGATGAAGCACCGCACTAAATGGCCGGCTCCACCGTGGGGGTCGTTTGCGTGGACAGGGAATCGACCCGTGCGGGCGACTCGCTGGGAGGCGCTGTTTCGACCGGATTGGGTTTCACCAGGGCCAGATCCAGAACCTGTTCGATGTGCTCGACAAGATGGAAGTTGAGCTTCTCTCGAATCTCGAGAGGGATCTCCTCCAGCTCCTTCTGGTTCTCCCGAGAGATGATGACGTCGGACAGTCCCATTCGGAAAGCCGCAAGGACACGCTCCTTGAGCCCTGTGACCGGCAGGACCTTTCCCTTGAGGGTCAACTCTCCGGTGAGCGCCATGGTCCTTCGGATGGGCCGACGGGACAGCGCGGACACGACAGCGGCAGCGATCGTGATGCCGGCGGACGGGCCATCTTTTGGCATGCCCCCTTCCGGCGCGTGGATGTGGAGATCGTAGTGCTTGTAGAAGCCTCTCTTGAGCCCGAACTCCTTGCAGTGCGATCGGACATACGTGACCGCTGCTCGAGCCGATTCCTGCATCACCTCACCAAGCTGTCCGGTGAGGATCAGCTTCCCGGAACCTCGCATGACCAGGACTTCGATCGGAAGAGTCTGCCCTCCCACCTCTGTCCACGCAAGCCCGGTTGCGACTCCGATCTCTTCCATTTCTTCCAGCTGACCGCCGCGAAAACGGGGAATCCCCAGATACTTCTCCAGGGTCTTCTCGCTGACCCGGAGTCGGGTTCCCTTGGATGGAGTCTTTTCGGCGCTCACCGGAACGGAGGCCACCTCGGTTCCTGCCGGATCGTCGGTCTCCGTCGCCGCACGTTCCAGACTCCGCATCTTTCGCGATTTTTCCCGGTTGGTCACGGTCTCCTTGGCGCTCTTGCGCATGATCGTGCCGATTTTTCTCTCCAGATCGCGGATTCCCGCTTCGCGGGTGTAACATCGAATGATCTTGTGCAGAGCCGAATCGGTGAGCACCACCTGGCCCAGCTTGAGTCCATTCTCTTTGATCTGCTTGATCACGAGATGGAGTTTGGCGATCTGGACCTTTTCCTCCTCGGTGTAGCCGGGAAGATTGATGATTTCCATCCGATCTCTGAGCGGTTCTGGGATGGGGTGCGGCAGATTCGCGGTCGTCAGGAATAGGACCCGCGAGAGATCGAAAGGCACGCCCAAGTAGTGGTCCTGGAATGTGCTGTTCTGCTCCGGATCGAGCACTTCCAAGAGTGCGGAGGAAGGGTCTCCCCGCCAATCCGCGCCCGTCTTGTCGACTTCGTCCAGCAGAAAGACAGGATTGTTCGTTCCGGCTCTCCGGATGAGCTGGATGATGCGACCAGGCATGGCTCCTACGTAAGTCTTCCGATGACCTCGGATTTCAGCCTCGTCTCGGATGCCCCCCAGAGACATGCGGACAAACTTGCGACCCATGGCCTCGGAAATGGAACGGGCGAGGCTCGTCTTGCCCACACCGGGGGGCCCCATGAAACACAGGATGGGACCCTTGATCGATTTCTTGAGCTTGCACACCGAGAGGTATTCGAGAATCCGTTCCTTGGGCTCGGCGAGACCGTAGTGATCTCTCTCGAGGATCTTCTCCGCCTTGCGAATGTCGAGGTTGTCCACGCTCGATTTTTGCCACGGGAGGTCGCACATCACATCCAAGTAGCTGCGAATCACACCCGACTCGGCCGACCCGTATCCCATCTTGGCGAGTCGATCGAGCTCGTTGAGGGATTTTTCGTTGGCTGCCTCCGGCATCTTGGCCTCGGCGATCCTCCGTTTGTACTCTTCTATTTCGGCCTGGATTTCGTCCTTCTCTCCGAGTTCCTTCTGGATCGCTTTGAGCTGTTCGCGCAGATAGTACTCCTTCTGGAGATGCTCCATCTGCTTGCGGACTCTGTCGGAGATCTTCTTCTCGATGATGTGGATGTCGATCTCCTTCTGGAGGAGCTCTGACAGCCGTTCCAGTCGTTCCTCACCCGACGCTGCCTGGAGGATCTCCTGCTTTTCCTCGACTTTCAGACTGAGGTGGCTCGTGATGATGTCCGCCAAACGACCGCTCGATTCCACGGAGTTCGCGACCACGGCGATCTCGGCCGGGATCTTCTTGGACAGCTTGATGTACTGCTCGAAGAGAGACACCACGTTGCGCATGAGCGCCTGCATACGAGGAGTCTTTTCCTCGGTATCCGGGATCTCCTGCGTGATGACTTCGTAGTAATCGTCCTGGTTGACATATTCCTCGATACGGGCCCGATAAACGCCTTCGACCAGGATTTTTACGATCCCATCGGGAAGATTGAACACTTGGAGGATCTGGCCAACCGTTCCGACATCGTAGAGATCACTCGGCCCCGGTTCATCCGTGGGAGCGGTCTTTTGGGTGACCACGAGAATCTCACGAGTCCCCTCCAGAGCCTTGCTGATAGCCTTGAGTGATTTCGGTCGCCCGACGAACAGGGGGACCACCATATACGGGAACACGACCAGCTCACGCAGCGGGAGGACGGGCAACCGGCGACCGGTCCTCGAAGGCGGAGCGTTGTCACCAGCGCTGTTTGCGCTCACGGGCGTAGCTCCCTTCCAATCCAGACATTCGATTGATGCTCACGAGAAAGAAACGGAGGCGATTCATCGGACCTTTGACCCTCACCTGAACGAAGCCATCCCCCTCGATATCCAATGATACGCCACGGAGGCATTGGGTGGGTAGGCCATTCGTCGCGGACTTCCATTTCTTCATTGTACCAGTCGACCAAGAAGACACAACGGTTCCGTCTCGAACATCTCGAAAACGATGCCATCGGCCTGATGCTCCGACTCTGAGCGAGCCGGGTCGCGACCAGGGAACGAAGTGACCGCCGATGGGCATTGGTCCCAAGGAACAGATTCGATCACTGGCCATTCTGCGCCGAGCCGGTGGACGGATCACGGTCCGACTCGAGCTCGTCGATGTCGAGTTCTTCTTGGGAGGACTTGGTGTCGCGGACTGCGTTGCCGGACTCCGCGCTGGGAAGCAGCGATTTCCGTCGCGAATATCCGCATCGGAAGCACTTGTAGGTCTTCTTGGCGACTCGTCCTGTCGGGGCCAGCGCAAACGAAATGGACACCCTCGTCTTGAGAGGAGCTCCACAATTCGGACAGGAACTGCCTCTCCTGGCGAGCCACCAGACCACCCCGCCACAGGCGATCACGCCCAAGAGAACCGGAACGACCTTGAAGAAAGGGTCGAGGCCCACGAGCGTCGGGGCCGCAGGCGCCCCAGGCTGCGTCCTGTGGTATCTCTCGATGTGGTCGGCCAGTCGAGCAACGCCGTCCCTGATCGATTCCCCTGTGAGCGGTACGTCCTCTTTGCCAAAGGCCTCCTCGCATTCCGTCTTGGAAACGATGTACCAGACTCCGTGGCCGAGATTCGTGCTGATGATTCCTCGTTCCCGGTCGCGATTGTACGCGATGAAGATGACGATGACGCGGTAGTGATCGACCTCCCTGATGATCTCCTTGAACGTGGACTGGGATGCCTGGTCGAAAAGGGCCATATCCTCCAAGAGGCGAGTGATCACGAAGATGTCGGCCTTCCCTCCGAGACCTGCGACCCTCTGGTTGATGGCGGCCGTCACCCCGGCAGAAAGAACCTGAGCGTCATCACGGACGAAGTTCCTCGAGATCTTCACCGGTCGAACCGACGCCACGGGACCGGGAGTTGGTGGGGTTGTCGGTGCAGGACTCACCCTCTCCGGGAGAGAGCTCTCTTCCGCGTCGACACCTGGGCTCGCAACCCTCTGCTCACGGGAACGAGGAACGGCCTGGGGACCTGGCGTCGCCACTTCCTCCTCGTCGTCGGGTGGGCCCAAGTCCGGTGAAGGGGAAGCCGCTCGCGGATCACGACGGCTCCCGTCGGCGGACGCTGCCGGGGCCTGCTCTGGTCGGGCCGAAGCACTCTCTCGAGAAATCGGCGCGGCGGAGAATGCCTGGTTGACTCCCAGGACGATGAGGAACAGAAACAGGCACAATCCCCGCCAAAAACCGCGGCTCACTGGAGTAGATGAAACGATTTCATCGTCCGAGTCTTCTTCCCAGCCCCCCCGCCGAAGAAGAATGCGGGCAAGCCGAGAAAGCTGCGTCACGATGGTTCCCCAACATAGACGAGCAGTCGGCCACAGTTCGAGCACTCGTAAGGCGTGCCCGGATTCTGTTTGAACCGGTTCCATTCGAAACCGGGAACCACCAGACCACACCCTTCGCAGCCGTTCTCGCGAACCTCGAAGAGCACCTGTCCACCGTGCCGCTCACGGGCTTTTTCGTATCGGCTCAAGAGATCGCTCATGACGTTCTTGGCTACCTCGCCACGCACGGTCGCCGTCACGCTGACCTGCTCTTCAAGAGAAGATACCCGCGTCTTGACTTCTTCCGCGAGCTTAACCAGACCGCCCTCATAATCCCGGATCGTCTTCTCTTTGCCGGCCAAGTTAGCCTCGTGCTGCTCCACGGCCTCGTACTTGGCGAGCAGCCTCTCCTCGAGGGATTCAATTTCCGTCTTGAGGCCGGCGATCTCCCGGGTGAGCGCCTCCAGTTCTCGAGCGTTCACGACCCGCAGAATCTTCTGCTCCAGACTGTGTTGTCGAGTCTTCGTTTCCTCGATCGAGAGCTCCAGCTTGCGCACTTCAACCTGAAGTGTCTTGAGACACTCTCGACGTTGATCTCGGTCCTTGATCCTCAGAGTCAGGTTGTTGCGAAATTGAACGGTGCGCTGATGTTCCGCATCGACCCGTCTCTTCAGATCGTCGAGTTCGAGATCTAGTGCATGCAACCGTGACAGCTGTTCCTGAGACATGATGCCCCCGTTGGTCCGAAGTCAGAAAGCGTAGCAGAGGAAGGGACGCTTTACAATTAGAATCTGGGATCCAAGGATTTGATTCGCTTGACTTCGATAGGAGTCTCTCCTAAAATTCGAAATCTTGTGATGCTCTCCAACTTGATTCCACCCCTCCATTGATGTCGTTTCTCGGGGGGGACTGTACGTCCGGACTCTCTTCATAATCCACGGCTCCCTGCGTCAACGTTGCCCCATGGGTTTCCCGCTTGAGACTCGTGAGCGACAGCGCGGCGCGCCTTCCAAGAAAGCAGGGGTGACTCTCTGTGCTACTGCTACTGCTTGTCCTCGGCATCAGCATCTTTGCTCTTGGTTTTGCATGGTGGCTTAAGCGGGAGGTACTCTCCGAGGACTGTGGGACACCTCGGATGCAGGAAATCTCCGGCTACATCAAAGAAGGAGCCGAAGCTTTTCTGTCCCGGCAGTACAAGACCATCTGCTGGCTGGCTGTCGTTTGTGCCGTTTTGATCTACATCCTGTATTTGCTCGGAGGAAGCGAAAAGGAGCTCCTGGGCAGAAAGGTCGCCTTTTCCTTTCTTGGGGGAGCTGCGTTCTCTTTGTTGTCCGGCTACATCGGTATGTATGTGGCGATCCGGACGAACGTTCGAGCTGCCGCTGCTGCTCAGACGAGTCTGAACAAAGCCCTCAAAGTGGCTCTCAGGGGCGGGGCGGTGTCGGGAATCTCTGTCGTGTCCTTCTCTCTGCTTGGGGTCTCTCTGACCTATATCCTTCTGGGGCACGATCCCCTGCGAAGTCCCTTGGAGATTGTCGGTTTCGGCTTCGGAGCTTCATTTGTGGCGTTGTTCGCCCAGCTTGGAGGCGGAATCTACACCAAGGCTGCGGACATGGGAGCCGATCTCGTGGGTAAGATCGAGGCTGGCATTCCCGAGGACGATCCTCGCAACCCCGCGGTCATCGCCGACCTGGTGGGAGACAACGTTGGCGATTGCGCGGGTAGGGGAGCTGACCTGTTCGAGAGTACGGCGGCCGAGAACATCGGAGCCATGATCCTGGGAATCGCTCTCTACAAGCACTTCGGCGCGAACGGAATCCTCTTTCCTCTGGTCGCCCGGTCGTTCGGTTTGCTCGGCTCGATCATCGGCGTGATGTGCGTCAATATGAAAGACGAAGATTCCGATCCGATGGAGGCCTTGAACCGGGGATACCTGGTGTCAGCACTTCTATCGGCTGTCGGCTTCTTCATCGGAACGCATTTTCTCCTCCGGACGGGCCACTCGATCTGGCTGTTCGGTGCCGGCATGGTCGGCCTTCTGACGAGTCTTGCGTTTGTCTGGATCACCCAGTACTACACGGAACACAAGTACCGCCCGGTCAAGGAGATCGCGGACGCCAGCCTGACCGGTCCCGCGACCAACATCGTGGCTGGTTTTTCCATTGGTCTGGAGTGCACCTTCCTTCCAGTGGTCGTGATCTCAATCGCGCTCTACCTCTCGTACCGGATGGGCCAGTGGGCCGTCGGCCCCGAGGGCGGACTCTATGGAACCGCGGTGGCCACGATGGGTATGTTGGGAACCGCCGCCTACGTCCTGGCGATGGACACCTTCGGTCCCATCACCGATAACGCCGGAGGGATCATCGAGATGTCCGGCCAGCCCGAAGAGGTCCGTCGCCGCACCGATCGCCTCGATGCCGTGGGCAACACGACCAAGGCTCTGACAAAGGGGTACGCGATCGGGAGTGCAGCCCTGGCCGCTTTCCTCCTGTTCTCGGCCTATATGGACAAGGTGTCGGAACTCCAGAAAGAGATGGGGATCGCCGCCTGGCAATTCGTCACCGTCGACATCGCCAAGGTGGACGTGTTCATCGGGGCGATGCTCGGAGCAGCTCTGATCTTCCTGTTCTCGTCGCTCGCGATTCGTGCGGTCGGCTCCACGGCCTGCTGCATCATCGCGGAGGTTCGCCGGCAGTTCCGGGACACCGGCCTCCTCCAGGGGACCGTCAAGCCTGATTATGCGACCTGCGTCGACATCACGACCCAGGGGGCGTTGAAGAACATGATTCTGCCCGGGCTTTTGGCCGTCTTGTTCCCGGTCCTGGTTGGGTTCCTTCTGAAGAAGGAAGCCATGGCCGCCTTTCTGATGGTCGGAACGATCGCAGGGGTCATCCTGGCCACCCTCCTGAACAATGCCGGCGGAGCCTGGGATAACGCCAAGAAGTATATCGAGACCGGTGTGTACGGAGGAAAGGGCTCGGATGCTCACAAAGCAGCCGTGGTCGGCGACACCGTGGGTGATCCATTCAAGGACACGGCCGGCCCGTCCCTGCACGTTCTGATCAAGCTCTTGGCGACGATCACCCTGGTCCTGTCTCCGCTGTTCTTGTAGCGTTGGGCGAGATCCCGCGACGAGAGACCCTTTCTAAAGTGGGGAGGGTCTTTCCGAGTCTCTGGGGGGGCTCGGGTGAATCCCGCCCATCGGTCTGTTTTAGGAGCTGCTGTGTCCTATGGCCGTTCTCTTTCCCCGTCGGATCCGTCCCGGACGAGTCCAGGCAATCACGAAGATGCGGTGATGGAGTCGATCACGATGTTCACGATCGGGACAGCCGGCCACATCGACCACGGCAAAACAACCCTCTGTAAGCTTCTCACCGGCGTTGACACCGATCGGCTCGTTGAGGAGAAGGAGAGGGGGATCTCCATCGATCTGGGGTTCGCGAATCTGGTGACCCCCCAGGGAAAGGTGGTCGGCATCGTCGACGTGCCAGGCCACGAGAGATTCATCCGGAATATGGTGGCCGGCGTTTCCGGTATCGAGGCTTTCCTCTTCACGATCGCCGCGGACGAGGGGATCATGCCTCAAACCCGCGAGCACTTCGACATTCTCCGGATTCTCGGGGTCTCGAGGGGAATCGTCGTGTTGACGAAGTGTGATCTGGTCGACCGGGACTGGATCGACATGGTCCGCGGCGATGTCGTCGATTATCTCAAGGGGACTCCGTTCGCTTCGCTTCCCATCCTGGAGGTCGACCAAGACCGCCCGGACTCGATCCGTGCTCTGGTGGCTCAGATCGATCGAATGCTCACGTTCGAGCGTGTTTCCGACACGGCCAGCCTTTTTCGGATGCCGATCGATCGGGCCTTTTCTCTCAAGGGCCATGGGACCGTGGTGACCGGCACGGTCCTGTCGGGCCGGCTCACCGTCGGTGAGCAGGTGGAGATTCTCCCCGCCGGCCTGAGGAGCCGCGTCCGATCGATCCAGAGTTACCACCATCCGGAGCAAAGCGTCATCGCAGGTCAGAGGGGAGCGTTGAACCTCGCCGACGTGGAAGCCGCGCAGGTCGAGAGGGGGCACACAGCCGCCACGCCGGGAGCGTTCTCCCTGTCCTCCATGCTGGACGCCCGTCTGACGCTTCTATCCAAGTTGCCCGCTCCTTTTCCGAAGCTGAAGAGCGCCTCGCGGATTCGGTTCTACGTGGGGACCACGGAAGTGATCGGGCGGCTGCATCTCTTGGAGACTCAGGAGATGGATCCGGGTGCCGACCAGATGGTCCAGATCCGGCTCGAGAGGCCTGTGGTCGTCAACCGTCAGGACCGCTTCCTGATTCGAACGTTTTCGCCGGTCTTCACCGTCGGTGGTGGGGTTGTCCTGGAGCCTCATCCGCCGAAGCGGCGGCGCGATCCGACCGTGGCCAGACAGCTGGCGCAGTCCGAGGGATCGAGGCCAGCCGACCTCATCGTCTCCTGCCTCCGTCGGGCACAGATGCCTCTGGTCACCGCAGCTGAAGTGGCGCAGACTCTGGTTCTTCGTATCGACACGGTGGAGGCGGAGCTCAAGGGACTGTCTTCGACGATCGGGTCCGTCGATCGCCGGAAGCGGCGGTACTACTTCTTGAAGGATCGTCTTTCCAGAGAGGGGCAGCGGATCCGAGAATTGGTGGTGAAACATCATCACGAGCAACCGCTCACTCTTGGAATCGACCGAGCATCGCTCCAGGTACTGTTCGATCCACGGTGTGAATCTGAGGCCTTTGCCGATCTCCTCTCGTTGATCGCCGCGGAGTGTGGCTTGGTCATCGAGGGAAGCCTGGTCCGAGACTCCCACTTTGCGCCAAGTCTCGACCCGGAGACGGAGATCCAGTTCGCCAATATAGAACGGCAGCTCATCAACGATGGCTTTGTGACCGCCACGGAGCTGTTCGGTTCCACCAGGATGAGGCGGAACGCCTTTGACAAGCTTCTCGGCTTGATGCTCGCCCAGAAGGTCATCTTCAAGCTGCCCTCGAATCTACTGGCCCATCGACGGACCATCTTCGATTACGAGAGGCAGATCGTTGAATTCCTCACGATCCGGGACAAGGCGAGTGTCGGTGAGATCAAGGAACTGCTGAATCTCACGAGGAAGTCGTTGATCCCGCTTCTGGAGTTCTTCGACGAGAAGGGAGTCACGGTACGGGCCGGAAACGAGCGCCGGTTGCGGCACCGGCCGACAGGGCCGTCCGGGTTGTCCGGAGGGTAGGCACCCTCCCACCCTCCCGCGGTCCTTGCGTGCTAAGGCTTGTCGTGTTATCACCCCTGTTTGGGCCATGCGAGACTGTGACGATCGATCGGGCCACACTCGTGGCGACAAGACGAGGCAAACCTCCGTCGGCGAACACGGAGTCAGGTTTCTGTCGTCTTGGGTCAACCGATTCACGGTGTTCGATCTGGTCGCCTTGGTCGTGCCCTTTGGCGTCTATGTCCAGACTGCATCGCGGTCCGCGCAATGGGGCGACTCGACGGAACTGACGCTTGCGGCCCATACCCTGTCCATCCCCCATCCGACCGGATATCCTTTATTCCTAGTGCTGAGCCATCTTGCAAGCCTCGTGCTCGCGGGGGACGTCGCAAGGAAGACCGCTCTCATCTCATGTGTTTTCGTCTCCGTGAGCATCTGGGCACTCTTTCGCACCCTGTTTGTCGTGACCTCGAATCGCTGGATCAGCCTCTTCACTGCGCTCACATTCGCCTTTTTTCGCGAGGTCTGGGATCAGAGCGGGGTGGTCGAGGTCTACGGACTTCAGCTCGCACTCACCCACATGTCTCTGCTGACCGCGGTGACGCTCATGTCTCATCCCTCCGTGCGTCTTCTCCTTGGCCTCGCCTTTCTGGTCGGACTTTCATTCACCAACCACATGCAGACGATCTTCCTCGTTTTCGGACTGACCCTTTCCCTGGCGATGGTGGCGGGCGTTCGACTGTTGCTGGGAAAGCCCGGGAACCTCGTGTGCTGCGGGGTGGTCTTCCTGATTCCTCTGGGTCTATACGGTACGCTCATGATTCGTTCCCAAGGAGGAGCGTTCTTCGATGAGGGTCAGGTGGGCTCACTTTCGGGGCTCGCTTCCCATATGTCGGGTCGTCAGTTCCAGTATCGCATGTTCAGCCATGTCCAGGCCGGATGGCTTCTTACAGAGGCAAGTCGGTTGATCCGTGAGGGATTTTGTCAGCCCTCAGCCTTCTGGTTCCTGGCGATTCCGCATGGGCTCGTGTGCTGTCTGGGGCTCGTGGCCCTTCGGGGTCGACCTCCGCTGTTAGCTCTCATCGCGACGTGCGGCGCCTGTGACATCCTCTACACCGCGAACTACAACATTCCCGACAAGTCTTCGTACTATCTGCCTCTGTATACGGCGCTCTCCATCCCTTTCGCGTTCGGTTTGTCCGGACTTGCCGAGCGGCTCGGAAAGACTCGCGGTCCGAGTCTCCTGTCGGTCGGCGCCACCGCGCTCCTGGCCATTCCTCTCGTGACCAACTGGGCGTGGGTGGACCGCTCCACGGACCGATCGCTCGAGGACTACACCGCGGATCTCGCCAAACTCGCCACTCCTGGGTCTCTTCTCGTCACTGACGATCTCACGCTCTGGTGGGGGTTCCTGTATCGGCAGAAGGTCCTGGGGCAAGACAAGGACCGGTTCTATGTCAACACCTACAGTCTGAGATTGCCTTGGTTCCTTCCGTTCCTGAGGAAGATGTATCCCTCGCTTTCCGTCCCCTCCGCGTTAGACGGCCGTCTCGTCCGTGGCCTTCGTGAGATCGAAGCCACGGGAGACCCTTCGGGGAGCCTGTCTCAGCGTCTGGTCGATTCGTTGGCGTTCGATCTTGTGGAGACGCATTTGGCGGAGCGGAACGTCTTCCTCGTTCTCCACTCGACCAACGCGGAGCGGTCCTCCTATGGATCGTTTTCTCTGAAATCGTTGGGGATCGTCTATCAGGTCACGCGGACGCCGTTGCCGTCCGAACCGTACTCCACCGACTATGCTCCTCCCTCCAGACTTCGCACCCGACAGACTCGAGGATCGGACAGGATCCGCGTGGCCAAGCGATACAGCACATCGCTCAATCGACTGGGGATCCTTTTGATCGAACGTAGGCGCTTCGAAGAGGCCGAGAAAGCGTTCAGACGAGCGATCGAGTACGATCCGAAATACAGCCAGGTCTATCTGAACCTGGGCGTGCTTTTCTCGCAGAACCTGAACCGGCCGGAGCGTGCGATGGAGAGTTTCCTCGAGTTCCTGAAGCTCGCTCCCGACGACCCCCGAGCGCCGTCGGTCCAGGCCTGGCTGGGGCAGTACCAGCAGGCGCTCGTTCGTCAGCGTCCCCCTCACTGACGGCCAGTGCTTCTCCACCGTCCAGGAACGTCGACGCCTGCCAACATCTCACGTTGGCGTGTCCAAGCCCTCCCCCTTCCCGATTCCCTCCCCCGAGGTTGTGGCCAGTGACGGCCGGTCGCTGGTATGCTGGATTCGGCATGACGAGAGGAAGAAAACGCAAGACCAGGGACGGCGGATTCTCTGGTGGGCCGGACGCGATGGGTAGCGACCCTGAGTCGGAGCCGAGCGGAAACGAACCCTCCGATTCGAACGAGGCGCCTCGACAAGACGCCGGGCAGCACTCGGGCCGCCACGAGCGCGAGGATCCTGCCGACGAGAGGGCCCCGTCTCGATCCGTCTGGATGGTGGAACGTTCGATCCGATGGATCCTTGGGTGTATGGCCTTTCTTCTGCCGTTGGCCGGCCACCCGATCTTCTTCGACCTTTACGACGGAACCAAGAAGATGGTGGCTCACGTCGCCATCGGTCTGGTGCTCGTCGTCACCTCGGTTCTCGGTTTCTTGAGACCCTTCCGCCTTAAGGTCGGCCCGTTGGCGGCGGCCTGCGGCGTTGCGCTCCTTCTCCAGACCGTATCGATCGTCGGTGCGCTCAACCAGACGGAAGTCCTCATCGAAGCGTTCAACCGATTTCTCTGGTTGATGGCCCTGTTCGTGACTTCGCAAGTCGTGTACCGTCCCTGCGACCTCGAGCCGATCTTGATCGCCGGCCTCGTGGGGGCCTGGCTCTCGTCCCTTGTCGGCCTGGCTCAGTCTGTTGGTTTCAACCACGATCTCGCGCCCCAGGTGGCGATTCCGTCGTCCACGTTCGGCAACAAAAACATGGCGGCGGAATACATCCTCATGTGGGTTCCGCTTGGGCTCTTCGTCTCCGTCAGCGGTTCGAATCGTCCGGCACGGATCCTGGGAGCGCTCAGCGTGGGTTACACTTCTGCCTACGTCTTCGTGACCGGCACTCGTGCTGCTTACGTGGCCAGCCTCGTGTCTCTGGTGGCTTTTTTCGTGGTCGGAGCGGTCTCTTTTGCCGGCCGAGCCGTAACCCCGGTCCCGGCCGGCGAGAGCGACTCGACTCCGGAGGAACCTGACTCGACGTCCGACGAGGGTTCGTGTTATTCGTTTACGAGGCTCAGGCTCGCTCTGATTTTTCTGCTCGTGGGCTTTCTCACCGTTCCGGTGTTTCTTGAGTTTGTTCGCAGCGGCCTTCCCGCCCCGAGCAGACGCGACCCGGTGGCGCTGTCGAACGCCGCGCTGACCCTTGCCTCCTACTCGACGAACTGGCGGCTTGTGGTCTGGGCGAATACTCTCGCCATGGCTCGGGATCACGTCGTGTGCGGGGTCGGACTGGGAAACTGGCGTTATCAGTATCCTCGCTACCACCGGAGTGTGGCTGTTGACACCGACTTCAACTCGAGGGTCCAGGCGGACACTCCCCATAATGACTACCTTCAGAACCTCGCCGAGACTGGCCTGGTCGGGACCTTGGGGCTCCTCTTCTTCGTCGTCGTGTTAATCCTCAGTCTTCGCCGAGCCATCTTCGGGGCGCCAAGCGACTCCGCTCATCTCATGGCTTTGTGCATCGCGACGGCCTGTCTGATCTACGCTGTCAACGCCGTCTTCTCTTTTCCGATCGCCAAGGCGGCCCCCACGTTCTTGCTCTTCACGATTCTGGGAGCACTCGAGGGGACAGGCCCGGCCTTGAGGTTCTTCCGGTTCCATGGGGCATCCGCTTCCGCGTTGTTCGCCTGCTTCGCGTGCGCGGTGTTCACCATCGCCCTGGTCAGCCAGAGTTGCTGGGCCATCGGTGACATCCGATTCAAGGAGGGGTTGATCCTCTACAACCAGGGCCGAGTCTTGGAGGCCTACGAGAAGATGGCTCTCGCCTATCGCATGAGGCCCTTTGACCCCTCCTTGGCTGTTTTCTACGGGGGGGTCTGCCAGGAGACCAACCGACTCTCGGAAGCCCGCGAAGTCCACCTCCGAGCGTCTCGTCAGCATCCCAACTTCACCAACATCTTCAACCAGCTCGGCAACCTCTATTGGAAGACGGGAGACCGGGCAAAGGCCGCTGAGGCCTATGAAAAGGTGCTGTCGATCCACCCCGGTTTCGAAGAGGCCCTGAGGAATCTCGCGAGTCTTTCGATCGAGACCGGAAAGCTCGAGACCGCCCGCGACCTTCTCGAGAGACTGATCGTCCTCGATCCCAACGAGCCCCAACACTGGCTCGACCTCGGTGAGGTCTACCGGGCGCTTCGGAAGCCGGAGCACTCCCGAGAGCGTCTCATGGAACTGGTCAAACGTTGGCCCAACCATCCCCGTGGGAATCTGGCTTTAGCACATCTTTCGCGAGAGGAGAAGCGATGGCGCGACGCGGAGCACTTCTATCGGCGTGCGATCGAGCTTGATCCCAAACTCCTTCCCGCTCGGCTCTTCTACGGCACATTCTTGGGGCGTCTGGGCCGGACCGAGGACGCGCGAAAACAGTTCGTGGAGATCCTTCGGATCGATCCCGCCAACCAGCAGGTCAAGGTCGAGCTTGAGAAACTCGGAAAATCCGGCGCGTCGGGCCGGATCGTGGATGCGTCTGAGGCCGCTCTTAGAGATGAACTTCGGAAGGATCCAAAGTCGGCGTCCCTGCACGCGGCCTTGGCGGACCTATACATTTCTCAGTCTCGGTTGGACCTGGCCATGGACGAGCTGAGACTCGTGGTGTCGCTCGATCCGAGGCAGATTCCCTCCTGGGCGAAGTTGGGAAAGGTGTTGGCCGAGGTCGGCAGTCGTGACCTGGCGATCACGACCTTTCTGGACGGGCTCAAACACGCCCCCGAGAGCACGACGCTGTGGAACGAGCTGGGGCTGGTCTATCAGCAGCAGCGAAAGTATAAGGAGGCTCTGGATGCCTTCCAGAAAGCCGCGAAGGGCTCCAAAGTCCCCCCCGAAGTCTTCTTCAATCTGGGGGCCGAACTGGGGCGGGCTGGAAGGCCCACAGAAGCCATCGACGCGTTGAATCGATTCCTGTCCGAGTACCGGGGAAATCCTGAGTATCGGCGTCAGGCCGAAAGCGAGATCTCGCGGCTTTCGGTGATCATGTCCACTACGAACAACGTCACGCCATCGTCTTCGCCCGGTCGTGATAAACCCCGCTGAGACCCAAATCCTTCACCTCATTCTGGCAAACCCCGTGATCATGAGCATTTCGAGGACATAGACTTTCACTTCCCTGGACCCCAGATGTGCCCCGGATGCAAGAAAGAACGAAGTCGCCGCGACGC
>Ga0074195_1001022_pt1 | contig 44440 bp, 34 predicted proteins | sample EPASupsiteHSE623_FD_64525 | JGI IMG/M metagenome (GOLD analysis project Ga0074195, IMG submission 64525) | Bioremediated contaminated groundwater from EPA Superfund site, New Mexico - Sample HSE6-23 | ecosystem: Environmental > Aquatic > Deep subsurface > Groundwater > Contaminated ...
CTCAAGGCGCGGGTTTTATCGTTCATGCGCTCAATCCAAAAACGGCCGCAGTTGGTGCGGGCGTTTTTTAATGCGCCGCTGGTTCGCTATTCGCAGGTATGTATTTGAGGCGCGGGTTAATAATTTATATTTCAATCCGTTCTCGCCAGATTCAGCCGTTTGCCAATCGGAAAGACCCGCATGGTGTCCAGCGATTATATAGGCAAGAACTCTCCCGACGCCATCGCCATATTTGGAAACCGCATGGCACGCCCCGTAAATAGAATGTTGCGGGTGAACGGAACAGGGCTGGCCTGCGCTGGACTGCTCAAGATACCGCTGCCATTGCGGCGAGGCCTTTCCGATATCATGCAGCAATCCTATAAGCTCCCCCCATTTTTCGGAATCGAATTGCGCCGCAAAGGCGGCGCAACGGCGCGCCACTTCGCGGGAATGCTCATCCAGCGTTTCCCACTCCGATTTTGGCTTGTGTTGCAGGCTGCGGGCAAGATAATTGTTAATGCTCCCCCCCAGTACTAATCCATTATACTTATTACCCTTTACGAACGCCTTTGGCCTTTCCGGTTTTGCGCGCGACATATTTCCGTTGTCGTTCATTCGACGGAGAGTGTGGCGGAGCGGAGAGTTCGATTCCGAAGACTTCTTCGAGATTGCCTTCAGCAAGCTTCTTGTGTTTGTCGCTTTTCCTGCCTTTGGCAATGACGCTGCCGGCCTGCGCCGAACCGACGAGTTCCTCGTGGTTGACGCCGCGCAACAAAAACAGAAGCTCAGGCTTTTCATCAAGGCGCGCGCCAACGCCGTAGAGGACCGCCGCCACATGCTTGCACATGTCGGCCCAATCCGGGCAGGAACAGTCCAGCGCAATTTCCTTCGGCAGAGGAAATAACCCCCTGTTGCGATGGGTAACAACTTCCATAACGCTGTCCGAGAGCTTTCCGCGCAAAAGGTCCAGCAGGGAGGCGACTTTACCGCTGCAATGCTTCTTCACCGCCTCCCAACGGTCAGCAGGGAGCAGTTCAACCAGCACCCTTACATTATATAGGCGGGAACCAGCCACCTTGGCTTGTATCTCGCCTTTCCTTATATCGAGATGGCAGACCGAACCGTTGCGAACATAAGACCGTCCGCGAGGCAAGCGGTTCTCGTAGTCGCTGAATTTTTCCAGATGCTCGCACCAAGCCTTGCCCCAGAAGGTACGCGCTATCTGGCGCCCCTCAATGCGGACCGGCGAGACCGCCTTTCCCTTCTTGCGCAATTTTTCCATTTGCAGAGTCGCCTTGCGCCGCCGTTCCGCTACCGGCACATAAGGACGCCAGCCATATCCCCAATAAGACATTGCAATCCTCCTTATATTATTCTCCGCCTGCGGCGATTCCATGCACGTCAAGCGAGACAAATTTTAACAGTTCGTCGTCCTTCATCTCCGTCATCATAGCCTGTGTTCCGGTCTCCAGAAAGTCGGCGGCAAGCGCCGTTTTGCCGCGAATCAGGGCGTCTATCTTTTCCTCTATCGTTCCACGGCAGACGAATTTGTGCACCATCACGTTGCGCTTCTGTCCGATACGGAATGCGCGGTCCGTGGCCTGATTCTCCACGGCAGGATTCCACCAGCGGTCGAAATGCACGACGTGCGAGGCCGCCGTGAGGTTGAGTCCCGTTCCTCCGGCCTTGAGCGAGAGAACAAAAAACGGCGGACCCTCCTCGGACTGGAAGGCATCCACCAAGGCTTTGCGTTTTTTCACCTGCACGCCGCCGTGCAGAACCGCGCCGGGCCGTCCGAATATTCCTGACAGGAAATCAGCAAGCGGCCCCGTCATCTCGCGGAACTGAGTGAAGACGAGAACCTTTTCCTGGCGCGAGGCTATCTCTTCGGCGATTTCGCGCAGCCGCCCGAACTTGCCGCTTTCTCCGGGCGCATAGTCCCCGGTCCCGAGCCACTGGGCCGGATGGTTGCATATCTGCTTGAAGCGCAGCAGAAATGAAAGAATCGCGCCGCGCCGCGCCATGCCGTCCAAGCCGTCGAGTTTCCGCCGCAGTTCTTCAACCGACTCCTGATAGAGCGCGGCCTGTTTGCCGGTGAGCGGACAGAAAGCCTGCACCTCGGTTTTATCCGGCAAGTCGGAGATAACGGACGGGTCCGTTTTCAGGCGGCGCAGGATGTAGGGCCGTGCCAGCGCGCGCAGCGGCGCGTAGGCGTCTTTCTTCCCCTCCAAGTTCCGGGTGAATGCGTCGAATTCTTTATGGGAGCCGAGCAACCCCGGACAGAGGAAATCGAAAAGCGACCAGAGGTCGGTGAGACGGTTCTCTATGGGCGTTCCGGTAAGGGCAATGCGGGAATCGGCGCGCAATTCCTTGACCGCGCGGGTTTGCCTCGCCGAAGGGTTTTTTATTGCTTGCGCCTCGTCTATGACCGCAAGCCGCCATGAAACGTTTTTAAGCCATGTCTGGCGCAAGAGCATTCCGTAGGAGGTAAACACGGCATCCACACCTTCAAACGTCTTGTCGGGCATGCGCGACAGCGCGGTAATTTCCTCCGCGTCCATCTCCGAGGGATGGACGAATTTCGCCGAAAGCGTCGGCGCGAAACGCGCAATCTCGTCTCTCCAGTTCGCCAGAAGCGAGGCGGGCAGCACTATGATTGAAGGACGTTTTATAGCGGTCTCGCGCTTGAGGATGAGCAGCAGCGCCAGCACCTGCACGGTCTTTCCCAACCCCATGTCGTCGGCGAGACAGGCGCCCAAACCTAACCGCGACAGGAAGCGCAGCCAGCCCGTGCCCGCGCGTTGATATGGCCGCAGTTCCGCTTTGAGATCGCTGCCAAGCGTCTTATCGTCCAATGTCTGCGGTTCGCGCAACTCCCGCAATATGCCGGACAGAGTTTCACCTGCCTCGACAAACGCCCATTTGCGCGCGGCGTCATTGTCGTCGGCGTCGGACATAGCCATGGGCGCGCCGGAGAGCAGCCGCATGGCCTCCATAAATGAAATGCCGTCCTTCCGCGCGGCCTTGCGGACTTTTTCCCAGTGCGCCATGGCTTGCGCCAACTTATCACGGTCCGCTTCCACCCAACGGCCTTTCAAAAGCACAAGCCCGGACTCGGATTGCAGCAGTCGCCGCCACTCCTCATCGGAGAGGACTTCCCCATCCAGCACGGTTTCGACGTTGAAGTCGAGCATGGCACCCGCGCCCAAGCGTCCGGAAACCTTGTCGCCCACTGTAACCCGCACGGACGGACGCGGGCGTTTCTTCCACCAGTCGGGAACGCGCAGCAGCAAGCCCGATTCTTCCAGAACCGGCGCGTCTTGCAGGAAGCGATAGGCGTCCGCCGCCGTCCAGGCGAGCGGATGGAAAACCTCACCGGAGTCCACCAATTCGCGGGCGAGAGCGCTTTTCTCGGACGCGCGCTGCACCGGCGTCAAAAGCTTCTCCAGCCCGGACTTGTTCTTCGCTCCGGCATATTCTTCCAACGCTCTTGAGAGCGGCTGATACTGAACCCTGCCCTGGCTGGATACGCGCGGCGCATAGGTAGCAAGAAAAGCAAACGGACGCTCGGGGTCGCGTTTATTCTCGGCCAAATGGAAACAGACGCGCCCTACGCGATGCCATAGAGGGGCATGTTCCTGCAGCCAGGCGGATACGCCGCCTTTGTTTGCGGCTATCTCCCCGCGCACCTGCCGGTCCAACTCTATCCATAAGGCCGCCAGCACGTTGGCGTTGAGGTATTCAGAGCCGCACATGGGCGGCACGGACCGCGAGAGTGTGTCGAGTTCCGAGTCATCAGGCGGGGGGACGGGATTTATTTCTTCGCCGGCAGTATCAGGGACATGACACAACGCCGTGAGGAAGCGTCCGGCAAACTCCCGCCAGTATGAAAACACCGCCGGGAGTGCGGTCTGCGGCTCGCCCGTTGCCAAATGCAGAAGACCCTCGGCGTAACTTTTTTCAAAAGCGTCCGCTATCCGCCGGACCGTCGCCTCCGGCAGAGGGCAGTTATCAGGTGCTGCCGCCTCCACGGGTTCGACTCGGAGATGACCCGCTGGAGTGAGGATGATATCGAGGGCATTTACGCCGGAGATTGTTTCCGTCATGGGTTATGGCTTGGAGACTTGCTGTATCCGAAAAATGTGAGCACAAGACAATGCGGTGTTTTGCTTCGGTCGCGTCCATACCGGGTTTTCAGTTATTTAGCCGCAGGCCCGGCAATTGCGGCAAGCGTTTTCACAAAAGCGTCCAACTGCGCCTCATATGCCGGAGACTTGCCGATTTGCCGCTGCCTGAACCCGGCGGAAGCTTCGGTCTTTTTACCGGAAAGCTCTTCCATAAGACGCACGGTTTTCTCATGCCCGCTGCCGCCGAAAGTGGTGAAAAAAGCAACCTTCGGCAATTCTCCTTTATGCAGCGTCAGGTATGCGCGCACGGCGGGAGCCATGTTCCACGCCCAGATTGGCGTGCCTGTCACGAGCAGCTTGTAATCTCCTGGTTTGCGCGCGGACGGGGCAGTTTCAGCGAGGCGTTCTTTCATGGCATCGCGTCCGGCTTTCAGATAGCCAAAAAGCCCGGAGCGGTCGCTCATATCGCGTATTTCTTCCGTATCGGCACCAAGCAGCCGCGCCAAATCCTGCGCAACCTTTTTGGTATAGCCGGTGCGCGAGTAATAAACCACCAAAATTTCCTTGTCAGGCATTGTCTGTCCCCCTTGCGGCGCGCTGCTTTCCCCTATTATACAAAAGCAAACCTGAATCGGAATTGCCTCACCTGAAATCTATACGAAACGGTATCGTTGCCTCAAATCTAAAATCTATACGAAATCCTCTCGCTTTTTGCGTCTGTTTATCGCCAAAAGCTTGTCTTGCAGCTTTGTTATCTCGCGCTTAAGCTGCGCCGGATTCAATGTAGCATATTCACGTCGCAATTCCTCCTTGCGCGGCTGCTCCAAATCAGGGTTTTCCAGCAGTCTCGCGTATGGCGTTTTCGCTTCGTCATGCTTTTTGTACACCTTGCTCCCTTCGCGCCTGCGCTCCAGCAGTTTCATCACCGGCTGGAAGTAGTTCGTGTATAGCCGCAATCGCCGGTAAAGCGCGTTCAGCGTCGCCAATTCTTCGTCGGTGTCATAACGTGCGTAGCCCACGGCGCGCCGCACCACTGAATAGTTCTTCTGCTCCACATAGCAGTTGTCGTTTTTTCTCGATGAGCGTCCGCGCGTGAACGTTATTTTGTTCTCGCAGCAGAACCAATACAACTGGTTATTGATGAATTCGGAACCGTTGTCCGAATCTATTCCCAGCAGCGGAAACGGCAGTCTGGCTTTTATGGCTTTCAGCCCGGCAAACACATGCACCTGCGCCTTGTTTATCACCGCCTCCGTTTCCGTCCAGCCGCTGCAAACATCGGTGGCGTCAAGGGTCTGGATAAAATCGCCGCGCGGATTGCCGCACTCGTGGCCCACAAGGTCTATCTCGGTAAAACCGGGACGCTTTTCGTTCCAGTCGGCGAATGTGCGTATCGGTATCTGATGTTTAAGCAGCGTGCCCGGCTTGGTATGGCTGCGGCCTTTGAGTTCAAACCGCTTGCGGTCGCCAGCCAGCATACGGTCTATCGTGGCTGCGCTTATCCGCAGCAGCTTGCGCCGCACTACGGCGCGAAATCGCGCTTCGTTATGCTCTTCCAGCTTGCTGATTATTTCGCCTAAAACAGGCTTGAGCCGCTTGCCGCAGATGCAGTCCATGATAACCCATATCCGGCGCAGGGCTGTGTATACGTCGCGGTCGTAATATTTGCCGCGCTTGGGCCGACGACGGGATTTTGTGGCGTCCAGACGCACGGACTGCCCATGCAGCACCATCACACGGCCATGATTGCGTAACAGGTACGAGGCGTAGCAGCGGTTATACCCCGTCGTCTGGATGAACTCGCCGAGAATCTCGTTTTTCTGTTTCTTGCGTGCGGCGCGGTATCGCCGCGCTGTTACGCCAACTACCGATTTGCGTTCTTTCATCGTCAGCCTCATCTGTGCCTCCCGGAATGCCGGAAGGTAATCTAGCACTTGCTTTCGTATAGATTTCCAGTTGAGGCAACGAATCTTATTTCATATAGATTTTTACTTGAGGCAACGCGTGTAGAGCTCCGCCGCTGGTTTTAAGAAATCTCGACACACTGGGTTTTGTATCATTGACAGTGCTTTACATTTCTAATATATTTCGCAGTAGGTGAGGACATGAGTATCCCAAACACGGTGAGAAATTCTTCCGCGGAAAAATTCTCTTGCTGTATATTTGCAACAGAACCAAGGTTGAACAGTTGTACTTTCCTCCGCAAAATATTTACGGTGGGTTTTTTCCTTTTTTCTCCCGCTTCGGTTTTTTCTGCAAACGTTCAATGGGTTGGCACTGCCGGTGATTGGCAATGGAATACTGCATCTAACTGGTCATCGGGGTTTGTTCCGACAGCGGATGATGACATTATCGTTGACGTTGCCGGCACGGTCCGGACCAGCACTTCAGCACCATTGGCGTTTCGCAGCCTGACGCTTGGCGGTGCAAAGACACCAATTCTGAAAATATCCACCGGTGTGGTTGCTTCCGCCCATCTCAACATAAAAGCCAATGCAACTCTGGAGCAAAACTCCAGTGTGCAACTTGTCTTTTCTTCCGTCACTATAAATTCCGGCGGCATTTTAACGCATTCAGCCAATGCCTCCACCCCTATATATGCGCTTAAATTACGGGTGGATTCTGATTTAGTACTGCAAAGCGGCGCTAAAATAAATGTTGACGGCAAAGGTTACCCTGGCAATGCCGGTCCAGGTCATGGTCAAAGCAATTCAGGCGGCGGTTATGGCGGTTATGGTTGTGATATTTCCGCTGCCTATGTTGGCGGAGCGGGCTATGGTTCAACTGTGGACCCTTCAGACTGGGGCAGCGGCGGCGGCAGCAGCGGACCTGGCGGCGGCTTGATTAGTCTCTCCATCGGCGGCAATTTTGTTTTGAATGGCGGCATTTCAGCTAACGGAACAAATGTCAGCGGTGGTGCTGGTTCCGGCGGCACAATCAATATTCGTGCCACTGCTGTTACCGGGTCGGGAACCATGGTTTCTGCGGGAGGCAGAGGTGCATGCGGTGGTTCAGGCGGTCGTATCGCTGTTCGCGCTTCTACAACCACTTTTAGTGGAACTATCACTGCGTATGGCGGGAACGGTGCAGGCGCAGGCACAGTGTATAAGAACGGAGAATTAATCGTCAACAACAACAGCCAGACAGGCATTACCGCGATAACCGGCGATAATGCAACCTTTACGAACGTTTTATTAGCCGCCAATGCGACTTTGCGTGTATCCTCTTATACAACCATCCTGAATCAATTAACTATCGGCAATGCAATGACAGTGCTGATGGGCAGCACATTGACGGTTAGTGGATTAACTATCAATTCCGGTGGCACGTTGTCTCATCCAATATTGACACCGTCGTATTTGATGGTAACGGGGGACATGGTTATACAAAGCGGTGGGAAGTTGCTTGCGGATGGGATGGGCTATCCTAAAACTGCTGGTCCGGGTGCTAAAGTGAATGCGGAAGTAGGCGCTTCTTACGGCGGAATTGGGAGCAGCGTATCGTCAACTATACTATCTCCGATGTCGTACGGTTCAGTGCGTGAACCTGTTGACTTCGGCAGCGGCGGCGGCGGAACGGGGACCGGTCAAAGTGCCGGCGGCGCTGGCGGCGGCGCGGTAAAAATAACAGCGAATAGTCTAATAATTAACGGCGCATTAACAAGTGACGGCATGGGGTCTGTCTACGGCAGTGGGGGTTCGGGCGGTTCTATATATGTTATTGCTCAGAATTTATCCGGTAGCGGAACTATACATGCAAATGGCGGTGGTACATATGCAGGTGGTAACGGCGGTGGTGGCCGGATAGCAATATATGGGTCCACTACGGCATTTACCGGTACTATAAAAGCGTATGGAGGCGGCGTTGACGCCGGTGCCGGAACTATATACGAAAACGGAGATTTGATTGTAAATAACAACGGCATGGCGGGTGTTACTTCGCTCAATACTACCGATTCCTATTCCAACGCAACGATTGGAAACGGTGTTGCGTTAAATATCTCATCCGCCGCCACATTTTCCAACAACTTCAACGTCAACAATCTCGGCACGGTGTTGCTAGCTGCTCCTTTGAATTCTAAAGACATCGCGATAAACTCAGGCGGTGTTCTTATTTGCACAACCCCTGCCGCCGCAAATATAACCGCTACCGGCAATATGGTGATATATTCTGGCGGAGTTCTCTCCTACAACGCAATGACGCAAGCCGAAATAATAGTAAACGGTGATATGAATGTGCGAAGTGGCGGCAAAGTGCTTGCTGATGGCAAGGGCTATCCTAGAACTACGGGTCCCGGCGCAACAACTACGATAGGTGTTGGCGGTTCCTACGGCGGTCTTGGTTCCGGTGCGGTGCTGGCAAAATCATATGGTTCCGCGATTGTGCCTGTTGACTTCGGCAGCGGTGGCGGAGGAACTGGAACTGGAAACAATGCCGGCGGCGCTGGCGGCGGGCTGGTAAGAATAACAGCGAATAATCTCATAGTTAACGGTTCGATAACCAGCGATGGTTTATTCTCGTATTACGGAGGCGGGGGGTCCGGTGGTTCGATACACATTACCGCGCAGAATTTATCCGGCAGCGGCGCCATTCATGCAAATGGCGGCAACACCTATACGGGAGGAGCTGGCGGCGGCGGCAGGATAGCGATATACGCAACGACATCAGCTTTTACGGGGTCCATAACAACATACAGCGGCGGCCCCGATGCAGGTGCCGGAACCATCAACACAAATGGCAATCTGCTGATTGCCAACAATAGCGCGCCATCATTGACGCCTCTTTACCTCGAAACCAGTGGTATCACTAACGTATTCATAAGCACAAATGCCACCGTCGCAGTTTCCACTCCAGTCAGTGTGCCGGGGCTGCTAAAGTTGTCCGGTTACAGTTCCTTGATTTTGGACACCCGGCTTTCCGCAAATGACATTTACATTTCATCCGGCTCTTTCATAACTCATACGCAAATCGTCAATCAGTTCAAGCTCAACGTACTGAATAATTTGATGATAGATACCGGCGGTTTTATTTCTGCCGACAAGAAAGGATATGCGGCGGCCAAAGGTCCCGGCAAAGGCAATAATGCTGCCGTGCCGAATTCCGGCGCCGGCGGAGCAGGCTATGGCGGTAAAGGCGGCGCGATGGGGAATATCAGCGGCGGGCAGCCTTACGGTTCTTTCATTTCCCCGTCGGACCTTGGCAGCGGCGGCGGTAATGCGAGTGGGGCGTTGTACTCAACCGGCGGTACCGGCGGCGGTTTGCTGAATATTTCAGTCGGCGGCTTATTAACTCTGAATGGCAGAATAACCGCCAACGGCGGCCCAGGCGGCGGTGGCGGGTCCGGCGGCACAATAGTTTTACTGGCGGGGACACTGTCGGGTGCGGGAACCATAACCGCTAACGGCGGCAGCGGCGAGTGGTCTACTTATCCCTCCGGCGGCGGTGCCGGCGGGAGGATTGTGATATATCACAACTCCAAGTCTTTCAATGGAATAATCGCCGCCTCCGGCGGCGATAGCGCACTGGCAGAGCAAAACGGCACAATAGTTGAAAATGGCGAACTTCTGACGGCATTGCCGCTTGCTCCGACACAATCCGTCAGCAAGTCCACGCAAACTATCGGCTATCAAACTAATATATCGGTGAATTTGCGGGCTTCGTCTCTTTCCTTTTCAGGCGTAACATCAACAGGTTCCGCAAACGGAACATTTAATTTCCAAAATTTGAACCTTGTGCAGGTTGCCGATGGACCATTTGGAGGCAAGGGCTTTTTTCTGGCCGCCTGGAATGCGGTTCTGGATGGCGTAACTTATTCAGGTTCGTTAAAAGGGATGGTGTTTGATTCTAATGGCCGGCTCTATATAAAAGGAACGGTGGGACAAGATATCAATGGTTCCATTGAGGCGGAGCTTTCGGGTTCAACACAACTGTCCGGCATGATAAACTTTACAAGACTGGGAAGCAAGATTTATAACGGAAAGCTTTATCTATCCGGAACTGCTGTTTACGCGGAACAAACAAATTACCCGAATATAACAATGCGATTGATTCAATCGAATGTTGCCGGACAAATGACGGGCTACTATTCCGGTCCCTATAATTCAATGGTAAATTTATTGGCAATTGCCTCTCCCGAAAACCCCTATTACGGCAAGGGATTTGCCTTTGCCACTTATATCTCCACAAATAACGACACAGCGGAAGGTTGGGGTTATGTGGATGCGTTGGATGCCGGACATGCCTATCCGATTGAGGGTATTCTAACGGCACCGTTATACAGCCTATTTAAGGGTGTATTGATTGTTTCCCCAGCCAGATACGTCATGACCACGGAAAAGTTGGATAATTCAGCATTGTCGTTGCGCGTTAGCGTTACATGTCCGCGCGCAATAAGCCCCGGACAAATAGTGTCCTGTTCCATAGGAGTCAAAAATGAGGGTGATGCTAACATTACCGGCACGTCGCTGATAGCTGTTTTCCCACCCCACATGGATTTCATCTCGGCATCTGGTATTCATTTCACATATAGGTTTGCTGAATGGAAAAACATGAGAAAAATGTATCGCCCCTTTCTTCGATGGGATTTGGGCAGCATCCCTTCCCAATCAACTGCGAAAGAGAGTTTTCAGGGTAAATTACGCATAGGAGAGGTTTCCAATAATGAGGTATTGGCACCAGAGGTTTATGTTGTGAACACGCAATGGGCTGGTGCAATATTCCCAACATTTGAACAGGTTGATTATGAGGAACCAGATTATGAGTGATATTATAAACTTTCTATTGTTGTCGCTCAGGGCATCTCGTTTTTTCAATATAGTGTTCATGACGCTGACCATGCCTATTGGGCTCTATGCCCAGTGCGTTTCGGAATTTGTAAAGCAAATACCTGAACTGGCAGCGGAAAACGCACCGCGGCTGATTTGGGGGAAGGAGTTTTCCGCGAAAGTGCAAGCCATTAACGTTCAAAGTATTTCAGTCAGTTATAATGGTTCCGTTGTTGCCTTTACTGAAAACCCTGTTTGCACAGTAGTTGGCGAGACGAAATGGATGAGCAAACGCGTTTGTCATGAAGCTGGTAAATTGCATTATCTTAACAACGAAGGGCGGGAATTGTGGATATATCCAACCCCAAAGACCGTCCGTGAGAAAAACATTATTGGACTCTATGATGTTTCCGTCAGTACCAACGGTAAATATATAGCTGCTTCTGTCTCGCAAAAGCCATGTCGGAAGGAGGTTTGGAAAGTGCTATCTCCCAATGATATAAGAAAGGCAAAGCCAAGTTTACATCGGAATTCATCTTTGAAGTGTGACGAGAATTGCGATAGCACACAATTTTCAACGGTCTCAATGTGCGGACGCGATGTTATATTATTGAATGAAAAAGGTGAGAGGCTTTGGACATACCCAGCACGAGGCTATGCAAAAGTGAGTCCGGGCGGAGAACTCGTATTGATAATACCCTACATCGGATGGTTGTTACATAACAATTCATCGCCTGAGAAATATTTGGGGTACGAATTTGGAAATTCTTGGTATCTTTTGGATCGTAACGGCAAGAAACTACTTGAAAAAAAAGTTGAGACAGACCGCGATGCTCATGCTGTGGAACTTCTTGGTGTATGGGGGGACAATAATACCAGTGCCAACCCATTTTCAGCGGATGGTCGCAGATTCATATTTGATAATAACATTTATGAAGTCGCTGCCGGAGGTATCTCTAAAATCAATTTCAAATATCTGCCGAAAGAAACCTATTTGACTAATATTTCCCCCAACGGTTTATATGCCTTGGCAATAAGTTCACCTTCATCGTTGGGAAAAATGAAACTTTTAGATGCTGACATTGAAGAACAAGATGATGTACAAGGCGTAATTGAACCCAGAACATACTCTTATTATTTGGTTGACATTGATAAGAGGAAGGTGTTATGGTCAAAACCGATCCCAGCGCTTTTTCGGGGAGAAATAAACAGAATCGCCTCTCAAAATGTTGAACCTTATAATTATTTAGCGATGTCATGCAAACCAGAGCTTTCAAACAACTACCTTCTCGGGTGTAATGTTTCGCGTAATGTGTATGACCAAACATCATTTACCCCCATTCTTATGGATATTCATAGTGGAACTGTCTCAAAATTGTGGAGTCTAGGCGCATCCGACCAGGAAGAATGTTCAATTACTGTCGAGAACGATGGGGGATATCCGCGATTCAGTGATAATGCTGAGAATGTGTTATTAAAGACTAGGAATTCTCGCAATCAATGCGGACTGATTTATCAAAACATTACTAGACCTTCTTCTAGTCGCTTCGTCAGTTTTGATTTGCCGCAACAGCCTGCTTTCAACCATATTTATGCTATTTCAGGAGACGGGAACACCGCCATAATTGTGGTCCATTATGGAGCAAATGAACCAAAAAAACTTACCAACTTTATAATACAGGCATATAACATTTCGAGATTTATAAAAAATTAAAATGAAAAGAATACTTTTTTTTCTCTTGTTACATATCCCAGCGCTTTGTCGGGCTGAAACAATTTCTATTGGTCCTGCTATACAATCACAACTTATGCGGATATGCGATCAATGGAATTACAAAAAAGAGTGCATCCATTATAAAATGATAAAAATCACAACTGATAAAAATAGAGAAGAGAATGTCAAATCAAAAGAACTGCATTGGCTACGAGATGTTGATGATTTTTATATGGAAGAGATAAGTGATGATAAATTGGTAATTCGTACCCCTCTTGGTGCTCCAAGCACAGATAACTTAACAGTAACCGGGACTTTTGAGTATGCCAGGCCGGTTAAGGGACAATATACTGTCTATGGGTCCCCACCATACCAGCAATATACCAGACCTCATACAGGCGTGGACATTTCTTGTCCAAACGGCGTCAATACTAAAATATATCCCTTGTACGATGGTCAAGTTGTTTTTGCAGGCGAGGTTAAAGGCTATGGAAGTACCGTAATTATTCGTCACTCTAAGTTTTCCATTTTCACTAGATATGCGCATCTTGGCTCAATAGATTCCCGAATTGAGCCGGGAACAGAAGTCACGAAATACAGTGTTATTGGATTATGTGGAAATACCACAGCAGATCCCAATTTCAAGGTGGATGTGCATTTACATTTCGAAACGATGTCATTTAGGGATTCTCCAGAGTTGGGCGGGGCGTTATATAGTGTTTTCCTTGACCCTTTTGAAGATTTTCTTTTCAACGCTGATTTATATACCGAAAGAAAAGAACCCACCCCTCCGAACCCTGTCCCACCGGGGCCGAACCCGCCGAGTCCGCCCTGTAGTCCAATCAAAGGTACATGTCCGCAACCTCCTCCCGGTCCTCGTCCGCCTGACTGGCCGCCGGATAAACCATGGCCGCCAACACCTGCTCCCCCAAATCCGCCGCCGCCGGGTTGGCCTCCCGACAAGCCGTGGCCGCCCGGTTCCCCGAATCCCGATGACCCTACCGGCGGGGGCGGGATGAATGTTAGTCTGCCTCACGACCCGAATGCCATGTATGGGCCGGCTGGATATGTTGCGGCTGGTCAAACGATGACTTATCAAGTGGAATTCGAGAATACCGGCGACGGCGTAGCATACGGCGTTTATGTCACCGATGTTCTTGATACCAGTCTTGACGACAGCGTTTTATCCATAAAGGATTCTTATGCCGTGGATTGGCAAACAGGCCAACAGACTGCTGCCAATTTCCAATATGCCTATGACCAGCAATCCAGGACACTTACCTTAATGGTTGGGGAAGTCGGTTCCAGAAAGGGCGGAAAGTTCACCATAGAAACCCGACTTAAAAATTCTGCTCAACCCGGAGCAATTATTCCAAACTATGCGACGGTGCATTTCCCCACAGTGCTTGAAGTGACGCCGACCAATACAATTGTCTCCGCTATTCCCCGTCAAACGCAAATTCTTTATACAGGTTCGCAGCAAGTCAATTATTCTGACGACGCCTTACTTATGTCAACAGTTTCCATTAACGGGCAAAGCATTGTTGGGAAAATAATCAACTACACGATAGGAACCTCTTCTTATTCTGCTATAACTGATGAAAAGCTTCTTGGCATTGCCGCGGCTTCTGTCAAGATATTGCTTAACCCCGGAATATACGCTATTACCGCCGCCTTTCCCGGCGACGGGTATTATTATCTGTCCTCCACGCAAACAGCCACATTGACTGTGCTTAAAGATTACGCCATGATTCCTGATTTTTCCACGACCACCTACTCCACGACCACAGCTTCCGTGTCCGTCGGTATTGTGGATGATGAAGGCGACCAGCTTCTTAATCAGGACACCGAACCGAAAACATTGTATCTCCAGTATCAGGACAGCGAGACGTGGAAAGCGCTCGGGACAGCTACGGTCTCCAGCGGCACGGCGCATTTTACGTTTTATTTGCCGCAGCCGCTGCAAACGGTTTATGCGCTGAAGGCCTCATTTGACGGAGATGGCAAGTACACTGGTACCGCAAGCACCGGCAGTCTGAGAATTGTCGACATATCCAGTCCTACGGTAGCGGTTCTGTCGCCTGTCGGCGATGGGTTGTACTCAAGCTCGGTGCCGGTCCATTATCTTGTGCAAGATAATCTAGACCCCGCGCCAACTTCGTATGCGTATTTTACCAGTCTTGCCGACGGGACTACTGTTGTCGCTCTTAACAACGCCGCGATGCCGGTTTCATCGCTGGAGCGCGGCAGTTGGACGTTGACGGTGGTTGCGCAGGATTTCACCGGCAACAGAACATCCACGACCACGGGGGCATTCTCTCTCGCCACAGACCTGCTGCCGCCGCATACGACGGCGGAATTTGTCAATTTCAAATCAGGTGGAGCGTTATTATATGCGGGCAGCGGCGCGGTTATAGTTTTGCGCGCGATTGACGATATGGCAGTTTCGGGCGATGGCGGCGGTTCCGGCGTGGCCGCGCTGCACTGGCGCTTCGGGGACAGCGATTGGCAGATAGCGGCGGACTCCGTTCCTGCGCCGGGAAAGGTGCTTCATGCCACCGTGCCGATTTCGGGTCTTGCCGACGGCCTGCATCCGTTCCGGTATTATGCTGAGGATAAAATCGGCAATGTCGAACAAATCCATGTTTCCACTTTCGCGGTTGATACCCAACCGCCGGCAGTGGTTATCTCTTCGCCGGAGGCAGGGGCGGTGTTCTCGCCGTCCAGCCCGACGCTGCGCATCGCTTTCAGTTATTCGGACGCCATTGACACAGCGCCGGTGGTATCCGCGCGGCTGCTCGAAACTGAAGATAAGGGATTGCCTTCCGCGACCACCGCATTTGTCGTCGCCAATGGCGACACTTTGGCCTTCTCGTCGGTGGACGACGGATTGTGGCGACTGGAAGTTTCCGCGCAGGATGGCGCGGGAAATTCCACGACCGCAGTCTCCGGCGTGTTTGAGATAGTGCATGATACCGTGCCGCCACGCAGCGCATTGTCCGTCGCGGGAACCGTCATGTCCGGCGGGGTGTGGTTTGCCACTGCCGGCAGTGTGTTCACTGTTTCCAGCATGGATGATTTGCTTTACCCAGGCGATACCACTGGCGCGGGCGTACGGACGCAGTATGTATCCGTTAAAACATCCTCCGGCGGCGTGGCGGCTGTTCTTGCGTTTGAGCATGCAGTTTCCACCGGCGGGGTATTTGCTTCCACGTTTACACTGACGTCATTGTCGGAGGGCAGATACAGCCTTGAATATTACGCCTCCGACTTTCCCGGCAACGCTGAAAGCACAAGAACCGCCGCCGTATCTATAGACGCCTCGGCACCGATTACAGCGTTTTTGCTGCCTTCAACCTCGGCTGTAGGGGTACAGAACGCATTCACCGGAATTATTGCCATAAAAGCTGTCGCGTATGACTTGAACCTGTCATCATGGTCAATCAGTTTCGCGCCTGCGGTTTTTTCTGCATGGACTGTTGTGAGTTCCGGCACGGTGACGTTATCGTCGGGAACCGTTGTGCCGTGGAACACGTTCGGCCCTTCCGGTTATTACAATCTGCAACTTGCGGCCTGCGATTTATCCGGCAATTGCGCCGCACAGATTGCGCCGGTTTATATCGGCCTGCCTAAACTTGCGCAAATCATGGGCCGCCGCGAGCGAATCCGGCTGAACCTGCAATCGCCGCGCAGCATTGATGTCGGGCCGGACGGGCTTGTCTGGATTGCCGACGCTGGCGCGGACCGGGTGCTTGGCGTCAACGGCTCCGGCGTTGTGGTCCATGAACTCGGCGGTGGCACTCCGCGCAAAAAATCGGTGCGGCTCGAGCGTCCGCAATCCGTTGCGGTTGACAACACCGGCAATGTGTATGTCGCCGACACCGGCAACCATCGTGTGCTTAAGCTGACTCCCTCAGGCACGGTGCTGCTTGAAATCAGCCAAAACGGCAAGCGGGCGTGTAAATTGTTCCACCCTTCCGCCCTCGCGCTCGATACGACCGGCAATATCTATGTGGCCGACAAGAACCACTCGCGGGTGAGCGTGTTCGCGTCCGACGGGCAGTTGCTGCGCAGCTTCAGCACGACGCTGCAACCGGATGATTACCACTTCTCCGACGATTACGCCGACAAAGATTGGGACCGCGATTTGCGCGGCATCTTCGATAATTTCGCAGGGCATGATTCCAGACCCGCAGGCATAGCGGTCTCCGCCGACGGCAGCATCTGGATATCCGACGAACGGCAAAACCGGCTGCTGCAATTCTCGCCTACGGGGACGCTGCTGAAAACCGTCGGCTCGAACGGAACGCAAGCCGGAAAATTCCGCCGCCCCGCCGGGTTGCGGATTGACGACGCCGGACTGCTTTATGTCGCCGACAGACTAAACCGCCGGGCGCAAAAGCTGGATACGACGGGCCACCCGTATCTTTCAATAATCGAAAATCTCTATCAACCGGTTGACCTGGCGTTTGCCGACGACGGCGATTTATGGGTGCTGGACAGTTTCCGATGCGCTGTCGCGCGTTACTCGCTGCCGGAGGGAACAGGCAATTTGCCCCGCAATCGTAACCATGCCGCCGCCGCTCCCGCAACGGCAACCAGCCTGCTCAGCCAACTTGAACCGGACCACGCGCTTTATATCACCGATACCGGCGTAAAAGTCGGCAAGCTGGTTAACACATCCGGCGGCAATGTCACCCACACAAACGGTGCGTTGGCGCAGTTGCCCGCAGGCGCGTTGCCGTCCGAGATTGAAGTTACCATCGCTGAATCCACGCACACCGTGGCGCAACGCGAGGCATACTTGAAAACTCGAAGGCTGATGCCTGTAGGTACGTCCTATGAGTTCGGTCCCGAAGGCTTGAGCTTTGCGTCTCAGACGACGCTCACGCTGCCTTACGATAGCTCGCAAATCCCGATGAACAAAAGTCTGACGGATGTTGCAATCTATAACTGGGACGACATAACCGGCGCATGGGTTCCGCTTGAGACGCAGTTCGTAAACGGCAAGCTGGCGGCGAAGACAACGCATTTCTCGGTGTATCAGGCGATGGTAAGCGGCGTAAACCCGCTGGCGGCGACAGCGTTTGCGTTCCGCCAGTTCTACGTTTATCCGAACCCTGCCAAAGGCGGCAACCGCCCGACACTGCATTTCGAGTGCGGTATAGGCGATGGCGCGGACATAAGAATCTATGACGTTGCCGGTGATTTGCGCCACACCGCGCACATGACTGGCGCGCCCAACATATCCGCGCCGGAATACGCCTACGAATACACATGGGACATGGGCGGCGCGGGCTCAGGCGTCTACACTGCCGTGATGGAAGCGCATAACGGCGGCGAAACCGTCAAAGCCAAAAAGAAGTTCGCGATTATACGGTGATAACCATGAACACAAAACGCTTTATAATCGCAATGCTGATGGCAACACTTCAACCCGCGTATGCGGCAACGACAGGTTCGGCGTTCCTTAAAATCGCTCCCGGCGCGCGCGAGCAAGGCATGGCAAACGCGGTAACGGCGGCGGGCGGAAGTGTGCAATCGGTTTATTTCAACCCCGCCACAATCGCGGGCGGCGATGGGATGGAAGCGGCGTTTTCCCATGTCGAACTTGCACAGGAAAATAAACTTGAAAACGTAACTTTCGCACATAATGCGCTGGGCGGACGTATCGCCTATGGATTGACATACGCGCATTACGGCGATTTAGATGGACGCGACCTGACAGGTGCGCAAACCGGAACCTTCACGGCTTACGACATGGCGGTGCAAGCCGCATACGCGCGCAAGTTTGGCAAACTATCGTTTGGTGGTGCGCTGAAAGCGGTACGCAATAAAATAGAAGAAGAATGCGGCACCGGCTACGGCTTCGACGCAGGCGCAATATACGATTTTGAGTTGTTCCGCCTTGGTGCGGCAATTGTAAACGTAGGCAAATCCGGCAAGGTAGGCACGATAGATGAGAACCTCCCGGCAACCGCATCCTTCGGCGCTACAACAAAAATCAAGGAAGTAACGATTGCGGCAGATTACAAACGCAACATCCCCGAAAACCGCACAACGCTTGCAGGCGGCGCGGAAGTGGCTTTGGTAAGTCTCTTGACCTTGCGAGCCGGTTACAGCCGCGACATCACCAACAAAGATACCGTCCCGTCTGACAACCTCCTCGGCCTAAGCGCCGGTTTCGGAATCAAATTAAGCCCGTTCACGCTGGATTACGCCTACACCTCGCAAGGCGAACTCGGCAACAACCACAGATTCACCCTGACCGCAAAGTTTTGAGGCATTTTGCCATGAAAACGGGGCGGTAAAAGTTCTTGATATTATACAGTCTATCCCGCCAGTTTTTTCCATAGATATAGCCGCATGCCGGTATCCGGGCACACCTGTTGGACCGGCATGTAGTATTCTATGGAGCCGTTTTCGTTATCCTTGCCTACCTCTATCCTCTTTATCAAGCCCCGCTGAAAAAGTCTATCCGGAAATGATATCGTGGCTTGAGACATTGCGCACCAAAAGCAGGACTCCCGCCAAGTAGCGCCAATTTCCTCTTCCGGCTTCCCCCCCCCCCGTCTCATGATTTGCCGGCTATTCCTCTTTATTCATATAATCCATTATAGATATGATGAAACGCACGTTTGATTTGCTTTTGTCGGCTTTCGGATTAATTCTGGTATCGCCTTTTTTGCTTATTATCGCCCTGCTCATCAAGGCCGAGGACGGCGGTCCTGTTTTTTATCGGGGAGCGCGGGTCGGGCTTGGCGGCGAGTCTTTCAGGATTTTCAAATTCCGGACGATGGTTGTCAACGCCGAAAAAATCGGCGCCTCCAGCACATCGAGCGACGATGCGCGGATAACCAAAACCGGCAGGTTTCTCCGCAAACTTAAACTGGATGAGCTGCCGCAGTTGCTCAATGTGCTGACCGGCGATATGAGTTTTGTGGGTCCCCGCCCCGAAGTGCAGAAATTCGTGGATATGTACACGGACGAGGAAAAAATTATTTTGACATTGAGACCGGGCATAACCGACTGGGCGTCTCTGTGGAATTGCGACGAGGGCGCCTTGCTTGCCGGGAGCGACGACCCGGACAGGGATTATCTGGAGAAAATCCGCCCTCAAAAAATAAAGCTCCAGTTGAAGTACGCAAGGGAACATTCCCTGCCTGTCGATTTGAAGATAATTTTAGATACATTCCGGACAATAGCGGGAAAAGCGTTTTAAGCGGAGGAATATGCCCAAGACAAAAAAAGCGGTTTCAACAGGTATGAGCGTTGCCGGACAACTCGGACTATACCGGACGATGCTGCGGATACGGCTTTTTGAAAACTGCCTTGCCGGACTTGTGGAGCATGGCGAGGTGAAAACGCCTTGCCATCTGTATGTCGGGCAGGAAGCCATAGCGGCCGGCGTATGCGCGGCGCTCAAAAAAAGCGACTGCGTCTGGGGAAACCACCGCTCGCATGGGCATTTCCTGGCCAAAGGCGGGAAAATGCGTCCGCTCATGGCCGAAATATTCGGCAAAAAAAGCGGCTGCTGCGGGGGCCGAGGCGGTTCGATGCATGTAATCTGCCGCGAGGAAGGCGTCGCGGGAACGGTGCCTATCGTCGCCGCCACCATTCCGCTTGCCGTCGGCAACGCGCTGGCCAACAAGCTCAAAAACACCAAAGACGTCGCGGTGGCTTTTTTCGGGGACGGAGCCACCGAGGAAGGCCATTTTCAGGAGAGTGTCAATCTTGCGGCGCTATACAAGCTGCCGGCGGTTTTTGTCTGCGAAAATAACATGTACGCCAGCCATCTCGGCGTCCTTGAACGCAGGGTGGAAAATAATCTGCATGAGTTCGGCAACGTGTACAGAATGAATTCGGTCAGGACCGACGGCAACGATGTTGTCGGCGTTTATAAAACAACGCTTGAGGCCGTTGCGCGGGCAAGAAAAGGGAAAGGCCCCTCCTTTCTGGAATTTATGACTTACCGCTGGTACGGACATGTGGGACACCGCCGGGACATGGATGTCGGCGTCAAGCGCAAAGCCGAGTTGGAAGACTGGTTCAGGAAAGACCCCGTCCTGCTGACGAAAAACGCCCTTGAAAAGTCCGGCGTATCTGTCTCAAAACTCGACGGCATCGAGGAGCAGGTTAAAGCCGAGGTGGCCGACGCTCTGGCCTTCGCCAGAAAAGAGCCGTATCCTGAAACCCGTGAAGTTTCCGAGCATGTATATGCGGGAAGGGTGAAATGAGAATCATCAACTATGCCAGCGCCATCTGCGAAGCGCATCGCCAGCTTATGAAAAGCGACCCGCGCGTTTTTATCATCGGACAGGGTTTATGGAGCCCGTGGTACGCCGGAAGCAGCCTCAAGGATTTGGATAAACAATTCGGAAAAAACCGGGTGATAGACACGCCGGTATGCGAAAACGCCGTCACCGCCGCCGCCATAGGAGCCGCCATATCGGGAATGCGGCCTATCGTATTCCATCCGAGAATGGATTTCATGCTGCTCGCCATGGACCCGATAATAAATCAGGCAGCCAACTGGTCTTATATGTTCGCGGGGAAAAGCAACGCCCCTGTTGTAATCCGTTCGGTTATAAACCGAGGCGGCGAGCAGGGTGCGCAGCATTCTCAGGCATTGCAGGCGCTGCTTGCGCACATACCGGGACTCAAAGTCGTCATGCCGGCCACGCCTTACGATGCTAAAGGGTTGATGATTGCGGCGGTGAAAGACGGCAACCCCGTCATGTACATAGACGACCGCTGGCTTTACGAAATTGAAGGCGCGGTGCCCGAAGAAATGTATTCCGTGGAGATAGGCAAGGCCGCTATCCGCAGGAAAGGCAAGGATGTCACAATAGTCGCCATCTCATATATGGCGAAGCTCGCGCTGGAAGCGGGGAAAGCGCTGGCGAAAAACGGCATAGACGCCGAAGTAATAGATTTGCGCTCGGTGAAACCGTGGGACGCCGACATGGTCTGCTCGTCGGTAAAGAAAACCGGGCGGCTTGTGGTGGCGGAAGCCGCGTGGAAAACCTGTGGAGTCTCCGCCGATATAGCGGCTGTCGTTTCGCGGGAAGCGTTCGACCGGCTTGAAGCGCCGGTAGAACGGGTTACGCTGCCGGAAACGCCCGCCCCGGCGAGCAAAGCGCTGGAAGCCGGATACTATCCTTCGGCAACCGATATAGTGAAGGCCGCGGAAAAAACAATTTCGAGGAGGAAAAATGGCTTACAAAGTGCCCTTCGTTGATGCCAGAAAGCATTACGCCACCTATAAGAAAGAAATAGACGGCGCGATTATCGGCTGTCTTGAAAACGGCGACCTCATATACCGCCAGCAACTTAAAACTTTCGAGGAAAACCTCGCCTCTTTTGTCGGCACAAAGTATGCAGTCGGACTAAACAGCGGCTACCATGCGCTCCATTTTTCGCTTCTTGCCGCCGGCATAGGCCCGGGGGACGAGGTTATCACGGTGGCGCATACTTTCGTCGCCACAATATCGGCAATAGTGCATTGCGGGGCAAAACCGGTTCTTGTGGATGTGGGCAGGGATTACAACATCAATTGCGACCTGGTGGAAAAGGCGATAACTTCCAAAACCAAAGCGCTGCTTCCAGTCCATTTGAACGGACGGATAAGCGACATGGGCCGCATAATGAAAATTGCGGAGAAATACAAGCTTGCGGTCATAGAAGATTCGGCGCAGGCGCTTGGCGCGGCGTTCGACGGCAAAAGGGCCGGCAGCTTCGGCGCGGCGGGATGCTTCAGCTTTTATCCGTTCAAAATACTGGGTTGCTTCGGCGACGGCGGCGCGGTAACCACCAACGACCCGGCGATAGCGCGCGCGGTAAGCCTGCTGCGCTTCAACGGCGAGGACCGCGAGACGGGAGAATACCATTACCACGGCTACACCGCTCTGCTCGACAACGTGCAGGCTGCGGTGCTCAATGTGAAGCTTACGCAGTTTTTCCCAAAATGGGTGGAGCACCGCCGGAAAGTAGCCGCGCTTTACCATGAAGGGCTGCGCGGCGTAAAGCAGATACAGATACCGGATTTCCCCGGCAAAAGCTTTCATGACGTTTTCCAGAATTATGTCATCCGCACCGCCGACCGCGACGCGCTGCGGACGCACTTAAAGTCCACCGGCGTGGAAACGCTGGTACACTGGATGAAACCGGTATGGGAACATAAAGCGCTGGGACTGGGCAATCCCGCCCTGCCTGAAACCGCCGCGATTTGCAAGGAAGTCATCTCGCTTCCGATGAGCGCGGAAACCACGCCGGAACAAGTTGAAACCGTAGTCAACGCGATAAAGGACTTTTACAAGCGGTAAAACCCATGGCCACCGAACTTAGCAAACGCTGCGATTCCATTGTCCAGTCCGAAATCCGCGTTATGTCGGTTGAATGCGAAAAGGCTTGCGGAATAAACCTCTCCCAGGGCGTGTGCGACATGGAAGCGCCCACGATTGTGCGCGAGGCTGCCAAGCGCGCCATAGACGGCGGAATTAACAGCTACACCCGCTACGACGGCATCGCCGAATTGCGGCGGGCGATAGCGGCGAAAATGCTGGCCTATAACAAGATAAAAGCCGACCCGGAAACAGACGTGGTGGTAAGCTCAGGCTCCACCGGCTCGTTTTACTCGGCCTGCCTTGCGCTTTTAAACCCCGGCGACGAGGTTATCCTGTTCGAGCCGTATTACGGCTATCATGTCAACACGCTTCTCGCCGTGGAAGCGGTTCCCGCGTATGTAAGGCTCAAAAGCCCGGACTGGACGTTTTCCGCCGCCGAACTGGAAGCCGCGATAACGCCCAGAACTAAAGCCATTGTTGTCAACACGCCCGCGAACCCGTCCGGCAAGGTGTTTTCAAAAAAAGAGCTTGAGCTTATAGCCGGACTCGCGAAAAAACATGATTTTTTCATTTTCACCGACGAGATATACGAGCACATCCTTTACGACGGCGCAAAACATATAAGCCCCGGCTCCATCAAGTCCGCTGCGGAAAGGACCATAACCATTTCCGGCCTATCCAAAACTTTCAGCATAACAGGCTGGCGCATAGGCTACAGCGTCTGCGACAAAAAATGGTCGCAGATGATAGGCTATATGACGGATTTGGTTTATGTGTGCGCCCCGTCGCCGCTGCAGGCCGGGGTGGCGCGCGGACTGACGGAACTGGGCGAATCGTACCATGCCGAAATGTGCGCGGATTTATTGAAAAAACGGGAAATGATATGCTCCGCGCTTTCACACGCCGGGCTTGAGCCGTTCAAACCCCGCGGCGCGTATTACGTTCTCGCCGACAGTTCCCGCCTCGGCGGCGTTACCGGAAAAGAACGAGCGATGCGCCTGCTGGAGAAAACCGGAATAGCCTGCGTGCCGGGAGAGGCGTTTTTCCACAATCCGCAAGACGGTTACGGACTGCTGCGTTTTTGCTACGCCAAGACGCAGAAAGACCTTGAAGACGCCTGCAACAGGCTGGAGCGGATAAAAACAGCGGCTTGAGTTTTGTAAACAAGAAAATCAGTCCGGATTGCGCGCGCAATCAGGACTGATTTTTTATCGAAATAAAAATAAGGCCGCCAGGACGGTGACGCCAGCCGCCGCAAGCGCTGGGGGCCAAAGCCGCAATTTTACGGTCACGGTGCGGCTCGTCAACGCCAGCATGAGCGACCCGGCGACGACGGCGTGCTGAAACGCAGTCTCGGTAATGTTTATGAGAAAAAACGCAGGCATCACGCTAAACAGCCACAGCGATTGCCATGTCCGGCTAGCCCGAAAACTTTTCCATGCAAGATACAGCATCGCAAAAAGCAGCAGGCACAGCGAGAAAAGTCCCGCGAGTCCCTTTTCCGCAAGCTGCTGGATATACAGGTTATGCACGCTTCCGTAACCGAAAACCGTCCGGTTACAGAAATCGTCCAGCATAGGTCTCGGATGATAAAAATCAAAAGTGGTTTTTATGTTGCCTGTGCCAACACCGAAAACCGGGTAGTCTTTAGCTATCGCAAGCCCCGTGCGCCATAACTCGACTCTTTCATCGCCGATAACGGTTGAGTGGCTGTAACGCGCGTCCTGTCTTATATATTTTGAATAAATGTTGAATATGCCCACGAATCTGCCCCGGATGGGGCTGCCGGAACCATATGTTATGGCGAAAGCGAGCAAAATCGCCGCAAGCGCAGGCAGAAGCCGCCGAAGCCGGTTTGCCTCGACAACGGACATGGTAATCATGACCAGCGCGCATCCCGCCAGCGGACTGCGGGAGGAACTCATAAATAAAGCCGCCGCGATTATGACGCAGCCCGCCGCATATAAAACACGCTCGCCTCTTTTCTCAGCGTAAATCAAACGGCTTGCCGAGAAGGCGAAAGCAATCAGCAAGACTTCCGCATAAGTTATCGCATTCATCGTTCCATGCGACCTGAAGGCATCCCTTGAAACCGGCGGCACGCGCAGGAATTGCACTATGCCGTAAACCGACGCAGCTATCGCCCCCCCCAGATAAAATCTGAAGACCGGCTCGGAGCGTTTTTCATTCATCGCGCAGATGAGGACGAAATAGAACCCGGCTTTCACGAGGTCGGGCAGCCACCAGGCAAGTCCCCGGCGAAGGTCCAGCCCGAAAATCACCGCCACAAATCCCGCGGCCAGATAAATAAGCCAGGGAGCAGGCAGGTAATCCGCTTTTACTTTACTCGCCAATCCGTTACGGAGCGGCGCATCTGCGGAAGCTTTAACAGCAAGACTAACCAATACAAGCGCCAAACCTATTTCCATTACGGAAACAGACAGGCAAACGCTCCCCGCAAAAACGCAGAGACCGACGAGGATGCCGGTTTCGGCTATTGAATCAGGAGAAAATCGCATATCGAATGGTTTCTCATTGTGAGTTGGTGTGCGTGCCAATCTGATATTTAAGTATTGAACCTTTCCTGATAGATTAGCATTTTCCGCTTGCGCAAGTTTATGCGCGCTCAATTCCCGTATAGTCTGAAAAATGATATTCTTTAATCTGGAGGTTCGATAGAGAAAACGCCGCCATGAAAATCGCGTTGACGACACCGTTCCTTAAAACCACCGGAGGGATAGCAGTGCATGTCAGCCAGCTTGCCCAGGCATACCGCAGGGCGGGGCATAAAGTGATGGTATTTTCAAGCGAGTCGCCGACAGGCGCTCCGGGACGGCTTCCCGAAAACCGGTTGCTGCGCCTGCCCGCGTTTTTTCTGGAATTGCTGAAAACAGGGCCGGATGTAATACATGTGAACGCGCAAATACATATGCTCATTCCAGCCTTGCTCTACAACCTCTTCAACGCAAAAGCAAGGATTCTGTTCAATTTCCATACTCAGCCCTATATCGCTCCCGCCCTGCCGGGTTCGCCTCCTCAAAAACCTTCGTACAGCGGGCTTTCAGGGAGAATCGCGCAATTTCTGCTCAACAGGTGCGTTAATGTGGTCGGCCCTTCGCCGCTGCTGTTTTCCGACCTTGAAAAAACCTGCCGCATAACCGTTCGAAGGCATGTTATAATTCCGCCCGGCGTGGATATGCCTGAAACCGCGGCGACACCAGCCGCATGCAAGGAAAAGCTGAGACTGGCAAAGTACCGGCCTGTTTTTTCGACTATAGGGGTTCTCTCCTACGATTGGAAAGTGGCCGGGCATAAAATGTGCATCGAGGCCATGCCTCTCATTCTGGAAAAATATCCCGACAGCGTTCTGGTTGTCGCCGGACGGGAAACCGGAAAGCACACGGAATATCTCAAGGATATCGCCGACAAACTGATGCTCGGCGGCCATGTCATTTTTGCCGGACATGTCGCTTCCATAACCGAGCTTTTACTGGCCACCGATATATACCTTCACATGGCGCTTTACGAATCCACCACTCCGATGGCGGTGCTGGAAGCCATGACGCACGGCAAGCCGATAATAGGCGTAAACAGCGGCGGGCTTCCTTATTCTCTCAAAAATGGTGAAACCGGGTTGCTTGTGCCTCCAGACATTAAAGCGCTGGCTCAGGCGGCTATTTCATTGGCAGGCAATCCGGTTTTAGCCGCGCAGCTTGGCAGAAACGCAAAAGCGCATGTCCTGCAAAATCATAATTGGGATAAAATCGCCGAGTCGCTGCTGTCCGCAGCGGCCAGATAAGAGGAAACGCAATGCCATTTAAATTTGAAAATCTAGCCATTCCTGAGATAATCCTGATAACCCCTAAGTTTTTCCCGGACGACCGCGGCGCTTTTGGCGAAACCTACAAGCGCTCGGAATTTGCCGGCCACGGCATCCAGGAAAACTTCGTCCAGGATAATCAATCCGTATCCGAAAAGGGAGTATTGCGCGGACTGCATTACCAGAAAAACCCGAAAGCGCAGGGCAAATTGATAAGATGTTTTTTGGGGAAAATACTTGATATAGCGGTGGATATACGCAGAGGTTCGCCGTCTTTCGGAAAATGGGTCGGTCTGATTCTGGACGGCGAAAGCGCAAAGATGCTCTATGTTCCTCCCGGATTCGCCCACGGTTTTTTGGCGTTGACCAAATCCATGGTTCTATATAAAACAACCGCTGAATACGCTCCTGATTGCGAAAGGGGAATTATCTGGAACGACCCCGCAATCGCCGTAGATTGGCACATCAAAAATCCGACCCTTGCAGCGAAGGATATGCTTCATCCTTTACTCAAGGACAGCGATAACAACTTTGATTTCAAGTAACATGACTGCCTCGCAAAAAAGACGATTCGCCCCCTGCGATGTGGCTGTTGTCATCCTGACATACAGCGACAGATGGCAGTTGCTCAAAGAAACATTGAGCGCCGCATTGGCTCAGGGCGCGGGACGCGCCATTGTGGTGGATAACTGTTCCGCCAGGGATATCGCCGGACTTGCCGGCGCGGAATTCGGCAATGCCGTGCTGGTGCTGCGCAGCGACAGGAACATGGGCTCTTCCGCCGGTTACGGGCTGGGAATGAAAACCGCTTCGCAACTGCCCGGAGCGGAACTCATTTTATTGCTGGATGACGACAATAAACCCCAGCCGGGCTGTCTTGAAAATCTCTGCGCCGCGTTCAATGAGAAGGCAGGCGCCGAATCTCTGGATAACTTCGCCCTTCTTGCGTTTCGGGATAACTGCCCGCCGTCAGCCGATACAATTATCTATTCCACATTCCTGCTGTTTCATCTGCGCGGCTTGGCGGCGCAGGTTAAGCGCCAAATCCCGTTCCTGCGCCAGTCCGCCGTGAAACTGGCTTGCCGCTGGCAGCGTGTTCCCTGGACGACATACGGCGGCTTCTTTTTCCACCGCGGCATTTTGAAAAGGCACGGTTTGCCGGATGCCAGATTCGTGCTCTATGCCGACGACCTGGAATATACCTACCGCATAACCGCGGCGGGCGGCGGCATATATTTCATACCGGAGGCGCAAATAGTGCATACAGGCGTATCGTGGGATAAAAAAGTTCCCGATAAATTCGCACGCAGGCTGTTCGTGCTGCTGAAAGGTTCGGACTACAGGATTTTTTATCAGTTGAGAAACCTGGCCTATTTTGACAGCCATTTTCTCTGCCGCAGCCGCATTATGCGCGAAATAAACCGCGCGGTGTACCTCGGACTTCTTTCCGTTTTGGGGCTGTGCACCGGCAAACTCAAGCGGCTGCGGCTGGTATGGAAAGCAGTGCATCGGGGAGAACAGGGGCTATTGGGAGAATCCCCGGATTTCCCGCTGGAACAGCCAGCTTGCAGCAAGCATTGAATTTTTACCGGACAGGTCTGTATTAAGGTGTGTATAATGGGTATATAGTGATTTTCAATTCGTACAGGATTTTGCAAAACCATGCCAGACCGCGTAAAACTGAGTATTGTCATTCCCGCGTATAACTCCGAAAAATACATCGGGACTGCGGTGTCAAGCGCGCTCGCGCAGAATGTACCCGATACTGAAGTGCTGGTTGTGAACAACGCCAGCACCGACCGCACGGCCGAAGTTGTCGCCTCGTTTTCCGACCCGCGTGTGCGATGTGTAACGCATGAAACCAATATGGGCATGGTGCCTAATTTTCGCAGCGGGCTTGAGGCTGCGCGTGGAAAATATATTTCTTTTCTTTGCGCCGACGATGTCTATATCCCCGACACCCTGCAACGCCTGGTTGAACTGCTTGACGGCAAACCCTCCGCGGTTGTGGCTTTCGGTAACGTGAATTATATTGACGACTCCGGCCGCGTTACCGGCGAATACCGCCCGCCTATTCCGCCCGAAATGGATGGCCGCGAATATGCGCTGCTTAGTTTGAAAACCGCCCGAAATTATATGTATCTGTCGTCTGTGGTGCTACGACGGGACACCCTTATAAAATGCGGCGGCATTGAAGCCGAAGACGGAATATTTTTTGACTGGAATATGTGGCTGCGCCTCTCGCTGTGTGGCACAGTGCTGCATTATGACCACGTGGTGCTTAACTACCGTTCCCACCCGGAAAACGAAAGCAAGAAAATCACGCTCCCGTCAAAAAGAGTACTGGAAGTGATAAACGGTACCATGGGCAGAGGGCTGCGGAGACCGGACCTTGCTAACGCGCTTGCTGCCGCACATTTGCAGTGTTATTATGTGTATTCCAACAACATTTGCTCTGACCGGCTCAATGGTCTTTCGTTTTCCGAAGTGATAAGTGAAATACTGTTTTTTGCGCGCAGGCTGCGCCCCTTGGACCTGCTGGCTGTATCGCCCTATATGGCGGCAAGCCTGTTGCCTGTGCCGGTGCTGAACGTTATGCGGCGGTGCAAGCACGCGTTATTCGGACGTAAAACCGCCTGAAGCCTGGCGCGGAATATTTTTTATACGGAGAACTGCTTTGATATTCATGCCTTTGCAGGTAACTGGAGCCTGTATTCTAGAACCGGAACTGTTTGAGGACGCACGCGGTTGTTTTGCACGCACCTTCTGCCGCAACGAATTTGCCGCTCACGGCCTTGTTGCCGACTATCCTCAGTGCAGTACTTCGTTTAACAGACGGCGTGGTACCCTGCGCGGTATGCATTACCAGAAAGCGCCGCACGCTGAAGCCAAAATAGTGCGCGTGACAGCTGGTTCGGTGTTTGATGTGGCGTTAGACCTGCGGCCAGGGTCGTCCACCTATCTTAAATGGTCGTCGGCCGAACTTACTGCTGAAAACCGACGCGCGTTTTATATTCCGCCCGGTTGCGCGCACGGCTTCATAACGCTGCAAGACAATACCGAGATGCTGTATTATATGTCGGAGCCGTTTATGGCCGAATACTATTGCGGCGCCCGCTACAACGATCCCGCTTTTGGCATTAAATGGCCTTTCGCGCCGGAAATAATAAACCCGCGTGACGCGAGCTACAAGGATTTTGAACCATGAAAAAAATTATTGTTACCGGTGCGTCCGGTTTCATAGGCCGGCAGGCGGTGCGCCAGTTGGTAGCTATAGGCTGGGAAGTGCACGCGTTTTGCTATCCGTCGGTTCCGGACGAGCCCGAAGGCGCTCACTGGCATGTAGTGAACCTGCTTGACCCACAGGAAATGCGCAAGGCGGTAGCCGCTTTGGGTGCTACTCATTTACTGCATCTGGCGTGGTATGTGGAGCATGGCAAGTACTGGGCCGCGCTTGAAAACTTTCGCTGGGTAGCCGCCACGCTGGCTCTGGCCGAGGACTTCCGCAAGGCCGGCGGCTTGCATATGGTGGGGGCCGGCACGCTCGCCGAGTACGACTGGAATTTCGGCTACCTGCGCGAGAATGAAACCCCAATGGTTCCATCTACCGTGTACGGGCAGTGCAAGTACAACACTTTTTCGCTACTGTCGTCGTATGCGGCGGCCTCGGGTATGAGGTTGGCGTGGGGCAGGGTGTTTTATCTTTACGGTCCGCATGAAGGTCCGGCACGGCTGGTTTCTTCGATTGTCATAAATCTGCTTAAAGGTCAGTTCGCCCAATGCACTCACGGCCGGCAAGTGCGCAGTTTCCTGCACGTGGCGGACGTGGCAAGGGCATTTGTATGTCTGTGCGAGCAAGAAGTTTCCGGCGCGTTCAATATAGGTTCAGGCGAGACGGTTGCCCTGCGCCAGATTGCAGAGTTTATCGGTTCCGAACTGGGGGCCGAAAGCTTGCTTCGCATAGGCGCTTTGTCCGCGCGCACGGACGAACCGCCAGTTCTTTTGCCCGATATCCGCCGTCTTTCGGGCGAAGCCCTGTGGCGGCCGGAGTTTGATATCAAGTCCGGTCTGCGCGACACCATAAACTGGTGGAAGCGGAATCTGCCCGTATGATCGTCGCACCTTGAAATGTTCAAACTGAGATACAATATCGCCGTAGGCGCGCAGATACTGTTGAACATGGTCAATTCCGTGCTGCTTATAAAGGTGTTTGGCGTGTCCGGACAGACTGACGCTTATTTCATGATGCAGGCGTTATTTTCGACGGTTTATCTGGTTCAGTGTATGCCGGTCGAACAGTTTCTGTATTTTTATAACGACGCCAAGGTGCACGGCCGCGACAGCGCCGAGCGGTTTTACAATTACGCTTTATTTGTCGCGACGGTCACGGGGCTTGTTTCGGTGGCGGCTATGGCGACGTTTGAGCATATTGCGGTTGGCGCATTCGCCGCAAGGTTGGACCCCGCCCGCATGGCAACTCTTACCGGGTTTATTGCGGCTTACAAATGGGTACTGCTGGTTATGCCCCTTATTTACGTAATTTCGGCTCTACTTACCGCCGAAATGAAAATCGGGTATCCCTACATATTCACCGCGGTGCCAACCGCTTGTGTTATAGCGACGCAGTTGTACTGCTATAAAACCGGCCTGACTGATATGGTTTTGCTTGTCCAGGCGGGTTTAGCCGGTATGCTGGCCAACGCCCTTCTGAACCTGTATTTCGCGCGGCGCACGGTGGGCTACCGGCTGGGGTTTGCGTACAGGCACGAACTGGGCGCGCGGTTTATAAAAAACAGTTTTTCAATGCGGTTCGGACACAATATTCACAATCTATTGTTTCCGGTTATAACTAATAACTTTCTGGTAATGTTTCCAGTAGGGTTCGTATCTTATTACAATTACTCGCAGAAAATCGCAGGCGTGCTTCAATCGGTAATTACGGGTCCGTCGTGCAAGATACTGCAGTCGAAAATAGCGGCGTTCTGGTCGACTGGAAATGCGACGGCCATTCGCCGTGACGTGCGCCGCTATCTGGAAATATTCTCGCTGGTTTTTGTAGCTTCTATTTTGTGCTGTTATTTTGTAATTCCGTGGGTTTTCGAGTTTATAGCGTCCGGCAAGGTAACGCCCTCTGGCATAACCTATGTGCAGACAATGTATCTCCTGCTGTCGGTGTGGAATTTTCTGGTTTTCGTCGAGAACCCATTCGACGTTATTCTTATCGCGGGTAAGAACAGCCGTATTTTTATTCTGGTCAATTCGGTTTTTATAACCGCTTATTTCCTACTGACTATGGCGTTGTGGCGCATTATGGGCGTTTACGCTATGTTTGCCGCGCTTATTGCGGGGCAGTGTTTCAATCTATGCGTATATTATTTAAAAGCGCGCGAGGCTCTGTTTTCCGTTTCGAAAAAAAGCATCGTTTAACGCGGCTCCCGGCGCGACAGCCGCAATTCGCCCCCGTTCTTTCAAACCGACTATTAACCCGCCCCTCAAATATAGAGCCTGTTGCGAAACGTCCTAAAAGCGGGTTAATAGATTATATTGAAGCCTGACGAGGTGGCGTCGCGGTGGAACATTTGGACGGTTTCCAGCGACAGCGCGTCAAGGTCCATGCCGATAAAACCGGCTTTTTTGAGGATATCGCCGCTGACGGTTATTATGTGGCAACCGCAGGCATCGGCCTGGAAAATATTCAGCATCTCGCGCGGGCTGGCCCAGAGCAGTTCGGTGTCAGGGTGCCCGGCGAGCAGTTTTAGCGCCTGCGTCATGTGAGGGACGGGGTCACGGCCTGTGTCTGCCACTCTTCCGGCAAATACGGACACCACGCTTTTGTTGCGAGCGGGAAGCGCCTTTGCGACGGCTTCCACCTGCGCCAGCGTCATGACGGCGGTTACGTTGAGCTGCATTCCCTGACCGGCGAGTTTTTTTATCAGCGGAACCGCCGACTCACCCTTGGTATTGGTTATCGGGATTTTGACGTATACATTGGAAGCCCAGCCTGCAATTTCAAACGCTTCTTTTTCCATATGCGCGAAATCGTCCGAAAAAACCTCAAAAGAGATGGGCAACGCGCGTATTTCGCCCAGAACATCCTTTGCGAACGCCTTGTAGTCGGTGACCCCGGCCTTTTTCATAAGCGTGGGGTTGGTGGTGAACCCTTTTACAAATCCCTCGCGGTAGGCGCGCTTCATTGATTCGGCGTCCGCGCCGTCGGCGAATATTTTGATTCTCAGTTTTTTCAAGGCATCGCTCATATCGTATCCCCTTTTTTAGTGTGCTTAATGATGACTTCCGCCGTTTCCTTCAAATTCAGCACGGTGAAATCCGGATTGCCGGCGCCGCGCCTTGCCCCGTCAGGAGAGCCGGTTATAAGTATCGTCCTGGCGCCGGCTGCCCTGCCGCATTCAACGTCTGAATCACGGTCTCCCGCCATCCAGCAGGCATGCAAGTCCAGATTATATTCGCGCTGCGCTTCGAGCAGAAAATAAGCGCCCGGCTTGCGGCAGCCGCAGACTTTGGAATAACCCTCCACAATCCCTTGCGGATGATGATAGCAGTAGTAGTACCTTTCCACCCTCGCGCCCTCGCGGGCAAGCTCGGCCTCCAGTTTTTCGTGCACAAGGCGGATACTTTCAAGCGAGGTCTTGCCCTTGGCAAAACTGGGCTGGTTCGAGACGACAAAAATAAGATATCCGGCGGCGGCAATGTCTTTGAGCGCCTGCGCCGCGCCGTCAAGCAGACGCGCATCCTCCGGCTTGTACGGGGATTCCCATTGCCCCGTGTCGGGATTTAGCGCAAGCGCGTTTATAACGCCGTCGCGGTCAAGAAAAACCGCGCGGCTTATTTTACCGATTCCCATTTCATTTCGTTGACTTTCATCAGGGGATGAGACACTATCATATGCCACACCACGGCCTGAAAAGCTTCCGCCTGCGGCGTAACCGTTTCGGCGTTGAGGGGCGGTATTATGACGCAGGCGTCCGCCGTTTTGGCGGTGAAGCCGCCGTCGCGGCCCACTATGCCGATTATTTTGGAACCGCGCTCTTTGGCGCAGCGCAAAGCGTTGACCAGATTTACGCTGATATTTTTTTCCTCGTTTCCGCCGCCGACGGACAGAATCAGCACGGCGTCTTTGGAAGAAAGGCGGCTGCCTTTTAGCCAGTTTACAAACGCCGAGTCCCAGCCGTCATCGTTGATGCGCGCGGTAAGCTCGGAAACGTTATCGGTGGGGGTATAGGCCTCCAGCCCCGCTATCTTGCGGAAATCGTTTACCGCGTGAGACGCGTTGGCCGCGCTGCCGCCCACGCCAAGGATGAAAAGCCGTCCGCCATTTTTTCGGGTTTCGGCCAGAATGCCTACCGCGCGGCGCGCGGCTTCGCGGTCAATGCGCGAGCAGATATCGCGCGCCTCTTCGAGAAACGAATTTATGTAGTCAGCGTCCGCCATTGTTCCCTCCAAGATATTCGCGCGTCTCCTCAAGCCCTTTGAACGAGCCTATCTCGTAAAACCGTTCCTTCACCTGCCAGCCAAGAACTTCGCCCCTCAAAACCAGTCCGCCGAGCAGTTGCGAAAGGTCGAAGCGCTCTCCGGGTTCAGATAATTTTAAAACCTCTTTGCGAAACATGCACAGTCCGTAGTCTATCCAGTGCATATCCGGTGTTGCGGTTTTTTTATCATACCGGACGATGGTGCCGTCTTTTAAAACCATGTTTCCGGTGTCGAATTTGCCGCGGTTCTCGTATACCGTCATCAGCGCGGGTTTGCCGCCGGAGCGGAAATAGTTTTCGACCGGCGCGAAAGGTTCCGTCAAATAACTGTCGCCGTACATCACGAAAAAAATATCGCCCGCTAACGGAGCGGCTTTTTTGACCGCGCCGCCGGTGCCCAGCGGTTTATCCCCGTCGAAAACGAACTCCGCCGAAAGGCCGTACCGCCGCCCGTCGCCGACAAAATCCCGCAGTTGCGCGCCAAGATAGCCCGCGCATATGATGACGCGGCTCACGCCGTTTGCCGCCAGCAGCCGCAGTTGATGCTCGATGAACGGTTTACCCGCCACGTCCACCAGCGACTTGGGGATTTTTTCCGTTACAGGGCGCAGCCGCGTGGCTTCCCCCCCAGCAAGCAATATGACAGGCGCGGTCACGATTGAGTAACCACCCTTGTCCCCTCGAAATCGAACCGGAACCGCACTTCCTCAAGTCCGGCGCCGAACATCGCATGGCGCAGCCGCGCCGTATCGGCGGCGTAAAACATCAAAAATCCGCCGCCGCCAGCGCCGATTAACTTGCCGCCCAGTGCGCCGTTTTTAAGCGCCAGCTCGTACCACTCGTTTATCTTGCCGTTGCTCATCGCGCCGGAGCGTTTTTTCTTGTGTTCCCAGTGGACGTTCATCAGTTCGGCGAATTTTTTAAGGTCGCCGCGTTCAAGCGCGGCCTTGCTTTCCAGGCCGAGGCTTTTCACAAAATGTAGATTTTCAATCATGTCGGAACTGTTGGTTTTGCTTTTGTCGTCCTGCTCCTTGAGAATGGAGGACGCCGAACGCGAGTAGCCCGTGAAAAAGAGCAGCAGGTTGTCTTCAAGATCGTAGAGCGTTTCCTTGCTTATCTTGAGAGGCGCGGCTTTCACGGAACCGTCTTTCCCAAACTCGAAACAGGTGATGCCGCCGTAAGCCGCGATGTACTGGTCCTGTTTGCCTATCGGCTCTTTAAGTATATCTATCTCCACCTTGCAGGCCTGCTCCGCCAGTTCCTTCGGATGGACCAGATTCCTGTGATGGCTGTGCAACCCCTTTAGCAGCGCGGTGGTGAAGCTGCTCGATGAACCAAGCCCGGTGCCGGCGGGAATATCGGCCATGCTGGTTATTTCCAGATACTCGCGGTTGAAACCGAGCAGTTTCAGTGATTCCCTTATTATGGGGTGTTTTATTTCGTTTACGTCCTCGGTACGCTCGAGTTGCGAATACTTTATGATATAGCCCGGCGGAAAAACGCGGTGCAGCGTGATGTAGACATACTTGTCTATCGCGCCGGCGATAAGAAACCCGCCGTGATTTTCGTAATAGGACTTCAGGTCGGTGCCGCCGCCGCCGAATGTTATTCTCAAAGGACTGCGCGTGATTATCATTTGCGGTTACCGGCGTATATTTTGCCGACTATGGAAAGCGCCTGCCAGGCGTCGTTGAGGTCGCCGCAAAGCGGCTTTCCGGTTTCAATCGCGTCCGCGAAAGCGGCAAATTCCCGATGCCAGGATTTGTCTTCGCCGGGATACTCCCAACTGGTCGTTTCCGGCGGCCCCATTTCGGGCAGCATTTTGTAATAAGTGAGCCGTTCCGCGCCGTAGCTGCCGCCGAGGCCGTCTATCTGCAATTTGCCGTTGCGTCCGTAAATTTCGAGGCAGAACAGGTTTTTCCACTCCGAACAGGAAGCGTGCAGCCACGCCATCCGTCCCTTGTCGGTGCGCAGCGCCATGAAGCCGTTATCGTCCACCTTCATGTCCCAGAAATAAGTCGGCGCCCAGCCGTCCACCCCCGTAAAATCGCCAAGATACCAGCGCGCGAGGTCTATCAGATGCACGCCCTGGTCTATAAGCTCGCCGCCGCCGGAAATTGCCTTGTCGGCGCGCCATTCCTTGTCGTAGCCGATGCGCCCGCCGTGGCCGTAGCGCCCGCGCAAAAACATCATTTCGCCCAGCGCGCCGCTATCCATTATCTCGCGCGCCTTGAGCATGGCGGGATGATAGCGCAGGTTGAAACCGACCTTCACCTTTTTGCCGGATTCTCGCGCCGCGTCGAGAAACGGCTTGATTTCCTCTGCGGAGCGCGCGCCGGGTTTTTCTATCAACACATGCTTGCCGTGTTCCAGCGCATAGAGCCCGATTGGCGTCAGCCAGTTATTCGAGGTCGCCACTATCACAAGTTCCGCGCCGGAATGCGCGGCGGCTTTTTTCCAGTCGTCGTAAATAACCGCGCATTTGCCGATTTGCGCCACTTTTTCGGCGCGCTTCAAATTCGTGTCCGCAACCGCAACAAGGCGGTGCGCGCCCAGCGCTTTCGCGCGTTTTTCGCCTATAAGTCCACACCCGATTATGGATACGTTCATATTTTCAGCTCCACTTCTTGCCGCGGTCTTCGGGCACTATCCTGCGCAGGGTGTATATGTCCGAGGCCGCCAGTTCGTTTTTATGCGCCGTGAAATCGCGCCACGGGTCCCAGACCGCGCTTATCAATTTGCCCGTAACGCCGTCGCTTTCAGGCGACGCCAGATAGACGCCCAGTTCCGCGCCTTTCGCCAGCGGCGCGCCGCCGTCAGTTTTTTGCTTTAGCGCCTTGTGGTAAAATCCCGCGCCCACTTTTTCAGGACCTGCCGCCAGAACTTCCTCAAGCATTCTCGTATTAAGCGCGCCGGGCGCAATCGCGTTGACGCAAATTTTGAATTCCTTCAACTCCTCCGCCAGCGTTTCCGTGTAGCGCACGACGGCGGCTTTGGAGGCGGCGTAAGCGCTTATCCTCGGCAGCGGCGCGGTGGCCCCGCCGCCGGACATGTTTATGATTTTTCCCCCGCCCGCCGCTTTCATATGCGGCACGAAATGCTTGCAGCAGAAAAATACGCCGAACAGGTTTATTTCCACCGCTTTTACCCACTCCGCGCTGTCCACTTCCTCGGAAGGGCCCTTGGGACCGTAGACGCCGGCGTTATTTACCAGCACATGCACGCGCCCGAAAGCGGCTATAGCTTCCGCCGCGAATCTGGCGACTTCGGCTTCTTTCGAGACATCAAGAGTTTTGGCTATTATGCGTCCGCCGCCATTAATCGCGCGCAGCCCGCGCTCCGCCCCGGCAAGTTTCGCGCCGTCCCTTGCGCAGATGCAAATGCTTGCGCCTTCGCGCAGGAAAGCTCCCGCCAGTTCAAGGCCGAAACCCTGATTCGCGCCGGTTATTACCGCGTTCACTCCCTTGAGTTTCATAGCCGCTCGCCCCTGCCGACGCAAAAGTATTTAATGTCCGGCGTTTTTTCCAAAGCCTTTCTCAGAAAACCGGAAGGGTCAATGACAGGCCTGCCCGAAAGCGCGGCAAGGTCGGCTGCGACGGAATTTTGGAAATCTTTATGCTCGGTTCCGAGTATAACAACGTCGGCGGAGGACGCCGCTTGCGCAATTGACCCCGCCCTTTTTACCGAAGAAGCCAGCGGTTCCGGCAACGGCTCGGCGAAAGGGTCGTAAGCTGTTACAACCGCGCCCTCCGACACCAGCCATTTGCACAGTTCCACGGAAAGCGAACGCCTCAAGGTGCTGGTGCCGGGTTTATAGGTAAGCCCCAAAACGGCTGCCTTTTTGCCCTTCAACTCGCCGACAACTTCCGCCAGCTTGCGCCTGACCCAGCTTTTATGGGCTTCGTTGCCTTCGTTTATCGCCTTGAAAAGCAGCGTGCTTTTGGAAAACCGCGCGCCCGTCTCAATGACAAAATTGATATCCCGCGCCAGCGTGCCGCCGGCAAAAGCTGTGCCGGGGCCGACGTAAGCCTTCGGGCCGATGCGCTCCTCGGTTTTAAGGCCGCGCGCCACCTCGGCGGCATCCGCGCCCACGCTTTCGCATATTCCCGCCAGCTCGTTGGCGAACACCACCGACATGGCCAGAAAAGAGTTTATGGCGTGCTTGGTCATCTCCGCCGATTCAGTGCGCATCCATTCCAGGCGCGGGGTTATCTTTCCGAACACCGGCTCGAACTTTTTGATATGTTCGTCGCGTCGCACGCCGATTATTATTCGGTCAGGATTGGAAAATACCGAAATCGCTTTTCCCAGACGCAGGTTTTCCGGCGAGCAGGCGAAATACATTCCCTTTTCCGGATAGCGCTTCGCGCATTCAATCTCAAGGCCGCGCACGAACCCGACGGGAGCCTGTGAGGATATTATCACCCCGCCTTCGTGTCTTAAATGCTTCACGGCTTCCAGCGTCCTGCCGGAGACATAAGCGACATCGGCGCGGTCATTGTCGTCCACCGGAGTGTCGAATGCCACCCATAAAAAATCCGCGCCGGACAGGGCTTTTTGCGCGTCCGAAGAAAAAGATAACCGGCCTGACGCAATACCCCTGGCAATCAGTTCGTCAAGACCCGGTTCGAAAAGCGGAGCGTGTCCCGCGGCGAGATTTTCGACGGTTTTCGCATCGGGGTCGAGTCCGCAAACCTCAAAGCCGCAATCCGCCAGACAGGCGGCTGTAACGCTGCCCAGATGCCACAGTCCGTAAACGCAGATTTTCATTATCTATGCTCCAGCACCCAGGGATTCGCCTTGAGATACTCAAGCGTGCGGATTATGGACTGCTCTATGGTAAGTTTCGGCTTCCATCCCAGCGAGCGCACCTTTTTCGTATCGAGAAATATAAAGGGGCTGTCGCCCGTCCAGCCGCGCGCGCCGCCGCCGTATTTTATCTTCGGCGAGAGGCCGAGCGCTTTGGTAATCCAGCCTATGGAAGTGTTCACCTCGCAATACTCGTCGGTGCCGAGGTTGAAAATGTTCACCTTGCCGCGCGATTTTTCAATCACCGCCTGCATCGCGCTTATGCAATCCTGAACATAAAGGTACGACTTGCGCTGCTTACCGTCGCCCAGCACTTCAAGTTCGTTGGAATTTTTGAGCAGCTTCGCGTAAAAATCCAGCACGTGCCCGTGGGTGTAGCGTTCGCCCATTATTGAGACGAAACGGAATATGTAACCCTGAAAGTCAAAACCCTCGCAATACGCCTCGATAAGTCCCTCGCCGGACAGTTTCGACGCGCCGTAAAGCGAGGTCTGCACCGGGAATTTGTAATCCTCCGGCGTCGGAAACACTTCCGGCTCGCCGTAAATAGAGCCGGTGGAGGCAAACCCTATGCGCTTTACTCCGGCGGCGCGCATCGCTTCCAGCACGTTGAAAGTGGCTATGGTGTTCTGCTCAAGGTCTTTGCGGGGATGCTGCGTACCAAAACGCACATCCGCGTTAGCCGCCAGATGAAACACGAAATCGCAGCCTTTCATGGCGGCGGATAACGAATCCGCGTCCAGCGTATCGCCTTTGGCGAATTTGAACCCGCCGCAACGGCGCGCGCTTTCCAGAAATCTCTCTGACCCCGTGGACAGATTGTCGTAAACTACTACTTCATTGCCGTCACGCAGTAACTTGTCGGCGAGATTGCTCCCAACAAACCCCGCCCCGCCAGTAATAAAATAACGCATTCAATTCCCTCTCGGCCTGCCTGGGTACAGTATTGGGGCAAGCATTCAGATTGCACGTTTATTTGCCGCCGGTTTTCCAAAAGACCGCAACCGCCAGAACGACAGCAGTATACCTATTATACTATTTTGTTGCCGGAACTTTGGTTTGGCAGCCGGTATAATTTGGCACAAGCTCTTTTATTTTGCGCAGTATCGGGTCCTTGCCGGGCAGTTCGCTCAGGCGTTTCAACTCGAAGAGTTGTTCCTTCAAAAGCGACATGTCCGCCTCCTCCGGCACGGCTACGTAAATTTCGCTGTGGCCGGTGTCCTTGCGGACGTCTCCGTCGCGGAAAAGCTCCTCATACATTTTCTCGCCGGGACGCAGGCCGGTGTATTTTATTTCGATATCGACGCCCGGCTCCAGCCCGTTGAGCACAATCAGATTTTTAGCCAAGTCCACCACTTTAACCGGCTCACCCATGTTGAGCACGAAAATCTCTCCGCCGTGCCCCATCGAACAGGCCTGTAAAATAAGCTGTATAGCCTCGCCGGTGGTCATGAAGTAACGCGTAACATGCGGGTCGGTAACGGTAATAGGTCCGCCGTTTGCAATCTGCTCCTGAAACAGCTTCACCACGCTGCCTGAACTTCCCAACACGTTGCCGAACCGCACCGACATTACCTTGGTGCCGTTTCCGGCGGAGGCGCGTATCACCATTTCGCCAAGGCGTTTTGACGCGCCCATGACGCTGGAAGGACGAACAGCCTTGTCCGTAGAAATGTACAAAAAGCGTTCCGCCTTGTATTTTACCGCGGTTTCCACCAGCAGTAGCGTGCCCAGCGTGTTGTTTTTGACGGCTTCCTGCGGATTGTCTTCCATCAGCGGCACGTGTTTGTGCGCCGCGGCGTGGAAAACAACGTCCGGCGCGTGCTGAGAGAACAGATTGTCCAGAGTATTCTCGTCGCGCACGTCTCCCGCGACGGCGACAGCCACATCGCCGCCCGGCAATTCGCGCACTTCCCTGTCAATGTAAAACAGCGCGGTGTTGTGGTTTTCGAGCATCAGCAGCTTCTTCGGCTTGTATTTCAGCACCTGCCTGCAAAGCTCGCCGCCTATCGTGCCGCCCGCGCCGGTAACCAGCACTGTCTTGCCCGTCAGCGTTCCTATGACGGCCTGCATGTCAAGCCTTACAGGCTTGCGCTGCAAAAGGTCCGACAACTCAACACGGCGGATATGCGAAGCGCTGGTTTTCGGCGTCAGAGTTTCCTCTATCGTGGGCACGGTCTTGAATTCCACTTTTATGCGGGAGCCGCCTTTGGAATGGAGAGCCATCAAATCCTTTATCAGCCGCCCGCGCGAATGGTTTACGGCGATGATGACGCTGGATATGCCTTTCTCGTCTATCACGCCCGAGATTATCTGCCTGCCGCCGAGCACCTGTATGCCGTGGATATAGTGATGCCACTTGGACGGATCGTCGTCTATGAATCCCGCTATGTCGTAGGCGGAACGCTCCGAGCGGGTGAGTTCCCTGGCTATCATCTCGCCCAAATCGCCCGCGCCGAAAATGAGAACTTTGGGAAGGTGCCTGGCATCTTCGCGTCTCTTATAGCGCCATTCCCTGGTGGCCCTCACGGCGAACCTGGTGGACAGCACGAAAAGCGCGGTCAGGAAAAAATCCAGTATAAGGATGGACCGCGGATATGTCTCGTGGTTGGTGAAAAAAACAATTGCGGTGAGCGTTACCTGGCCGGCGACAAGCGCTTTGGCTATCCAGAAAATATCCTTGACGCTGGCGTAGCGCCAGAGGCCGCGGTAAACTCCGAAAAAATAGAATGCCGCGCTTTTGGTTATCAGCGCCAGCGGAAACGACGAGAGAAAGACACTCTGGTCGGGAAACGGAAAAATGACTCCGAACCGCAGCAGGAACGCCAATGCGTACGAAAGGCCGAACGAGGCCAGGTCCGCAGAAAAAGTAACTACCCAGCGATATTTTTTGAGATTAGCGGTCATGTAAATATATTAGCACGAAAAGAGCCGCCGGCACTACGACTTTTGTCACATGACCGGCATACGCGTCTATACGGAGAGACAAAGCGCGTTGACAAGGTCCGGGGCGGAACCTATAATATGCTCGTTGCACTTGTACCAAACTCATGGATGAATGGCAATCTGTCTGTTAGTCCGGCAGCGCGCTTTTTGAGGAGTATACCGTTGGCTGCCAACCCTGCTCGCTTTTTTTGTTTCTGCCTCACGCCATTATTTCAGGTTTTGGCAAGTCTGTGCTGAATGTCGCAGCTAATCTGTGCTTCCACAAGGGGAATGAATGAAAAAAATGATGTTGTTTCTGTTATCCTGTTTATGTTTTGCATGTGCGGTGAACGCCGTGTCAGCCGCCGGGTTGCCGGACGCGGCTAGAAAGCCCAAGGGTCTTATTTACCCGCCGCTCCATGTGGAAGTTTCCGGCTACGGGTTGATAACCAGTACAGACGCCCAAACTACTGTGAGTTGGGCCTCAAGTCCTGGCGCAAGAACTTACACCGTCTATTGGAGCAAAACCAAAGGCGTTACAAAAAAATCCAATCACATAAAAGCTGTCAGCCCCTACGTTCATTCAGGACTGGTTTATGGACAGGCTTATTACTACCGTGTATCGGCCAGTGACGATTTCAAAGAGTCCGAGCTGAGCCGGCAGGAAGTCAGTTCTATCGCGAAGGTTTCCACCACCGTTAGACGGCAGATTGCGCCTTCCGCTATTTCGATTCCGACCGCCTTGCGGCCTTTTGATATATCTTCGTTCTCCGCCTGCGGCTACGGGTTGTGGTCATACAAGCCGGGCGTGCCGTATACGAAGCGGCTGGACCTGATGTCGTCCACCTATGTGTCCACGGCTGCCAGGAACTCGGTGCCGTTGCTGCACTTCTTCGCAATGACCGACATCCATATCACCGACAAGGAATCACCTGCCGAGGCCATGTTCTTCGGGCTTACCAGCAGTGGTATTATATCGGCCTATTCCCCTGCAATGCTGTATACCACCCATATGCTGGACGGGGCGGTCCGCGCAATCAACGGTCTGCATAAGGAAAAGCCTTTTGATTTCGGCATTTCGCTTGGTGACGCGGCCAACAGCACCCAATATAACGAGCTGCGCTGGTTCATAGACGTGCTCGACGGTAAAGTAATCGAGCCGAGTTCCGGTAAGCACGCCGGAGCCGACAAGTGGGGCTATCAGAAACCTTACAAGGCGGCCGGGCTGGACCGGCAAATCCCGTGGTATTCCACGCTGGGCAATCACGACCATTTCTGGATGGGTTCGTTCCCACGCTCTTCGAAAACCCGTAGCGCCGCGATTGGTTCCAAAGTGCTTAATATAGGCGATATTTTCAATAGCACGCTCGGCACTGCCAGTACCGGTTACTACATGGGCGCAGTTGACGGACGCACCGAGTTCGGCACGCCGGCAGGAGCTGGTCCTGTGGAGATGTTCGCCTCCACTCCTACGGTGGTGGCTGATGCCAACCGGCGCGAGCTTAATCGCACTGAGTGGATGAACGAATTCCGCATCACCTCATCCACGCCCAAAGGCCACGGTTTCAGCACTGAAACTATCAAGGCGGGTTTCGCTTGCTACACCTTCAGGCCGAAAGAGAAAGCGCCGGTCAAAGTTATTGTTCTTGACGATACGCAAGCTGACTCTGACCCGTCAGATGGACGCGAGGGACCCGATTGGGGACACGGCTCTCTTGATAAGACCCGCTACGATTGGCTGGTAAAACAGTTGAATGAAGGGCAGAAAGCCGGCGTCCTGATGATTATTGCGGCCCATGTCCCGATTGGGGTTTCCGAGCCCGGCTCGCCGGAAGGCTGGAGCCCGCTGGCCTACGTAACCGAGTCGGCCCTGCTAGCAAAGCTCAAAACCTATCCCAACCTGCTTATGTGGATAGCCGGACACCGGCATCTGAACACCATCACCCCGATGCCCTCCCCCGATCCTAACCGCCCTGAACTCGGTTTCTGGGTAGTTGAAACGAGTTCACTGCGCGAATTCCCACAGGAAATCCGCACATTCAACATAGAACGCAACAGCGACGATACTGTCTCGATATATGTGACGAATGTCGATCCAATTGTTGATGATTCGCTTGCCGCCGTAGGACGCGCCAACGCCATTGCCGCCAGCCAGATATTCAATGATTGGCGTACCAGTCCGTCCAACGCGGAGTTGCTCAAACAACTGAGTCCAGACATGCAGAGTAAAATCCGGAATTACGCAAACCCACGGATCAGGTAAACATAGGTTTCAGGCAGAACACCCCGCCGCCAGACGGGGTGTTCTGTTTCTGAATAAAAACGGAACAACATGGTTAGCCTGAAAACTTCAGTTGATAGCGAGAACCGAGACGTAAAAGAGCGAACTGGATTCGGCTCAAAAAAATGCGAGCAGGCTCGTTGCCTGCTCGCATTTTTTTTAGCCGGAGCCATGAAGCTATT
>Ga0074195_1001023_pt1 | contig 44430 bp, 52 predicted proteins | sample EPASupsiteHSE623_FD_64525 | JGI IMG/M metagenome (GOLD analysis project Ga0074195, IMG submission 64525) | Bioremediated contaminated groundwater from EPA Superfund site, New Mexico - Sample HSE6-23 | ecosystem: Environmental > Aquatic > Deep subsurface > Groundwater > Contaminated ...
CCTTGCCCATTGCTCCATACTCTAAATAGGGAGACAATATCTATATAATTTTATTGTTTAAAGACAATGCAAGCGCATTGATATTAACATTTTGTATTCCCTACTTGATGGGAGTTAAGGATTATAAATACTTCTCCTATTGGATGGTCCACGATACTGCTGCGGGGAAATGTGCACGAAAGCTGAGGACCAAGGCCCAAGCAATGGCATTTGATGTCATGCCACTGGCCTAGGTCGCGGGCTTGAGGCCAGTGGCAAAGGCGCAGTGGTGCGGGCTTCCTCTACGCAGAAAAATGATTCTTTGCAGGATTGGGCCAAGTTGGGGTCTCTGGTAAGACAGACCAAGAAGGACAAAAGGTGCTTAAGATTAAGTGAGGACAACGACTTTCCTTCCTCGTACTTTAAATCGATTTTCAGCGCCTAAAATCATAAGAAATTATATGCGCCGATCGGGAATCGAACCCGAGTTTAGGCGTTGGCAACGCCTAGTGATAACCGCTACACTATCGGCGCTATCGTATCTCACGAAGCATCCCCTACAATCACCTTCTAGTCTAAAAACATTGCGGGTAAAACTGCCGCCTTCTGGCCGTCCAGGTCGAGGCTACATACCCTTTATCTACCTTGAAGGCTAGTTTTTTATGGTGATATTCGCTTGCATGATGTCGTCATAGTAGGAGCAGGCCCGGCTGGGCTGACCGCAGCCATGTATTGCGCGAGAGGCGGAAAGAAGACTTTGGTCTTGGGAAATATCTACAGCTCGCAGCAGTCCATGGGCGGCCTATATGAAAACTACCCCGGATTTCCGGATGGCATCCAGGGCATTGAGCTCTCGGAAAGAATGCTCTCCCAGGCTGTCAAATTCGGAGCGGAGAACCAGACGGAGCAGGTGGAAAAGATCGTTCCGCTGGGCGACTTTTTCCGTCTCAAGACGGAGAACTGGCAGTACGAGGCAAAAACAGTCATCCTGGCTATGGGCGCCAGCCACCGTGTCATCGGCGCGCCTGGCGAGAAGGAGCTGACTGGAAGAGGTGTATCATACTGCGTGCACTGCGATGGGGCCCTCTTTAAAAACAAGGCCGTGGCAGTGGTCGGTTACGGCAATGGCGCTGCTCGGGCCGTTCTCTATCTGGCCAACATTGCCGAAAAGGTCCACCTGCTCTCCTCGCGAGAGAAGCTGGTGGCCGAGCCTGTCTACCTGGAGCGCATCAAGAAGCTGTCCAACTACTCCGCCACTTTTGGAGCTGAGATCACAGAGATCGCGGGTGATCAGTTCGTCTCGAGCGTAGGATTCAAAGTCGGCAACACGCCACGATCTCTGAAGGCCGACGCTGTCTTTGTGGAGATGGGCATGAAGCCTAATATCGATCTGGCTGCAGCTTTAGGCCTCGAGATGACGCCCGGTGGCTTTGTCAAGGTCAACCGGCTCAATCAGGAGACGAGCATGCCGGGAGTCTTTGCTGCCGGAGACCTGACCGGAGGACGGCTGCAGGTGGCAACAGCAGTCGGCTCAGGCGCTTCAGCTGCAATCAGTGCCTTGCAGTATCTGGGATAACGAAATGTCGAAATCAAGAGCTGAGAGGACACTGGACCTGAAACGGCCCGTGACCGTCTGGCGCGGCAAAGACCTTCTGGATGGCCGTCAGGTGGAGTCCCTGACCATGATTCTTCGCACTGTGGGCTGCCGCTGGAACCGTTGCACCATGTGCGGCTATGCCAGCGAGGGCGCGCCTGCGTCTGCCCAGGATCTGATTTCTCAATTCGATTGGGCTCTTGGCAGATCTGCACCGGAGGTTTCTGTTGTCAAGATCTACACCAGCGGCAGCTTCCTGGACCCGGCTGAGATGCCTGTCGAGGCGCGAGATGAGATTTTAAAGCGGCTGGAGGCTTTAGGGTTGTCCAAGCTCGTCATAGAGACCCGCCCAGAATTTGCGACATCCAGGGCGGTCGAAGCATGCCTCTCTCACATTCCAACTGAGTTTGCCATCGGCCTTGAGACCGCGAGCGATCTCATCCGGGACAAAGTCATCAGAAAGGGCTTCACCTTCCAGGACTTCGTCTCTGCATCTGAAGCCGTGCGCCGACAGGGTGGAAGCGTCAAGGCCTACCTTTTGTTAAAGCCGCCACTGCTCACTGAGGGCCAGGCGATGAATGACGCCATAGATTCTGCTAAAAGGGCCCGCGGCTACGCCGATATCCTCTCTCTCAACCTCTGCAATGTACAGCGCAATACTGTGGTGGAGCGCATGTGGGAGAAAGGTGAGTTCCGGCCACCTTGGTTATGGTCGGCACTGGAAGTGATTAAGAGCGTGCCGGGTCCGATTGTCTGCGATCCAGTAGGGGCAGGAACGAGGCGCGGTCCGCATAACTGCGGTCAGTGCGATGATGCAGTGGCCGAGGCCATCCGTGTCCATGCTCTGTCCCAGGACGTAGGGCCCTTTGAGAGTCTGGATTGCTCTTGCAAGTCCGCCTGGAGAGAGCTGATGGAGCTGGAAGAAGACTCCTTCGGTGCTGTTCTGGCCTGAAATATGCACGTTCGATGATTATAAATATCGATGGGGTGCAATTATCGGGGTTGGTGTGAATGATGTTCGAAAAAATCCTGGTCCCGATGGATTTCTCCAGACATGCGGGCAGGCTCGTCGAGTGCGTTGGCGATATTCCCGGCGTAAAGGAGGTAGTTCTTCTCAGTGTCGTCTCAAGGAGCCCTATTACCAGGGTCTGGGACCCGGTATCTGAGCTGAACCAGGCCGAAGAGCGTCTGTTGGCTATGAAGGGGGCCATAACGGTCCCTGGAATCAATGTCAAGGTGAGGGTTGTTTCGGTCATTGGAGGCGAGGTGGCCAGCGCTATATCGAGGGTCGCTAATGAAGAGAAGGCCTCTTTGATAGCTATGGGCGCTCGAGGACGGAGCAGAATACAGAGCGCATTGCTTGGAAGCGTCTCCCGAAATGTCCTGCGCTTTGGTGACACTCATCTTCTGGTCATGCGTTATCGGATGCTGGATGACGGTGAAATGCAGATGCATTGTTCTCATCTCTTTTCCAGGATTCTTTTCCCGACAGACTTCTCTCAACCTGCAGAGGCTGCTCTGTCATTCCTCAAGAGTCTGCCGGGAATTGGCGAGCTGGTGCTGCTTAATGTCGTCTCCACAGGTGAGACCGATGAGGAAATTGATGCCAATGTCGCTTCTGCCATGAATAAGATGGATGAGGTGGTCTCAGATCTTATGCAAAGTGGAGTGGCAGTCACCTCCAAGGTGGTTGTGGGCCATCCTGTTGAGGAGATCAGGTCTGTAGCCGAGGAGGAGGATGTATCCGTCATTGCCATGAGCTCTCAGGGTGCGGTGGCCATAAAGAAGGGCCGGATCGGAAGCACTGCCTACGATGTGGCCAATTCTGCAAAGAGGCCGGTCCTTGTTTTAAGAAGATCTGAGATCGCAATGTACTAGCCAGTAGCAGGCTTTTCAATAATTTTTATTCTATATTGTTTTAGTCCTTAATGGTAATTCTGGTTTTTTCCCTATTTCCAATATGGCCTAATTGCCATTTATCCTATTTGGTTTAAAATCAGTTGAGATTTTGCATTAAAGATGAGACAAATCAAAAATAAAAACCAAAAGCGTTTAATATTGGAAGAAATGTCCGATTACTATCTCTCACTCTTGATGTGAGGGTTGCAGACAAAGGAAAGCAGGTAGGTCACAATGGTTTCGATGCTTGAGGAAGCCGTTAGGATTAGGGAATTTAAAATCGTTTGGCAGCACGACAAAATCCTTGGGCCCATGAGTGGCTTTTGTTTATCAAAGAGAAACCTCATCGATATTGAAGATTTTCCAAATATTGGAGGGAATAATTATGCAGTTTGACCCGTTAGACCTTGGTTTATTAGCTATAGTCCTTATTGTGCTCGTTGGACCGTTTATGGTCAAGAAGATCGAGCATAACCTTGAGGCATTTCTGTTTGTTATGGGAATATTGGCGGTAACGATATCCAGCTTCTACAACAAAGAGGCTTTAATAGCTTCCTTGGGCTACACCGAACACCAGGCGGAGCTCATCGGCTGGAACATGGAAATAGTAATGGAGGCCATTAAAGAGCCGATAGTAAAGGGAATCGTTCCTGCTGTGCTGGTCGCAGGCCTTCTCTTCTATTATGGAAAAAATTACGTCCAAAGTTCAATGAATTCCATCACCAAAAAGGTTCCAGCTAAAATAATCGTATTCTTGATTGTTGCTCTCCTGGGCATGTTTTCAAGTGTTATTACGGCCATCATTGCCTCGTTGTTGCTGGTAGAGCTCATGAATTGCATGCCCTTTGACAGGCAGACCAAAATCAATGTGGTCATTATCGCTTGTTTCTCCATTGGTCTTGGCGCAGTTCTGACGCCTGTAGGCGAGCCGCTTTCCACCATTGCCATCACCAAGTTGCAGGGAGAGCCTTTTAATGCTGCGTTCTTTTTCCTCTTCAACCAGCTTGCCATATACATTATACCTGGCTGTTTGGCCATGGGCCTTCTGGCAATGTTCTTTACCGGCAAAGCCAAGGCCGTTGAATCCAAAGCAAGTGAAGAAGATGACGGCGGCCTGAAAGATGTGGCCATGAGGGCCATTAAGGTCTATGTCTTCGTCATGGCTCTTCTTCTCTTGGGAGCTGGCATGAAGGTAGTAATAGACAAGTACGTCCTTGGCATCTCCCCAGAGATTCTCTACTGGGTCAACATGGTCTCTGCGATTCTCGATAATGCCACGCTAACTGCAGCCGAGATAAGCCCTGCCATGAGCTTAACTCAAATTAAGGCGGTTCTCATGGGCCTGCTCATCGCCGGTGGCATGCTGATCCCCGGCAACATCCCCAACATCATCTCTGCAGGCAAGCTCGGCATCTCCAGCAAGGAATGGGCCAAGCTTGGTGTCCCATTGGGGCTTATCCTAATGGCGGTATATTTCGTGTGGATCTTCTACATACCATTCCATGTTGAGTTTCACTTCTAAAGCGGTGTTCTCACCGCGCTTCTTTTTATCTCGTATAATTAGGTCAACATGAATGCAGCCCACATGTTCCGGCTATACACAAAAGAGTAATCAAGTGTCCTTTGACGATCTTATGCCCGGCGTTGTGATGTACCATCGTCCTTTTTTGCCCTTCAGGAACTCCATAGCCTCATGATAATCATCGAAATAATAGGTTTCCTGGCTCTCTAGGTTCATCACGGATATCCTCTCCTCTAGAACAAGCCCCTTTTTCTCTAGCAGCGCTTCGATCTCTCCGCGCAGCTCGCTCTTCTTTTTTTTAATCACTCCACAGTTATCCTGCGTTTCTTTGCTTTCTATAGCTTCTTCGTGTTCTTCTGGCAGGATCATCGCTCTCCCTAAAGCTTTGCCGGTTTGGCCTGGCCTAGAGCCCATTTGATGTATTCGCCAGCTGGAAATTCGTGCACCGTTGTGGCCACAATCAGTCCTTCACCAAATCTTGCCGTCACCAGTATGGCCCGGCCTTTTTCGTCCTTTAGAACTGTCTCAAAGCCTTCTCCAGGTATCAGGTATCCGTCACACTCAGGAGTGCTGGTGCATAAGATGCAGGAGCATTCGTCTTCAGAGGGAGAGACGGATCTGCCGCCAATCTCACAGACGTAAGAGAGCGGCACCGGCAGCCAGTCAAAGTCGTGCTTTTCAACCATAGGTCCGAAGACCGTCAGAACTCCGCCTTTTCTAACAAAGTCCGAGATGTTGGACTTCATTCTCAGCAATGCTGGCAGAGTCTGGGAGTACTGGGCGTTGGCAAAGCCCGTGGGAATCAGGACTGCCTTGTACCTCGGCAGAAAGGGGCTGCCAAGTATTGCAGGTGAGAGAAACTGAAAGCTGACCGACAGTTCCGCGAAGAGCTTCTCGTAGAGGAAAGTTCTCTCGCCAATGATAGCAATATCTGTCATACTGCTGCTACCTGTTTATCTCCCAGAGGAAAACCTTTATGGTTAGATGGTCGTATGTCTCGCTTGTCTCTGACATTTTTCTCCATTAGGTTTATTACTAAATAACATCTGCATATAGACCGCGATATATATGGAACAGGAATTAATGAGGATCGGAGTCTCGCTGCCGGAGAAGTTGCTCTCCAGGTTTGATGAGATTATCTTGCAGCGTGGTTATTCATCGCGTTCAGAGGGCATCAGAGATGCCATCAGGAACTACATCGTCCATTTCGAGTGGATGAGCGACGTGCAGGGCGAAAGGGTGGGCGTAATCACCCTGGTCTACTCTCATGGCCAGCGGGGTCTGGTGGACAACCTGACTGAGATTCAGCATGAGGCAGGCAGCATCATCCAGTCCAGCCTTCATGTTCACCTTGATCACGACAACTGCCTGGAGGTCATCGTCCTTCGAGGCGAGGGTCAGGATGTGAGAAAGGCTGCAGAGAAGATGATGTCTCTAAAGGGCGTAAAGCACGTTAAGCTCACAACCACTTCAATGGGCAAAGAGCTGTAGGCCGCCCTGCGGAGATTTCCATGAACTGCCAGGAAGTCATTCCCGGCGTTGTCATCCTGGAGTCGGATGGGGACAAGAGGCTGGCGAGCAGAAGCCTTGATGCCAAGCCAGTTTACGGGGAACGCATCCTGGATGGCTACCGTTTCTGGGACCCCTATCGCTCCAAGCTGGGAGCGTTGCTGCTCAAGGCCAGCCGAACGCTGCCCGTTCTCTCTCGCGACGCGAAGGTCCTTTATCTGGGGGCGGCCACCGGCACCACAGTAAGCCATGTCAGCGATATAGTCAAGGACGGCCTGGTCTATGCAGTGGAGTTCTCGCCTCGCTCAATGCGCGATCTAATCCGCCTCTCAGAGAGGCGCAAAAACATCGTGCCGATACTTGCCGATGCCTCTCGGCCTGAGGAGTATGCCTTTTTTGTCGAGCCGGTCGATTGGGTCTATCAGGATATAGCTCAGAGAAATCAGGCAGAGATCGCCACATCGAACTGCGCCCGTTATCTCAAGCCTGGCGGCGATCTCATCCTCATGCTCAAGACCCGGTCGGTCGATGTCACCGCGAGCCCTCAGGCCGTCCTCCAGGCAGAGATGAAAAATCTTCAGGGGCTTGATCTCGGTCTGATCCAGGATCTCTTGCCCTTTCACCAGGATCACTGGGCGATCTTGGCCAAGAAGCCCAGATGATCCCCGTTCTTTGCAGCCGAATTTACTGATATCTCAGCTTACGAGCTTTTCGATCTCATCGTATATGATGCTGGGCAGAAGCCTTACGTATCCCACCAGTGGAATCTTGGCTCTGGCCACTCCAATGACCCACTCATCTTTAACCGGCGTCAGATAGCTGATGCCCTCGCCCATGACGGTGCCGTTTGTGGTCTCGTAAATGATCAGGCCTGTATTCTTGTCAAGGTAGATCTGGCCGCCTACATTTATGATATTTTCCCGGTTTGAATCGATGTAAGACGATTTGGCCAAGCCGAAGATCTGTCCTGCCTCCTGGTCGATCACCTCATTGTGGTCTCCCTTGGTGATGTAGCCGGAGAACGGCGCGGCAGGTCCGTCTTGCCACATAGGCTCTCCTGCCTTGACATACCGCAGGGCACGGTGAATGATCGGCGTGGCCTTCTCCTTGCCGGGAGCAAATCCCAAAAGCATCTTGAACTGGTCCAGGAGGTTCAAGCTCGCCTTGCCATAAGGCCGGTAGAGTATGACATCCCCCGGATTATTGAATGCGGTATAGCCGGTCTTCTCCGCCTCATCCCAAGCAATTACATCTGTGCGCGACGCTCCCTGAACAAAAACTATATCTCCAATATTGAGATTCGGCACCATGCTTCCCGATTCCACGGCGACCATAGGCGTCCAGAGCCCCAATAACAGTTGAGACAGGAGGGATATTCCGCCAACCACCACGACCACGACGATTATGTCCTTGGCCAGGCCAGGAAGAGGCAAATTGTCAAACCACTCTTCAATCCTCATCAACCATATTTATCAGTTGGTAGGCTCTTATACTACTTTCGATGCAGCAGATATCAGGCAGTCGCGCCCATCAGGGTCCTTCTGCCGGCCTGGAGATCGTAGAGAAGCTTGCTGAGCTCGGCTACCAACTGGAGCCGGAGGCTCTCGAGATCATCTGTCGCTATCGCGGAAGCAAAGAGGATCTGCTCAAGCGCATCGTCAGCAGCACAGATCGATCCGTTGTGGTGATTGGATCCTCTCAGGTGTCATGCCATCTCGATTCTTCCTTCATCTCATCAACCCCTTCAGCTCTCCCAATCCCTTCTGCTCGATCAATTTCGCCTGCTCCATTTCCTGCGTCGGTGTCACTTTCTCCGGCCAGGATTGTGCCATCGTCTGCTGAGCTGAAATGCGATATAACTGGCCGGTCTACTTGTGTTGGGGATTACAGCGATTTTGTTCACTATTTTCGCGATAGGTACGCCAAAATCAGGGAGATACTCTCTCGAAGGCTCAACTCCCGGCCCATTGAGTCCTTGGGCAAGAGTACAACCGGCCGCGAGGTGTCGGTCATTGGCATGGTCATGGATGTCAGGAACACTGCCAAAGGCAACCGTGTGATTGAGCTGGAAGACCCTACAGGCCTCCTGACCGCCGTCATTCAGAAAGATGCGGAGATTTACGAGCAGTCTGGGCTCATCATCACAGATGAGGTCATAGGGGTCACGGGAACCTCTGACGGCAATGGCAGGGTCTTTGTCAAATCCCTGCTCTGGCCTGATATGCCCAACCAGACTGCTCCTCTGGAAAAGGGAAGCGGATGCGCTCTCTTGCTCTCCGACCTGCATGTGGGCAGCAAGTATTTCATGGCTGAAGCCTGGCAGAGATTTTTGGAGTGGCTTAACGGTGATGTGGACGATCCATCTGGCCTGGCCTCTAAGGTTCAGTACATAGTGATTGCCGGTGATGTAGTGGACGGCATTGGCATTTATCCTGGCCAAGAAAAAGATCTGGCTATAATGGATATTTATGAGCAGTACCAGGCTGCAGCCAAGTGGCTAAACGGCATCAGAAAAGACATAAAGGTGATCATTGCTCCAGGAAATCACGATATCGTGCGCCAGGCCGAGCCTCAGCCAGCTCTTCCTGATGATATTCAGAGTTATTTTAGAAATGATATGCTCTTCGTAGGCAATCCTGCCTGGGTGACATTAAGCGGCATATCTGTATTGATCTATCACGGTCGAAGCATCGATGATCTGGTCCTGCGCCTGCCCGGTATCTCTTATGCAGCGCCTGAGAAGGCCATGATTGAGATGCTTCGACGGCGGCATCTCTCTCCAATTTACGGCAGTCGCGTTTCAATTGCTCCTGAACACGAGGACCATTATGTCATATCCCGACCGCCGGCTATATTGCATTGCGGGCATGTTCATACCGTTGGTATAGCCAGGTACAAGGGCGTGGCTGTGATAAACAGCGGGACCTGGCAGTCTCAGACTGATTTTCAGAAGAAGATGAACATCCAGCCAGTAGCTGGGGTTGTGCCAATCGTCGATCTGGCTTCTATGAAGGTCCGCAAGCTGATCTTCACGTGACTACTCCCACGAATGAATTCGTAGGCATCTACGGCCCTTCAACCAATGGCATGTGATCCCGTGCCAATTGTCTTTGTGGTTTTATGCGCGCTGCTTGGGTCTTTTCAACTCAATTGATTTATACTCATATCATCTTCAATTTCATTATAATGTTATCTTATTGACATCACGCATATGATTATGATTTATATTACGTCAACCATAACTCTAAATCTGCCTATTAATAGCTGTATTTGTTTATAACATAGTGTGGATATTTTGTGACTTATGCTCTTAAGCTCATACCTATTTTTGTATGTCTTACCAAAAAATATAAATATTATCAATGCCAACATCCGTCTATATTAAAGGATGTATGGGGTGAAATTATTAAGAAAATAGGTTTTGCATTGGTGTTGGCTGTGGCCATGTTATCCATTTCTGCAATGGCGCAGAATGACTATGGCCTGGCTGGAAGCGGTGGTGTAGATGTTCTTGGAACTGGTATCTTTGAGACTGATGGGGCCCTCACGAAATTCCCTGAGGCTCAGGACACAAACATAGACACCATAAATGTAGGAAATGATAAGGCTCTGGCATTTGGGAATATCTGGCAGAAGACTCCTTTAGCCACTGCTACCAACAACCTGGAGATCAAGAAGAATCAGGATTCTGGATTCTGCGAAGGCTGCAATGAAACTGAAACCACTGGTACGAGCTATTACGAGGGCTGCAAGGATTGCTGCATCAAGGTGAATATCGATCAGATCAATGTCGGCAACAGGGAAGCTCTTGCCTTCGGATTTGCTGCAGCCACCAACAACGTAAAGATTGTAGCCAACCAGCAGTAATTCCGGATTCTGATCTGAGAGATTGATCTGGGGGACTGAAATGAGGATGTCGATCAAGCCTGCTAGCATGTTGTTAGTGGGCATTCTTTTTATTTGCGTTCTATGTGATTTGGCATCATCAGAGCAGTCATCCAATGGCCTTAATCCATTCGATAAATTCGAAGGCCGATCTCTTTATTCGCTGCATCGGGAGGCCAGCTCCGGATGGGGCGAACTCAAGGTTGGAGAGGATTCAGTATATTTTCCCTGGCATCGTTCATCTTCTCGTGTGAGCTTGCCTCTATCTTCGCCTGTCTCCTCTGATACCTCTTCGGTTGAGTCTGAGGAGGTTTCGATGGAGGGCATTGACACTGCTGCGACTGTGGGCGATCTGTCTGCGATGAATTCCCAAATGCAGAGAACTATCTCCTACAAGGATTCACAGAATGGGGACCCCAACTATCTTGGACTGGCCAATTCTCTGGACATAAGCGTGAGCGGAAGCAGGGCCGATGAATCCGGTGATGGATTTTCCAAGGAGATCCCGGATATCCTGGAGATGTCTGCAAGCGAGTCGGCCGTCTCAAGCGAGGAGTTTAGCGAATCTGATGGCCAGATGGCTGATATTGGCGATTTGAATCATCTTGGAAATTACCTGAGCGTAGATGTTCATGGCATATATGTCAGCGCAGCAAACACTGTGCCTGGGGGAAGTGCAGTTGCTACTTCTAATATCATCATAGAGCCGGTGCAGATCATTCTCTGTCCTTCTGAGGTCGAAGAGAAGCTCAGGTGATGATCGGGGCGAATCGTCCCCTGGAAAATAGCTCGTCCGATATCCATCTTCTATTTTTTGTTTATACTGTTCAGTCAATCGATAGTTGATTGCGCTTTTCTTTCATAATTATCAGATCGATTAATACGGTTTCTTATTATTAATGTCGCATATTCTATGTAAAATTTCTCGCTCAAGATACTCACAAAAATCTATAATTTCTATCTGAAAAACACCATAACGTATTTATATAATAAGTAATTAGTTATGTACAACCACTAAGAGTTTATGGGGTGAAACCATTAGACGTGTAGCAATGTTCTTGGGTGTGGCTATGGCGTTGGCCGCGTTCGCGGTTCCAGCTATGGCGCAAAGTGCAATGATAGGAAGCGGCGGTGTGGACATTCTTGGGCAGGGCATCTTCGAGACTGGGGCAAATGCCTTCAAATTCCCAGCGGATGCAGATATCAACTTTGATTCGGTGGAAGTTGGAAACGACCGGGCGTTGGCCATTGGTGGATCAGCTCAATTATCTGGCCCATTCGGATCCAATAATGCAGCAGTTACGGCTCAGAATAACCTGAAGATCAAGAAGAATCAGGACTCTGGGGAGTGCGCTTGCTGTCAGGCTCTGGATCCATCCTGTCCCTGCAAAGACTGCTGTACCAAGTATAATGTGGAGCAGATAAAGGTAGGAAGCAGGAGTGCAACCGCCATAGGTCTCTCGCTGCAGGGTGCCTTCCCGTTCTCCAGGAATGCCGCATCTACCCTAGCTCAAAACAATGTAGAGATCGTGACCAACCAGCAGTAGTGTTGGGTCTGATGACCCATAGGAGAATCCATGAATAGAAAGCTGGGACCCACCGGCCTCGTGCTGGTGGGGGCTGCTTTTATTTGTCTGTATCTGGTGCTGGCTACTGCTTCTGTCATGGGCCAGGCAAACTTGCCGGATCTGTCAAGCCAGCTCAAGGAATCGGTATCGTCGCAGCGCTTATCTGCCTTGCAGCAAAGCGATCTCGGATTCGTGCCAAAAGCTGCGCCTTCAAAAGAATCCATATCTCTTTCCGAGCAGAATCCATCCTGCCAGGTTTCTGACCTGACATCCGTTAATTCCGTAAAGGAGAGGGATATCGTCTGCAATGAGGCGCAAAATGGGGACTCCAATGCAATGGGTCTCGTCAATTCCCTGGATTTAAGCATCTCAGGCCAAGAGACGAAGATGGAGGGCGATTGGCCGGTTGAGGGGCCAAAAGATGATATCGAGATGATTGTGGATAACGCCCTGAACTCCAGCTCGAAGAGTTCATCCAATCGAGAAATGAGCAAAGAGCAAATAGTGCAGTCTGCCGAGCAAGTGCATCTCGGAAATAATATCGATGTGGATGTTCATGGCATTTCGGTAAGTGCCTTGAATACTGCAGAAGGAGGCAGTGCAGTGGCCACTTCCAATATCATCATAAAACCGGTGCAGATTATCATCTGTCCCTCTGAGGTCGAGGAAAAGCTGATATGAAGTCAATGGGCATTTTTCTCGCCTCGTTTCTGCTTTTTTCCATCACAAACTATAAGGGCGTTTTGTTGCAATCCTTCTTTTGATATGATCATCCAGAGACCGAGAGGCACCAGGGACTTTCTCCCTGAGGAGACCGATAGGAGAAGTCAGGCCAAGAAGGCCATGCAGGATGTTTTGGAGAGATGGGGATACCGTGAGGTAGCTACACCTACATTTGAGCATCTGGAGCTGTTCACAATAAAGTCAGGGGCGTCGGTGATTGAGGAAATCTACAGCTTCAAGGATAAAGGTGGTCGGGATCTCGCTCTGCGTCCGGAGCTGACGGCCCCAGTGATGCGCATGTTCGTCTCCGAGCTGCAGAACTCCCCGAAGCCGCAGCGGCTCTGGTACTTCGGAAATTGCTTCCGGTACGAGCGGCCCCAGAAGGGGCGTTTTAGAGAGTTCTGGCAGATGGGCTGTGAGCTTATCGGCGGCTCAAAGCCCGATTCTGAGGCGGAGGCCGTGGCTCTTGCCAGCAGGATGCTGCAAAGCGTGGGCGTTTCCGGGGACATTCACATTGGTTATCTGGGTCTGATCAGGAGCATTCTAGGCAAGATCCCAGTCGAGCACCGTTCCTCAGTCATGAGGATGATAGACAAGAAAGAGAGGGATGCTCTGGCCACTCTTCTTGAAGAAATCGGTTGCAGCCATCTGGGTCTTTTAGAGCTGATCGGCAGCAAGGGAGAGAGCGCTCTGGATCGCGCCGCGCAGATCGTGGCCGATTGGAAGCCTGGGCAGGAGGCTACTGTGCAGGCTGCAGCAGCTGCACCGGAGCCTGTCTCGACAAACGAAGCCGCGGATGTGACTTATTCGCCTGCCGGTCGCGGCTCGGCTCGGCAGGGACGGGCAGTTGAAGCACAGCTGCATCTGGAGGAGTTTGTGCAGACCGTTGACCTGCTGAGGGCATATGGCGTCAACTTCACCATAGACTTTGAGATAGTGCGGGGTCTCGAGTACTACTCCGGGACGGTCTTTGAGATCTATGTCGAGGGCCTCGGAGCACAGCGGCAGATCTGCGGTGGCGGGACATATGAGCTGGCCAGCCTTTTCGGCGGCAAGGAGACATCCTCCACTGGATTTGGTCTCGGTTTTGATCGCATCATGGAGATAGTGCAGATGAATTCATCGCGACCTAGGCCAGTCTTTATGGCCTTTACTCCTGATGTCAAGCGAGAGGCTGCAAGAATTGCGAGCCGACTGAGGGAGTGTGTGCCAGTGGTGATGGATGTCATGGGCCGGGGACTGAAGGCCCAGCTCAAGGCTGCAGCCGGCGCAGGCGCCGATTATGCAGTCATTGTGGGAAAGGATGAACTGGACGCTGGGCGAATGACCTTACGCGACATGTCCGGAGGTGCGCAGGAGAGCCTGCTCATCGCGGAGATTGAGGCGCGTCTAAAGGCGCATTTTCAGGACAAATTTGGCTAATTGCCTCACTACCATTTTTTCTTTCGCGTACGATTATTGATAGCGCGAACGCCGCAACGGATAAAACAAGTCCTATCATCATAGAAAAATGAAATCCGTTCATTAATGTGTCCATATCGAGTTCGGAAAATGCAATAATACCATCTTCTGCAGTTGCAATTGTAAAGGTTGTTGCATAGAGTGCTATGCCAATGACGCATCCAAGATACATTGCAGCAATCATCAGTGATGACGCGGTACCTTCTTCACCGCTTGGGGCATAATCGACAACTCTGCTGGCTACTGGGCCTCCTGCAAATCCCCAAAAAAGTCCCATCAAAATGAGACCTGCGATGAGCAAAATTCGTCCCATCTCAGGAATAATCACCAGATAGATGCTGCTAATCGCAATCAATATAAGACATGCCACAATGGCAAAAGGTCTGCGACCAATTCTGTCTGACCATTTTCCGAGAGGGATGCCAATAATCGCAGTAATTGCGGGCGAAATCAGCAGATATAGACCGCTCACTGCTGGATCTAACTGCATTCCTGCCTGAAGGTAGAATGGCAGGAGATAAAAAATTCCCATATATACGATGCTAATAATAAAAAATGCGAGGAAAACTGCTGTAAACTTCCATGCAGAGAAGATGCGAACGTTAATCAGCGGGGTTGTGCAATGCAGTTCCCTCGCGAGAAATGCAATGGCGCACACTAAACCGAGAACCATACAGATCAGCATCTGCTGATTGGCGATTCCAAGATGAGGGATACGTTCCAGGGCATATACCTCAAATACTATCGCTCCAAAGAGCAAAGTAGCACCGGTAAAGTCGAATGGCTGTTTTATCCAGGGGCCATCCTTGGGGATCGCACGTAGGCCAAAAGGCAAAAGAAGGAGTCCTATCGGGATATTGATCAGGAAAATCCAATGCCAGGTCAGATAGTGGGTGATCAACCCCCCGATGGCAGGACCTGCAACGGCACCAATGGAGACTGTCATTGCCATTGTACCAAGAGACATTCCCAGCATATTTTTCGGCAGATATGTCACGCATAGCAGAGGTGCGGTTGCAGCAATCATGGCAGCCCCGATTCCCTGAAGAATTCTGGATGCAAGAAGAAATCCAAAATTGGGGGAGAGTCCACATGCTGCAGATCCGAGAGTAAAGATGAGGAGGCCTCCGAGAAATATTTTCCTGAGAAGACCTCGCTCTGCAATCTTTCCAAAGACGAGAATGAGTCCTGCCATCATCAATAGATAAGTAATGACGACCCAGGAGACCGTCCCTGCATCGATCCCGAATGATTCGGACATCTGTGGGAGGACGATATTCACAATTGAACTATCAAGCCCGTCAAAAAGCATTCCGGTTGCAGCGGCTGCGAGAAGGAGCTTTTGATGCAGGGGATTGGTGATGATGTCAGACATAGCGCCATAGCAGTACGCAAGAGAAGCTCTTCTACATTGCGGTGTATGATGTGTCGAACCTCCTGGAGTTCCCGGTCCTGGGTCTGAAGGCCCGGCTATGGCGGCGGCCAGTGCGGGCGCGGATTATGCAGTCATTGTGGGAAAGGATGAGTTGGACGCCTGGCGTTTGACCTTGCGCGACATGTCCGGAGAGGCGCAGGAGGGCCTGCTCATCGCGGAGATTGAGGCGCAGCTAAAGGCGCATTTCAGGTGAAGCCAAGGCGCATCGATAGAGGGCTGTTTTCTCTCCTGGACGCCTGTGCCATTTGCGCGCATAATTCTTTCCGATGGGGTCACGCCGTGGATACTATTATCAGCACAAAAAAGGCCAGGATCACCGAGAGGAGGATGATCAGGTCGTAGTATTTGCTTCTTTGCAGTCTTTCCATGAGTCCTGTATTATCCTTTTGATCGAAAAAGCCAGACAATGCCCCCACCTTCTTCCCTTTCAAGGCTAATTGGGAGTTCTGACTTTAAATAATTTTTTGTTGGAAATTTATATTTTTGCCGCCTTTATAAATGCACAGACTGCCCTATTTCCAGATTGAATCATTTAAGCGGATTTTATCTCTTGGACTACCCAATCGAGAGCATCAAGCAGTAGTTTAAGTGATGGTGCCTCTTTAAAGGTTGACAGGAAAATGTTGGGACGTCTTGTTATGGCCTTTTCAGGAATTTCCACACCGGGAATTTGATTCAATCGTCTCAATAGCTCTTTTCGTTTCATTTCATCATTGAATGGTGGCTTGTTCATTAGCCACTGAAATTGTATCTCAACTTTTCCATATGTCCAAATAGCGATCGGATAGTATTGTTCCCCATGAAGATCTAGAACTGGATAGAATGATCCGTCTTGTTTGCCTTTTCCCCACCAAAATCTCGGCAATTTACCTTTCGCCCACTCTAGAATCTTTCTAGCGATTTCGGCCTCTTCACCGTCTCTCCTCGATTTTAATTCCCTGAAAAATGATTCCTCATCCCATTGCTTTTTTTGAACTGTATTGATTAACTTCTTTGCTTTTGCTTCTTCGGTTTGTCCATGCACTCTTGGCACAAGGGATTTGTAGCCATCACCTACAAATTGTTTAATCTCTACCGCTAGAATCTCAGCAGGTGCCAGTTGCTCGTTGAGAAATTCCACTATGCGTTTTAGCTCTTTTGGTATTTCATCGGCTACAAAAAGCATGCGTATTCTTCCCGCTTGCAGGTTTACCTTTGTCTCTTGCCAGAATGCCTCGTAATCGCCAGAAGGACCTAAAAGTGAATCCAATTCATCATCCGAATTGAGTCCTTTTGCCTGACATGTCGCATCAAACTTAGCCTGAATCTCTTCTACTGGCCAGTAGACGACAGCATTGGCCGCATATTCCAGCATCTGGCCGACTACTTCGCGTCGGATACGAGTATCGCTGCTTCTTTTAACCTCCACCAGAGTGGGAATAGCATCCTGGTCCAAGAATAGATGATCAACTGACCAGCGATCGCTGCCGTTTTCTTCTGAGGGCAGTGCGGCCTCTCTTGAGATCAAAAGCCAGCGTCGGGGTTTTTCATCGTTGATCTGATCTCCTGCCAAGAGATTCGGGTATTTGGCAAGTAATTCCTGAAAATCTGCTTCAGATCCGTAGCTTTCCTCTGCCATCTCTACCAATTTTCCATCGGTCTGAATCAGAAACACGCCGCTAGACAAAATAGACGTCTCCTAAAAATACTCCAAATTTTAAAAAATTAATTAAAGCAGTCCCATGTTCTCCAGCTGCATCCGGACGATGTGCACGCCTTCCTCGCACTCTGCCGGGCTCTTGCCTCCGGTTACTACGAGTTTGCCTGAGCTGAAGATGAGCACTACAACTTTGGGCACCTTGATCCTGTAGACCAGTCCCGGAAACTGCTCAGGCTCGTACTCGATGTTCTCCAAGCCGAGGCCAAGCGCAATGGCGTTGAGGTTCAGGTCCGTCTTCAAGTCCGCAGAGGCCACAATGTTTTGAACGTGGATCTCAGGCTCCAGGTCGATCTTTTCGAAGCCGATGGACTTGAGGGTCTTGGCCATATTTGTTATGACCGTGCGAACGTCCTCGACGTTCTTGGCTCCAGTGCATACTACCTTGCCGGAGGTGAAAATGAGAAATGCAGCTCTCGGGGCTTTGACTCTGTAGACCAGTCCCGGGAACTTCTCCTTGTTGTACTCAGCTCCCTCCAGCTCGGCCTCGATCTTGTGAAGGTCAAACTCTTCTGCGAGCTTGGTAGATGCCACCACGTTCTCGATATTAATTGTGGACTCCATACTCAAGTATCTCCAGATTATCCCTTACAGACTGGGGGTATATATACGTGAGTATTTAAGATTTATAAGTGGCTTATAAACAGCTTAAAAGCCGCTTATAAATGCATCACAAGGTTCATATGGTCGGGCCTTCGCGGATCATAATAACTGGTGGCCGACGGCGGATGGCGTCATATGATCCAAGGGAAAAATAGGCAGAATCAATCCTTGCCCTTCCATTTGATTTTGTCTCCCTTTCTCTTGATAACTCCGCTCTTCTCAAGCACCCGTGCCAGCTCCTCAGCCACATCGAATCCGTCAATGTTGACTGTCGAATCCTCATCTTCTATGTTCAGGACACATTCCTCTGCGAACTCTGCAAAGTCCATCTTCCGAGATGAGGGGGAGGTGGCCAGTTTCTCAATCAGCAGTCCAAGGATCTTGAGCCTCTGGGCCTCTGAAGGATATTTATCCCAGAAATCTTCATCGATGTCGTCTGTAAGGGGTGCGGTGAACTCATCCACGTATACTGTGACTGATTTATCCAGATAGAAATCGATATCGTACTTCAATTGCTTCGGCCTGGTCTCGAATTTTTCCGGCGAGACCAATAACAGAAGAACTGGGTCATCCAGCATGTTCTCCGCCGGCTCGCCGATCTTTATCTCATTGTTTTTTAAGATCATTATGGCAAATGACTTTGCATCCTGCATTTTCAGGTGGCCTTCATCCCATTCTTTGGAGCCGGATTCAAGGCTCTCCTTCACTTTCTCAGTGGTGGCTTCTGAGCTGGTCAAAAGATCTACGACTTCATCTCTCTTCTCAATCAGGTCCGGGAACAGTTCCTTGAGATACAAGTCCTCGAAATCATCAGGCGTGGCCTGGGGCAGCACACTCTTCATCGCCCCTAAATATCGTTTGAACTGACTCGTGTCCTCTTCAGTCAGCTCGCTGATGGCGCTCATCTTGTCTTTGATGTAGTAAGTTGTCTCTTCATCGATTACCAGGCAGGACTTCACCTCAACCTTGAGGCCGGCCTTATCCAGATGCCTCTTGATCTCTTTGGCCGTGTCCTCGTCGTATTCTCCAAGATAGAACATGGGTTAGATGAATAGCATAAAGGGATTAAAAGGTTTAGCTATGCGAGGCAGCTTGCGGGGATCGTACTACTACAGTCCTACTTTCTCCAAAGTAAAAAAATGGTCGTTTTCGAGAGGGTCCTCAACTCGTGTAGAGTTTTTCCGTCTGTCTTCACGGGAGTTTTCGCTAGTTAGAGGCGTTTCAAGCGCCCCCCGGTCCACCCGGAACCACATAACCTCTCGCAAACTTCTCTAACTATTACTATCTTTCGCGTTAATTGCAGAGATTGCACGCTCTGAGTGAGCGGAAATACTGCGATAAGAATAATAATCACATTCTGCAGGCTTCCATGCCCGCGGCATCCTTCTGAGTCAAGAGCGAGGTTGACTGCCCTTTAGCTCTGTCTGGCGGCAGCCAAGCGACATGATCTTTCCGTATTCTCTGTCGCTGAGACGAAAGCCTGCAGACTTCAATTCATCCAGAGTATTTTTCAGGTCCAGCATTCCTTCATCTGATGCCAAGAGCAAAATGCCAACAGTCCCTGTGATCTTCAAGCCGAGCTGTTTGGCAGACTTCCTGCCGTCGCCATCATCGATTATCAACAGCGCGTCCTTTTCCCGCGAGAGCACAATGGCCTCCGCCTCGCCTCTGTCAAGGGATATGCAAAGAGCATCAACCGCCAGCCTGTTTGCTACTGGCTCAGTTTTGATCCAACTGCAGGAAGCTACCTCGGAAGCACCAGTCAGGCCACTTCCGCGTAGCACAACTTCATCATAGACCTCTTCCGGGATGAAGATCTCGCCAAAAAATTCTTTCAGCAGATAGAGTTGATTGATCTTTGCCAGGGCAATCAGCGGCGTTGAGTTGCTTACAGCGATCATCGGTCCAGCACATCTCTTAAGGTTTGAAGGTCCTCTTTGGCATCTTCAGAGGTATAATCTATCGGAACACCCTTCTCGCTGAGAAGCATGAGCATCTCCCACTTGTTTTTAGTCCCGGCCAGCTCTGCCGCTTTGCCCAAAGAGAGTTTGCCTTCCCTGTAGAGCTCAACTGCCAGTGAGCGCTTTATGAATTGGGCCAAATTTTTACGATCTACCTTGATCAGGGCAAGGATAGATCCAGGCATTTCAACTTCTGCTAAAACCATCTCTCCTACTATATGCGATTATGATATTAAAGAATTGGCATCACTTCCATTCTTCTCGACTGATACCAGCTTCATCTAAAACAGTGTCCAGAAGAGATGGGTCTATCTCTTCACCATGATGAGGGTTTGGTATGCGTGCGGTTATCATACCTTGTTTCATGTAGGCGTGCTTCCCATCAGGATAAGGGCCATCAAATCCCAGCTTCCTTAGTCGCCTAATTAGCTCATGTCGCGATACTGGAGTTAATCTAGACACTTGCGATTGGCTCCGCAGATGCTTCTATGGCATGGTTGTCCATCGATGGAATTGGCAATCCCAATCTCAGGCGCAAGGCTATCCAACCTTCAATAACCTCTACAAGCTCGGTACGTGCTCCTTCGATGGTCTTGCCTGTAGCCCAAACGCCTTGCAGGCCGGGGACGGTAGCAACATACTCGCCGTTGCCCAGAATCCTGTAATTGGCCTTGGATAGCGCTGCGGTAATGTATTCCGCAAACATGTCAAGACCTTATATGCCTTAAAGGGATTTAACATTATTCACCATTTGAGGCGCGGCTTTGTGCCTCGCTTGTCGTCATGTGGGCTTGCTTTCTTCAATGGGGCCATGACTTTTCAGCCGCGGAAACCAATTTAATAAATATCTCTGTTTTTAAATAAGAACAGAAAAACTATAAATATTATCATGGTTCTCAACAGATTTTTAAAAGGAGAGTTTAAAATGGTTGATCCGGATATTTTACAGCATCGTGTTTTGTTGACGACATCTACAACTGTGACAATTGTCACTTCAGCGGCTGCTTATGTTATTGACAAAAAGACCGGCAAGGTCATAAAAGTCATCCCTGAAAAGGGCAACCCCAATTACTTCAAGCTCGCAGAAGCCGCTGTGGCCGCGTCTTCAGCCTTGACTACTACAGCTAATGTGAGGGGTTTAGATGAAACGCGGGAGCTTGCAGCAAAGCTGTTATTATCATCAGTTAATGCAATTGAGGCCACCACAAAAGCCGCTACAACAAACGTTGAGACGTAGAGCCATAGCCTGTGATGGTTTTCATCTCTTTTTCATCTCGTCCAGAGCATCCTTCAGCTTCTTGTATGTCGCCTGAAGTCCTTCAGATATCACCCTCGTGTCAGACAGCACAGGCATGAAATTGGTGTCCCCATTCCAGCGTGGCACGATGTGCAGGTGAATGTGGTCTGCGACGCCTGCTCCCCCCACGAGCCCCATGTTGATTCCCAGGTTGAAGCCGTCTGGCCTCATGGTTCTCTTGAGCAGCTCCACACACATATCCGCCAGTTGCATCATCTCCTGCTGCTCTTCACCCGCCCAGGCTGAGAGGCTGGCCGTGTGCCGGTAGGGTACAACCATCATGTGCCCATTGTTGTAGGGAAATGCATTCATGATGACAAAATGATATTTTCCCCGGAACAAGATGAGATTTTCTTCATCCTTCTTCTCTGCAGGCTTATCACAGAATATGCAGCCTGGTGGCTTCTTGCTCAGAATGTAGTCGATTCTCCAGGGGGCCCATAAGTTTTCCATCGTCTATCTCTCCGCGCTTTGCCAGACTATCTTCCTGCCTTCGATCTTGGGCCGTCCCTCTATAAACATCTTTATAGCTCGCGGGTAGGCCCGGTACTCAGCCCTCTGAATCCTGGCTTTAAGGCTCTGGTGGGTGTCGTCTTCCCGGATTGGCACCGGCCTCTGGTAGACTATTGGGCCGTGGTCCACGTCTTCGTCAACTACATGAATTGTCGTCCCAGTCCATTTCACTCCGTACTCCAGAGCCTGAGAGAAGGCGTCCATCCCTCGAAATGATGGCAGAAGCGCGGGGTGAATGTTTAAAATCCTATCCTTGTAATGGCGAACAAACTGCGGCGACAAAATCCTCATGTAGCCTGATAAAATCACCAGCTCTACTCCGGAAGCATCGAGAAGATCAATTAATTTTTGGTCGTACTCCTCCCGGCTGATGCCGAGCGGATCGACATATTGTCCCAAGACTGCAAACTCTCTGGCAATCCTGAGTGCTCCTGCATCCGGCTGATCTGCAAGAACTATTTTTACCTGGCCAGGCAGCCTGCCGCTCCTTTCTTCTTGCAGAATGTAGCGCAGATTCTCCCCTCTGCCCGATGATATGACTCCAAGTGTGGCTGTCAATTGAACAATTCACCTGCCTAATATTATCTCAATTGCGGATACATTGGTCTCTCCACGGTCAGTGTTTAGAGCCTCGGTGGATATGGATATGCCCTTAACGGTGATATCCTGCAAAAAGCGGGACCTGGAAACCTCTGCAACATCCACTGCCCTGGAGATGGCCCGACCCCTGGCCATGATCTTGATATCCTTGGCGCCGTTGTTGAACTGTGTAACCACCGCCAGCACATAGTTCATCAAAGGCTTATTGCCGACGAAGACGACATCCTCTTGTCCCATTGGGTTATCACCTTGAAAATAAATATAGCTATATCCTAGATAAAGTTGCTGATGATTAAAGGTACCTTCCTCGCGCCTTTATCTCCTTGACCCTCTGAAGCACCGCCTCCGCAGCAGGGTAGGTCTGGGTGTACCCGGCAATGAATGCCTCTATCAGCTCCTCCGGACGGTCGTGAGTGCTCTCCAGTGTCTGGAAGTAAACATGCACATCCACCCCCTGAGCCTCTACTGTCTTCTCATAAAATGACAGTCCAAAGTCTATAAGACAGATCCTGCCCCTGGACAGGATCATGTTGGAGGTGGTCAGGTCCCCGTGAATGATCCCTCCCAGGTGCAGCCTTCCTACAGTCTCCCCAACCATCCGGGAAAGATCCTTGTTGATGATGTCCTTGATCTTCTCGCCCTCAATCTTCTCCATCTTCAGCTCAAAGCGGGATATGTCGCAGATGATGGGCGTAAGAACTCCTAGCTTCCTGGCCTCAGATGTGATCCTCGCCTCTCGCAAAGTTCTTTCCTGTCTAATCCGCAGGTCGAGAGCAGGCTGGCGGTAGCTCTTGGCCAGCCGTAGCTTTTTGACAGTTCCGTCCTCAAGTGTGATTATTGCTTCTGCTCCTCTGCCTATCTCCATAATTCCTCTCTTCTCTTCCAGGCCTCGACCAGACCGATACAGCCCGTGATCATCATGTCTCCGCCGGGGGATGCCGCCACTGCTCCCTTGATGGCATTGCTTGCCAAAAACGCTTGCCTCCTCGGGCCGGTGACAATGATCCTCTCGATCTTGCCGGGAACGCTGTCGATATACGCGCCGTGACCTCCATCCTCGAAGACCTCGCTGTTCTTAATCGTTCCGTCGCCTAGCCGATTGACAAATCCCCGAAGCTTTTCGCTGGAAAGCTCTCCCGTGTGATGCTCGAATATGCCAGTGATCCGGCCAAAAGCGAGCACTGCAGCGACGGTGTGTCCATTTCCAAAGTTGATGATAATGGTCGGTCTGTCGTCCGGAAGATCTTGGGCTGCACCAAATATCGCAGCCGGGCCGGTATCCATAAGAAGCGGTTTGTATCCAGCATCCACCAGGACATCTCCTACGGCCTTCATCCTGGTCATGTTCTCAGGCGGCTCATGGAAAGCAAATGTCATAAGGCTCCCACCGGAACGAATGGCCTTGGCCAGATGCTCGAACCGAACCAGGCGGTTTGACCTCTCTGGAGAGAAGCCATGATCCTGAACTGCCACTGCCAGATCCTTTGGCAGGTCTATGTCAAAGATGGAAAAGGCCCTGCTTAGGGCTGGCAGGTCGATGTCTCCCGTCTCAATGATATCGACGTTATCGGGCACCTCTTCCTGTATCTCAATGCCTAAGGCAGCCACGCGCTCCAGGTTATCGTTTATGGTCGCCGCGGCTCTAGCAGTGGCAAAAACCTTCAGCCCTGCCGCCAGATGCCATCTTACCGCGGCGGTACAGGCCCCACCTCCCATAGTCGGACCAGTGAGATAGACATCTCTGCCCTTCATCCTGGCGCGGTTGATCCTATCTCCTACCAGCACGGTTTGACTTGGCAAAACCATCTTGGTCGAGCCCTCTAGGGGTACTTCCTCGTCATAAAGCAAAATGTCCTGGGTGCCTGCTCCCACATCAATTGCCAATAGAGACATGTTTCCTCCAACTCACTGCATCATCCTTGATCGCATCAGCATTTACATTTGCGGGGAAAATTTTATCCTGATCCCTGACAAGTCTATACCATGATCATAGATGTAGTGATCGCGAGCACATCTCGCTTTCAAAGGTACGGTTCGGTGGGACATCCGGAGGAAGCGAATGATCTATCCGGTAAGGTGATTTTGGAGAGAATCAGGGCATCGGGACATACCGCCCGTTACTCTCTCTTCCCGGATGGATTGGGTCTTCGGGAGGTGGTAGAGAAAAGCGATGCAGATGTTGTTGTCATCTGTGGCGGCACAGGTCTCACCCCTCTGGACCTGACTCTTGAGGCAGTCGAGCCGCTTTTCGAAAAGACGCTTCCCGGATTTGGCGAGATATTTCGCTATAAAAGCCTGGAAGAGGTGGGCACTCGCGCCATGCTCACAAGGGCCGCGGCAGGGGTCTATCAAGGCCGGGCCGTCTTCTGTCTGCCAGGTTCACCGGGAGCAGCACGACTGGGCATCGATCTCATCCTGGCAGAAATCAATCACATTATTGGGCACATCCGGGAATAAATGCAAAAATAATATTAATTGCATTAAATCTTATTAGGCCACAGTAGCCTTTTATATGATTAGCACTCTGATAAGGATATAGAGCTATTAGGGAGAAGATTGGCCAATGGAGACAGAGATTGCCGTGCGAGAAATCATGACCCGGCCGGTCATAACTGCCGATGCCGACCTGGACATTCTAAGCGCTGCCAAGAAGATGGGCTCTGCCAACGTGGGCAGTCTGATAATAGTATCCGACGACAAGCCCTCTGGCATCTTGACGGAAAGGGATCTGGTGAAGAAGGTCATAGCCCAGGGGATAGATCCCAGAACCATCAAGGCAGCAGAGGTTATGAGCGCACCAGTGGTCTCCATCGAACCGGAAGCCAGTCTACGCGAGGCTGCGGCCTTGATGCTTCGCTCCGGAGTCAAGCGGCTGCCCGTGACATCCAAAGGGCGGCTCGTTGGAATCATCACCGATACCGATCTAGTCTCAGGATCCTCCCTTGGCTTGAGTGATATTTTGAGCGATCTGCTGGAGATGCACCGGGAGAGCATTCATTTCGAACAGCCCCGGGGGGTGGTGCGTGGAATCTGTGAGGTTTGCGGCCAGCTCTCAGATACCCTGGAGAGCGTTAATGGAGAGCTGCTCTGTTGGAGCTGCAGGGACGGAAACAGGTAGTACATCATCATTTGCTGGACAGCAGGGGAATTGCTATGTTAGTCGAAGATATTATGTCCAGAGATCCTCTATATGTGGAGGATTCTACATTTCTCACCAAAGCGCGTCAGATGATTCGTGACAACCATGTGCGCGGACTGCCAGTAGTGAATAGCAAAGGCGCAGTTCTCGGAATCGTAACTAACCAGGATATGCTGCGCGTGACCTCGACCAAGTCCAATGTAACTATATCGGGCTACGTGGTGCCGGTTCCAACTGTAACGGGACAGATGGATATTCTTGATGCTGCAAAGCTCATGCTCAAGGAAAAAATAGCTCTGTTTCCTGTGGTCGAGTCTGAGACGAAGCCCAAGCTAGTGGGCGTTGTAAGTCTCTTGGACGTGTTTATGAACATCGATTTGGGAATCGTGCCTGAAAAGCCGGTATCCGAAATCATGACTACCAAAGTTGTAACCACTCGTCCGGATGATCCAATAACCAAGATCTGGGATCTGATGGTCGAGAAAGACTTTACAGGCCTCCCTGTGGTCAAGGACGGCAAACTCATCGGAATGATTACCAGATTTGATATGCTGAAAGGCACTGCCAGGATCAGCAAGGAGAGCGAGAGGCGGTCAGTGGATTCGAAGCAGATGCCTGTAGAGAAATTCATGAGCTCACCCTTGTTCAGCGTAAAGCCGGATGATAGCGTAAGGAAAGCCACTGAGCTGATGCTCAAGCATGACGTGGGCCGCATCTCTGTCGTGGACGGAGAGAATCTAGTGGGAATCGTGGATAGGAACGATCTGATCAAAAGCTACCTTGGTGAGCGATGATGAGCAAAGGTCCAACAACTGGAAAAGAAGTAACCAGGATACCGCAAAAGAGCGATCGCATGCCTATAGCCCCCGGCTCGGGGGAGAGGGCACCGCTGCAATTCGATTCCCGAAATGCCAAACGGGCCAGCAATGTGGTGGGAGTGGCTTCGCCAGATGTGGTAACCGTCCCGCCAACCACCACCATCATGGGTGCCATAAAGACCATGACCTTCTATGGCTTCTCGAGGCTGCCCATCGCAGATGCAGGAACCAGGAGGCTGATCGGCTTTGTAACATCTGTGGACGTTGTTGACTTCCTGGGCGGAGGACTGCGGCACAATCTATTGGCAGAGAAATATGGTGGAAACATCTTCACCGCCATAAATGCCGATATCAGGGAGATCATGAGCACCAACCTCACCTACGCTAGCGACAAAGCCTCCTTAAATGATGTCTTGAAGTTGATGTATGAGAAGAACGTTGGCGGTCTGCCTATTGTCGATGAGGATGTTCGGATCAAGGCCATAATTACTGAAGAGGATTTCGTGCGTTTATGCCGGGGCCTGGAGACCGGGCTCTCTGTAGAGTCCTTCATGAGTCCCAATGTTGTTACGGCGCCAGCCCATACCACCATCGAGAAGATGACACGAATGATCATCCAGAAGGGCTTCCGTCGGATGCCTGTGGTGCAGGATGGCGTTCTCATGGGCATGGTCACGGCCTCGGACATCATGAAATATCTGGGCAGCGGAGATGCTTTCCAAAAGGTGGTCACGGGCGACATCGGAGAGGTGATGAACCAGCCCATAAAGAGCCTGATCAAGAGGAGTCTCATGTCTACTGAGAAGGTTTCAGACCTGGGCGTCGCTGCCAGGAAGATGATGGACAACGACATTGGTTCTCTGCCCGTTATGGACCGGGGATCTTTGGCCGGCATTCTGACTGAGAGAGACTACGTGAGGGCGTTGGCCGAGAACAGAGGAATTCTACAATGATCATAAAGAAAGTCAAAGATTATATGAGTGCTCCCATCTACGTCATTGAGCGGAACGAGCCCATTCAACGAGCCAGGAATCTGATGTTCAAGTACGGCATTGGAAGACTGCCTGTCCTTGATGGCGGAAAGCTTGTAGGCATCGTCACAAAATATGATATCACCAACCGTCTCAATCAGGCTGCTCCGGAGTGGCGAAGAAGGCCTATCGACAAGGTTCCAATTCAGGTGGTCATGACGGAAAAGCCCATCACAATATTTCCCGATGCCACCATGCCTCAGGCTGCAGAGCTTCTCATAGAAAACGGCATCTCTGGATTGCCAGTAGAACGCGATGGAGATATCGTGGGAATGGTCACCTCTCGTGATATGGTGAGGTACTTCTCCGAGCAGGATATCAAGGCGACTGTAGGAGACCTGATGTCCAAAAATGTCCTCTCTGTGCATCGCCATCACACCATCGGCCACGTCCTGGATGAGATGAATGTGCAGGGACAGAGCCGTGCCCTGGTTTATGAGGACAACTCCACGCCTGTTGGCATTGTGACAAGGTCTGGACTCACATTCTCAGAGATCATGGGGCCGAAGGACGAGATGGAGACCAAGAACATCAAGATGACCCGAAAGGAGAGCACCGGCGGCAGAAAGCAGTATCGCTCTATTAAGCAGATGCCGTTTGTGGCTGAGGACATCATGACGTCGCCCATTCTCACCATCGGCTCAGAGGAGAAGGCCATACAAGCCAGCAGGACGCTGGTAGAGAAGAACATCATAGGCATGCCGGTCATGGACAAGGGAGAGGTTGTGGGTTACTTCTCCGCGGATGAGATCATTTCTGAGATTGGGAGGTGGAAATAAAATGCAGGTTAAAGACATCATGAGCGAGCCGGTCACCATTGATAAATCAGAGAGGCTGGGCCATGCGCTGGATCTCATGGAGAAGAACGATCTGAGAAGGCTGCTGGTCACCAACAAGGACCGTCTGGGAGGCATAATCACCACCAGGCAGATTGCTCGCGTGCTCGGCGCCCGAAAGTCCCTGGGAATGCCGGCCTCATCTCTGCATGTGGCGTCTGCCACCTTGGATTCTCTGATCAAGGTTCTTCCGGATATGGAGTTAGAGGGCGCTATGGCGCTCCTGCAGAAGACAAGCGTTCTGGTGGCTATGGATGGAGACCGAGTCCTCGGCTGGGTGCGCCCCCGCGAGGTTTTGGCCGCAGTCAAGGTGACAGGCACAGCTGCTGATGCCATGAGAGTCCCACTCACAGCGAACCCGAACGACCGGCTGGTTCATGCCAGGCGTATGATGCTGGATCGAGACGTAGGCCGCCTGCCCGTTGTAGATGCTGGCAGGCTGGTGGGCATAATATCCGAGGGAGATGTGGCCAAGTCCTTGCGAGCGTTTAGGGATCTCAATGATACCGCCAGCAAGCAGTATGCTCGCATCTATAATATATTGGTCTCTGACGTCATGACTCACGATGTCAAGTACGTCTATGTTGACACTCCTCTTGAAGAGATCAAGAAGATCATTCTTGGCGAGAACAGGGGCGGCCTGCCGGTTCTCAACAAAAGAGAGGAGGTCGTGGGCATGATCACCAGGCGGTCGATACTCGATTATCTGGTGAGGACCGGATGAATCTGAGCAGAGTTGCTCAGATTCTTGGAATAACGGAGAGCAGGCTGCAAGGCCTGCAAGAGACGATAATCAGAGAGTCCGCCTGGCCTGAGCCTCGTCTGCTCCGCTTCGAAAAGGAGGCGTCGGGGATCGAGGCCGGGACAGTTGTTTTTGAAAACGGCGAGATAGTCTTCGGCTACCCAAAGATTCGTCGTCCCCTCATGCTTGCTGCAGCCATAAAGCGGCACTTTTCTGGTCCGATAGCTGTTGAGGAGAAGATGAACGGGCACAATGTCCGCGTCTTGTCTGTGAACAGCGAGGTTGTAGCCTTGACCCGTGGCGGATTTGTCTGTCCCTATTCTACGGAGGTAGCGCGTCGGCTTGTTCCCGAAGAGCTCTTCGTGAGACATCCAGAGTTGGTCTTATGCGGGGAGATGGTGGGCCCAGAGAACCCCTATGTGGCCAAGGACATCTATCCAACTGACAGCATTGACTTTTATCTCTTCGATGTCGCCGAGAAGAACTGCCGTGGCACTTTTGGTGTTCACAGGACTCATGATCTGGCCGAGAAGTTTGGTTTGAAGGCGACGGCGTTTCTCGGCGAGTTTCATCGGGATGTGGCTTTTGAGAAGATCAAACAGATTGTGCTTCGCCTGGGCCGGCAGGGGCGAGAGGGTGTGGTCTTGAAGGACCCGGATAACCTTGTATCTCCTCTCAAATACACGAGTTCAGCCACAAATTGCAGTGACCTGGCAGTCGCCTTCGGCTACTACAATGATTATGCTCTGGACTTCTTCGTCTCCAGAGCTGTGCGAGAGGGCTTTCAGTCCGTAGAATGGGCTGAGTCGGAAGAAGAGATGCAGAAGAGAGCTCAGCAGATCGGCGAGAGCATTCTCATGCCTTTGGTTGAGACCATCAAGAGAAAGCAGGCCGGGGAGAGCATAGTGCAGAGGGTGAGGATTCGGGTGAAGAGCCTGCAGACCGCGAGGGATTTCGAGTATCATCTGAGGCGAAGCGGAATTAGGGCCCTATTCGATCCTCCGATGCCGGATGACGACGGTTATCTGATAGGAATTACAAAACTCGTCATGAGCACAAACGATAAAACCCAGGCGCTACTTGATGGTGAGATGTGGTGAAGGCCGAGCTTATGAGCGAGATTGCAGATATTGAGATGCAGGGACATCTCATCGACTCGCAGATGATGACCCGTGTCCTCGACAAGATCATGGACATGGGTGGCGAGTTCGAGATCAAGAACTTTCAGATAGGTCAGAAGAAGAACGACACCAGCTATGTGCAGATCACCGTCACCGGCGACGACCCAGCGCACCTGGACCGGATACTTCTGGAGCTGCATGCCCTTGGAGCACAGCTGGTGCAGATGGATGACGTCAAGACCGGAGTCGCCCCTGGCGATATGGTTGTGCCTCGCGGATTTTATTCGACCACAAATCATCCTACCTACGTGCGCTACGAGGGCTCCTGGGTAGAGGTCGAGCACAATCACATGGACTGTCTCGTAGTTCTCCGTGATGGCAGAGCCATATGCACGCCGATCGGCCACATCAAGAAGGGCGACCGCGTGGTCATAGGCACCTCTGGGGTCAAGGTTGTGCCGCCGGAGCGACCCCGCGAGAAGACCTTCTTCGGGTTCATGTCAAACGAGGTCAGCTCAGAGCGGCCCAGCGGCGAGCTGGTCAGACAACTGGCCAGCGAGATCGTTCAGACCAAGAAGGCCGGCGGAAAGATTGCAGTGGTCTGCGGTCCGGCGTTAGTGCATACGGGTGCAGCGCCGTCTCTTGCGAGGCTTATCCGGGAGGGCTACGTTGACGTTCTTCTCGCAGGAAATGCGGTAGCAGTGCATGATATCGAGCGGCAGCTCTTCGGCACGAGCCTTGGCATGAACTGCCAGGGAAATGCCATCTCCGGCGGGCACAGAAACCACCTCTATGCCATCAGCGAGATCATGGCCAGCGGCTCCATTAAAAACGCCATAGAACAAGGTAAGCTCAAGGGTGGCATCATGTATGAGGCCACAGTGAAGGGCATCACATACATCCTGGCCGGATCAATTCGCGATGATGGGCCTCTGCCTGAGGTCATCACAGACACAGTGCGGGCCAAGGATGCGATGGACCGGGCTCTTCAGGGCGTGGGCATGACCATAATGCTTGGAACGATGCTTCACTCGATAGCTGTCGGCAACCTCTTGCCCTCATTCGTCAAGACCATCTGCGTGGACATTAACCCGTCTACCGTGACAAAGCTCATGGACCGGGGGTCGGCCCAGGCCATCGGGCTTGTGACCGACATCGGCATATTTCTGCCTCATCTGGTCGAAGAGATCGAGAAGCTGAAGAACGGCTCTTAGGATCGCAAAACTTAAATTCGCGCGGGTCTGTGCTTTGCCTGATCCGCATGCCGCCGTGGCTTAGCCCGGTTAAAGCGGCTGATTCGTAATCAGCAGTTCATGGGTTCGAATCCCATCGGCGGCTTTCTATGTTTTTGCAGAACCAAGCACTGGTTTGATCTTCTTCAAATACTTCTCCAGCCGCTCCTCGCACTCCTTCCATGTTACATCCACATTCAGGCCTCGCATGATCTCTTGCAGTTGCACCTTTACCTCATCCCATGAGTACTTCTTCTCTGACTGGCAGAGGTCCGTCATGAGGGCGAGAGTGGGCACAAAGACCTTCTTGAACTCGGCGCGAATGAAAACCATGAATCTCTCAGCCGGATCTCGCAAGCGATATGATTCAAGCTCATCTAAAATCAGATATTGGGATTTGCATGGGTCCTGATATGGATCGACGATCTCTCTTCCTGTTGCTTTGGTGATGTTTGAATAGGCCTCCCGGAAGATCTGATCTATGTACCTCCTGCTGTATACCTCTTCGTTGATCTCTGCTATCAGGCTGTAGCCGACCAGCCTGCATCGCAAGAGCTGTATTCTCGCCTCATCGTCAGGCAGGTTGAGGTGAATTTTCGTTACATATTCCTCAAGTTTTTCCAGTCGTTTATGTGGCTCAAAGGTCACTGGCATATCCTCACATCCGTTTAGATATTCACATTATCAATTATGAGCTATACTACTCAAGCGTCTCAATATAGATATCTCTTTGCTGGCCTGGGAAAAAGATGGATAAAAAGGAGAAAAACGGCGCAGCCAGGCCGTTCACTCTGCCCGCAGCGCCTCGATTGGATCGAGCTTGGCCGCCCTGTTGGCTGGATAGACACCGGCAATGGTGGTTGTGACCACTCCGAAGAGCACACCCAGCACCAAGGACTGATAGGTTATGGCTGAGGGCAAAGATGCCAGTGACCCTATGAGATAGGATACCGTCACCCCCAGCACAATTCCGATGACACTGGAAACCATCCCCAACACACCGGCTTCCAGCAGGTACTGCATGCGAATGTCCCTTGTGGTAGCTCCAAGCGCCTTCATGACTCCGATCTCTCGAATTCTCTCTTTTACTGTGAGCATCATGACGTTAGCTATGCCGATCCCTCCGACGAGCAGGGATATGGCACCGATGCCCGCCAGAGCATATTTGATCATCGACAAAACGCTCATGAGGGATGAGAGCATGTCGCGGGCAGTGGTGGCGTCATAGGCCTCATCCTTGTGATACCTCTTCAGATCGTTCTTGATCTTCTCAATGATGCTATCGACCTGCTCAGGATCGTAGACGGTCACCTGGAAGTTGCCGTAGTAATAATTGTCCTCTCCCTTCAGCTCCTCCATGGCCTTGTGAGTTATGTACATCTGATTGTCCTCACTGCTGCCGGGACTGCCAAAAGATGTCTGCTCAGCCTCTTCCATTACTCCTACCACCTTGAAGTCCATGTAACGGTCTTCGTAGTACAGTCTGATCTTATTTCCCGGAGTGATTCTCATTCGGAATAGATCATTTGAGACGCCGTCCCCGATGACTATTGACTTGTAATCTGAGCCCGTCAGAAATCTGCCTTGAGCTACTTCGTCTTTGAGATCCTCCTCTTTATCCGGGTCGACGCCAGTGAGGCTTGCCGAGGAGTTGGTGTTTCTGAAGGCGACTACCACATTGGCCGAGCTTCTCGGAGCAACGTTCTTCACACCAACCACATTCTCCAGGACCTTGGTGTCCTTATCTGTGAACTTGGCAGGCTCAGCAGGATTTCGGTTGGCATTTTCGCTGCCCGGCCCGCCGAAGTGGGCGCTTCCCGGCATGACCCTAATCATGTCAAGGTCGAGGCTGGAGAACTGAGAGGAGACCCCGGAGTAAAGCCCTTCGCCCACCGAGAGCATGACCACTATGGCCATAACGCCTATGATGATGCCGAGGGAAGACATGAGCGTCTTGAAGCGGTCGGCCTTGAAGCCGACAGCAATAAACTCCAGGATGTCAGGAAGATTCATTTGCGACCTTCCCTAAGGCGTCCGATTTTCTTTTGGGGACTTGCTAATGCCGTTCTTGCCATTAAGTTTTCTTCTGCGGTACAGATATCCGGCAGCGATGAGCACGATCACTGCCGCGGCGCCAGCCGGCAGGAGATAGCTGCTCTGGCTGCTCACCACCTTGGGCGGGGTATATTTGGTGACGTAGGCCTGAGAGGTATGCCAGTTGTCCCCGTTTTTGAACTTGGCAGTGAAGCTGAGGTTTGTCGAGTCACCCAGAGACTTTTTTGCGTCCTCCGATGCGATGCCAAAGCTGATGGTGAAGACCTCGTCCGGGTCCATGGTGCCGATGTAGTACTCATCGGGCGAGAAGACAATTCCTTTCGCAGAAGGCACAATTGTAACTGCATTGAGTGTGTTTTCTCTGGGGTTGGCCACATTGAGGTTGAAGGTTGTGGCATCGGTCTCAGCCCGGGCCATGCTCACCGCAGTATCATCCACTTTAATAGGAATATCTCGGTTGATAGTGGTCATGTCGTAGCCGCCGGAGACCTTGAAATCAATGAGATGCGTCCCGCTGCTGATGTTGTTCGCCGCACGAACCTTGTAGTAGACGGTAATCTTATCGCTGGGCCCGATCATTCCGAGGTCGTTGTAGTCATCTGTAAGCACTTGCAGCTCTGGCGTGCTCGCGAGAGAGGTCTTGTTGAGCGGCGTCGAGAGGAGGGTGCCAGTGGCAGAGCTGCCTGCTCCGGAATCCTTGCCTGCACCATAGGATGCTGCACCGTTTGTCAGCTCAATGGCCAGCATTGCCTCGTCTCCAGGCAGGAGAACCTCTGGGCTCATGGTGGCCTGTATGTTCACAGGCATGTGATACTCGTAGGATGATGCAATGCCTGCAGCAAGCAGGATTAGCAATAAAACTGAAATTAATTTCTTCATGATGCGTTCTCCAGAATGCGTCCGTCTCTGAGCCTGATGACGCGACTGCAGTTCTCTGTTATCTCTGGATTGTGGGTGACCATAATTATGGTTCTTCCCTCTTTGTACAAATTGCTCAGAATTTTCATAACCTCGTTGCTATTTTTCAGATCCAGATTTCCTGTGGGCTCATCGGCAATTATTATTTTGGGATTATTGGCCAGTGCTCTGGCAATGGCAACCCTCTGCCGCTCTCCTCCTGAGATGTTCTGGGGGCTGAAATTGATCCGGTGGGCGATGCCTACCGATTCCAGGAGCTTTAGAGCCCTCTCTTTTCGCTTCTCGCGTGTGACGCCGCTGAGCATCATTGGGACTTCTACATTCTTCAGCACGCTGATACGACCAATGAGGTTGAATGTCTGAAAGATGAAACCCAGCTCCTCTCGTCTCACCCGCGCCAGCTCGTCATCCGATGTCTGGCTGATTTCCTGGCCAAGCAAGAGGAATTGACCGCTGGTGGGTCGGTCCAGGCAGCCCACTATATTCAATAGGGTTGATTTGCCGCTGCCTGATGGACCCATGAGTGCAATGAACTCTCCTTCTTCGATCTGCAGATCTATGCCCTTGAGAACAGTAAACTCACTATCGCCTATTCGATAGGACTTATGGATGTCTTTTAGCTCGATTACTTTGGAAATGACATTCACCTTCGACTCACTACGCGTAATATAACTATGCTCATTTGGTTCATCATTTGGGCTGATTTATCCCAAGTTTTTACTTCGGCTTCTTAATAATTATTGTGCCGTCTCCAAGCTGGTCAATGGCAAGTCTATCACCTGCATTCAGGTCCAGCCTGAATCTAATGCCCAGGGGAAGTTGTACCCGCCCATTGGCATCCAATTCGGTAATGGTCATCCCACTCAACCTTGCGTCTGAGTATTACCCATAGGATCGTCTTCCATTCTTTTCCAGATGGTCAAACCATGATTGTTCTGGGTCAAGACGAATCCCAGTCCTTTCAGCTCCATTCTAGCTTGCTGAGGGCTTATCCCACAAGCTTGGGCAACGCGCTTAAGCTCTCCGCGATCAAGGATCTGACCCCGTAAACATGGCTTATGTTTTAAATATTCGCTGATTGGCTTCATGTTGCGATCCCCAATTCTTATCAGGTCCTTTGCCGAAATCAAACATCGCAAACCTCAATTGAACGATATATAAAAACTGAGGCGAACGAACGCAAAATTCTTAGAGATATGTCTCCAGAAATTCAAGCACATAACGGTTCCATCTGAATTTTAAGGCACTAAAATAGTTCAAATCAGCATTTCATCTCTGATATCTGATTAAATCCATGTATTTATTCAATTTCTCCCAGTAATCTAACTAAGAACTACGATTTTAGGTTATAGAGGACTGCTGGTAGGGAGTGCCTTCTTTTCACCGGCGGAATGCTCAGGCTCGCATTTGGACTGATCTTCCAGAAAAAAACGCTCGACGTAGATGCAAAATCGAGGACCTATGAGGAGAGCGGCAGGTTGAGCCTGCCAGAATAATCATCCTCGTACAAGACGGAACTATTTGGGCCGCTATTTATGAAAAGGGAACGATTTAGTGGGCGGTCTGTGTGAGAGCGTTCTCGTTCGTTCGGTTCTAATTTCTTATATCATCAGGTATGATAACGCATCGGATTTATTCAGGAAAAATGACCCTGGAGTGGAGTGTTATATGCGTACATTGAACTATTTAGCGGTGATGTTGATATTGGGCGGCATGATACTGCCCGTTTTATCTCAGGAACCGGTATCGCTGACCGTTTATGTCCATGAGGGAAGTTTGAATGGTGCGTTGCTGTCGGATGCTACTGTCTCCGGGCAGGACGCAATCGGCAATCAGTTCGTCGAGACCACCAATTCCAGTGGAGTGGCAGTTGTGCAGGGCCTGCCTGGGACCTGGCAGTTTGCTTTCCATAAAGTGGGCTATGATCCCATATTTTTGAATTATAGTGTCACTTCGACAGATGAGGCTGCCGCATATCTGGAAGAGAACGAGACGAAGGAACTCATCACGCTGACCATCTACATTCATGATGGCGATCTATTCGGAGACCTCCTCTCAGATGTAGTGGTCAAGGGACATGATGGAAACGGCAATTCATTCGCCGAGACGACAGACGCGAATGGTATAGCCGTGGTGCAGGGCGAACCTGGTGCCTGGCAGTTTGCATTCCAGAAGGATGGTTACGATGTCCTCATCCTTATGTACAATGCCACGCAAACTGAGGAGACTGCTGCATATCTAGAGAAAATTGCATAAACCTTTTGCAGGGATCGGTTCTCTGATACAGATCGATCTTACTTGCATACTTTTTTTGTTTTTTGGGCGATCACATAGATTAGGGAAGCTGGACCCGCGCGACTTTAACCGATAGGCCATTTGACATTCTTCTGAGATTGTAGCTGCAGGAGATTAGAACCATCCTGAACCTATTGGAAGCTTGCAGAACTCTCTTTTGCCTCCGATGGGATTTTCTGTTTATCGGGCCTCAAGGTTCGTTCGGTTCTATATTTTTAAATCGTTCAAATAATTGTAGGTTTGTAAGACAACTCAGCACACGTGCTGATGTTGATCTTCAGTGGAGGTATAGTATATGAAGTATGTTCAATTCCTGGTAGCATTATTGGCAGCATCCATCTTCGTGATTCCTGCCACATCAATGCAAGGCAACGGAAATGCGGGCGATGACTGCAAAGCACAGATTGAGCAGCCATCTGGACTGCAGCAGTGTGATTGTCCAAATGCCCTGGCGGCTTTCGGGATCATGAATCAAGGCAAGGAGTCTGCCCCTTGCGGCCAGATGTCTCAGCAGGGACCAAATGACAACAACGCCGGCCCGAAGTCCATGATGGATGGAAAGCAGCCTGCCCCCTGCGGCCAGAAGTCCCAGCAGGGACCAAATGACAACAACGCCGGCCCGAAGTCCATGATGGATGGAAAGCAGCCTGCCCCCTGCGGCCAGAAGTTCCAGCAGGGACCAAATGACAACAACGCCGGCCCGAAGTCCATGATGGACAATGTGGTCCCGAAGTAGAATCATATGGAGAGTTCTGTTAAGAAGACGCTTTTGTGATGCAAAGTCATAACAAGCTATCTCCTGCAGGCCAGGGTCACCCAATCCTGGCCTTTGTTGTATTTTTCAGGAAATCGATGACATAATGACGAATGAATTTGGCCCTAAATGTGCAATAATCCCTGAGCATCCAATGATGCCACCTGAAAAGGGTGAATTAATTATGGTAATCAATCTTATGAGGACGATAATCTTTCTGGGGCTGGCAATTCTCTTATTGCAGCCAATAGGCACATGCTTGTCTGTGCCTTTGCAGGACAGAATGTTGCCTCTCGATCCCATGCAGGAGGATATCGGGGCAGATGTCCAGGTTGTCTCGTTCAATGATGAACCTGTTGATGTCCTGCATAGCGGAAGTGGCGCTGCAATTCTGGACAATGGCTCCCATCCGTTCTGGCTGAGCGTAGTTTCAGTGAAAACCATTGAGCCAAAGAAAATGAGAAAGATGCTGACATCTAATCAGAGCCTCGATGAGATCCGAGAAGCACTCGGTGCAACCGAAGGTGAGAGCAGGTTTGATGGGGCCATCAAGCTTGACGAGAGCATTTACTCACTTAGTGACATCAAGATGCTGCAAAACGATGAGAACTCTTCTACACTGGATGCATATGTGATTGAACCTGGCATGTTGCCCGATGTTGGCTCTGAGACGACAATTGTAGGACAGCTCGCATTAAACATAATTAGGTCTGGTGCAGACCTTTCAGCAGAGGGAGAGCTTTTGCTTTACAGAGGACCGCAAGCGGCAAGCTATCGCATATTTCTCGATATGCAACCGCCGCGATAGATGTCTCATATATTTCCGTCAGATCTGATGACATCCAAAAGGTTCAACACAGAATATGCAGCTCTATTGACTCCTGCACTTCTCTTTGTGGTGTCAGTTCCCACGCAATAAAGATTCCTTATGGGCGTTCTCACATCCCCAAAGCCGCAATTTATCCCCCATGATGCTTTTTCTGGTATCAGTTCCTGGTAGTGTATCATATCGATATGCTTTTCGATGTATGGGATGTTATCGACTATGGTCTGAAACGCTTTTTCCTTTATTGACGACGAATTATATTCCCCTGGCAGAGTAAATGCAAAACCAACGAGCTGATTTCCTCTAGGTGCCAGGCTGGGATCATAGTTGGTGGTGGGCACCATCCAGGCATAGGGATCTGCATCCACCCACATCTCTGAGCCGTAATTTGTGAAGATCTTTTTGGTCAACCCGAGCCATATTGTCAGAGAGCTGACTCGTTTGATCGTTTGTAAATTTTGGGCATAAACGGCTGGCAGGTCCTCGATCAGACGGGGCAGGTCGGATGAGAATCCTGAGTAGACTACGGTGTTGCAGTCATAGCTGTCCTCTGAGGTTATCACCCCTTCCACTCGTTCGCTGCAATCTATCTTCTCAACGCTTTCATTGGTTCTGATCTCCACATGGTCTTTGGGAAAAGATGCAATGATGGAGTTGACTATGGACTGGAGTCCACCCTTGGGATATCCCTGGTCTGTGGCACCCTCGGTCACGAACAGATCATATATCTTTCCAACATATGGGATGGATCTCGGATGATGGGTCTTGTTATCAACGAATCTGGATATGGGAGCATGCTCGATGGATGTGCCCACCATGAAGTAACACAGCCAGTCAAGGAATCTTCTCGTGGTCATTGAGACCTTATCTGGAAGAACCTCGGATAAGGTGATATTGGAAAAATCCTTGCCGGCATTTGCCAGATATAGAGCGTTAAACAGAGCCCTCATCAAGAGCAATCTGTCAGTCATGGGAATCAATCCAAAGGTCAGCCAGGCATTGATGCTCCAGGGAAACGGCTTAACCTCACCGCCGATTCTCACATAATATTTTCCAAAGGGGATAAATTGAGGAGTTATATTGAAATATTTATCTATTAGCTCCTTGAGCGGGCCATTTTCGAGCCGGGTAATGGCATGTGGTCCGGTGTCCACTCGATAGCCATTCACATCATAAGATCGACAGACTCCTCCGATATGGCTCTCTTTCTCTAATATCACTACCTTCTTGCCTTCTCTGGAGAGAGCTAGGGCGGACAGCAAGCCACTGATTCCTGAGCCAATCACAATGACATCATTCTTTTTCATGATTCTCCTAAGTTTTATCTTACCTTACCCGGAAATCAGCAGTCTTTCTCCATCCTCCAAATGGCACCTAGACGAGATAATAATGCAGCCGACGACATGACCTTCATGGCTATACTATTTGCCGAATCCCTCTCGCGTACTATCTCATTGGAATTCTTAAGGCTTTTGGCTTCGCTTCTATCATTCATTATAGCAGATTGAGTGGTAAACATGGGATACTCACTATCGAAAAACACCCACCTGCTAAAAAAACCTGCGCTCGATATGATGTGATTATGAAGATGCCATAAAAGAGCCTTTATATCTGATAAGGTGATCTTTCCAAATTACGGATTACCAATGAATTTGGATGGCATAATGAGTGGTATGACATGATCACCAGGGAAGATGTGGAGCACATCAGCTGGCTTGCCAGCATCAAGATAGAGGATGAGGAGAAGGATCGGCTGGTGGAACAATTCAATTCAATTCTGGAGTACTTCCATCAGTTGGATGAGGTGGACACAGAGAACGTACAGCCTACCTATCGTGTGGTAGACCTGGCAAATGTCTTCAGAGAGGATGAAGCAGTCCTTTCCATCTCGCAGGATATGGCTCTTCAGAACGCACCGCGCAGGGAAGACGGCTACTTCAAGAGCCCGAGGATCGTGTAATCATGCTCGCCGAATTGAGAAACAGGCTTCGGGCTGAGTCATGCGAAGAGCATCTCCTGCAGCTATTTGAGCGGATCGAGAAGAGCGAGCTCAACGGCTTCACCACTCTGGCCAGGGAGTGTGCCCTTGAAGAGGCCAGGCAGTTTGATAAAAATCCTGGAAAAGGCCTTCTGGCGGGAGTTCCCATCGCCATCAAGGAATGCATCTCTACCAAAGGAATTGAGACGAACTGCAGCTCACGAATATTGCGCGGATATATCCCGCCCTACGATGCCCATGTGATTGAGAGGCTCAAGGCTGAAGGGGCCATCATCATGGGCAAGACCAACATGGACGAGTTCGCCATGGGCACATCCACAGAGACGAGCTCTTTTGGGCCCACCAGGAATCCCTGGGATAAAGAATACGTTCCGGGGGGATCCAGTGGCGGAAGCGCGGCGGTTGTGGCGGGGGGCGAGGCCCCTTGCGCTCTCGGCTCAGATACAGGCGGATCGGTGCGCTGTCCGGCGTCCTTCTGCGGCATAGTGGGGCTCAAGCCCACCTACGGATTGGTATCACGTTACGGCCTCGTGGCCTATGCCAACTCTTTAGAGCAGATCGGGCCGCTCACTCATACTGTGGAGGACACGGCTCTGCTCATGGATGTCATATCCGGGCACGATAGAAGGGACTCCACCTCTGCAGAGGGCGAGAGGCACAGCTATCTGCCAGGACTGCATGACGGCGTGGCAGGACTGAAGATCGGCATTCCCAGGGAATACTTCGGAGAAGGTGTCAACAAGGATGTCGAGAAAGCTGTTTGGGATGGCATTCACACTCTGGAGGGGTTGGGAGCCACCTGGCAGGAGGTGAGCCTGCCTCATACACGCTATGCTCTGGCAGCCTATTATGTCATAGCCATGAGCGAAGCATCCTCCAATCTGGCTCGATTCGATGGGCTGCGCTATGGCCTGAGGGAGGGTGAGGACAAGGACTGGCATACCACCTTCTCGGCCATTCGCGCCCAGGGTTTCGGCCCGGAGGTCAAGAGGCGAATAATTCTTGGAACATACGCCCTATCAGCCGGTTACTACGGACGTTACTATCTCAAAGCCCTCAAGGTGAGGACTCTTATCAAGGAGGACTTCCTGCGCGCCTTCAAGGACGTCGACATTCTGGCGAGCCCGACAATGCCGATTCCCGCTTTCAAGATCGGAGAGCGCATCAACGATCCGCTGTCGCTTTATATGGCAGATGTCTTCACTGTCCCAATCAACCTGGCTGGAGTGCCGGCGATATCAGTTCCCTGCGGTTTCTCAGGGAGGCTGCCGATCGGCTTGCAGCTCATTGGGCCGCACTTCGGCGAGTCGAAGGTTCTTCGAGCCTCGGCAGCTTTTGAGGCGGCTACGGCCTTTCATGAGGCTAAACCGGAGGTGATCTAAATGGAAGACGTCATCATCGGCCTTGAGATTCATGTCCAGCTCAACAGGCTCAAGTCCAAGATGTTTTGCGGCTGCTCGACAGCTTACCACAACTCACCGCCCAACAGCCACACCTGTCCGGTCTGTCTGGGGCTGCCAGGCTCCCTGCCCGTTATCAACAAGAAGGCTGTGGAGTACGGCATCAAGGTCGGCCTGGCCCTGAACTGCAAGATCGAGGAGGAGACGTTCTTCTACAGGAAGAATTACTACTATCCTGATCTGCCCAAAGGATTTCAGATCAGCCAGTACGACTATCCTCTGGCGACAAACGGCCACATCATGATTTTAGGTGACGACGGGGCTGAGAGGAATATTCGCATCAACCGGGCGCACATGGAAGAGGACCCAGGGCGCCTAGTGCACGCCGGAACCATTGACAAAGCAAAGTACACAATGGTGGACTACAACCGCTGCGGCATGCCGCTATTGGAAGTGGTGACGGAGCCTGACCTCACATCGCCCAAGGAGGCGCGCGCGTTCCTGGACAAGCTCAAGAGCATTCTTGAGTACCTTGATGTCTTTGACGGCTCGTTAGAGGGCTCGATGAGGGTGGACGCGAACATTTCTCTGAAGGGCGGAGACCGTTCCGAGGTCAAGAACATCTCCGGGTTCAAGGGCGTGGAGAAGGCCCTCTCCTACGAGATCACGAGACAAAAGAACCTGAAGCGGCGAAACATCAAAGTTGTTCAGGAGACGCGGCACTTCGATGAGATAAGAAACGTAACTGTCTCCATTCGAAGCAAGGTTGGAGCCCACGATTACCGATACTTCCCGGAGGCAGATTTGGCAGTCCTGCGCATCGCCTCATGGGTGCCTGCGATCAAATCAACGTTGCCTGAGCTGCCTGATGCCAAGAGGGAGAGGTTCGTGGCTCAGTATGGCCTCGCTGATGATCATGCCAAATCCTTAACATCCGAGATCAAGCTGGCCAACTTCTACGAGGCTGCAGCCGCGCGGGCTTCGCCTAAACTGGCTGCCGTCTGGATTGCCGATGTGCTCAAGGGAGAGCTGAACTATCGGGATCTGTCCATAGAGAGCTTCAGAGTGGAGCATATGACTGAGATTGTGCAGATGCTTGAGACGGGCCAGATCACCGAGGACGGAGCGGTGCAGATCATTCGCGCTCTGCTCGACAAGAAGGGCGACTCGACCAGCAAGATTGTAAAGGATCTGGGGCTAGGCAAAGCCGAGGACGATGTGGTCCAGAGGGCCGTGCGGGAGGCTGTGGCCGAGAGCGCGGCTGCTGTCGCTGACTACAGGGCAGGCAGCGAGCGGGCTCTGAACTTCATCGTAGGAATGGTCATGAAGAAAACCCGTGGCAAGGCGGACGCAGGCGAGGTGCACAGGCTCGTGAAGGCAGAGGTTGAGAGGGTCTGAGCAAACGGATCAGCTTCATTGAAATATCGCCATGCAGTCAATAAAGCAAGACGATGAGTTTGTCGGCCCGTGCATCTTCGGGCCGAATGGCCATTTTTGGCGTTCAAGTTAGCAATAGAAATGTCATAAATTATTTATGGACTGCCGACCTGAATAACTGTATGTCAGCAGTCAGGTTGCTTTTGTGGCTATGTTTACTGTTTGTGCTTTTTTCTCCCTCTCTTGGGTGCACGACGTTTGGCGTCACCAAGTCTGCCTCGGCAGACGGGTCTAGTACTGGTCGGCCATACCAATGATGGCTTTGGTCCAGGCGATGTTGCAGGGGTTATCAGAGAAGATATGGTTGTTTTCGATTATGTTCCTGCTCAATCAATGAACATCAGCTGATGTCTGGAGAATGCACCGATTTTGCAAAGATTCATCCTAATGCAGAAAAAGGAAAGAGGATATTCTACAGCTCAGAGCTTTCCAACATTGCGATGGAGAGATGCAAAACTGCCAGGGAGGCCGTAAACCTCACAGGACAGCTCATTGATGATTATGGATATTATGGGACGGGTGAGACACTGATATACGGAGACCCTGAAGAGGTCTGGGTTATGGAGATGTGCGGCGGGACGCCGTCAGGCAAAGGCGGATATTGGGTCGCCCAGAAGGTCCCGGATGGCCAGTTCTTCGTGGCTGCAAACCAATTTAGAATCCGGGAAATTGATCCTGAAAACCCTGATCAGGTCTACTGCCAAAACCTCTTCACAGATGCTGAAGCCATGAAATGGTGGGCGCCGGCGGACGGCTTGCTTGACTGGACGGCTGCATTTGGCGCTGGAGAGTATTCGCATCCATATTACTCACTGAGTCGCGTCTGGCGGATTTTCGACAGAGTTGCACCGTCTCTGAATCTTTCACCTTATGTTGAAGGGCCGTTTACAAAGAAATATCCCTTCTCAGTCGTTCCTGACGAGCCCATAAATCTGACCGAGGCCTTTGACCTCTACCGTGATCACTATGAGGGCACTGTCTTCGATCAGACTGCGTCCCCTGCGGGCGGTCCGTTTGGCGATCCCTATCGATTTTGGGGACCGTTCGACACACATGATAGGTTGTATCCGGATGAGCTGAAGCCCGGCGCATGGGCGAGACCGATCTCGACAGACGCGTGCGGCTACTCTTATGTGGCCCAGGCCAGAAGCAGTCTGCCTGATCCCATTGGCTGCGTCTGCTGGCTGGGGATGTCTTCGCCATCTGAGACCTGCTATGCTCCGTTTTACGCCGGCATTCTTGGCATTCCTGCTGCATACCAGAATGGCTCCCACTGGGATTTCGACATGAACGTGGCCTTCTGGCCGTTTGAAATGGTGGAAAACTGGGCTCGGCTCATGTATTCTGAGATGATTCCAAGCATCAAGGCCGAGCAGACCCGGCTGGAGGGGACAGCCTTGTCCCGGCAGCCTGAGATAGAAGCGCAGGCCCTGGATCTGTATGAGAAGAATGAAACGGCTGCCAGGCTATTCCTGACGAACTACACCAATTCGACATCAATGGAGAACCTGAAAAGCTGGACAGAGCTGCTGGAGCGGTTGATAGTCACCTACAGAAATGGGCAGTATAACGATATCGAGAA
>Ga0074195_1001025_pt1 | contig 44361 bp, 31 predicted proteins | sample EPASupsiteHSE623_FD_64525 | JGI IMG/M metagenome (GOLD analysis project Ga0074195, IMG submission 64525) | Bioremediated contaminated groundwater from EPA Superfund site, New Mexico - Sample HSE6-23 | ecosystem: Environmental > Aquatic > Deep subsurface > Groundwater > Contaminated ...
GACGTACATCGAGGGTGAGGCCCGGCTGAAGAGCCGAGGCCGAACGCCATCTTGCGACCGCGACGAAGAGGAGCGGTCATATGCAAGATGGCCGGAAAGCGACGAGTTCTGACACAGCAGACGAGTGGGCAGACCAGGGCGCAGATGGGGGATCAGGAGACCAATGTCCGTGAGCTGGTTCACTCGCCTTGGGCCAGATCAGGCTGCTAGCTGACGTTGTTGATGAGTTTGAGCATGGGCATGAACACCGCGAGGACGATACCTCCGATGACCAATCCCATGAACACGATGACGATCGGCTCGATGACCGATGTCAAGCCTTTGACGGCGGCGTCGACCTCCGTGTCGTAGAACTCGGCGATCTTCATCAGCATCTTGTCCAACTCGCCGGTCTCTTCTCCCACGGAGATCATCTGGACCACCATGGGAGGGAACACTCCCGACTGCTTGAGCGGCTCAGCGATCGACTCACCTTCACGGATGGAGATGCGAGTCTTGTCCACCGCTTCCTTGATGATCACATTGCCGGCTGTGGAAGCCGTTACTTCCAGAGCCTGCAAAATAGGAACACCCGAGGCGATCATCGTTCCCAGTGTCCGAGTGAATCGGGCCACAGCCACTTTTCTCATCATGAGACCGAGCACGGGAATTCTAAGGATGTTGGAATCGAAGACCCGCTGGCCCTGCGGCGACCGGAAGAATTGAGTGATCGAGACGGGGATCAAGAAGAGACAGGGAATGATGATCCACCACCACTCTTGCATGATATCCGAGAAAGCAAGGAGGGCCTTGGTCACGGCGGGGAGTTCCACATTCATCGAATTGAAAATCGACTTGAACTGGGGCAACACAAACATCACCAAGGCCAGAACGACCATCGCTGCGATGGCCAAAACGACGACCGGGTAGGTCAAGGCTCCCTTGACCTTTCCCTTGAGCTCTTCGGATTTCTCCAGATAGCCGGCCAGCCTCTGCAGGATCTTGTCCAAGATACCACCGGCCTCACCGGCCTTCACCAGATTGACGAAAAGGTTATCGAAGACCCGGGGATGCTTACCCAGAGCAGCGGAAAATGTCGACCCTTCTTCCACGGAGGTCCGGATCTGACCGACGACCTTCGCAAACGCGGGATTCTCGAGCTGAACCTGAAGAATCGATAGACACCGGACCAGAGGAACGCCCGATCCGATCATGACCGAGAACATCTGGGCAAAAATGGCGACTTCCTTGGATGAGACACGCCCCCCCCCCAGGAAGGGAAGACCTTTGCCCCCCCGCTTCTCAGAGATCGCCGTGACGAAGAAGCCCTTCTCGCGAAGCTTGGCGATGACGACATCCTTCGACTCGCCCTCCAGCTCATTGGTGACGACTTTGCCTTCCCAGTTACGGGATTTGACCACGAAGGTCGGCATAGATCACGCCTCCTAAAAGACAAGGACGCCTCAACGGCCAGGATCGACCCGAGAGCTTCTGAACCTCTTCCGACTATTCATTGGAGAAATGAACCTTCTCTGGACCTTCATCACAGGGAACACAGTCGGTCCTTCGAGACACCAAGTCCCACCGTGCGGCGGCAAATGGTACACCGCCCGAATTCTCAAGGTCGGCAGAGCTGTAGACCCGTCGTCGATCTCCCCTGTTCCACATTTGTTATGGCCTCGATCTGGAGCCCGATCCGAATAGCTATCCCTTGAGCATTCGGGCGAGCTCGTCAGGTCGCGCCGTATGGATCATGGCCTCCTGATAAGTGATTTCTCCGCGTGCATACAGATCGCGCAGCGACTGTTCGAACGTCTTCATCCCCATGCTCTGTCCGGTCTGCATGACCGTGTAGAGTTGCTGGATCTTCTGTTCGCGAATAATGTTTTGGACGGCCGGATTCACGATCAGAATCTCCTCGCAGGCGATTCGACCCTTTCCGGAAGCGGTCTGCATGAGCTGCTGGGCCACGACCGCCCTGAGAACGAACGAGAGTTGGGTTCTCACCTGACCTTGTTGATGGGGGGGGAACACGTCGACGATGCGGTTGATCGTCTGGGCAGCATCGGTCGTGTGAAGGGTTCCAAACACGAGGTGGCCGGTCTCCGCAAGAGTGAGCGCCGTCTCGATCGTCTCGAAGTCTCGCATCTCACCCACGAGGATCACGTCAGGATCTTCTCGCAGGACGTGTTTCAAGGCGTTCGTGAAGGACAGAGTGTCCACGTGCAGCTCTCGTTGATTGATGATCGACTTCTTGTGAAAGTGTAGGTACTCGATCGGATCCTCGATGGTGACGATGTGACACCGACGATTTTCGTTGATCACATCGACCAAGGCGGCCAGAGTCGTCGACTTGCCAGATCCGGTTGGGCCCGTGACCAAGACAAGACCTTTATTGAGCTTGGCAAACTCCCCGATGACCGGTGAGAGCTTGAGTTCTTCGAGAGTCGGTATCTTGGAGGGAATGATTCGAAAAGCCGCGGCAATGCATCCCCTCTGCTTGTAGACATTGACTCGGAAACGTCCGAATCCATGAACGGAGTAGCTGATGTCCAGCTCGAGCTCCTTTTCGAACGACTTCTGCTGCTCGGCCGTGAGCATGTTGTAAATCAAGCTCCGGGTGTCCATGGGGGTCAGGACATCGAGGTCGGTCGGGATGAGATCTCCGTCGACCCGGATGATGGGCGGGGTCCCGACCGTAAGATGCAAATCCGATGCGTCGTTGTCCACTACCAGATTCAGAAGGTCGTTGAGTACGAACATTGCCTATTGGCTCCCCTAGTCGGCTAACGGTTCTTGGTTTCCCTCGGGCTCGCTCCAGCGAGTCACAACCTTCGAGTGCCTACCGGTCGGCCGCTGTGACGCGGACGACCTCTTCCATGGTGGTCATCCCCAGCAGCGCCTTCCTGATTGCCGATTCGCGCAACGTGAGCATCCCTTCGGATTTGGCCATGCGGAACACATCGGTCGTGGATCCTCCCTTGAGGATGCACTGTCGGAGGCCCTCACTCATCAACATGACCTCGTACACACCCATGCGCCCCTTGTAGCCATCCCCCTTGCACGTCTCGCACCCTTCCCCCTTGTAGAGCTTGATGTTCTTTTCGTCAATGTGGGGCAAATCCAGACGGCGCAGAAGCTCCGCATTGATCCCGAGGTTATCGATCAGCTCTTTCTTCGGCTTCCACTCTTTCTTGCAGTCCTTACAGCAGGTCCGGACAAGACGCTGGGCCTGGATGAGGATGACCGAAGACGTCACCATGAACGCCTCGACCCCCATATCCAGAAGACGGCCGATGGTCGAGGGTGCGTCATTCGTGTGGAGAGTGGAAAGCACGAGATGCCCGGTCATGGACGCCTTGATCGCGATCTCGGCCGTTTCATAATCGCGGATCTCGCCCACCATAATGATGTCCGGATCCTGTCGAAGGAACGATCTCAGAGCCGACGCGAACGTCAGCCCAATCTCCGCTTTACATTGCACCTGATTGATCCCGTGGAGCTGGTATTCCACCGGATCCTCGGCGGTCATGATATTGACCTTGATCTCGTTGAGCGTGGTCATGGCCGAGTACAGAGTCGTGGTCTTGCCGGAGCCCGTGGGACCGGTTACGAGAATGATCCCGTAGGGGGTCTTGATACCCGACTTGAACCGCTCGTACGTAGCCGGCTCGAACCCCAAATCCTCGAGGTTGACCCTGAGCCCCGACTGATCGAGAATCCGCATGACGACCTTCTCACCCCATGCCGTCGGAAGCGTGGAGAGCCTCAGATCGATGGGACGGTTGTTCACCTTGAGCTTGATGCGGCCATCTTGAGGAAGACGCTTTTCTGCGATGTCCAGCTGCCCCATGATCTTGATACGGCTCGTGATGGCCGCCTGGGCCTTCTTGGGGGGCTTCATCTCCTCGTAGAGCACGCCGTCTTTCCGGTATCGGACCCGGAGCTCTTTCTCGTACGGTTCGATGTGGATATCCGAGACGCCCAGGTTGACCGCCTGCGTGATGATCAGGTTGCACAGCTTGATGATCGGAGCGTCGTTCTCTCCCAGCTCCCCTTCGAACCCCTCGAGGACGTCTTCCTTCGTGGCATCCTTACCGATGTCGTCGATGTCGGAGAACATCTTCTCCAACTGACCCTGAGCTCCATACGTGTCCTGGAGGGCCTTCTGGACGTCGGTCGGGGTGGCGACGACCGCTTTGACCTGAAGTCCGGTCATAAGCTGAATGTCGTCGAGGGCCAGCACGTTGAGCGGATCGACCATGGCCACAGTCAGCTTGTTCCCGACCTTATTGATCGGGATGAGTTGATGGCGCTGGGCAATGTGCTCCGGAATGAGCTTGGCGATGGCCGGATCGATGATGTAGTTCGAGAGATCGATAAAGGGAACGTTGAGCTGCTTGGAGAGGACTTCTGTTATGTCCCGCTCCGTGACGACCCGCATCTCGATCAGTATTTGACCGAGCCTCTTGCCGGTCTGCTTCTGACGGGCGATCGCTTCCTTGAGTTGCTCCTGGTTGATGAACCCGTTGGCGATCAAAGCCTCGCCAAGCTTCATCTTGGCGATTCGTTGAGTGGTCGTCATCTTTCTCCTGAAACGTGGGGCTCGCGCCCCACACCCCCACCTCGAGCCAAGCGAAGCTCGGCTCGACCGGTCGCTCCGCTCCCTGAGACGTGGGGCTCTGGCCCCACTCCTTTACCTCGAGCCAAGCAGAGCTCGGATGGACCCACCACCCAGCAACTGGCTTTGGTGCTCGCTTGGCGATGTGATTCTCGAGCCCGAAGCCTGCAGAGTCGAACACACTCCTCGGGCATCATCACTCAACCCTTGACCTCTTTGGTCATGGTGGACAAGGCCGATTCGGGAAAATCTGGTGGGAAGCATCAAAGTCGCCAACAATGAACTATAGCATCGCACCAAAGCCTTGTCAAGGCGAGCTAAGCCGCTCCAGATCTGGATCTCGAAGGATGTCCGCCCCACAAAAGCAGACTCCTACGGCGTCTTGAAGAGATGGCCCATCAGGAGAGACCCTTGGAAGCCAAGCTCGTCATGACACCGAATCACACCGAGAACCCGGCTCAAGGGAGCCGGGTTCTGTCCATCACAGGCGACCGGTCGAGCCAAGCATTGTCTGGCTCGAGGGCGGCTGGGGCGAAGCCCCAGCTCCCAGAATCAGAAATTCATCTTGTAGTTGATCTGGACGAGATCATCATTGATGTCTGAGGTGTTGGAGATGCCGTTCTCGGAGGTCGACCGGGTGGTCGGGGCGATCCACTCCGCCTGCAGCCAGCCGTGATCGCTCGTCCGATAGTTGGCGCCGAAAGTCCAGACGTCAGCCTCGAGACGGGCCAGACCGGTTTTGTCCTCCGCGTACTCGTAGCGGACCGTGGCGTCGGCGCGCTTGGCGAACTTCCAGTTCACGAACCCCATAATCGACTGGGACTGGGTGTCCTGCGCCAGCAGATTGACGAAGGGCGTCGTGTTGAATCGCCGCGTATCAGCCAGAGCGAAGGCGGGGAAATCAGAGATGCCATAGTTCTTCGACGTGGCGCCGTAATACTGAGCCGAAAGAAGGACTTTCTCCCACTGATACGAAGCTGCGGCTTGCCAGGCCGACCAATCGGTCCGGCTGATCCGGTCCGATGACGTCGGGCGAAGATCACCGTTTCGGTTTAAGTAGGCGAGGTGCCAGTTCAGTCCCTCATGGCCTCTGTTCGTCGGGTGAGTCCCGATCTGTGCATAGTAGCCGATGTCGCCGGTCATGAGGTTCTGGCCAGAGACACCCCGTGGGCCGTCGGTCATTGCCGCGTAACCCAGCGGAGTGGGGAACCGTCCGCCGAGCAAGTCGATCTGGGCCAATCCACCGGCCGTGATCGCGGTTCCACCGTAGGCGTAGGTGCTATCAGTCGGAGCGGAAAGCAAGGTGCCGGAGCGGAACATTCCGTTAGAGGTGTCACCCGGAGTGAAGAACCCAACGTAAAACGCGAGCTCGTCCTTGTCGTTGTTCTGGAAGATGTCCAACCCGATCGGTCGGATCGACTCCCACTTGCTGTTGGCGATCGATGGAGTGATCGTCCAGACGTACGTCCGGCTCGGTCCGTTCACTTCGGTGTTCATCGGCAAGGCGAAGATACCGACCCGACCGCACACACCACTCGTGAACCAATCGTCGAAAACCACATATGCTTCATTGACAAAGGCGTCCGCGAACGCTGCGCCGCCAAGACCGAACTGGAAGTTCGAGCCGCGGCCAGCCGCCAGCCCGGCTGGGAATAACGCACTCCCGCTAGAAGCGAATGGATGGAAGCCCGCGCCCAGGATGCCGGTTCCGGGCCATCCGCCGAAGCCTTCCTGCTCACCTTCCGCGTTGACATTGATTTGGGCGTGGAAATGGGTCTTCGGATCGAACTCGCGGTCGATGTTGAGTGCAAAGTTCGCGACAGTGGCGAACTGACGCCCGCTATACTGGTATGGAGACGCGTCCGTGCCGACCCCAGAGACCGCGCCGCCCTGGTAGCGAGTGAGCGCCGTGGTCGCCGATGGATTAGGCTGCTGGGCGCCAGTCCCAGCGGATGTACCGAGATAGGCACCGTGATTCCAGCCATTCGCCCCATCACCGGTGAGGACGAATCGGGCGTCCATCTCGCCGGTGATCCCAGAGCGGCTGCCGACTCCGCGCAGGTCAGCCTTGATCAGATCGACGTCCTTCTTGAGCGCCGTCACGGAATCCTCGAGCGACGAGACCTTCACATTCAAGAGAGCGAGTTCGTCCGCGAACTCGATCGTCAACGATTCGAGGTTCGCGATGTCCTCCGCGGTGATGATCTTTCCCTTTCCCTTGATCACCCCGACTCGGTCAAGCATTCGGGCCACGACGACCGCCATCTGATAGCGGTTGACGACCTTGCCGCCGTGGTACTTGTTGTCCCACCCCTGCAGGATTCCCGACTCCACGGACTTGGCGATCGCCTCGTAGGCCCAGTGCCCCCTCGGCACGTCCGCGAAAGGTCCGCCACCAGAATACGGCATTCCCTTGCAGGCCACAGCGTGGGCAGACGACCTCTTCTTCTTCTTCGACTTGCCCTTCTTCCCAGCAGCCTCAGCATCCAGCGTCCACCCAAGCATCAGCACAGCAGCCAGTAACCATACGAAGCGTTTCAAGAGCCCTACCTCCTACGAGACGTCCTCTGGTGAACGACCAGACACTCGATGGCTGGGCCACCGTACTTCAATGAAGGCCAGCGACGGTCTCCGCTCGAGTAAGTGGCCATGTTTCCTTACGCGATCAGAAGACCTTCACAGAGCCTCCGCGAAAGGAGCCTCTTCCGTCAGGCGACTTCCGTTCACCGGATCAACACCGGAGAAAACCGCACTCTGCCGTTCTCTCCACGCTTCTTATCGGTAGAACGACCTGCCCACCTAACAAATATCTCCCTACGAAGGGTTGCTTTTGTAATTTTAATGAGGGGAAAAACGGCCCCCACGGCCCGCCAGATTGGACAAAAGCCCCCGTCGCTTGAGACGCAGCGCAGAAAATGGATCAAGCAGCGCGGATGGATCAAAGAATAGCAAGAGCCCGGCTCTTTCGAGCCGGGCTCCACTGTCGATCAGGCCCTTACGGACCTATCAAACAACCTTAGAAGTTGAGCTTGTAGTTCAACTGCACGAGGTCGTCGTTGATGTCGACGGTGTTGGCCACGCCGTTCTCGGAGGTCGCCCGGCTGTCCGGGGCGATCCACTCAAGCTGCAACCAGCCGTGGTCGCTGGTGCGATAGTTGAGGGCGAACGTCCACACATCGGCTTCGAGCCGAGCGACGCCCGTCTTGTCTTCCGCGTTCTCGTAGCGAACCGTGGCACCCGCGTGCTTGGTGAACTGCCAGTTCACGAGGCCCATCCACGACGTGGACACGGTGTCCTCGCCAAGGGGGTTCACGAACGGGCTGGTGTTCAGGCGGCGGATGTCGTAGCCGGTCGCGAAGTCAGCGGCGCCGTAGTTCTTCGAATTCGCCTTGTAGTACTGGAAGCTGGCGATGACTTTTTCCCACTGGTAGCTAGCGGCGAGCTGCCAGGCGTACCAATCGGTTCGGCTGATGGAATCGGACAACGAGGCCTTCATGTCGCCATTGCGATCGAAGTAGGACAAGTGCCAGTTCAGGCCGGTGTGACCCTTGTTCGTCGGGTGGGTTCCGACCATCGCGTAGTAGCCGATGTCGTCCGTCGACAGATTCTGACCCGAAACGCCGCGCGCGGCATCGGTCATCGCCGCGTAGGAGTACGGGGTGGGGAAGCGACCCAGGACCGCGCCGTCATGCTGAGCGAAGAGACCATTGGCCATCACGCCACCGGCAGCGGTAGAGACGATGGCGGTATCCGTGGGAGCGGACAGCAACGTACCGGACCGGAACACGCCGTTCGAGGTGTCGCCGGGGGTGAAGAAGCCGACGTAGAATACCAGCTCGTCTTTGTCATTGTGCTGGAAGACATCGAGACCCACGGGTCGGAGCGATTCCCACTTGCTGTTGGCGATCGAGGGGGTGATCGTCCACAGGTAGGTGCGGCTCGGTCCGTTCACTTCGGTGTTCATCGGAAGGGCGAAGATACCAACCCGACCGGAGACGCCATCGGTGAACCAGTCGTCGAACACAACGTACGCCTCGTTGATCAGGGCGTCAGCAAAGATACCGCCACCGAGGCCATTCTGGAAGTTGGCGCCACGGCCGGGGCTCACAGCGTAAGGGTAAACCAGACCGGTGTACGCCGGGGCGAAACCGCCACCAATGCCACCAAACGGAGCCCATGCGCCGGATGGATCCTGCTGGCCTTCCGCGTTGATGTTGATCTGAGCGTGGAAGTGGGTCTTCGGGTCGAACTCGCGGTCGATATTGAGCGCGAGGTTGGCCACTGTGGCAAAGTTGTTCTTGGTGAACCGGACGGGATCCGTCGCGGCGGTGCCGAAACCGGAAGCGTAGGCGCCACGATAGCGGCCGACGGCCGTCGTCGCACCAGGGGTCGCGTGGAACCCAGGGGCGAAGAAGTTACCAGCGTGCCATGGGCTGTCGTTGCTATCGGTGAACACGTAGCGGACGTCCATCTCGCCGGTGATGCCAGCGCGAGCGCCAACGCCACGGAGGTCGGCCTTGATCAGGTCGACGTCTTTCTTGAGGCCGGCCACGGTGTCTTCCAGCGTGGAGACCTTCACGTTGAGCAGCGCGAGCTCATCGGCGAACTCGATCGTCAGGGACTCGAGGTTCGCGATGTCCTGCGCCGTGATGACCTTGCCATTGGCCTTGAGCACGCCAACGCGGTCGAGCATCCGGGCCACGACGACCGCCATCTGATAGCGGTTGACGATCTTGTTGCCATGGAACCGGTTGTCCCAACCCTGGAGAATTCCCGACTCAGCCGACTTCTGGACTGCATCATAAGCCCAGTGGCCCTTCGGAACATCGGCGAACGGCCCGCCGGCCTCGCCCTTAACGCACTTGGCCGCGTGGTGGTGTCTCTTGCCCTTCCTCTTGGCCTTACCTTTCTTCTCAGCCTGCGCGAACGAAGCCGTCGAGCTGACCAGGACGAGGAGCGCGACAAACATCAGGAAAAAGCGTCGCACATGAACCTCCTTGAGGTCACGTTTCGCGGGCCTTGCTTTCCTGAGTCCTGCTATTTCCCGGTGCGCTCGGTGCGGGGGGCTGCCGGTTCGCTCTTGGACGCGTCGCTCTTCAAGTGTCCTTGTTTCCTTGAGAACTGCGCGTGCGTCGTACGAGCCTTTGTGCCCTCTTGTCGTGTTCTGCCGACCTGCGCTCCCTTGTGAAAAGACAAGAATCCAGGTGCAAGCCCTTGGTTTGGTTGAAGCTTGGCCAGCATAGCAAAGGATGGCTAAACAATCCAAGAAGTTTTTTTGATTTTGGGGATAGACGCGGAGGGAAAAGCTTTGTCGCTACCTTATATAGGGCGGGCGGGGTATTGATTTTTCCAATGACCGGCTTGACAGATCCATTTAAGCATGGACTTTTGAAGTTTTTTTCTTGGGGCCACAGGGGTGGGCCGCTTTCGGAAAAACGGGAAGCAATGAAGCCGACCCGCTCAGGAGGCCGAGCGGGCCGGTTTCGTCTACTGGCTCGAGGCAACCTCTAAGCTCGACTCATGGGCTTTAGGGGTCTCGCGCCGTGCAAAGAAAAACCCCAGCTCCCTCCCAGGGAGCCGGGGCGACCTGTTGAGCCGAGCTCTGCTCGGCTCGAGGTATGGGGTCTGGGGCGAAGCCCCAACTCCCACTAATTAAAACTGGAGCCTGTAGTTGATCTGGGCGAGATCGTCGTTGATATCGATGTCGTTCTTTACACCGGCTTCCGACCGGGTTCGGCTGTCGATCGTGATGTACTCCGCCTGGAGCATTGCCTTGTCGCCCATCTTGCGGTTGTAGGCAAACGTCCAAGTCTTGGCGCCGATGAGAGCCAGGCCGGTCTGATCCTTGGCGGACTCATACCGGACCGTCGCGCTCGACTCCTTCGACCAAGCGTACGACACCAGGTTCATCCAAGAATCGGTGTCAGTAGCCTGACCGGTCAGGTTCGGGAAGGGGGATCCCCGGCCGACATATCGCGCATCGAACGAGGCGAGAGCCGGGTTGAGATTGGCCAAGGTGTAGTTCTTGGTGCGGCCACCGTAGTATTGGGAGAGGACCAACCACTTGTGCCACTTGTAGTCGGCCTCGATGTTGAAGGCGTGCCATTCCGAAGGGGTTCCGAAGTCGCTGGAGCCCGACTTGAGACTCCCGCCGTTGTCGAGGTACCCGAGGTTCCAGCCAAAGCCCATGTTGTCCTTGTGCTGGCCACCGATCCGGGCGTAGTAGCCGAAGTTGTCAGTCTCGGTCTGGGAATCTATACCACGCGGCGCGTCACTCATCACGGAGAGTCGGGGGGTCGGGAACCGGAATCCCACGCCGTTCAGAAGCGGATCGATGGGTGTCGACACGCCGTTGGTGGTCTGGATACCGGACAGAAGAGTTCCACCGGCTCCGACGTTGTTGGCGTCGAGGTTCGAAAAGATACCGAGGTTCCACAGCCAGTAATCTTCTTTCCGGCTGTTTCGGAACTCGACACCGGTCGGCCTCAGGCCTTCCCAGAAGGTGTTGGCGATCGACGGAGTGAGGGTCCAATTGTACGTCCGAGAGGGGCCGTTGTTCTCCACGTTGAACGGGGTAGCCATGACACCGATCTTGCCGTCGGAATCTCCGATCCAGCCGTTGAACTGGACGTAGGCTTCATTCACGTGAAGAGGCGTCCCGAAGAACGAGGACCCACGACCGCTGCCGAGGATGAACGGAGCCGACGCCGAGCCATTCTGGCGGCAGAAGCCGAAGGTACCGGTGAACGACAGAGGATCGAAAACGAGATCGCTGCTCGCGTTGTAGGGGCCTATCTTCCCTCCTGTCCACGGAGCGCCATCGGTCGCCTCCGCGTCGATGTCGACCTGGACGTGGGCTTCGATATCCTTGGCGATCTGGCGATCGATGTTGAGCGAGAGCTGGGCGATCGTGGCGAAATCTCGGCTATCAAACTTCCACGGGTTGCCCGCGGTCCCAGGGGCGGTGGCATTCCAGGCCCCGGGGCCCGAGACGTCACCGCGGTATCGCAAAAGACTCGGCGTCGCGGCGCTGGCCGGAACACCGGAGACAGCTCCCGTGTAATACTGGCCATAACCCGTGCTCCCACTGGAGGTCATGGCGAACCGGGCCGCGACCAAGCCAGTGATCGGGCTTCTGGGCCCGCCGGGGCCGACCTCGTACTTGAGCTGGTCGACGTCCTTGCGGAGAACGGCGGTCTGCTCTTCGAGGGTGGAAACCTTGACGTTGAGCATCGCCAGCTCATCGGCGAACTCGATCGTCAGGGCTTCCAGGTTGGCGATGTCTTGCGCGGTGAACATGCGGCCGTTGGACCTGAGTACGGCCAGCTTCTCGAGCATCCGGGCCACGAGTACAGCCATCTGATAGCGTGTCATGGCGCGGCCACCGTAGAACCTGTTCTCGTAGCCCTGAAGAAGTCCCGACTCCACAGCCTTGGAGACCGCTTCGTAGGCCCAGTGGTCCTTCGGGACGTCCGCAAAGGGGCTTCCCGACCTGTCAGCGATGCTCATCTTCTCGGCACGGTGCGCTTTCTTGTGCCGGCGAACCTTCCTGGCCTTCTTCGGGGCCGCTTTCGCTGCCTCTGCCGCACCCTTGTCCGTAGCCTCCTTGGCCGGTTCGGCGGAGTAACCTGGGAGGCCGCTCACCAAAAACCCGACGGCTGTAGCCCAAATCACGAAGCGTTTCAAGTGGATTCCTCCTTCGTCTTGGGGAGAGACGAAAGGTTCACTCAAGGACCCGACCGACCGGTTTCTTCGAAGGCTTCCCTCGCAAGTGTCCAATTGTTTCCTTGCGTAAAGCCGGTTCGCTAAAACCCGTGCGAGTTCAGGCCCCGCTCCCTTGCGTATCAACCCCGTCTTGCTGCGACTTTTGCTGCTTCTCTTCGCCGGTGTTGGACCCCTCTTGACCTCCTGTGGAGTCAATCGCTCTAGACAGCCGCTCTCCCCCAAAAATGAAGAGCCTTCACCACCTTCCATGAATCGACGGCCGAAAACTCGGAACTTAGTGCGACAACACTCCGAGGCCCTTGTCGGAGCCCAATCGAATAGGATTCACTGGCGACATCGCATGCCATTAGTGCGCAAAACGCGAGTCGGTCAATCAACCGACGCAGATATTTCCAATTACCCAAAGAACAGCGTGTTTGCTTCCGTATTGGGCTATCCTTAAGTAGCGGCCTCCTCGTTCAGACTGTCTTTGCAGGCGATCCCCCATCGTGAAGGTCGCTTCCGATGCCAAAGACGTTCCAATCGCCCCTCTCTGCGTCCTGCCTCGTGAGATCGATGCCTTCGCCAAGTAGCCCCCCTGGCGAGCTTGAGAATCGGGCCGAGTCGGCTGATCCGATCAAAAGCCGAAGCGGCATGAACAGCGCATTTTTGGTCTTTTTTTTCTTGCCGAAGACTTTCCGGCGATGGTATTCTCACCCGACCTTTCCACCCAAGCCCAAACAATTTCCGTCTCCTTCCCGGTGGAAATGACGTCAAAATGACGTCGATGCGCTCTGGGTGGATCCCCACCGCATTCTTCTCTCTTTTTCTCAGGAGGACCCTCGATGACGAAGGATCGTTTGTCCATTGTTCGGTCGCCGGAGCTGCCTCCGGAGCCACCTCCGACCGCCCCCGTGGAACCGCATGGTCTTTCGTTCGAGCGATACTTCACCACGCCTCAGACGCACCCCTTCGATGAGATCGAGTGGGAGACCCGCACGGCTCGGATCCTCAACGAAAAGAACGAGGCGGTCTTCGAGCAGTCCTCGGTGGAAGTCCCCAAAAGCTGGTCCCTGACGGCCACCAACGTCGTAGCATCCAAGTATTTCCGCGGTAAGCTCGGGACTCCCAGTCGAGAGTGCTCGGTGCGCGAATGCGTGGGGCGTGTCGCGACCACCATCACCAGCTGGGGTCGCAAATCGAACTACTTTTCCACCGAGGAGGATGCACGCACGTTCGAGGCGGAGCTCACCCACCTCCTGATCAATCAGAAGGCCTCGTTCAACAGCCCTGTTTGGTTCAACGTGGGGTTCGAGGAAGCGCCCCAAACCTCGGCCTGCTTCATCAACTCCGTGCAGGACCGTATGGACTCGATCCTGGATCTGGTGAAAACCGAAGGGATGCTGTTCAAGTACGGCTCCGGAACGGGCTCCAACCTTTCGACGATTCGTTCGTCTCGGGAGAGACTCACGACCGGTGGAGAAGCCTCCGGTCCGGTTTCGTTCATGAAGGGCTATGACGCCTTCGCCGGAGTCATCAAGTCGGGTGGAAGAACCCGCCGGGCGGCGAAGATGGTTCTCCTCAATATGGACCATCCGGATATCGTGGAGTTCATCCGGTCGAAGGAGCTCGAGGAAAAGAAAGCCTGGGCCCTCATCGAAGCCGGATACGACGCTTCGTTCAACGGCGAGGCCTACCGATCGATCTTCTTCCAAAACTCCAACAACTCGGTGCGCGTCACAGACGAGTTCATGCGGGCAGTCATCGATGACAAGGAGTGGAAGACCCGAGCGGTCACCACGGGTGAAGTCGTCGATACCTATCGAGCCCGCGATCTGATGAACATGATCGCGGATGCCGTCCATCTCTGCGGAGATCCGGGTTTTCAGTTCGACACGACGATCAACGATTGGCACACGTGCCCGGCCAGCGGTCGGATCAATGCGTCCAATCCGTGCAGCGAGTACATGTTCCTCGATGATTCGGCGTGCAATCTGTCGAGCCTCAATCTGATGAGGTTCCGTGATGAGAACGGCGAATTCAACATCGAGGCGTTCCGCCGAGCGGTTCAGATTCTGATCACCGCGCAAGAAATCCTCATCAACCCCTCGAGTTACCCGACTCCAGCCATTGGCAAGAATGCCCACGAGTTCCGATCGCTTGGCCTTGGTTACGCCAACCTGGGAGCGCTTCTGATGGCCAGAGGGCTTGCGTATGACTCCGACGAGGGACGTGCCTACGCAGCGGTGATCACGGCGCTCATGTGCGGGGAAGCCTACCGTTCGAGTGCGGTGCTGGCGAGCGCTCGAGGTTCTTTCACCGGTTACGCGGTCAATCGGGAATCGATGCTCCGAGTCATTCGCAAGCACAGGCGAGCCCTGGATGACATCACCAAGAACTTAGTGCCGCAAGAGCTCCTTGGGAATGCCCGTCAAGCCTGGGATGAAGCGCTGAGCCTGGGCGAGCGAGTCGGCTATCGGAATGCCCAGGTGACGGTGCTGGCCCCCACGGGAACGATCGGGTTCATGATGGACTGCGACACCACCGGCGTCGAGCCCGACATTGCGCTCGTGAAATACAAGAAACTGGCGGGCGACGGATGCATCAAGATCGTGAACCAGACGGTTCCGGAAGCTCTCCGTCGTATGGGATATACCCCGGAACAGGTGAGCGAGATCGTCACCTTCGTGCAGGAAAACGGGACGATCGAGGGAGAGGCTGTGCTGAAGAGCGAGCACCTGCCAGTATTCGATTGCGCCTTCAAGCCAGCAGCCGGTACGCGATCGATCCACTGGGTGGGCCACTTGAGGATGATGGCGGCGGTGCAGCCGTTCCTGTCCGGAGCCATCTCCAAGACCGTGAACTGTCCCACCGAGACAAAGTCCGAAGAAATCGCCCGAGCCTACATCGACGCCTGGAAGATGGGACTCAAGGCTGTGGCCATCTACCGTGACGGGTCAAAGAGGAGCCAGCCTCTCTCGACCAGCCTCAAAGGGGAAGACCGAGCGAAGAAGGCAAAGCCCGGCCGTCGTCGGTTGCCCGACGAGCGTCGCTCCATCACCCACAAATTCTCCGTGGGCGGCCATGAAGGCTATCTCACCGTGGGCATGTACGACGACGGAGCTCCCGGAGAAATCTTCGTGACGATGGCCAAGGAAGGCTCGGTCGTCTCTGGCCTTGTGCACGTCGTGGCAGAGGCCACGAGCGTGGCCCTGCAGTACGGGGTTCCGCTGAGCGTTCTGGTCAACAAGTTCACCCACACACGGTTCGAACCGTCCGGATACACCAACAATCCGCAGATTCCGATCGCCAAGTCGATCGTGGACTACATCTTCCGCTGGCTTGCCTTGAAGTTCATTTCCCAGAGCGAGGAAGAGACCACGGCAAAAGCCCCTCCCCTCTCCGAAGAACCCATTCCCTCTTCGGCCCTCATGGAAGGTCAGGAGAAGAGGGTCTTTCTCTCCCAGGCCGATGCTCCCCCTTGCCACACCTGCGGATCGATCATGGTCCGGAACGGAGCGTGCTACAAGTGCCTGAACTGTGGATCGACCTCCGGATGCAGTTGACCGATCGATGGCCGGACCGATTCGGCCTTCCCCGACTCGAGCCGTCTCATGACGAAATCGATCGACAAAGAGTCCCTTCGAGTCCTCATCTCAGGATCGTGGTCCTCTGTTAGACTCTTTTGTACAAGTGACCCCGGATAAAGGGCCCGAAAAATCCGGAACCAAGTCACCGGAGAACGTGGACCTTGAAACGACCGGTGGAGAGGAACAAGACATGAATCCCGCTCGATCGATCTGGCTCCTGGCTTCTACGGTGCTCGCCTCGATTCCAGTTCTGGGGCGGGTCGAACAGCAGAGCTTCTATTCAGCCCGCTCCCTACCCGATTTTTCGCCGAAGAACTCAAGGAAGGCCGCTCATTCCGAAGAAATCGATGAAACAGGGACAAGAGCGAAGTGTCAGTCCCCCGATGCCTCCGCAGACTCAAAGGACAACGGGAGCGCGCCGAGTCTGGACTACTGAGAATCCCAGCAAACCCGTACGGTGGGATGTCTCTTGAACGAGGGACGGTCTCATGAGGGGGTATCCGGGCCGACCGGCTTCATAGTCACAGCCGTTTCCTAATGATTTGTGGCCTCCATCTTGACAGGCTTTGAATTGCCGGAGAGATCGACGACCGACAACGCCGGGGGGAGGAGGATGATCTCCCCGTAGACCTTTGCGAGACCAATAACGGGGCGCACCTCGATCTCGACTTGATTCTCGCTTTCCACAAGATCGCAGGGCAGCTCCAATCGCAGGGTTCCTTGGACTCCCTGGCATCCGGACGGAATCTCGGGGGGACCCCACAAATAAAAGAAGGTCGACCTGTTCCAGGTGACAATCAAGAAGCTTCCGTTTCCATAACAAAGGCAAGGCAACGAAAACACGGCCGATTTCAAACCGGTCGTGTTCACGGAAGCCGACTTGAATCCATAGGAAAGCGTCTGATTCAGGAGCTTCTCGAAGGACTTTTCCTGGGGCTTCGGGGTGCCGGCCATACTCTTCCATTCAGTCTCGAGGACCTTCACGGGCCAGGGTAGTTCGGTGAGCATTCTCAGCTCCGCAACGGTTCCCACGTTGCCAGCACGTCTGGCCATCTCCACCAGAAGCTTGAGCTCCTGATACCTCCGGAAGAAAGCCATTCGAACGGACCGATCGATCGCCGGCGAACCGACGAGGGCTGAGAGCTGGTCGATAACTTCCGAGATGCCGGAGAAAGTGTCGGAGCTCGCTTCCTGAAGGATCCTGTGGGCGCGGCGACTCAACCAGTCGGCGCCTTCTATGAACTCGTCGACACGAGTATCTTTCCCGAAAAGCAGGTCAAAGACTTTGATCGATGCCAACCGCTCCTCCAGCGTTTTCAGGAAGGCGCCGGGAGGCTGAACCGTCTGCGGAAGAGTCTGCGGCTCCCTTTCGGCGCCGACTCCCGTGAAGACCTGGAGGACAGTCTCATCTTCGGGCGCGAACGGAACATCATCGATCCCCAGTCGGGTCGGGCGCAACACGAGCGGGTACTCCTTTCTGCTCCGCTCATTCTTTTTCGGCCAGGAGACCAGAACCGGATTGGGGCCAGGCAAGGCCGGCACGTCGACAGCCATGGAGCCAGGCTTGATAGTCACCTGAGCCAGGGGAATACCCTGCATCTCCGCCTGAATCTCTTTTCCCTGCTTGAGAATCAGATCGATCCGGTCGACCTTCTTGGCCTCGGTCGTCGAAAGTCGAAGCACGAACTCACGTCCCTGACGAGCCATCGATTTCGAGGTCTTGAGCGGCTCCAGGTTCACGAGTGCCTTGCCTGTTTCCGCAACACTCCAGCCGACCGTGACGCCGTCCAGCTGGTGAACGATGGAGACCGCCCCGGACATCGCGGGCAGTCCTGTCTTCTTCGTTCCAGAAGGCCAAAAGAGCCAAAGAAGCGCAAGCACGACGGGGATTATCGTCCCGGTCAGAAGAACGACACGCGGAGTCTCGCGGGTGAAGCGACGGACGAGCGTTGTCGGATCGAACTCAAGGAATGGAGCCTGCCCCAGTGACACCTGGGGCGAAGGACTCTTGGTCTTCTCAGAGGACCAGCCTCCCCTTCGCCCCACGATCGAATTGTCCGAGGGATCCCGGCTCCCTTTTTTCACAATGCCGGACGACTCCGCGGAGTCTTGACCTCCCCGTCGTGGTCCGCTCGGTCGATCTCGCGAGGGAACGGAGGAGCCCTCACCCTTTTGACCAAGCCGGAATCCTCCTCCGACCGACCGTTTGGCCACAAAGGTCTTGAGCTCCCGCACCAGGTCGTCCATGGTGGGGTATCTCTGGGTCACGTCGGTGGCCATGGCCCGTTCGATGATCTGCTGCAGCTCCACCGGTATGTCGGAGCGTCTCTCGCGGATCGGGACCCAGGCTCCCCGGATCTTCTTGGTGAACAGGTCGACCGTGTTGGCCTCTTCGATGGGGAGCCTGCCGGTCAGGAGTTCGTAAGCCAACACAGCCACCGCATACTGGTCCGAAAAGAAGCTCGCCTTATGGCCGACGGCCTGTTCGGGAGACAGGTACTCGGGAGTCCCAATGATGAACCCCGTCTGGGTGAGTTTCTGGGCATCCTCCATAGACTTGGCGATTCCAAAATCAATGATCTTGATCCAGTCACCCAGAGGACCGACCAAGATGTTCTCCGGCTTGATGTCCCGGTGCAAAATCTTATGGCTGTGGGCATAGGCGATCCCCTCGCTGACCTTGATGAGGATTTCAAGAGCTTTGCCCACGGGGTAGACACCACATTTCTCCAGGAGTGTCTTGAGATTGACCCCATCGAGGTATTCGTAAATGATGTAAAAGAGGCCCGCTTCATGACCTGCGGCAAAAAGTTCGACGATGTTGGGGTGCTTGAGTTGGGCGGTGAGCTTCGCCTCGTTGATGAACCGGATCTGAGTCTCCTCATCTCCGAAGAGTTCCGGAGCGATGAACTTGAAAACGACCTCCCGGGAGTTGACCAGATCTCGCGCGAGATAAAGGACCCCCATCCCACCCACGGCCAACTCGCGGGTGAGCTCGAACGTCCCTCTCAGGGACGGTGGGATCGCGATCCTTGGATCCTGGGTAGCCATGGTCTACGAGGAGGGCGGCCCGAGAGCGGCGGCCAGCTCACGGACCTTTTCGACAGGGTTGCCGGCCGTCATCAAAGACTCTCCGATCAAAAAAGCTCTGGCCCCCAACGCACAGAGACGAACGACATCCTCAGGGCGAGAGATCCCTGATTCGACGACGGACAGCTTTGTCGAGGGAATCTTCGGGATGAGCCTCTCGGACACTCCCAAGTCGACCTTCAAGGTCGCCAGGTTCCGATTATTGACCCCGATGATGGAGGCTTCCGACTCCAGAGCGATCTCAAGCTCCTCTTCGGTGTGAACCTCGACCAGGCAGTCGAGCCCCAGTCCGTCAGCCATTCGTCCCAGAGAGCGTAGCTCGTCTGGACGGAGCGCCGCAACGATGAGAAGAATTCCAGCCGCGCCAGACAGGGCGGCTTTCAAAATCTGGTACTCATCAACGACGAAATCCTTGCACAAAACCGGAATTTCGACGGCGCGTGCCGCTTGGGAGAGGTCATCGAACGATCCACGGAAGAAGTACGGCTCCGTGAGCACGGAAATGGCACGTGCCCCGGATTGTTCATAGTCCTTCGCTCGGGCAGGAACGTGGACGTCGAGATCGATCGGGCCTCGTGACGGAGACGCCTTCTTGATCTCACAGATCAACCCTGCCCCGGGTCGAGTCAGCGAGGCCCGCAACCGATGAGCCCCGTGGGGAACGTCAGCCCTGAAGAGAGGCCTGTCCTTCTTAGATTCCTGGACATCCTGCCGCCGTCGCGCCAGTATTTCCTCCAGGATCACAGGATCGTCGGACCGCCTTCATCGTCGTTCTGAGCACACGTGGGCGACGGTCTCTCTTTATCGACCTCGCCAGGCCCGCCCCCCATCGCCGTTATTGCGGACGCGGTGTGCTAATCGGCAGAGATCTCTCGTGAGGACTCTTCGTCGAGCAGAACCCGCTCCAACTTTTCCTGAGCGTAGTCTGCGGCATCCCCCTCCGGTTCGACCTCAATGGCCTTACCCCAGTATTCCTTGGCCCGATCCATCTTGCCCAAGCTCTCGTGGAGATCGCCCAGCTCAAGCCACATGCCCGCGTCGTCCGGCTCGTATTTGAGGGCGGAGACCAGACAGTCGATCGCGCTGTCGTATTTCTCCTCGAGTTTGTTGATCCGGGCCATCCGCTTGAGACATTCCACCTGATCGGGCCGAATGGAAAGCCCCATCTCGAACTGTTTTTTGGCCCCTTCGGCATTGGCATGCTGTTCGAATTCCAGACAACCAAGACGGTAATGGATCTCGGCCTTGTCCTCGTAATCCAGACTCAGCGCTTTCTCGAAAGCCCCACGCGCATCGTCCCATCGCTGGGAATCAAACAGAGAGTTGCCCAAACGATAGTAGACGTCCGCATCGTCCGGGGTGAGCTGGGTGAGCTTTTCAAAATACCGGATCGCCTCGGGAAGATACCTCTCCATGGCCAGCTCTGTGGCAAAATCGTAGATGGCTTCCGGAGAATCGGGGTTTTCCTCGACCTTCCGCCCCAACTTCTCGAGGTTCTCGCTCTTGGCCTCTTTCTGGTCGATTTGGCCCAGTTTGATCTGGACTTCATCGTGTTCCCGAGGTGAACGAGCGAGGTCCAAACAGATCGAGAAACACTCCCTTGCCATCTCGAGGTTTCCTTCGGCCCAGAAGGTGTCACCGAGTTGCATGTTCTTCTCGACGATGCGAGATCGAACCTCCTCGAGCTTGCTCACCAACGGATCTTTGAACCAATTGTGACAGGCCTCGATCTGTTCATAGGCCTGCTCCAAGACCCCTTTGGCCTTCTCAAAGGCTCCCGCGGCAAGAAGCTGCTCTCCCTGTGCCCGTTTCTTTTCGACATCCTCGAGTTTTTCTCGCCAATTCATTGCTCTCCCCTTGGCCTGTCGCCGAAAGCCTTCCGAGCGAAGATGATCCGGAATACGTCGTAGAGGTCGGTGAACTTCACATCGGAGAACCTGGTCTTGTTCAAGATATCCATCCACTGAGCGCCCTTGATGTACCGTCCCGAGACCTCTCCGTTGCCTGTCATGAAGATAGCACGACCACCGGGGACGAGGACACGGCGAATCTCGTTCATCAGGGTCACTTTTTCGGGAATGGTCAGGTAAACCTCCATGAAACCGGAGGTGACGAGCGAGAACGAACCGTCTCGGAAAGGGAGATGCATCGCGTTTCCCTGGGCGAGAGTGATCTTGTCCTCAACCCCCAGCCTCTTGGCTTTCTTCCTGGCCCTCTGGAGCATCGCTTCGTGGAGATCCATGGCCACGACGCTGGAAGCCTTGGGCGCCATACGAACCGTCAGGATCCCTGTTCCCGCCCCAAGATCGAGGACCTGATCCCCGGGCTGAACCAGGGACGTCACGATGTGGTTGACGGTGGCCGTGTACGTCTGGATCCTTGGAAAGAACAGATCGTAGACAGGCGCGAAAAAGTCATAAAGCCGCATGATCGTCTTGGTATCCCCCCGGAAGCTCGCGGATCGGAGCATGTCGTGTTTGAAGAAGAAGAGCCGGGAGGCCTGGGTCAGTTTTCGTCCCCACGTGAAGCGATCGAGCATCGTTCTACACCTTCGCTTTGCTTTCGACGCCTCTTGAAATTTCCTCGAAGACTGGAAACATTGAGTACGGTCGCACGTAGAATGAAAAGGGAAGGGCACCGAAGTATCGGGCCTGCGATGTTCTACTGTCAAGGGAGGTGATGAAGGCCATGGCTCGTTTGCGGCATGTCCCAGCGTTTGTCATCGTTGCGTACGGACTTCTCCTTCTGATCCAGACAATTCCCGCGCAAGCCCAGGGCGCGGACTTCGATCTCAAGGTCGCCGCACCCGGACCGGATCCCCGGGCCTATGCAGAGTCGTTCCCGATGGAGGTGGAAGCGACCGCCCGGCTGTGGAATCAGATCAAGTTCGACTCCGTAGAGGAGCAGACCCAGGCCCTGAAGGTGGAGTTCGAACAGTTCAAGGCCGTCCAGTTCCAACGACAGGAGAGTGTGGCCAACCAAGTCGGAATTCAAGCGATTCAGGGACAGCCCCAACCAGAACACGTTCCAGCCCTGATGGCGACGCCTATCCGCTGGTGACCGAAAAAAGAGCCTCCGACCGATCCCTCGTGGTCGAATGGGCCAAAGGGTTCAGACGTCCAAACAGCGGTTGAACCCCTTTGAGTCTCCCGTTCAATCGCTGCGGCCGCGAATTCCCGTGAACTCCCGGGTGCGATCAGCCGGAATGACATGCAGCACCATCGTGACAACGGCCTTCGGCTTGTCGAACCGGGGATACCAGTCGAGATCTTTCACGGTGGAGAGCTGGTAGATATCGCAAAGACTCGACAGGAGCTTATTCCGGTGGATAGGCTGGCCCTTCCGAACTTGGAAGGTCCGCCGCACGAGGTCGGCCTCGGCCCCCTTGACTCCTTTGATAACGAGATCCCCCATCTTGAACTCCCGGACGGTGATCGTCACGTGGCCATCCCGGATCGCCACATCTTTCTGATCGATGACGTCGGCGTACATGATCCCCTTCTTTTCGAGATAGATGCTTGGGATCGTGTTGATATCCGTGAAGAGCCGTGTGTAGTCAAGAATCTGGCCGGGCTTGGACGTGAACCGTCCCAACACCTCGTCGGCTGAGAAGCAGGTCACTCCCACGAGACGAATCGAGCGGATCTTGGGGTTGGCCTCCACTCGGTAGAGGAGCTTCTGGCCGGATTTGTACGGTTTCCGGGCCGTGCGGACCATTCCGACATTTCCCAGGAGCTGAAAACGTCGAACATCCTCCAGAAGAAGAGATCGAGAATAAGGTTTCCCCAGGTTGGCGAGGAACTGGGGTTTGAGTGGTTTGATCCGATCGAGAAGGGCTCGATCGGCCACGATCTCGTATCCGGTGACCTTGATCACCGATGCCAGGGCTGGAATCGATCCGAAACCGACGAGAAGAACAAGGGCCAGAGCCTGTCTCAACGTCGCGTCGCCTCCCTTATGGCTTTGGATGGATCTCTACAACTACCATCGGCCAATGAGCGGCCATCATGAGCCCTCTGTAGGGAGTCTCTCAAGAAAAGCCGCCCCGTCCACTTCTGGAGTGGCCAGGCGAGGCTTATATCACAGAAGGGACCCCATGATCAAGTCAGACGGAACACCCCTGAGGTTCGGAGTAGGTTTTGCAGAGAGACCGGCCGGCGAATGTGGAACAGGAACGGGAATGCAAAACGCGAGACGCGAGTCGAAAAAGGCAGCCTCGTTGAGGCTGTGAACCCGGTCTACCACCCGTGGGATTTGGGCTCCCAGGCTCCCAGTGCGGGCATTTTCCTTGAGGCGTCCGTGTGGTACATTGCAGTATTAGGGATCTCTCAGGTGTTTCGACGAGTGGGAATCCGTCAAGGACGTGGTTGTCGGTGGACAAGATCGACGAACATCTGGTCCGGCTCACGAGCGGGACAGAGGAAGAGCGAGTCAAGTCTCTGCAGTGGTTGACCTACGATCTGGACCCGGCAGAGAGCCACCGAGTGTTCGGCGTGATCCGAAACCTGACCTCCGACGAGAGTCCGGCGATCCGTTACCACGCGCGTCTGGCCCTGGACGAAATCTCTCGGCGATCGGGCGTGTCCTCCCGGCCTCTCCCGGCCACCGAGGACGAGATCCTCCTCATGCTGGCCCACGATGACGCCGAGGTGCGGCTCCGGGGCGCTCTTGCCTGCTACGATTCGGTCCGTTCGAGCCGCTTGTTCGAAACGTTGACCGCTCTGTTGAGGACAGAGCAAGACGCCTGGGTTCGAGCCAGTCTCGTCAAAGCGGTCGCAGGTTATCGGAGGAAGGTCAGCCTCCCGCTGCTCGTCCGGTGCCTGCGAGATCCGGACGGACGAGTCCGCGCCAATACGGTAGAAGCCCTGGCCGATCTGGACAACCCCGTAGTGGTGTCGATGATCGCCGACATGATCGATGACCCCGAGCACCGCGTGCAATCCGCCGTGCTCATTGCTCTGGGAAAGGGCAGTGACGGGGACATACGCCCCAGAATCGAGACGATGCTGGCCTCGAACCGCGTCTGGCTGCAGGCTTCCGCCGTCTACGTCATCCAGGAGGCCATGCCGGTCTGGGCTCTTCCCGTCCTGGAAGGCTTCTTTGAAAAGAACATCGAAGACCGGAGATTACGCGAGCGGGTGGGAAACCTCATCCTCGTGCTCCGTCGCCGGCCGAACGGTGCGGCCTCCGCCACTCGCGGGGTCAATCGCCCGGCTCGCTCTCCACTGTTCGAGGAGGACGTCGACACCGAGATCGGCGAGTCCAAACCGCCAGGAGAGTCAAATGCTCCGACGAGTCACTGATCCGGTGCTCTGCGTCCTCGTATCGGTGGGCCTTCTGGGCCCCTCTCCCATCCTTGCCGAGTCCTCTGTCAGGAAGGTCAGCGCCCACGGCATTCGTTTTCTGGTCCCGTCCGACACTGAGAAGAGCTCCTTTAAAGCCACCCCCGACGGTCGCAAAGTCTTGTCCGCGAGAATCGGGGTCTCGGGCCTCGGCCGTTTGACCGTGATCATCAATCCCCGGGGAGATCCTGGTGCGACACTCCAGAACGAAATCAACGGGGCTGAGGCGAGCGCCCAAACCAAGGTGTTTCGCAAAAGCCGGGTCCGCGCCATCCCCATCAATCGGGGGCAGGGGGTGGAGGGGCTGATCTCTCAGAACAAGGCTCCGCCGACGGCATACTGCATCACTTGGACAAAGAACCGCCAGTTCGAGCTGATGCTGGAGGCAAGTAAGGCCGGTACCAACCCCCTGGTTCATCCCGTCTGGCGGAGACTGCAGGACAGCTTCCGCACCGATGAACCTCCTTTGAAATGAGAAGATGCTCGAACCGGATCGGGACAGGAAGAGAGGTTCGGCCGTGACGTCGAAAGTCGCGCGATGGTGGAAGGCTCAACAGGACGGAAAAGTGCGCTGTGAGCTGTGCGAGAGGAGATGCCTCATCTCGCCCGGCGGATTCGGGTACTGCCACGTCCGCCAGAACGAACAGGGCACTCTCTTCGCCCGGAGTTACGGACTGCCGACGGGATTCGCCGTCGATCCCATCGAGAAGAAACCTCTGGCCCATTTCTATCCGGGCATGTCCGTGCTCTCGTTCGGCACGGTCGGCTGCAATCTGGGGTGCCGGTTCTGCCAGAACTGGTCCCTCTCAAAGGCCAAGCTGGGAGACCGAACGAGCGTGCCGGTGACACCGGAGGCCGTGGTCGCCTTGGCAAAAGAACACGACTGCCCCGGCCTTTCGTACACCTACAACGAGCCGATCATCTGGGGAGAGTTCGTGGCGGACGTGGCCCGGCTTGCCAGGGCCTCGGGGCTCAAGAACGTGATGGTCACCAACGGCTACATCACGCCGGAAGCGCGCAAAGAGGTCTTTGCAGACATTGACGCCGCAAACGTCGACCTGAAGGCCTTCTCGGAACGTTTCTACGAGGATCTGACCTGCGCGCATCTGGCACCGGTTCTCGAGACGCTCCGATGGTTGGTCCACGAGACCCAGGTCTGGACCGAAATTACCACCCTTCTCATTCCCGGCGAGAACGACTCCGCAAAGGAAATCGAGGAAGAGTGCAGGTGGATCGCCCGTGAACTGGACGTTGATGTCCCGGTTCACTTCACAGCCTTTCACCCGGACTTCGAGCTCCGTAACAAGCCTCGGACCCCTCCTGCGACACTCGCTCTGGCCCGTGATCTTGCGAAAAAGCAGGGTCTCGCTTACGTGTACGTGGGAAACGTCGCGGATGAAGATGGACACTCGACGTGCTGCCCGGGCTGCGGGGCCGCCATCATCCGCCGCGACTGGCACGAGGTCCTTTCCTACGATCTGGAACAGAACCGGTGTCGGTTCTGCCGAACCGAGATCGCGGGCCGATTCAGCGATAGCCCCCTCACGAACTCGATCTAGACTCCAGACCGCGCCGACACTTTCCCAAAAGATGCACGCGGGCGACAGGCGTGAGTGATCGGACTGGTACAGTGTCACAATCGCGCGACATAGCCCCGAATCCCCCTGACCCGAAAAAACACAGAAATCGGCCCTGGGAGCCTTGTGTTCGAGAGATCCCTCCTTCTGCCAAGGGCTCGAGCATCATGGCACGTAAATTGAAGAGGAAAGAGCCCCCGGGTAATGGGACCGTCATGGAGGATCAACGACATGCCAACAGGTAGAGAGACTTCGTGGACGTGCAATTGTCACCAGCTGCTCAACCGGACGTTCGCTCTCCTGTTTCTCTTGGGACTTGCCTCGATCCCGTCCGGTGCGGAGACGGTCCTGAGTTCCGGGATTCACGAGTCCGGGTCGGGCAGCGACGACGAGAGACGTCCCGCGGTCGCCTGCGAAAAAGTCAAACGCCACATCGCGAAGCAAGGAGAGACCCTTGAGGGAGTCGCCCGCGCGTTCGGCCTGACCGTGGAGGAGCTCGAAGCCGCCAATCCCGGCTTCATCCCCCTGAGAGCGAGACGCTTCCGTGACCTGCACCACGTGGGGGGGAACAATCCCGGCCTCGACGTAATGAACCTCTCGGAGGGTCAGATCATCAACGTTCCCGGTGACTGGGACAGTCTGGAGGCGTCCTCTGACGAACCCGACGCCACGGTCTATCTGAACCCCTCAAGCCTCCTCACGGCGGCAGCGCTCAAGATCATCGTCCCCAGCCTCTCGGTCGCGAGGGCCAAGGAGCTGGTCCCCCATCTGAACACGGCCATGGCTCAGGGAAGTATCAGCACCCTCAAGAGGAAGGCGGCGTTCCTCGCCCAGGTGGCTTATGAGAGCTGGTCGTTCAAACACATGGAAGAACAGTCCGACGGAAAGAAATACGAAGGACGCAAGGATCTTGGCAACACCCAGAAGGGTGACGGTCCCCGGTTCAAGGGACGGGGCCTGATCCAGATCACGGGCCGCAAGAACTATACGCTTTGCAGCAAGGCTCTCGGCATCGATTTCGTCTCGCATCCGGAGTGGGCCTCCCAACTCACGAACGCGGCCAAGATCGCGGCCTGGTACTGGACGCACTGCAACTTGAATCCCCTCGCCGACAAAGGCAACTTCGACGCGATCACGAAGGCCATCAACGGCGGATACAACGGCAAGGCCGATCGCGACATCTTCTTCGGCCGGGCCAAGAAAGCTTTCGGAATCAAGGGTTAGCGCCTCAACGATCGATCGGCGTCTGGGGCTCTCCGAGGCTGGAGGAGGGATGAAGGGCCCCCCTCCGAGACACCTACGCTCCCCCCTTGACCACCGGAATGAGAGCCTCGATCTCCTTCAAGAGTGCGCCCCCGTCCGCCGGCCTGGACTCCGGAGTCACCAAGAGACAGCGCTCGATCAGCTCCAAGACAGGGTCCGGTACAGCCCCGTCCTTCAACAACGCGGCAGGTGAAGAGTGGATAGCCCCCCGGCGTTCCGGGATCTTGCCGATCAGCATTTCGCACAGGACCAGGGCGATCGCGTAAACGTCGACCGCTGGCGTTACCGCGGCACCTGAGAACTGTTCGGGCGCCATGTAGACGTAGGTTCCGAGGACGTCACCCGAGGTCGTCATTTCGGTTCGAGACAGGTCGTGCGCCACTCCGAAATCGAGAAGCTTCACTGTGTCCCCGTCCAGAAGCATGATGTTGGAAGGCTTGACGTCCCTGTGGACAACGCCATTCCCGTGGATGTGAGCGACGATCCCGGCGATCTCCCTAGCGATGTGCATCGCACGGAGAGCCGGCATGGATCCTTCCTTGGACAGGATCTGCTTGAGCGACTGTCCGGTTACCAGCTCCATGGAAAAAAACGTGAGCGCATCGGTACACACGTCGAGCACCTTCACAAGCCCCGGATGGTCGAGTCTTCGCAGAGTCTCCGCTTCAGCAAGGAACCTGCGCCGGATCCTCGAAGCCGACTGGAGCATGGGGGAGAGGATCTTGACCGCCACCGTCGTGCCGCGGGAAGAGTCAAAGGCCTTGTAGACCAGACCCATTCCTCCCGCAGCAAGGAACTCGAGATTCCCGTACCGGGACGAAACATACCGCCGGACAATGGAATCCTCGACCGTGTGGGTGTGAACCTCGCCTGCGACGTCGTCGGTGGGACGGCCCTTCAACGTCTCTTTCAGCCAGGAACAGCGCAGCTCTCGTTCGACCTCTCGACTCAGGGAGAGAAGCTTGAGCTGATGGGAGACGAACGCCTGGGCGAGTCGGGCAACACACAGGAGTCCCACGGCGAGATTCAGGCCGACGCCGTTGACGAGGATGCCGAAACGGAACAGAACGAGAGTGACCAGGGCGATCACGACCGCGAGAGCCAGGCTGATCCCCAAAACCCGGAAGGGTGGTTGTATCCACGCCACGACTCCGAATCCCAGCAAGATGAGGAGCGGCCAACAGCCGGAGACGCGCCGCCCGTCACGGAACAGGTTGTCGGTGAGGATCCCTTCGACGAGCATTGCCAGACACTCGGCCATGTCGACCGCATCGTGGGCTGAACCGGTCCAGACAGGTCGTCGCAGGTAGCGACTTGTCTCGAGCGGCGGCACCGCGCTCACAACGACGATGGCACCCGCCACCGCACGGCGGAGAGCCTCGGTGTCCGCGGAATCCGAAGACACGTCCTTCAGGGTCAGTCGCCTGTAGGCGGACATATTGAGATCGTTCGGAATGGCCAAGCCCTCCCGGGTCAATGGCACGAGGAGAGAGTCTCTCCCAGTCTTGTTTCGCAAGACCAATCCGCTCTCCTCGGTCGACACCTCCGGATCGTCCAGGAACTTGATCGCGGACTGGAGGGCGAGATGCCGGAGCGTTTGGCCGTTCACCGTGCACTGGAGGACTGCTCCGCGAACAACGCCATCAGGATCGCTCACGATGTCCGGATAGCCAAGAGCCGAGACCGCGCCGGCAAGCTTTGGATCAGGCTGAATGACCCGGTACTCGTCCATGTCCGGAGTGAACGTCCGGGCTGCGAGAACCCGGCCCGACCGGGCCGACGATCGGACCAACTCCTCGGCCTGCTCGCCCTCGAACGTGCCGTTCAGCACGACGAGCCGTGCCCCGCAGCCGGTCAACCGATCCACGGCACGCGCCAGGACTCCGTCGTCGACCCAATCCAGACCTGGTCGGTAATATTCCGACAGCCAGGGGAGATCATGGACGATCTTTCCGATGCGGGTCCACTGCGACATCTCAGCGGAGAGGCGCATGGGCATGGCCGGAGGAGGAGGAAACTCTTTTGTCCAAGACTCCCGACCAGCAGCCACGATGACCACGGGCGTTCCGGGAGTGGTCGTCCCTCGCGGGAACACGGACAGACAAAGAGAACGGTTCAGATCGAAGAGGTGAACCGGTGGCGCGAGCCACAGACAACGAAAGCCGAGCCAGCCGATGAGCAAAAGGGCGACAAGCCCGGCAGCGCGAAGGCTCCTGCTGGGACGTCGATCGTCAGTCGTGTCGAGATGGTTCACGGATGGCCTCTTTTCTCGTTGGCTCGAACAGGTCTTGAGACGCCCTCCTCCCCGCAGAGGGGTCCCTCGAAGAAGACGACGTCCGGATACGCAAAAGAGAGTCTGACTTCGAGGACAAGACCAGCTAAATGACTAAAACGAGGGCAAGTTTTTGCCCTCCCCCTCGATCGCTCCTTGCTGAAGGAGACCCCCATTGTCTCGACCCGGCCTTGTGTTACCATGGGTCCGATGCTTCCCATCCTTGGCCGGCTGAGCGAAACGGCGAGCTGGATCCGCAGGACACTTTTGCCCTTTTTCGACCATCGATTTCTGGACCCGCATCGATACCGGATGGATCAGCACGCGCAGGAGCTCGCGACGACTCTTCCTCCGGATTCGATGGTGCTCGACGCCGGGGCCGGTGAGTGTCGATTGAAACCGCTTTTCCACCAGCACCGATACGTCGCGTGCGATCTGGGAGTTGGCGATTCGAACTGGAACTACCGGGGTCTCGACTGTCTGTGCACCTTGGACTCCCTCCCCTTTCGTTCCGCGAGCTTCCACGGAGTCCTCCTGGTGGAAGTTTTGGAACATCTCGCCTCACCGGCCGCGTCGGTGAACGAGCTGGGTCGAGTTCTCAAGCCCGGTGGACTTCTCTACCTTTCCACCCCCTTCATGTTCCCTCTCCATCAGATCCCCCACGATTTTGCCCGCCACACCCGTTACGGAATCGAACGTCTCCTGTCCTGCGCCGGGTTCGAAGTGGTGAGGATCGATGAGCTGGGAGGGGTCCTCACGACCTTCTATTACTACGCTCGATGGCTCTTCGACATGCCGGCCTGTCTTTTCCCTGGCCTCACGACCCGACCCGTTCTCTCGCGCTTCTGGAGTCTCTTCCTCAGGATCGTACGCCATCCCATGGGATGGCTTGCGGAAAAGCTCGACCCGTGGGTCTGGTCGATCCTGAAAAGGAGGATGGCCGGTCCCTTCGTCGTTGGATACTACGCTGTCGGCAGGCGACGAGACTCCAGCGTCCGAGCTGAAGTCTCGTCCTGCAAAAGCCCGACAGGCTCCTAAAACCGCATCGAAAGATCGGCGTCTGGGGCTTCAAAGGGCTCGACAGAAACGCCGATTGGATGGTATACTTTTTTTCCCTAAGGCGAAGCATGCGCGGGATTGAGTAAACTGCCATCCTATCGCCCGTTAGTAGCGCGAATTCTGCCAAGTGGAGTAGGGACAAACGGACGTCCCATCGCTGCCCCGGCTAACCAGATCGCCGGTATTCTCGAGGATTGAGAGCAGCCGAGTCCGAACGCCTCACTCCCCGGTAACTCTCTTCGAGTTTGGGAGTTGCCAGACCGTATCCCCCGGATCCGAGTAAGAGGGTTGGCCCGGCCTGTCCGGCCAAAGGCCTTTCTCCGGAAGACGACACGAAGGTCCGATCCGTCGTCCATGACGACTAAGGCAGGACACCTTCGCTTTCGAAAGCGAAGGAACGAATCTGAACATACCTGGGAGACTCGAATCATGAAGACTTTGGCGAAGAACGCGCTCGTCCTGGTACTGACCGCTCTGACAGCCAGCGCGGGGGCCACGGCCACCCCAGAGGTCGTCCTCCGCTCCGATTCTGGCCTCACCCTCGGTCGAACGTACAGGTTCGATGGGCGCGTTCGCCTCGAACAGCGCAGCCAACCCGGCTCGATGCCTGGATCGTCGATCCCCGTCGTCTACTTGACGAATCTGGAAGAAAAGCCCCAGGAGAACCTCGGCAGCGCTTCTGGAGGAATCGAGAAGGTGGCGCTTCTGTCCTGGGCGGTCCGACTCGACCTCGCGAAATGGGCCAAGTCGGTCAAACCAACAGACAGGATCTCGGTGACCGGCAGATATACTCGCATCGACTACTCTCCGGAGCATCAGGCCGAAGCGACCGCCGCGCAGATGCCCTCCACAGGTCTCGAGATCACATCACTTTCGCTCAACGGGAAAAATGTCTTGGCCATGACCCAGGAGTCCGAGTCCCGCCTCACCAAACTCGCAGAATCGAGGGTTCTGGAATCGATCAGCAATCGCTCGCCTTCGACCAATGGGTTGGAGCCTCAGATCTCGGCTGTCCAAATCGTGAACGAGGACCGAGTCCTGGTGGACGTGGGCTTCGTGAGCAGTCACGGATATGTGTGGATGCCGGATCTGGACGAACGGTTCGCCTACACGCCCAGCTCGGACACGGTCGTGAGCCTTGGAAAACCGACCGGCAGAAGTCCGGAGTTTGCGAGTCGGTAACTCGTCCGCCCGATGAGTGCGCCGTTAGGCCAATACGAGTGAAGAATGTAGGCGAGCAGGTTTCCCAAACCCGGCTCTCCCCGCATCGTTAGTCCCTCGCTCCGCGCTTCGTACACGAGAGTCTGGATCAAGACCGAAGGCGTCAAGAACGCGAAGGGTGAGATCGCGGCCACCGTGATCGCCAGGCCTGCCACGGCCACCCAAGTCCGCTGATCGGTCACGAGCCGGACACCGATATGAGCGACGCCGGTCGAGCAAGGTCACTCCCACGAACCCCAGAGGTGCCCCGGATGCGAGGAAGAACGAAGTCGCCGCGACGCAGGTGCACTGAGAAGGACCTCCATGGAACCGCAGTTGCGCCTCCATTCCAGGGCGGGTATTGTCACGGATATGGAGCACTGGATGGGCCGTCGTGGAATGGCGATCGTCGTCGTCCTCTCCATCGTCGTTCTTCTGGCGGCCTTTGCCGGCCTGGTATCGCTCCTTTCATCGAGCGCCCACCGGGAAGTCGACGTCCTCAACGGCTACCTGAGAGCCGTCGGAGTTGGTGAATGCGCATTCGCCGAACTGTTTTCACGACTGTCGAGCATTCCATGGTGTCGGCGCTGGTTCAGACAGGCGCCGGACGTGCAGAGAGACCTTGCGATTGCCGACGGAACCTATGGCTATCTCTTGAGGGACACCCCGTCCTCGTCACCGTCTACCCGCGGATTTCCGGATGCCAAGCGGGCCGATCTTTTGATCCGATCGACATGGCACAACTCGACGGTCGTGATGTTCTGGCGCCTCACCTTTCCTGAGGACTCTCTGGAAGGAGTCCGTCGGATCGTCCCCGAACTGTTCACGTTCACATCGGACTCGATTCCGACGAAACCTGAGGCCCAGGATCCTCTGGTCACGAGGGTCGACGAGATCGTTCGGCAACGACAAACAAACGACGCGCGCACGCGACCGATCGCGGATCAGGTTCGAACCGGGGCATCCCCATCGGTGATCGCGGGGGCTCTTGGAATCGATCCGGAGCGATCGATCCTCGACCCGGAAGAGACAGCGGAGAATCCCGGCCAGCCCCCCGACGTTCCAGACACTCTGGAAACGCCGGCTGAGTCATCGGACAACGCCGCCCAGGTCGCGCTCTCATACAACAGCGACCCGCCTTTTCAGCCGTCGAAACGGGTCGCTGGCGAAAGCCTGTCCGGAGGGGAGGTCCGCTATCCGATTTGCACGCGACTGACCGCGCACAACGATCAGAAGCTCCACGCTGACGTCGTGCTCCCCAACCCCGAAGAGATCGAGAGCGCCTCAATCGAGATCGATGCGTTCAACGGCGACAGCGCATATGAACGGGTCGTCTCTTTCAATGTGGACGGCCAAGGGGGATATCTCGGTACTCAGGGAACAGGATCGGATCAGTTCGTGGGGCGTGGACGGTTGAGGTCCTTGGAGACCAAGGCGTGGACTTACGATTTGGCGTCACTCCAGGTCGGCACCTTGCCGACAAACGATACGCAGACATCACGAACCGTCTCTGTTCTCGATCTCATCAAGAAACCGGGTGGGTCTCGCCTCACGTGTTACGTCACCACGAGCGCCGCTTTGGGCGGAACCTCGTGGGTCACGGTCAACCTCCGTGTCCGGAGAAGGAACCCGTGAGGTCGATGTCATCGAGACTCGGGGTTCGACACGAGATCCGTCGGATCGAACACCGCGGAGTATCCCCAGGGAGACCCGAAGAGGCCTTCACGATCACAGAGCTCGTTGTCGCGACGACGATCCTGGTTCTGGCGATGATCCCGGTCCTCGATCTGTTCATCGGCTCCGCGCGACAAGCCCGTCAGACCTCCGACTTCGGACTGGCCATGGCTCTGGGGGAGAAAGTGGCCGAAGAGCTGAGGCTGGCCACGTGGGAGAACACCCATTTCACCCAAAGGATCGTGGCCGAAGGCGAGTATGCCGGGGTCCGCTCCGTGGTGAACGCCCAGTCTCCCTTCTTCGGTGCGATCGAGGATGGCGTCCGACCCTACGGAAGAATCCGGAGCGGCGAAGATCCGGCGATCACGACCTCGACAGGCTCTCTCTACTCGGAGCTCGCGTCGTTTGCGGTGGGCGCGGCGCCCCGCTCGAGAAAACTCTCGTCCGGAGGCGAAACCGTCGACGTCGGGCTCTGCGTCCAGTGGAACGACTTCAAGGGCTCGAGAATGACCAGCGAGATCGCCGTGTCGCTGGGGGTGCACGGTGTCCCGGTCGTTCCTCCCCGTGAAGTCGAGGATCGCGATCACGCGGACGACGCGATCCGACGAGCGCTGTATCCGAACTACCCGGGACGAACCCTGAGCCAGACGGCCTCGGAGACCGGGGCTGACCTCATTCTTCTTCGCAATCTGGGCGATTCCGTCATCCTGGTCGGCGGATTGTTGGGGGCTCAGTCGGACGTCGCCAATGCGCTGGCCAATCTCAAGACGACGCTGGCGCGATCGACGAGCCCCGGACAGAAGGCCAAAGTCCACTACCAGATAGCCCGACTCCACGAAAAGACAGGAGCGGCCCACCTGAACGCAATGGTCTACCTCAAAGATCCGATCCTGGCCCTGGCCTCGTCGTTCGACCCGGGACGGCTGGGCAAAAGCCCGCCTGATCCCTCACGGTATCGATCGGCGATCCTTTTCCTGGATTCGTTGAGATACGGCTTCGCCAAACACCTTGCATCCGCACGGGACTCGTACTGCCGTGCTTACAACGGAGAACCTGGGCGTTCTCTCGCTCCTCGCATCCGGACGCGCATCTTCATGAAAATCCTCTCGCTCAGACAGCTCGAGGTGTTGACCGTGGGTCCTTCGGACCTCTCGTCGATGAAAGCGATGCTCGCCGATTTCCTGGAATGGCATGAAGGGCGAAATCCGAGCTTCTTTCTCTTTGCCGAGCACGAGCTGTCCGCGTGTCGAAACCTCGATTCGCTCAGACGTTCCTACCCGCTTCCCGTTCGACTGTTGGCCTTCGAGACATTCCGTAGCGAGACCGGCAAGGTGATTCAGAAGGTCGCCCATGACTGAACACGTCGAGCGGAAACGAGAGGTCGCGTTCACCCTCGTCGAGGTGCTGATCGCGGCGGCCGTGCTGGCCGCTGTCATCGGCGTGGCCATCGGCATCCTGGTCCAGGGGCAGAGATCCTCTCGAGATCTGGGAACACACATGTCGCTGGCGCAGGCCAGCCGGAAAGCATTGGTCCGGATACTGGGTGAGCTTCAAGAGGGTATGGAAGTCGTCGTTCCGACCCCTGGCTCGACCAAGGCCCACGCCCTTGTTCGTGACAAGCTCGCCCTGATGCGGTGGTATGTCCAGCATCCGCAGCCAGTATCCAAGCCCGAGCTGTATGAGCTCTGGCGTTACACTGACGACCCGAGCCTCCCTCGAGGTCGCCGTAGGGAGAAGCTCCTCTCGAACGTGAAGCGCCTGAGATTCACGTCGACGAGCGAAGGTATCCTGCAGATGAATCTGACTCTCATCGAGGACGGACACGAGTACTCGATCTTGACGGCCGTCCGCCTTCGGAATCTCGCCTCCTCCGAAGCGATATGGTGAGTTTGCCGAGTTTGAGCTTGCCTTCTTGCTTGACACAGCCGGCCGCGATTCGTTATAAGCTTGCCCACAATCGACCGGAGATCCACTCCGCGATGTCCTGATGTCTCAAGAGACCGGTACCCATCGAAGCCGGCCTCGTTGAGCCGGGCATCCAAAAGGTGGATCCCGGGGTGCTCCGGGTGCCCGAACGGGCATAACAGGGAAGCCGGTGAAAGGCCGGCGCGGTCCCGCCACTGTAAGTGGGAAGTGACTCCCGAGAGACCACTCGGCCGCAAAAGGCCGGGGAAGGTCGGGAGGAACGTCGAAGGCGATCTGAAGCCTTCGGAACCCACGAGCCAGGAGACCTACCCGAGGTAGCACGGACAACAGTCTCCCCGTGGACAGGGAGGACGGTTCGCATGCCTCGCATCCGTGCCCTCGCTCTCTCATTTCTCGGGGAGAGAGAGGTGCAGCGATGTTTTTGTTCCTTCATGTGCGGGCGCGGAAATCGCCCGAAAACACCCTCTTCGTTCCTTCGAGTGTCTCCTGCTCGGTCGTTGCTCGCTGGAACTCCGCCTTTCTCCTGGCGGGGCTCCTTGTGGCCGCTCCGGTCGCTATGAGCGCGCCCCCTCCCGAATCAGACCCGACCGAAGGCGAAGTGATCGTGACCGCGACTCGACTTGCCACGCCTAAGCGTTCGGTCGCCAGTTCAACGACCGTGCTCACGAACGACGATCTTCGCAAGATCGGAGCCCCCATGGTTCTCGACGTCCTCCGCGATGTTCCCGGTCTGGACGTGGTGCAGACCGGAGGGCTCGGCGGTGTGACTTCGGTCTTCATCCGCGGGGCCAATCCCGAGCACACGGTGACTCTTCTGGACGGCATCCCCATGAATGACCCCAGCTCCCCGGCACGCGCCTGCGATCTGGCCAACATTCAATTGGACGGTATCGACAAAATCGAGGTCGTTCGCGGTCCGCAGAGCACCCTGTACGGATCCGACGCTCTGGCTGGTGTCATCCAAATATTCACGCTTCCGGGCAAGGGCGCACCCCGATGTGACGCGAGCCTGGAATCGGGGGCCCACCACACCGAGACTGCCCGTCTGCGTGTCTCCGGAAGCCAAAAGGCGCTCAGTTACTCGGTCGGTATCTCGGGTCTTCGGTCCGACGGAGTCTCGGCCGCCGAGGTCCGAGACGGGAATTCCGAGAGGGACGGTTACAGCAACTTCTCAGGAACGACCCGACTCCGTTACTCTCCAAGAGACGATCTGGACCTGGATCTCACGTACAGGTACGTCGACGCGAGGTCCGAGTGTGACAATTTCGGAGGAGTCGGCGGAGACGATCCGAACAACATCCTCTTCACCCGGCAACGGTTTCTCCGAATCGGGGCGCACGCCCGGATGTTCGATGGGCGCTGGGACCAAAAGGTCTCCCTTTCGACCGCAACCCACAAGCGGATCAACCGCAACGAAACCGATTCCACCCATCCGTTTGATGCGGTCGACAGCCGGTTTTCCGGAGATCTGGACGAGTTCCAATGGCAAAACGACGTCCGGATCGGCAAAAGAGACACGCTCACCGTGGGTTTCGATCGTCGAAAAGAGAGCGCGGACTCGGACTATCGTTCCACCAGCATGTTCGGTCCCTACACGAGCCATCTGGGTCGACAGAGGGCTTCGTTGAACGGCGGCTATGTTCAGTATATGTCGCGGCCGGTTCGGGGTTTGACGTTGGATGTCGGAGGACGATCGGACAAGCACAGTCTGGCCGAGGGCAAGTTCACGTACCGGGCGGCCTCGACCTACGAGTTGCCGCGCGATCCGACCCGGATCCGGGCGACCTATGGAACCGGATTCAAGGCTCCATCCCTCTACCAGCTTTTCTCCGAGTATGGCAACCGGGAGCTCAGGCCGGAAGAGGTCAAAGCCTGGGACCTGGGGATCGAACGGGATTTCTTCCACGCTCGAGTCACCGCCGGTCTGACGACCTTCCGCAGCGACTTCGTGGATCTGATCTCGTTCGATGATCTTACGTTCAAGGCGGAGAACATCGCCCGCTCCAGGAGCCGAGGGATCGAGGCGAGCCTCTGGGCGCGTATGACCCCCCAGGTGTCGGTCGTGGCGAACTACACGCACACCGACGCGGTCGATCTCGACTGCGGGTTGACGCTTCTCCGGAGGGAGAAAGACAAGTACGGGCTGAGCCTGAACTACCGATCGAAGGACCGAAAGTCGAGGCTCAATCTCCGGATGCGTCGCGTTGGAAGCAGGCCCGACATGGACTTTTCGACCTGGCCGTCCGAGAGGACTCTTCTTCCCGTCTACACGGTCGTGAGCCTGAGCGGGTCACGTCAATTGGCGCGTGACACGTCGGTCACCGTCCGGGTCGAAAATCTTTTCGACGAACACTACCAAGAGGTTCTTGGTTACGGGACTCTCGGTGCCAGCGTGTACGCCGGGGTCCGCTCCTCCTTCTGACATCTTGATGGACTCCGGTCGACAGACTACTCAGTCCGATACCCATGAATTGGCTGTTTGGTCGAGGCTAATACGTTTATTCGGTGGCATTGCTACTTACTTCCTGGAATTCCTTGGAGGTCGTCCGCCAGTGACAGAGGATTCTTTCGGTCTAGGAGACTGTCGGACAGGCTCCAGTCCAGAGGCTGGAATCCATCGTTTTCTGAAGATCTGCGCGCTGGCCCTCGCATGCGTCCTCGGCCGGGCGTCGCCGATCCTCGCTTCAAAGCCCGTCGATCCACCCTGGGTAAAGAGCCATCTCTGGTGTGTCCAAAGGAGCGGCTTTCCCGGGGTGGGGGCAACTTCGTCCGTCGGAGTCCAACTCAGCTTCCTGGATCCGCTCTCTTTCCTGGTCGACAGCCGGCGAGTCCTCGTCCGTCTGGAGGCCGGTGTGATGGGCGTGCAGAGGACCACCTCGACCACGGAATCGGCAGAAGCCACACTGCCGGTCTCCTGGACCGTGGCTTTTCGTCTGCTGAGCGAGACGGTCGCGGAACCGCCTCGACGTCCGACCAATCGGCCCGCCCATCATTCTCCGGACCGGAGCTCTGTCCGAGCTCAAAAGGTACGTCACCTCGAATCCGCGCGACCCCTTCCGCGGAAGAACCCGACTCCGGAAAAGAGTCCAAAACCAACTCCGCGAGCTTCTTCACCCACACCGCCGCCGGAGGCTTCCGTTCGCGACACGCGAAAGCCCCCAAGACCGACTCCGACCGCTGTTGCACTGTGCGCCGGGCCCCATGCGAATCGTATGCGACCGGCAAGACTCGAAAAACCGACCTATCCCGTGATGTCCCGATCACGAGGCGAGGAGGGGACGGTTATCCTCTCGTTCGACGTCGATCCATCGGGGAGGGCAAATGCCATCCAGGTGAACCGATCGAGCGGTCACTCCAGGTTGGACGAAGCGGCCGTTGAGGCTCTTCGTCGCTCGTTCCTCGCTGTCCGGGAAAATGGGGCATCGGAAGTCGCACGAAGAACGATTTCGTACTCATTCCGACTGGAGGACGAGACGTAGAGGCCGTCGCCCATTCCTGGTCCATTTCTGGTCCATTTCTGGCGTGCGGACGACCGATCCAGAAAAGAATCGAACTGTTGCATCCGAACAAGCTCCCTTTCGGATTGAACGGACCAGTCTGTACTGTTTAGAATCAGCCCAAAAGAGGTCATCCATGAAGATATCCAAGGTGAAGTGGGGAACCGTCGCCGTTGCCTCCTATACAGACAGACCATCCATCAGCTCGGCAGAACCTGGCGATCGTCTCTCGCTGATGAATTCGTTCGACCAAGACCGGGATCGGGTTCTGAGCGAGCGAGCGGCCGATTGGCGAAACGGAGCCGTGGTCTATCAGGTCTTCGTCGACCGTTTTGCCCCAGCCGGAAACCTCGACGCCAAGCGGGGTCAATACGCTTCGCCGCGAGTCTTGAAGAACTGGAACGAGACCCCAAAGAAGAGTTCATCCTTCGAACGAGGTGTCTGCTCACACGAACTGGAGTTCTGGGGCGGCGACCTCGACAGTCTCACCTCACGACTCGACTACCTTCACAAGCTGGGCGTGGACGTTGTCTACCTGAATCCGATCTTCCGATCGCTCACCAACCACATGTACGACACATGGGACTACCATCAGGTCGATCCCGCGTACGGGACCAGAGCTGACCTTGCCCGACTGTCGTCCGAGCTCCACGATCGAGGAATGCGTCTGGTCCTGGATGGGGTGTTTAACCACATGGGGCTCCGGAGCCCTCTCTTTCAGAAGGCGTTTAATAACCCGAGCAGCGACGAACGTCGGTTCTTCCAGTTCACGGACAAGAACAGCTGGGGTTACATTGGCTGGGCCGACGTGGAGAACATGCCCCAGGTCAACCTGGAGGACCGTTCCGTACAGGATTTCATCTTCGGCCGCTCCGATTCGGTTGTCCAGTCGTACTTGCGCAAGGAAAAAATCGACGGCTGGCGGCTCGACGTGGCTGCCGACATCGGCTTCAACATCCTCTCGAAGCTGACGAGAAAGGTCCACGCCACCCGAGCCGGCTCGCTCGTCGTGGGGGAGATCTGGAGCTATCCCGAAGAGTGGTTCTCGTCCGTGGACGGCGTTTTGAACTTTCACGGCCGAACCCTTCTCCTCCAAATGCTCTCGGGAAAGATCTCCGGGTCACGCGCTGCCACGATGTGGGAAACGATGATCGCCGATTCGGGACTCGAGCCGATCCTCAAGAGCTGGCTGGTGCTGGACAACCATGATACTCCTCGCCTGGCGACACTCTTTCCGGAAGAAAGGCAGAGAGAGATGGCGCGAATCCTTCAATTCACCCTTCCAGGCTCGGTCTGCCTCTACTACGGGTCGGAGCTGGGAATGAAAGGAAACATCGATCCCGAGAATCGGGCTCCCATGAAATGGGATCTGGTGAGGAACGACAACCGAGTCTACGCGTTTCACAAACGACTGCTCGCGCTGCGACGTCTGGAGCCGGCTCTCCGGTACGGCGATTTCCGGAGGCTCGCGACCGACCATCTTTTTTCCTTTGTCCGTCGCACTCTTTCCGTGCGCGACACGGTCGTCGTCGTGGCCAACCCAACAGACAAAGAGGTGACCGAGACGATACAGATCAGAGAGAGCAAGATTCAGAACCACAGCAAGCTGGTTGATCTCTTGTCGTCGAAGACCGTCTTCATCGATGCCGGAACCCTTTCGGTCACTTTGCAGCCGCATCAGACTCTGCTCCTCAAAGTCGTCACGACACCTTCCGCACGAGGATACGCTCGCTACAATCGACTTTTCTGAATGTCCTCTTCCTGTTCTCCGGGCTACCGGTCCTCGTGCGCGTCTGGTATAGTCATCTCCGAGTGAGGCGTTGTCGTTGGAGAAGTGAATCCCACTCCGTGGGGAGAGCTGACGTGAGACTGCGCACAGATCCACCGGATCTGACAACCAGGGTGCGGGCGGCTCGCCAGGCTCACGGGCTTTCCCAAGAGGAGCTGGCGAAACGGATCGGCGTCACACGGCAGGCCATCATCGCCATCGAGAACGGACGTTACGTTCCCAATACACTGGTTGCGCTGCGTCTGGCCCATGTCCTGGAATGCCGGGTCGACGAACTGTTCTCTCTCCAAGACGCCGAGGCTTCCGTCAGACTCTGGGATCCATCTCCTCCAAGAAGCCGGAGACTCGTGATGGCCAAGGTTCGTGGCCAGCTCATCGGACACTCCCCAGCAGTCTCCCGTCCATTTTTCGAGGGATTCCCCAGCGCCGACGGTCTCTGGGTCGAAGAGAAGAGCCAGGCCCAGCTCCTTGTCCCCTTAGAGCAGATCGAAAACACGGGTCTCATCATGGGGTGTGATCCGAGTCTGAGCATCCTCAGCGCTCACCTCGCGCGTCATGGCTCCCACCTTCGACTGGCCTGCATTTCCGCATGCAGTCTCACCGCGCTCGAAGCTGTGTCTCGCGGAGGCGTTCACATCGCGGGCTCCCATCTCCGGGACGCGGGGCTAGGAGACTGTAATCTCGCTCAAGCCAAGAAGGCCCTCTCCACCTTCGGTGGCTTGGTGGTCACCCTTGCCTCATGGGAGCAAGGGTTCGTTGTCCTCAGGGGAAATCCCCGAAAGATCCGATCGGTCGAAGACCTGACGCGCAAGAACATTCGTTTCGTGAACCGAGAAATCGGGGCTGGCACCCGGCAGGCGCTCGACTCTCTCCTGAAGACCGCCGGGATATCCGGCAAGCAGGTGGCCGGGTACGACCGGATCGTCCAGGGACACTTCGTCACCGCGATGGCTGTCACCAGTGGGGCTGCCGATGTGGGAATCAGCCTCAGAGCGGTCGCCCACGCCTTCGATCTGGACTTCGTACCTCTGACCGATGTTCGATTCGATCTCGTCGTTCCCCAGGATCACATCAGTCACCCGGTCGTCGCAGCGCTCCTCGATATGCTGCAGAGTCGACAACTCAAGGCCGATCTGTCCGCGCTTCCCGGCTACGACGTGAGCCAGACCGGCCGTGTTCAGACGCGGTTCTCCGGGTCTCAGGATTGAACAGTCTTCAAGGTTCAAGGCCCGTGAATTGACTATGCTGCCGATCGAAACGGCCGATTCACGGGTCTTGCTTCTGGGTCACCGCGACGCTTGACCCGCGAGCTGTCCGATCTCGGCTTCATTCAAGAAGAAGCCCTTTGATTGGACCTCTGCTCCGTTTTTGTACGGGACCAACTTCGCGGCTAGGCCGACCTTCTGCGCAGCGTCGATCTCCCACTTGTTATCACCCTGATAGACCACCCGGGCGCCGGCACGACCGGCCAGTCTCATCGCCTGCTGGAAAAGGAAGAGCTGGTCCTCGCTGGAATAAGGGCCTCTGTCCGGCTTTCGGTACTCGTCGAAGAAGGGGACGAACGAGTGCATGGTCGGGATGAGCGTCCAGTCCATCGTCGGGTAGGCTTCGTCGCCCCAGCGTCGCTTCTGGCTCGACGCATCGGAGGGACCGCGCCCCTCGAAAAACTCGCCGAGCACGCCGATCTTGGTGCGGGTGAGCGCATCGAAAAGCGACTGCCTCTTGACCGGGTCGGTCTCGGCGAGCCATACCTTGGCCTTCGAAAGATCGGGATCTCCCCAACTCTGAGGGATGTTGGTGACGAGCCCGAGCGTGTAGCCTTTCGCCCTGAGCCGGGCCAGGTATTCGTGGGCGTCGGTCACCTTCCCGTCATCCCCAACGTACCGGACCCAAGAGAGACGCGCAATGTCGTGCGACACCGGATCGAGAACATTGGCGACGAGAGTGTTCCCCAGATCGAAGAAAAGCCAAGGTTTGGATGAAGATCTCTCGTCCGCCCGGGCTTCGAAGCCTTCTTGGACAAGAAGCGGCAGGACGAAAGACAGCAGAAGAACAAAACAAGCGACTCGGCCGTGGTGATGTGTCATGGAGTCTGGCTTGTCCGAAGCGTCAGTATGAGCCTCTGCCGAGCAAAGGCCATTGTCTCCCCCGTTCCGACTACGAGCTTTGACCACGAAAGTTTCACATGCACCACGGAGTGAATGGACAGCGCGATCGAAGCGATCGAAGCGATCGAAGCGATCGAGCCTGGATCCTGCCAGGCCCTTCGTGCGCAGGAAAGACGCCTCGGTGTAGCCTCATGGAAGGGAAGAGCCTGTTGTCGCGAACAGAGGACGCGGGAACGATGGAGCGGAGAGAAGGACATGGTTGGCCGAGGTGTCCATGGCACCCACGGAGTGTCGGATGGACAGTCGTGGCCGTCACCTGGCTCGTCCTGGAAACGACCACGCCATCGCTTCGAGCCCAGAGCGCAAGCCCCGCGATCGAGCACCGGCCGGTTGTCCAGTCCGCCGCGCGTCAAGAGCTCGAACGCCTCCTCAAAATGCCGGCCGACCAGCAACGGACTCCGACACACCTGAACCTCCTCACACAGACAGCGAAGACGGCCGGGGATATTCCGCTCGCCGCGGACGCGTTCGCCATGCATCAGTTGTTGGTCGAACAGCTTCCCGCGAACCTCAAACCGGTCAAGGCCTGGCTCACCGACCAGGGACGCGAGCACCTTCGGCTCGCTTTTCAGGCGCTTGGGCGAGGAGACCGGCCAGCCGCCATCCGTGAGTACCACCTCGGAATCCGCTGCGATCGCGTCCTTCTGGGGGCGGATGACATGGGCCTTCGTTCGATCTGTCGCGATCAGCAGCTGGAACGTAGCCGATCCGGGCAGCAATCGGCCCGCGACCGGTTCGACACCGGTTACTACCTCTACCTCTTTGGCGAGCTTCAGACAGCGAAAAAGGAGCTCGCGCACGGCCTCTCTCTCCAGAGCGATCCCTTCAAGATGTTCCAGGCAAAATTCTGGCTCGAGAGGGTCGAAAAGGAGCTCGCGGCCGATCAGGAGGCTGAAAGGCTCGACGCTCTTCAGGAGTCACGGCAAAAGGAGGCTCGAGAAAGAGAGGACCGCGCTAAGGAAGCAAAACGCAAGGGAGAAGAAGCCCGGGAGGCTGAGCGAAAGCGAAAATCCGCCAGAGAGGAGGCCGAAGCTCAGAGAAAGGAGCTCGACGACCAGCTCTTCCGTCTCAACCTGGAGATATCTCGTCTGGACGCAGAGATCCAGAGCCCTTTCTCGGTCGTCTTCCGCGAAGAGATCGGGATGTACGTGTCCAGGCGACCGGAATTGAAGATTCGCAGGGAGGAGCTTCTCGAGGCAAGGAAACGGCTGCGGGCCGATCGTGACGCCCTGGAATAGATCTTAAACGCCGGCTTGAACCATCCGATCGATCGCGAGGACGGATGCCTTGCGGACGGGGCCTACTTCCAGGAGGCGAAGACCCTGGCCGGAGCCCCGGTCCCGTGTTTGATCAGCATTGGTGCCACGTTCAAGGTCGCCCCTTTGGCCGGGAGCCTGTCCAGATTGGCGAGGTTTTCGATGGCCAGTTTTCCAGCCCCACACATCAGCTTGTGTACGGGGAAATCCTGCGACTTTCCGTAGTCCACACTAGCGGTAGTTGCCGGGTTATTCCACTTTCTTTTGACGCTTTGGCCGTCCAGAGCGGGTTTTCGTCGAAAATGGCGTAGTGCCTAGTTCTGGGCGCCCAGCCAAGCCTAGCGCCGTCAGGAT
>Ga0074195_1001026_pt1 | contig 44357 bp, 51 predicted proteins | sample EPASupsiteHSE623_FD_64525 | JGI IMG/M metagenome (GOLD analysis project Ga0074195, IMG submission 64525) | Bioremediated contaminated groundwater from EPA Superfund site, New Mexico - Sample HSE6-23 | ecosystem: Environmental > Aquatic > Deep subsurface > Groundwater > Contaminated ...
AACGAAACAAACCGCTTTTACGGAAGGTTAAAACAAAAAGTTCTCAACCACGGCATGGCTGCCGGTGTGACGATGACACGAACATTCCTTAACCACAAAAGACGGTCCGCATACTCTATGCGGACGGCGGCTCGTTTTTGCGCTTATTTCGCAGAACGGCAAGGCGACGAATGGCTTGCCTCATCTCTTCGCAGGAAATTCCGACTGGACCGTAAAAATCAAAACACACATCCGCATATAGTAACAGGTCGCCTGCTGTCTGATACCAGTACCAGTCCGTAAAAAACTCTTTGCCGTCCTTGAGTTTAGGCACAACGGCTTTGCAGCTTCTACAGCGGTAAAGACCGGGTTCGGAGGAAAACTTGCGTAGCTTTTCCCTAGAGAGTAGAAAAACATGGTCGCATTTCAAACACTGAAATTCAATTTCCCCAAGATGGGTGAAGGGAATATCATCTCGCTCCCAATACGCGGTGAGATAGGAAACTGCCCTAAGCCCGATTTTATCCGGCTCCAATTCGGTAAGCCGGTTAAAGAACTTAAGAAATCTATAAAGGCGCTGCGTTTCATTTCTGCTGACAGCTCCGCAGGTTGGGCAGTGAAGCTGCGAACGCGGCCCGAAAGCGGACATGGTCGGCTTGTCCACTGTAAACTCGGCGGCGCAGTTGCCGCAGATAAACCGTGGTTCTGGTTGAAAAATCATAAACACATTCTACAAATTTCCCGGACGGCCTGACCGTCTGGAAGGGGACTGAAAATGCGTTGCCCTGAAATCGAAAAAGTGATGAACGAAGCCGCCGCCGAGGCTGGCGCGAATGCGCTTATGTCGTGCGGCAGTCCGCGCCTGCTGGCGCTCTATTTCGTAATCCGCCTCGCGCAGGACAGCGGAAACCCCGGCATCGCCGGGGTGGCGTCCCGCAAGTACGAGGTCGAAATGGCGGCTGCCTCCCAACCCGCCGGTATCAAACCGAGAGAGACCCAAGCCATATCACCGCTATGACTGAAACCGCGCTAACCCTCCGCCAAATTTCCGAACTGGCAAAGATGCCGATAAACACGCTGAAGAGCCGGTCTCGGCGCGAGCAATGGCCCGCCTCGGCGGAGACCGTCATCAACCACAAACCCGCCCGCCTGTTCGACCCTGCGGCGTTGCCGCAGGACCTGCGGCTCAAGCTCGCCACCGCGCCGGAACAAACCGCGCTCGCCAAAGTCTCCATCCGCCCCGTCGAAGTCCCCGAAGCCGCCCGCAAAACCGCCCTCGCCCGCTTCGACCTCCTCCGCCACTGGCGCAATTACCGCGCTTCTTATAAAGGAACCAGCGCGGCGGCGGACGCGGAGTTCATTATCGGCTACAACCACGGTCTTTTCCCTCAACTCCGCGCCGCACTGGACGACGTGTCGGCAAAAACGCTTTACCGTTGGCTATCCATGCTCGACGGTTCGCAGGATTGGCAGCGGCTGGTTCCCAATTATTACGGGCGTGGCAAAGGCGGCGTGCCCGAACTATCCCCAAAAGAACGCGATATTTTCATGGGCTTGTTGCTTCAGCCCAACAAGCTCAGCATCGGCACCGCCGCGCGGCTGGTTGATTTCGCGCTGCAAAAGCAGGGCCTTGCCCGCGAGCATTCGCCCGCCACGTTCCGCCGCTATGCCGAAAACTGGAAAGCGCATCACAACGACCGCTGGGTTTTCCTGCGCGAGGGCATGAAGGCTTTGCGCGACAAGGTTGAACCTTTCATCCGGCGCGACCCCTCCAAACTCGAAGTCGGCGACGCTTTTGTCGCCGACGGCCACCGCTTGAATTTCCAAGTCATAAACCCGTTTACCGGCAAACCCTGTCGCGCGACGTTCATCGGGTATGTGGACTGGAAAAGCTACTACCTCGCCGGTTATTACATCATGCTTGAGGAAAACACTCAGGTAATCGCCGCCGCGCTGCGCGGCGCAATCCTCAACCTCGGCAAGATGCCGAAAGTCTGCTACCAAGACAACGGTCGCGCATTTCGCTCCCGTTTCTTCACCGCCGACACGAGCAATCTCGACGAGTGCGGCCTCTCCGGTCTCTTTGGCCGCCTCGGAATTTGCGCGGTGTTCGCTAAGCCTTATAACGCCCGCGCGAAAATCATAGAAGGCTGGTTCAACGAGTTCGGCAACACCTTCGAGCGGCTCGTCCCCAGCTACACCGGCGCATCCATCGAGGACAAGCCCGCATGGCTCATGCGTAACGAAAAATGGCATCAGGCGCATCACAATGGTTACATCCCCACCATGTCCGAAGCAATCGACATGATAGCTCAATGGCTTGAGTTCGAGGGCGCGCAGCCCTGTCCGCATGTCCCAGGAAAAACCCGCCAGCAGGTTTTCGACGAAGGTCGCGGCCCCGGCGTTGACCCCGCCGCGCTGGACGATTTGATGATGCAGGAGAGAATCGGCTACATAGGCCGCCACGGTCTGCGCTTTCTCGGTGCGGATTACTGGAGCGACGAGTTGTACGGCCTCACGCAGCGCGCCGTAGTCCGCTACTCGCTGCTGGACCCGGACGCGTTGAAAGTCTACACCGAAAAGGACCAATTCCTTTGCGTGGCCCACCGTATCGAATCCCTGCACCCGATGGCGGCGCGGCTGGGGAACGCGCAAAATCAGGAAGAACTGGAACGCGCTCTCGCCGGTCAAAAGCGGCTGGAACGCCGCACGACGACGATAGCCGCGCTGGAGATGGGCCATATCGGCGGTCCGTTTGCGACGCCGCGCGCTTCGACAAGCGCGCCGGTGTTACCCGCGCAGGAAGTCGAAACCTTAAGCGAAATCCACATCCCGGACGCGGCGGTAAAACCGCACACGCATGAACCCGCGTCGGAAATTTCCACCCCTGCGGACCCGAACGCCCGGCCCGAACTTTTCGCGGACTCTTACGCGCGGTGCCATTGGCACCTGCTGCACGGCTGCCGGGACGACGTTGATAAAACGTGGCTAGCCGCCTATCAGCAAACCCGCGAGTATCAAATGCTTTTCACCGCAAACGAAGCTTAGTCAACACCAAGGAGAGAGAACAATGAAAACCGACTATGTGAAAACCGCAAACGTGGCCGCATTCGCAGGCGCGCTGGCCCGTCTCAAGGACCGCGCCTCCGGCGTGCCCGGTCTCGCGCTGGTGCGCGGCGACCCCGGTCTGGGTAAAACCCGCGCCGCCATCTGGTGGGTAGCCACGAACGAGGACGCGGTATACCTGCGCGCCAATGCGTTGATGACGCCGCGCTGGATGCTCGAAGAGCTGGCGGCGGAACTTGGCGAGGAACCTGCGCGCCGCTCTTCGGAACTGTTCCGCCAATGCCAGGCTAATCTCAAGGAGCGTTCCCGCATGGTGCTGGTGGACGAGGTGGATTTCCTGCTGCGCGACCCGCGCCTCATCGAAACGCTGCGCGGCCTGCACGATTCCACCGGCGCGCCCATCGTCATGATAGGCATGAACGGCGTCGAGAAAAAGCTGGCCCGCTACAAACATATCAACGACCGCGTGTCCGAAGTGGTGCATTTCCGGGAACTGTCGTTGAACGATGTTCGGCTTATAGCCGATAAGCTTTGCGAGGTTAAACTCGCGCCGGATGCAGTCGAGCAACTGCACATGCAGTCCCGCCGTTTCCGTCAGGTGGTTACTACGCTTTACCGCGCCGAACACGTCGCACGCGCAAACTCGCTGAAGGAAGTTACCGCCGCACATCTCGGAGGCGTGAAATGAGCGACGTGCTGGCTCTTTCTCCGCGAGAGCGCATGTGGCGCGCCGGACGATGCTTGCAGGTTTTCGGCGTGGAGGATTTGTTCACTGTCGGCACGACCACCCGCGCCGAGGCGCTGGCCTTCGTTAAATGCCTGACCCGGCGCGGCTATATAAAGCTCGAAGGCCGCGAGGTCCGCGCCCGCCGTGGCCGTCCGCTCGCCAAATTCCGCCTCATCCAAAACCCCGGCCCGCAACTGCCCGCCGAGCTGCGCAGCCTTGCCGACCGGAGGCTGGCATGACCGGCAAGCTGCTCAACGCCTACGGCGCGCCCTGCGCGCAGGACGAAGCTATCTCGCGCATCCGCGCCTACGCGGGCCTGCACGGCGTTCGCGCCGCCGCGCGAGAGTTCCAGATATCGGTCTGCGCCGCAAGCAACATCGCCTCAGGCAAAAGCAACATCAGCGGCAAACGCCTCATGTCATGGTTCGCTAAAAGCATAGTTGCATGCCCGGTGCTGGGCGCGGTATCGCCGCAATCGTGCCGGGAACATTCCGCGTTCGCGCGCACCCGCGCCGCCGGCATGGTCAGCAACCCGGACAAGTTCCGGCTCTACATCGCCTGCCGAAACTGCAAAAACGCAAAGGGGGATTGCAATGCAAATTAACGTCGCCGCCGTTTCGCCGCACCAGATAAAACTGATTCACACGCTCAAAGGAAAACTGAACCTGCCCGACGGCGCGTACCGCTCCATGCTGCGCGACTATCACGTCTTTTCCTCGACGCAGCTAACCGCCGCCGGAGCCGACCAGCTCATCTGGGACCTGCAAAAAAACGCCGAGAAGGCGGCTGTCTGGGTCCGTCCGCAGCGCAAGTTCAACAATCTCGCCGGTCGCAAAAACATGGCCACGCCAAAGCAACTCCGCATGATAGAGGCCATGTGGGCCGAAGTCTCCCGCGCCTCTAACATGGCCGAACGCGCCGCCGCGCTGCAATCCTTCCTGCCCCGCTTCGGCGCAACCAGTCTTGAGGAGGTGCAATACTGGCAAGTCCATAAAATCGTCGAAGCCCTAAAAGCCATGAAACACGGAGGGAAAGTATGACGGAAAAATTACACAAAATCCTGAAAGACATCGTGATGCAATTGGTCGAAGATGAAGCCGAACTGCTTTTAGCGCAGATACGCCTCGAAGTGTCATCGTGCATCAAGCTTGAGTCCCCAGCGGTAGCCATCACCCCGCCCGTCATTGCGAGGAGCGAAGTGACGCGGCAATCTGAGCCCAAAAAACCATCTCGCCATGCACGCAGAAAAACCGCCAAACCCGCCATGACGCCGGCAGAAAAAAAGGCAAAGAGTCGGGAATACTTCCGGCGCTGGTACGCAAAGCAAAAAACAAAAAACCCGAAATCGTCGAAAACCGAATCGCCACATATCGGAGGCAAAAATATTTTGTCCCCGGAAGAACTGAGGGCGCGGATATCAAGCCATGTAACACGCGTGGATGGTGTCGTCGCACCGTCGGATATCGATTAGCCGGAGAGGATGCCATGCTTAAACTGCTGTTGCTGCTTTCGCTGATTGTGGTCGCCGTAGTTGTTGTCGCGGCGTTCGCGGTCCTCGGCATGTTCGCCGCTGGCACGTTCGACGACGAGGATTAACATGCACGCATACATCCTCAAATCCATGCAACGCCAGCCCAAGCCCGCCCGCCCTCTGTCCGACGAGTGGCTCGGCCTCGCCCGCGCACTGCTCGTGCTGTTCGTCCTGCTCTTCCTGTTCCTTATATATACGGAAGCCAGGCTGCGCCGCGCCGAGCAATCCGCCGCCCAATATTCGCAAATCAAAGGAGAGTGATATGTTCCTGTCCGAGCTAGAGCAGTTGGTAAAACAGTACTCCGAACGCCGCGCCCGCGTAACCGGGCTGGTGCGCGGCTATGAAGCCGGTGTCGCCGAGCTTAAAAAGCGGCACCTGTCCGGCATAAAAAAAGCCGCCATGTCCGCGAAGGAAAAAGAGGACGAGGTCCGCGCCGCCATCGAATCCAGCCCGTCGCTTTTCGAGAAGCCCCGCGCCCTCACCATGCACGGCGTGAAATTCGGCTTCCAGAAACAAAAAGGCTCCATCAGTTACGAGGACGAGGAAAAAGTAATCGCGCTCGTCCGCAAATACCTGCCGGAGCAGGCGGATGCGCTCATTAAAGCCGAGGAACGCCTTCTCAAAACCGCGCTCTCCAACCTGACCGCCGCCGAGCTTAAAAAGCTGGGCGTCGAAATCAGGGAAAGCGGCGACGCCGTCCTCGTAAAATCCGTGGACAGCGACATAGACAAGCTCGTCAACGCCCTGCTGGCGGGCATAGACGACAAGCAAAACTGAAAGCCGAAACGGGGGGCCGTTCCCCCGTCCGACGGTAACGCCGTCGCTGAAGAGGCTATATGGGAAATCACGACTGGTTGAAAGAAATTCTTAAAGGCAAAACCGACGAGCAGATTATGGAACTGCTGCCGGATACTCTCTACGAAATCTACACCAGTTGCGGCCTTCCGGTCCTGTTGTCCTTGCTGGACAACCTGCCGAAGGTGCCCATATATCTATCGCCGAAAAGCGTCGATATCTCTGTTTTGCGGCCCGGAGTGCCGCGCAAAAAAGCCTTGGCCATGCTGCCGGAAAACGCGCGCCACATCTACAAACGCTGCGGCAGAAACGTGCTGCTGGCCTTGCTCGATCAGATGCGCGGCTTGGAGCTTTATGTCGCCCCCGGCGCGCTTAAAACGGCGCAAACGCTCTACATCCGCCAGCATCACAACGGCCACAACGTACACGATTTGGCGCTCCGGCTGGGGGTCTCCACCTGCCAGATTTACAAGATACTTTCCGCACCTGTGGCAAAGCCGGTTGCCGCGACGCCATCCTACACGCCGAGGCTGCCGTTTTGACGCCGAATTATGCTGTGGATAACTCCCCAAAACCGTCCGTTTTTAGCCATCCGCCACCCCCTTGGGTGCATGCACCTAAGCCCTATGGTGCAACCCACCGCACGGGTGCATTCCCCCAAATTACCGTTTTCTTCCGTTTTAGGTGTTTCCCCAATACAAAACGCCCCGTCAACAGCCCCTTTCAGGCCCCCGACAAGGCGTTTTTCTCAAACCACTTGGTAAAAATCCGGTAAAACCGGCAATAATTCTCAAACCCCAATTTGCCCCAATTTATCCCAATTCCCCCAATACAATTCAACTCCGCGGCCCTCAAAACAACATTCTCAAATTACCTGCACAGCCACACCGAATCCATTTCGCTCTTTTACGTCTCGGTTCTCGCTACCAACTGAAGTTTTCAGGCTAACAAAAACGGACCCGCCGTAAGGCGGGTCCGCTTTTTGGCTGAAAGCTCCTGCGGCTGCCCTGTCAGTCCCGCTTTACCGGAACGGCGTCGTGCATTACGCTGGCGGTCAGCTTTTTTATTTTACCGTCGCCGCGGATGTTGAAAACGGTGGTGCATTCCTCGTAAGTGAATGCGTATTCAAGTTTCCACAACAATTTAACATTCATGGAAGCTATGGGGTCATCGGGAGTTCCCTCATTGGCGATATCCTCGTCGGGGATACGAACCTCGTAATTGAGCACGCGGCCCCAGCCGACAAAAACCTCCCCTGGGTTTATAGTAACACCGGCCAGATATTTGCCTTTCCCTCTGTAGTTTCCGCCATACCTGAATATTACCTGATACTGCACATCCAGCGTCTTGCGGCCCAGCCAGTCATTGGCGGTTTGCCGGAACGTATATGCTTCCGGCGGCTGCCAGCCGGACAGTTCACTCCAGTGCCCGATGCCCTTGGGAAGCGCATTGGCGGGAGGAGGCGTTATGCTGTTTACGACCGGTTTTTTTCCCGTAACGAAGGTGACTATTTTGACCCCCAGATTTACGATGCCGTCGATATCCACAATGCTCATCTTGGACGCATCAACAGTGCTCACGCTGGCAAGGCGGTAATCGTTCCCTACGGAAGGCGTCCCGAACAGTTTTTCGGCTTGCGCCATTGAAAGCCTTTCTCTCGACACCAAGGCGATTTTCAAGGAAGAGGGGTCAATGCCCTCCCTTTCGGCTGGACCTGCATCGCCGGCGGCGAAAACGCCGGAAGCGAGTATCGCGATTACCGCTCCCGCCGCTGATAATTTTTTCAAGCTCATCTTTTTGCCTCCGTTGCTAAGATACCTTTAACAGACCGTCACGCAAATTGTAGCGCATTAAGGACAGCCGCACCAGTGCCGAAAGGTCCAGCGCAATCAGGGCCTTTCGGGCAATCTAAAGCGTCACGGACTCGCGTTACGCGGAAATAGTATAATGATTAAGGTTGAAGCTCTTGTCCGCCGGACAGGGATGCCTTCCGGCGTTGTTACGTTTGGTATTGATGAATTTTATCAAAAGACCGGTTCATTTCCTCGGCTATCTGGCCGTCAAAGCGACGACGGTCTTGTTTGCCCTTCTGCCGTGGGACCGCGCGGTCAAAGCCGGCGCATTCATGGGCCGGGCCGCGACGGGACTGGTGCGCGGGCGTTTCGAGCTGACAAAGGAAAATATTCGCAGGGCATTGCCGGAGCTCTCCGAGGCCCAGGTGCGCGAAACCGCGCTCAAATCGTGGGAAAACATGGGCGTCGTGGTCGCGGAGGTCCTGTCCGCCGCGCAGCTCGGCAAAAAAGAATTGCTTTCCCGCTTCGAAGTGACAAATCCGCAGGTATTGCGCGATTTGCAGCGGCAGGGCAGGGGCGCCATAGTGCATTTCGGACATTTTGCGAACTGGGAGCTTGCCGCCGTCGGGATTTCAGCGCTGGACCTGCCGGTCTGCGCGGTGGTGCGCCATATCCGCAACCCGTATGTGGACGACATGCTTAAGGCCATACGCACCCGTTTCGGGGCCGAGGTAATATTTCACAGGGACCCGTTTTTTTCCTGCGTGCGGAACTTAAAGCGCGGCAAATTCCTGGGCATACTCATGGACCAGAACTGCCCGGCGGGCGACATTTACGCGCCGTTCATGGGCCGCCAGGCCGCCACGACTCCGCTGACCGCGCTGCTGGCGCTGAAATTGCAGACGCCGGTGCTGCCCATGCGCGTGACCCGCGCGAACGGAAAACTGCTGGTGACTTTCGAGGAGCCGATATATCCCGATACCGCCTATTCGCCGGAAACCATGCACGCGCTGATAGACAAGCTCAACGCCCGCCTGGAAGCGTGGATACGGGCGGAACCGCATTTATGGCTATGGGCGCATAACCGCTGGAAACGGGAAGGCGACGCCCTGAGATTTGAAAAAGAGCACATACACCATGCCTCAGCTCGCGCATAAAGCCGTTTTTCTCGACAGGGACGGCACTCTCATCCACGACAGGCCGGGGCATTACCTCAGCCGCCCGGAGGATTTGCGCGTCTACAAAAACGCTCCCGAGGCGCTGGCGCTGCTGCAAAAACACGGTTTCCGGCTGTTCATAGTTTCCAACCAGTCCGGCGTGGGACGCGGATATTTCACCGGCAAAACCGCGAGGGCGATTAACGCGCGGCTTGAAAATCTCTTCAAAAAACGCGGCGTGAAAATAACCGAAACTGTTTTCTGCCCGCACGCGCCGGACGCAGGGTGCTCCTGCCGCAAGCCCGCGCCGCTCATGGGCGAACGGCTGATAAAGCGTTACAAACTGTCTCCCCCCGCGTGCTACATGGCGGGCGATAAAAAATCCGACGCTCAATTCGGCAGGAATCTCGGTTTCTCGACTGTTTTCGTAAAAACGGGCCACGGCGCCGCCCAGTTGAAAAAGCATGGCGGCAAAGTGGCGGACCGCGTAACGGCGGATATTCTATCGGCGGCAAAATGGATAATCAAACATGAAATACCGGATTAAGCTCTCTCAACTTGTCACTCTGATACTGCTGGCCATCGCAAAACCCTGTTCGTGGCGGCTTTTCGCGGCGGGCATGACGCTGGCCGCCGTGGGCGAATGCCTGCGGGTGTGGTCCTCCGGCAACCTTTATAAAGACAAGACTCTCGCCGTTTCCGGCCCTTACAAAATGACGCGCAACCCGCTTTACGCCGGCTCGTTTCTGATGGCGCTGGGATTTTCGCTGATATGCCTTAACCCCGCCTATCCGGCGCGCTCGGCGGCATTGGTGCTGGCGGTGCTGCTGGGATTCAAATTTATCTACAATCTACAGGTAGCCGCCGAGGAGACGCATCTGCTGGACATTTTCGGGCAGCAGTATGCCGACTACAAAAACTCGGTGCCGCGTTATGTTCCCGCCCTGTCCGCGTTCGGCGCCGCGCTGAGTTCGGACAGGTTCACGCTGGCCCGGATGCTCTACAACCGCGAGCAGATGACTATTCTGGGCCTGGCGACGGTAGCCGCGATAGTGGCGGCAAAACTGCATTACGGATGGTGAATATGAAAAGACTCTCGTTTCTGCTGATTGTTTTCGCGCTGCCGCTTTGCGCGCGCGCCGCGGACAAACCGCCCCGTGGCCGGCTTTACAGCCCGCTCGACACCGCGGCCGGCGCGAAAGCGCCGGAAAGTCCGGCGCCGTGGTACGGCGAAAGACTGGAGTTCGCCGTCGGCTGGGGTCTTATCACCGTAGGCCATGCGACAATGGAAGTGAGCGACGTCGTCAAATGCGGCGACGCTTCCTGCTACCATATCCTCTCCACCGCTAAAACCAACAGCGTTACCGATAAGTTTTTCAAGGTGCGGGATATAAACGAATCGTGGATAGGCGTCAAGGATTCGGCTTCGCGCGGCTATTTGCAGCTTATGCGCGAAGGCCATTACCTCTGGGACGAATGGGTGCTGTTCGACCTCGCCGGCAAAAAGTTCAACGGAGAATGGATGGACCGCGGCGGCAACCGGGACAAGATGTCCGGCTCCATCCCCGGCCCCGTGCAGGATATGCTTTCCAGCCTCTACTACGTCCGCGCGCAAAAGCTGGAAGTGGGCAGGGATATAATACTCGACGTCAACAACCGCGAGAACTGGCCCATGGTGGTGAAAGTCACCGGCAGGGAAAAACTCAGCCTCGGCATCGGCAAGTTCGACTGCTTCGTGGTGGAGCCCAAAGTGCGCGAAAAAGGGCTTTTCGTGCAGAAAGGCAAGCGCCTGCGCGTCTGGATTACCGACGACAAATACCACACCCCTGTAATGATGCGCTCCGAGGTGTTCATCGGCAACGTAACCGCCTGGCTGACAAAACTGGACCGTTCCGGCAAGTGACGCGGATTTCATGACACGCTCCGACAAGGCAAGGCTCATAAAAACGGTGCGCTCTTTCACGGGGCGCAAAATAGCGGTTTTCGGCGATGTCATGCTGGACCGCTTCGTGCAGGGCACGGTAGGCCGCATTTCCCCCGAAGCGCCGGTGCCGGTCGTGCATGTGAAAAAAGAAACGAGCATACCCGGCGGGGCGGGCAACGTGGCCTCGAACCTCGCCGCGCTGGGCGCCAAACCCGTCCTGATTTCGGTAGCCGGGCAGGACAGCGCGCGCGGCGAGCTTTGCAACTCGCTTTCCGAACGCGGGGTGGACGTCTCTTTCATACTCCCCGACGAACGCCGCCCCACCACCGAGAAGGTGCGCGTCATCGCCGAGCATCAGCAGGTGGTGCGTTTTGACCGGGAGTCTCTCGCTCCGCTGGGCAGGAACACGGTAAAGCGCTGTCTCGACGCCTTCAGCGAAGCGTCCCGCGGCGCGGGCGGGGCGATACTGTCCGATTACGGCAAGGGCATGCTGACGGCGTCAAGCATTCCCTCGCTCGTGGCTCAATGCCGCAAACGCCGCCTCTCGGTCTGCGTGGACCCTAAGGTGGAGCATTTCCGGCGTTACCGCGGAGTAACCTGCATCACGCCCAACACGAAAGAGGCCTGGGAAGGAATGCGCGCCCACCCGCGGGACGGGCAGCGCCCGCTAGAAGACCTCGGCAGGAAAATACTGCGGGCGCTCAATTCCGAAACCGTTCTGATAACGCAGGGCGCAAGCGGCATGACGCTGCTCAGGCGCTCCGCGCTGAACTCGCCGTTCCATATCCCGACGGTGGCGCGCGAAGTGTTCGACGTGACCGGCGCGGGAGACACGGTTATCTCGGTATTCACGCTGGCATTGGCCTGCGGAGCGGCTTTCGAGGAAGCCGCCGTAATCGCCAACCACGCCGCCGGCATAGTGGTGGGCAAGCTGGGCACCGCGACCGCCTCGCAGGACGAGATAATAAAGGCGCTGGAGGAACATGGCAACTGACGTTCTTTTCGTCATTCCGGCCAGATACGGTTCCACCCGGTTTCCCGGCAAGGTGCTCAAACCCATCGCGGGAAAGCCGGTCATCCAGTGGATATACGAGGCTTGCGCCGCCACCGGCCTCGGCGAGACGCTCATCGCCACCGAGGACAGGCGGGTGGTGGACGCCGCCGCCGGATTCGGCGCCGCCGCCGTGCTGACCAGTCCGGACTGCGCCAGCGGCACCGACCGCGTTTACGAGGCCGCAAGAAACCGCAAAGAGCCGCTGGTGATAAACGTGCAGGGCGACGAGCCTTTCATCAGCGAAAACACCCTGTCCGCCGTAGTAAACCTCCTGCGGGAGGACAAAGAGACGGACATCGCCTCCGCCTGCTTCGAGATAACCGACTTGTCCGACATAACCAATCCCAATTCCGTCAAAGCCGTGCTGGGCGCGGGCGGACGGGCGCTGTATTTCTCGCGCAGCCCGGTGCCGTATCACCACGAGCTGTCGGATTTGAAGGACGCTGTTGCCTGGTACAAGCATTGCGGCATCTACGGCTACCGCCGCGCCGCGCTTGAAAAATTCGTGAAACTCCCCCCCTGCGCGCCGGAAAGGCTCGAACGCCTTGAGCAATTGCGGGCGCTGGAGGCGGGTATGGTCATCAAATGCGCCGTGCTGAGGGGCGACAGCCCCGCCATAGACGTGCCCGGAGACATGGAGCGCGCGCTGGCGTATTTGAAGGCCCAAGGAAAATAACCGAGGTCCATAAATGGCGAAATTCATATTCGTGACGGGCGGCGTGGTAAGCTCTCTCGGCAAAGGCATAACCGGAGCCTCGATAGGCAAGCTCCTGCAACTGAACGGCTTGTCCGTAACCATGATAAAGTGCGACCCGTACATCAACGTGGACGCCGGCACCATGAACCCGATTCAGCACGGCGAGGTTTATGTCACCGACGACGGCGCTGAAACCGACCTCGACCTCGGCTACTACGAGCGCTTCCTCGAAATTCCGATGACCAGGGCCAACAACGTCACCGCCGGCAGCGTCTACCGCGCGGTAATCGAAAAGGAGCGGAGCGGCAAATACCTGGGCTCCACCGTGCAGGTAATCCCGCACATCACCAACGAGATAAAGGAGCGCTTCAAGGCCCTCTCGAAGGATTTTGACGTTACCATAGTGGAAATCGGCGGCACGGTGGGCGACATAGAGAGCCTGCCGTTTCTGGAAGCGGCGCGGCAAATGCGGCTTGACTGCGGCCAGGGCAACGTCATATACGTCCACGTCACGCTGGTCCCCTACATCCCCAGTTCCGACGAGCTAAAGACCAAGCCCACGCAGCACTCCGTCAACAAACTGCGCGAAATCGGCATAGACCCGAACATGATAATCTGCCGCGCCTCCAAGCCGCTGGACGCCGACATAAAGGCCAAAATCTCGCTTTTCTGCAGCGTGCCGCGCGAAGCCGTGCTCGACGCGCCGGACGCGCCCTCCATATACCTGGTGCCGGAAATACTGCACTCGCAGGGCGTAAACGAACAGATACTCATGCTGCTGGGCATACGCGCAAAGCGCCACGATTTCGCCAAATGGAGCGCTTTCACCGAGAAGATAGGCAAAACCGAAAAAACCGTCAACATCGCGCTCGCCGGCAAGTATGTGAAGCTCAAGGACGCCTATAAATCCGTCGGCGAGGCGCTGTTCCACGGCGGGATAGCCAATAACGCCAAAGTCCGCATAGACTACGTGGACGTGGAAGACCCGGACGCGGAGGCCCGGCTGCGCGCGGCGGACGGCATCCTCGTTCCCGGCGGCTTCGGCAACAGGGGCATCGAAGGCAAAATCCGCGCGATAACCATAGCCCGCGAGATGAAAAAGCCGTTCCTCGGCATCTGCCTCGGAATGCAGTGCGCGGTGATAGAGTCCGCCCGCAACCTCGCCGGAATGCCCAGGGCCAATTCCACGGAGTTCGATGAAAAAACGCCGCACCCCGTCATAGACGTCATGCCCGAGCAAAAAGATGTCGTGGACAAGGGCGGCACGATGCGCCTCGGCGCCTGCACGACGCTCCTGTCGCCCGGCAGCGCGGCCGCGGCGGCCTATAAAACGACCACGATAAGCGAGCGGCACCGCCACCGCTACGAGTTCAACCCGAAATTCGTCAAGGCGCTCGAAAAGAAGGGCCTGAAAGTGACCGGCTGGTATAAAGACCGCAAACTGCCGGAAACTGTCGAGCTGGCGAAACATCCGTGGTTCGTGGGAGTGCAATTCCATCCGGAATTAAAATCCCGTCCGACAAAACCGCACCCGCTTTTCGTCGCGTTCATAGAAGCGTCGCTTAAAGCGCGCGAAGGCAAAAAAGAAGCATGAAAAACGTCAAAGTGCGCGTGGGCGGAACCGAGTTTTCAAACTCAGGGCCGCTGGCTTTCATTTCGGGGCCCTGCGTAATCGAAACGGAAAAAAGCTATCTCGCAACCGTAAAACGGCTGGCGGAAATTTTCCGCGCGGCCAAACGGCCTTTTGTGCTGAAGGCGTCTTTCGACAAGGCCAACCGCACCTCGGTGTCGGCTTTCCGCGGCACCACGCTCAAGGAAGGGCTGCGCATAATCCGCAAAGCCAAAGAGCTTACCGGCGCGCCGTTCGTGATGGACGTGCATGAACCCTGGCAGGCCGCCGAGATAGCGCAAGCCGCGGACATGCTGCAGATACCGGCCTTCCTCTGCCGGCAGACCGATTTGGTGCTGGCCTGCGCGCGCACCGGCAAACCGGTCAACGTGAAAAAAGGCCAGTTTCTCGCGCCGTGGGACGTGAAAAACATCATCGTCAAGATTGAGTCCGCCGGAAACCGCAGTATACTCATAACAGAGCGCGGCGCCACCTTCGGCTACGGCAGCCTGATAGTGGACATGTGCGGGCTGGAGATAATGAAGGAATTCGGCTACCCCGTAATTCTGGATTGCACGCACTCCGTGCAAAAACCCGGCGCGCTGGGCGACAAGACCGGCGGCAACGCCGCTTTCGCCCCCGTGCTGGCCCGCGCGGCGGCGGCGGTGGGCGTGGCGGGGCTGTTTTTCGAAGCGCATCCCAATCCGGCGAAGGCGCTTTCAGACGGGCCCAATTCCCTGTCCTTGAAAGACGTTCCAAAACTCGTTAACATAATAAGCAGGCTCGACGATGTTGCGAAGAAGAGGTAGCTATCATGAAATGCCCCTCCTGCGGTCAGGAAAATAAAACCGGCACCCGGCTGTGCAAAAAATGCGGGCGGGACGTGACGCTCGCCCCCTCCTGGTTTCCGGGATGGAAATGGCACCTGAAAACGCTGGCCGTGATATACGCCGCGCTGGTGGTGGTTTTTTTCGCGGCGCACTGGCTGCTGAGAAAGCTGCCACCGCCCTATAATATACGCACCATCCCCGCGGAGCTGACGCCATGGCTTTATCCCCACAAAACCCCGGTCCCGTGAATAAAAGCAAAGTGCTTTCGGCGGCGCGGGACGTTTTGCGCGCCGAGGCGCGCGCGCTTGCCGCCACCGGCGCGGTGCTGGACGCGGAGTTCGTGCGCGCCGTGGAGATAATACGCGCGGGTTCCGGCAAGGTGGCGGTAACCGGCATAGGCAAATCCGGCCTCGTGGGCCGCAAAATAGCCTCCACGCTGGCTTCGACGGGCACTCCCGCGCTGTTCGTGCATCCGGTGGAATGCCTGCACGGCGATTTGGGAATGCTCTGCGGCGGGGACACGCTGCTGGCGCTCTCCTATTCCGGCGAGACCGACGAGGTGTGCAAGCTTGCCGAACTGCTAAAAGAGCGCGGCCTGAAAATAATTTCGCTGGCGGGCAGGGCCGGTTCCCGCCTGGCGCGCGCGGCGGACGCCGCGATAACGCTTAAAGTGCCGCGCGAGGCCTGCCCGTACAACATAACCCCCACCTCCTCCACCACCGCCATGCTGGCGCTGGGCGACGCGCTGGCGCTGACGCTGATGCGCCTGTCGGGTTTCGGCAGGGAGGATTTCGCCAGACTGCACCCGGGCGGCAGCCTCGGAAAGATTTTGACGCTTAAAGTCAAAGACCTTATGCACACCGGCAGCGCAAATCCCGTCATAAGCCATAAAAAAACGGTGCGCGAGGCGCTTTCAGTTATGACGCTGACCCGGTTCGGCGCGGTCTCGGTGGTGGACGGCAAAGGCAGGCTGCTCGGATTTTTCACCGACGGCGACCTGCGGCGCGGGCTCCAAAATGATGACGGGCTGCTTTCGCGCAGGCTGGAAACGGTGATGACAAGAAAACCCTCCAGCGTAACGCCGGACACGCCCGCCATAGACGCAGCCCGGCTCATCGCCGCGCGCAGGATCGACAATATCCCCGTGGTGGATAAAAACGGCAAGCCCGTCGGCATATTGGACGAGCGCGACCTCATCGAAGTGTTGCCGCTGGCGCGGGGCGATGAGTAAAACGGCGGTCTCGCTGTCGCTTCTGGCGGCGCTCGCGCTGTGCGCCTGCTCGGATTACAGCTCTTACGAAAAGCCCTCGGCTCCGGTGCAGAAAATAAAAAAACTGACGCTCTTTGAGGTGGCAAAAGGCGCCCGCGCCTGGACGCTCACAGCCGAGTCCGCCGAAATCCGCGACGCCGGCAACTCAGCCGCGCTTACAAACCCCGCCATAGATTGTTTGCAGGAAAAGTCCTCCGCCACCATAACGGCGCTGCGCGGGCAGTTCGATTTCGAAAAAAGAAACGCCCTGTTTGAAGACAATGTGGTGTCTTTCTTTCACAACGACAACGCGAGGATGGAAACGGCCAAGCTGTATTATTCCCCGGACAAGGCCTTCGCCTGGACGGACGTGCCGCTGAAAATCATAAGGGAAAACGCGCAGGCGGCAAATACAGCGGCGGCGGAAAAATCGTCCACCACGGTAACGGCGCTGCGCGGACAGTTTTTCATGGGCAAGCGCCAGGCCACGCTTGAAGGCACTGTCGTGGCGCTGGAGCACCGCGACAACGTGAGGCTTGAGACGGAAAAGCTGTATTATTCCCCCGGCCTCGTCTGGACGGACGAAAAGGTGAGAATCACGAAGGAAAACGTCCCCGGCTTGTCCGCCAGACCCGAAAGTTCAGGGGAGGCCAGGCGTCCGGCGCGGGAAATTCCTCCTTCCGTCATGACCGCGCTGCGCGGGCGGTTCGATTTGGAGCAAAACAACGCCACTCTGGAAGGCAGCGTCGTGGCCGAATCCGCAACCGAGCGCCGCCGGCTGGAAACCGAGAAGCTGCACTATTCCCCGCCGCGCGAGCTCATCTGGACGGACGAAGCCGTCAAGCTCACGCAAGGCGGCACCGTGGTGCGCGGCAAGGGATTTGAGGCAAAATCGGATATGTCCGAAATCACGGTCAGGCAGCAGGAAACGCAGCTTTCAAACCAATGAGAAAACTTTTGCTCGCCGTATGCCTGTTGTCAGCGCAAACCGCCCTCGCGGCGGACGCGCCCAAGCGCCGCTACCCTCCGCTTACGGGACTTATTAAAAGCGCCGCCTGGCGAAGCCGCCCGCTATTGGAAGAGGAAGAATATACCGGCGACGTCTCATACCGGGACAGCGAATATCTGCTGAAATCCGACCGCGCGGTTTACCAGCGCGCCAAAGGCGTGCTGACGCTGACCGGCAATGTGGACGGCACTAAATTATGGAAAGACGCTTCCCTCTCGCACGCCTGGGCGGACAAGGGCGTTTACAAAATGGATGACGACACCTCTTTCCTCGAGCCGCAAGCCGAGGGGGGCAGGGTCAAGCTGTTCCATTCCGACCCGCAACGCGGCAAATGGACCAGCCTTTCCAAAACAGCGTTTTTCGACGGCAAAACAAGGCTGGCGCGGCTGGAGGAGAATGTCGCCATAACCGGAGAAAGCGCCGTTTCGCAAAGCGACACCGCGCTTTACAACTATAACACGTCCTTATTCAACCTTTACGGCAATCCGGTCATAACCGGCAGGCATGAAGATTACGACTATGCCGTCCGCGGCGATACGGCGGCGGCGTCGGGATTTTTCACACGGTTCCGCGCCGACGGAAACGTGAAAGGCTGGATAAAGTCCCGGACTGGGAGTTTGGAGAACTATGGAACTGCGCGCTCAAGGCATTGAAAAGAACTATAAGGACCGCAAAGTCGTAAAGGGAATAGATATCCGCGTCTCGTCGGGAGAAATCTGCGGGCTACTGGGACCCAACGGCGCGGGCAAAACCACCACCTTCCACATGCTGGTGGGCTTCATCCGCCCCGACGGCGGCAAAATTTTCATAGACGACGCGGATATTTCCGCGCTGCCCATGTACGAGCGCGCAAGGCGCGGCATAGGCTACCTCGCGCAGGAGCCCACCATATTCCGCGGACTGACGGTGGAGGAAAACCTCCTGGCGGTGCTTGAACGCATACTGAAATCCCGCAAGGAACAGGAAGCAAAGGTGAAAAGCCTGCTGGAGGAATTCGGGCTGTGGGCTTTGCGCAAGCAGAAGGCCTGGACACTTTCCGGCGGGGAAAAGCGCCGCCTCGAGGTTGCGCGCGCGATGATAAACGAACCCAAAATCATGCTGCTCGACGAGCCTTTCGTAGGCATAGACCCGATAACGGTCAGCGACCTCAAGCGCATCATTTTCCAGTTGCGGGACAAGGGCCTCGGCGTCCTCATCACCGACCACAACGTCCGCGAGACGCTTGACCTCGTCCAGCGCGCCTACCTGATATGCGACGGGCAGATACTTATCGAAGGCCCGCGCGAAACGCTGCTAAACGACCCCGACGCCCGCCGCTACTACCTCGGCGAAGATTTCAAAATGTAATGGACATCGTTTTGTATCTGCTGTACTCGTACGGGTTCTCAATCGGCTGCACTTTGGCTGTGGTGCTGCTCATGGAGCGCGGGAGGCGCAAATACAAAACCAACGGCAGTTCCCCGCCGGATGTATTGCTTGCCGCCGTCTATACTTTCATACTGCTGACAGTGGTTTCAACAATCGGCGCGGCAAAACCAGGACTGCTGCTGGCGGTGCACGCGCTGGCTGTATGCGCAATCGCGATATGGTTTTTTCGCATGGAACACAATTACAAGATACGACGCTCTGAAAAGTATCTGCAAGATGAGGAAACTATCTCTTCCTGCCTGCAAAAACTGCGGCAGGACGAGGATTGCGGCTTCGCGCTGTCTAAACTGGCTGATATATATTTTGAACGCGGCGACTATGCCGCCACCGTGCGGATTCTGGAGAAGCTGATTCAAATCGAGCCTTCGACCCGCAACGAATGGCAGTTGGAACAAGCAAAAAAAGAAGCCGCAAAACCGCCTCCGCCCGCGCCCGAACCCACGTTGGTCCGCTTCGCCAGGCTCTTGAGAGGACTTATCCGTAAATCGCAACAACTGTGATTTCCGAATAAGTCCTCAAAACAATCACGGGATATAAAAGCTACGGAGCTTCAGGCCGGCAGCACACCTTGACACCGCAGTTGCGGCTGCCGTCCTGCTGCAACTCGCAAAGTGTGAACTGGTAGCGGGTTTTTTTCTTTCCGCCCGGGAGAGAGGTTTCATGCGAATTTTTTCCTGCCACCTCGAAGCGGGTTCCGGGGCGGAACAGGACTTCCTCTTCGTCCGGCGCCTGGGTATGAGAAACGGCGTCTATTGACTTGCCCGTCAGCGAGTGTATCTTGAGCAATATATCGTACCGTGACAGGATTCGCCGCCGCGCGGCCTGTGTGCTGACGCGGCTGGCGCTCCAAAACGCGCGCAACAGGAAAGGTTTATGCTGCTCGAAAGCCGCAGTGTAAAGCGCGGCCCGTTTAGCCACGGCGGCGGGGTCCGGCTTCTGCGCGTTATTCGCGGCGTAAAAATCAGTGCGTATCGCGCCGCATTCGTAATCAGGCAGTTTATTGAGCCCCGAAAGCATGAGTTTAACCGTATCCAGGTCGTCAAGACTCTGAGGCAGCGTTCCGTTCCATAGCTGGCTGTTTATGGCCTCATAACCGCTGCCGACGTAAGCCATGATGCCCACGATTTCTTCGGGCGCCAATGCCCGCCATGCCGGATACTTCTCCCGCAATTTCAACGCAAACGGCACGGACGGCGAGCTTCGCCAGCGTTCGATGACGGCAGCATCGGCCTGATAACCGCTCAACGGCGCGCCATCCGAGAGACCGAGGCGTCCGTCCCTTATTGTCAATTCCGCCGCGCCGGCGGCACTGCCCGGCGCGGCCAGAATTGACAGCAAACAGAGGAATAAAAACAGATTTTTCATTCAACAGGTAAATTGCTTGTATCCGCTCCGGAATCTGACATGCCTTTGCTGGCAGCGGCTTTGCCGGACGGCTTGGCATCGGCGGGGTTGGCGCTCCAGTCCGATTCGAAAACGTTGCTGAGCGTGGTCAAAAACGCCGGTTCCGTGAAGACGACTCCCAGTTCGCGGTTCTTGCCCATGGACGTCCAGGAGAAATTTATCGAACCGATGAACCCCGTCTGCGTGGAAGTGCCATAATCAGCCAGCATCATCTTGGCGTGATAGAAGTAATTCGTACCGACTTTAGCCTCGACGCCGTTAGCGTTCATCCTGTCGCGCGGAGCCTTGTTCGAATCTTCGGTGCCGTTATAAGGCACCAGCCTGGCGGTGATGAAACGCACTTTAACCCCGCGCGCGGCGGCGGCGATAACCGCGTCCACGCATTCCTTATCCAGAGCCTCAAGCTGCTCCAGCACGAGCGTGTGCTTTGCGGAATTTATCACCTTGAGAATTTTGGCGCGGGAATTGACCGGACTCCACGCCAGCGAGGGCACGGACGGCGAAACGGCGGTGTAGTTCCAGTCCGCGTCGAACACCTCTTTGATTTCCTTCACCTGGGCGGTGTTGTCGGTGACATAGCCGTAATCCCTCGTTTTGGTAAAGTACGCAGGAGTCAGGTTGAAACCCATTATCAGGGAGACGCGTCCGTCCACCGTAATAGTTTTCTGGTGCGTGAACGCGAACGACTCGCTGGCTTTCTGCACGGCGATACCGGCGGCGCTGAGCTTTTTTATGGTTTCTGCATTGGGGTCCTTGCCGTACTTCTGGAAGGAATAGAAGTTGTAAAGCACGCGGATTTCCACGCCCTCGCGCTTTTTTGCGAGCAGCGCGTTGACTATCTCGGGGTCATTTATCTGATATATGGTAATGTCAACGGAACTCTTGGCGCTGTTTATCAGGGCCAGCACCGGTTCGCGGCCCGAGTCCGGTTCCACGACAAGCGCCGGCGCCGATATGGCGGACGCCGCTTTGGCGGGCTGCATCACTGGCGCGGGAACGGTTCCCGCCGTTTTGAACGTTTCCAGCGCGCCTGCGGCAGCCCCGGCGGAACAATTCAGAAACCCTGCGACGGCAAACACCACGCCCAGCAACAGTATGCGAGTTTTCTTCATTATCATCAGTCAACTCCTGCTTGAATTCAGAGTAGCAAACATCCACCCTATGTCTACAGTATACACGCGGCGCGAAATGCGCAAAAGTGTCTAAAGACCCATTTCAAATTGCCCGAAATGCCTATGTGAATAGTTCAAGATAGGTGCAAAGGCTGTGGCGTTTTGCAAGAGCCACGGCGGCATCATATTCCTTGACGGCGGGTGCCTTATTGCCGAGAAGATAATTTGCTGAGGCGATGGAAAGGCGGCTCAGTATCTCGCCGCGCATTTCGTCGGACCCGGCGAAAAGCCCGCGCGCCGCCTTGAAAAGCCTGAGCGCGCCGGCGATATCGCCGCGTTTTAGCAGAATATTGGCGATTCCCCATTTGACGAAACCGAGGTCCGGCCTGTCATGAATGCCGGAGTACAGTTTATCGGCGGTTTTATAATGCCGCAAGGCCGAGTTCAGGTCGCCTTTCTGGCGAAGCGCGTTCGCCAGGCCGCAGTTCGCGTAAGCCCTGCCGAAAATATCGTCGGTGCCTCGGAATATTTTTTCGGCCAGCCGGTAATATTTTTCAGACGAGGCCACATCTCCCGCCACGCGGCAGACTCCCGCCAGCCCGAACAAGGCGTAACCCCGTGAAATTTCATCGCCGGACTTTTTTGCCAGCGCGACGGACTTTTCAAATTCAGCGATGGAATCCTCGAATTTCCCCATCAGGCGGTATATCCCGCCGCGCGCCCAATTGACATATCCCATGGCCGCGTAATCACTGCGGGAGGAAAACCGCGCGTGGAGCGAATTCAAAAGCGCAAGCGCCGGTTTCAAATCGCCCTTCGCCCGAAGAGCCAGCGCGGTTTCAAGCCGGGACTCCGTTAAAAGGTCTCCCGCGCCCGCGAGGCGCGCGGCTGCCTGGGCTTTTTCGCATAAATCCAGCGCGGTCTTCGCGTCGCCCAGAGTGCGCAGGCATTTCGCCAGGCCAAGCAGAAAACGCGCTTTTTCTCCCGCGCTTTCCGGCGAACGGAGTGCGGCGCGATAAAAAGCGCAGGCAGCGTTGAAATCGCCCAGCATTCGCAACGCTTCGGCTTTCAGATACGCGGCGCGAGCGGTTTCAGATTTGGCGGCGGAAAGCAGTTTAAGCGCGGCGGAGGGGTTTCCCCCGTCGAGCAGTTCTTCGGCTTTTGCGGTCAATTCCATATTTTTTCTCCCTTTTTGCCCGCGCATTTGCGCTTCATGGGGCAATTCGCGCAAACCGGCGTCTTTTTGCAGAAATTTTTTCCCAGCGCCACCATGAGCGCGTGAAACTCGTTATATATCGGCGCTTTGGCGGGGAGGTTTTCGCGCAGGCACTTTTGCGCCGCCGCGTAATCCGTTTTTTCGGGATACCAGCCGAGGCGTTTTCCTATGCGCAGCGTGTACGCGTCCACCACGCAGACCGGCTGTCCGCCGGCGTAAAGCAGAATGGAATCCGCGGTCTCCGGCCCGATTCCCCAGAGCGAAAGCAGTTCCCGCCGCGCCAAATCCAAATCTTTGCCGCCAAGCCACGCCCCAAGCCCCCGCGGATGCTCCCGCACGAGATGCCGCGCGAAAATACGCAGCTTCTTTTCTTTCTGGACAAAATATCCCGACGGGCGGCTTAGCCGCCGCAGCTTTTCAGGCGGCACGGCAAGCAGGCCGCGCGGCGTCCGTATGCCCTCCGCAAAAAGCGCCGACAGCGCGCGCTCGACGTTTTTCCACGAGGTGTTCTGCGTCAAAATCGCTCCAAGCGCTATTTCAAACCGCTCCGTCTCGCTTTGCGGGACGTAAACACGCGGACGGTAAACCGGGGTTCTACCGGACAGCGGCGTAACCGGCCACCATCCCTGCGGGCCGAAATGTTCCAGCAATATCTTGAACGCCGAGCAAGGAGTCAATGTTTGGGAAGAAAACGCAGTATTTCCCCGATAACGGCGTCGAGGTCGTAGGGTTTGGCGACGAAATGGTCGGCCCCCGCAGCTTTTGCCCGGTCCACCTGCTCCGGCTTGGAAAGCGTGGACAGCACCACCACAGGAATGCGCCAGGTGGCGTTGTCAGTCTTGAGAATTTTGCAGACCTCATAGCCGCTCAGTTTCGGCAGCATGAGGTCGAGCAGTATCAGCGCGGGCTTTTCCCTACGCGCCAGCTCCACGCCGGAAACGCCGTCCCGTGCCATAAAAACTTCCATCCCCTTAAGGCCGAGGACGCCGGCGAGCGCGGCGGAAAGCTCCTTGCTGTCTTCGATAAGCAGGATTTTAGGCTTGGCGGCGGGTTTGGCTTCGGGCATGGTCAGGCGACAACGGCGCACTCGTTTTTGAAAATATCCGACAGCAGCAGGTACGCGGAGTTGCCGCTGGCGATGCCTTTGAGTTCTTCAGCCGAAAGTTCCCGTACCACTTTGGCGGGCACGCCCATCACGAGGCTGCGGGGCGGAATCTGTTTGCCGCCGGTCAGCACCGAGCCCGCGGCTATAAGGCAGTCGTCGCCTATTTCGCTTTCCAGCACGACGGCGTTCATGCCGACAAGGCAGCGGTTTCCCACCCGCGCGCCGTGCACCACCGCGCCGTGGCCGATAGTGACATCCCGCCCGATTATGCAGGGCGCGTTTTCGTTGACGTGGATGACGCAGCAGTCCTGCACGTTGGTGTTTTCGCCTATTTCTATGGCGTCAACGTCGGCGCGTATCGCGGCCAGCGGCCAGACCGAGGCGTTGGCGGCGATTTTCACGTTGCCGATGATGACGCTGGTCTCATGCACATACGCCTCCGGCGAGATATCGGGGGTGAAATCCCTGAATTTCTGTATCACGCCGCACCTCTTCCCTCGGCCACCTTGCGTTCCTCCTCCCGCTCGACTTTAAGATCCAGCGGCTCGGAGAGCTTTAGGCCCCAATAGATGAAAATGCTCAAAAGCGCCGGTATGACGTAATACGCCAGCCGGAATATGAGGCATGCCACAAGCGCCGATTCCCACGGCACGCCGAAGCGCGAATAGGCGGCGGTCATGGTAAGCTCCATCGCGCCGAGCCCGCCGGGCAGCAGCGGTATCAGCACCATCACCTGCCCCAGAGCGAATCCGCTCACCAGCGGCCCGATGCCGATATGGCAGCCCACCGCCTTGAAACCGAAAAAGAGTATCAGTATCGTGCACAGCCAGTCCCCGCACACATACAGCACCGTCGGCCCCAGGCGCATGCCGCAGCGTTTGATTATTTTGATGCCGCATTCCAACTGCTCCTCGAAACGCTTGAAGCTCTCATGCGGTATCTGCCCGCCGGAGAAAGAATATATCAGGCGGTTGAGCGAGTGGAACGCGGAGGCGACCCAGCGGGCGCGGAATTTATGGTCGAAAAACGCCTTGAAAAAAGCGCTGCACATCACCGCCAGCACGCACACGCCGACGATGGCCTCCGCGGCCTCCATCCTGCTGGTGCCTGGGTTGAGCAGTATCCAGAACGCGCCTTCCAATACGATAAGCGCCAGCACGGAATAAATTATCACGCTGATGACCACGCTGGCGGTGACGCTGGTGCCGAAAGGCACGCTGCGCTTTTTGAGCAGATGCGCGCGCAGCGCGAAACCGCTCGCCCCCATCGAGGAGACGAAATAGTTCACCGCCGTGGAAACGAACGCTATGCTGACGGCCTCCAGCACGCCCAGCTCGCGGCCCAGCTGCCGGAGCACGGCTTTCAGCGAAAGCCCCATGAAAACATATGTCCCGACCGCCGCCAACAGCGACAGGAAGAAATAGCGGTACCGCACATGTTCCAGCACTTCCATCAGGCCGCGATAGCTGTAGCCGATGAGCGCGGCGAGAATGGAAAGCGACAATATGATGCCGCCGGTTATCAGAAGCGTTTTTTTATTCATGGACATGCTTTTGCTAGAATCATTATATAAATCTTGCTATGGCAAATCATACTTCCGATTTTCTGGTGATAGGCGGCGGGCTGGCCGGAATGATGGCGGCGCACGAGCTTTCCGCGTTCGGCACGGTCAGCCTCGTCGCAAAAAAGGACCTGTTCAGCTCCAACACCGACAACGCGCAGGGCGGGCTGGCCGCCGCCGTCTCGCCGGAGGACTCAATCGAAAGCCACATGACCGATACGCTCAGCGCCGGCGCGGGCCTGTGCGACCCTGAAATAGTGCGCATCACCGTAACCGAGGGACCGGACTGCGCGCGGGAACTGCTCAAGCTGGGCGTCAATTTCGCACGCAAAAACGGCAGGCTGGATTTGGGACTCGAAGGCGGGCATTCGGCGCGGCGGGTGCTGCATTACAAGGACCTCACCGGCCATGAAATAGTCCGCGCCCTCGCGGAAATCTGCCGGAGCAGCAAAAACATAAGGATTTTTGAGAACTGCGTCTGCATAGACCTGATACTGCGCGACCACGCGCGCGAACTGCCGGTTGAACGCAACCGCTGCTTTGGCGCCTATGCGCTGAACGGAAAAACCGGCGGGGTCAGCCATTTCACCGCGCGCTACACCGTGCTGGCGACGGGCGGCGCGGGCAAGGTCTACCGCTACACCTCGAACCCCGACACCGCCACCGGCGACGGCATGGCTATGGCCTGGCGCGCGGGCGCGCCGCTTAAAAACATGGAGTTCGTGCAGTTCCACCCGACCTGCCTTTTCCACCCGAAGGCTAAATCGTTTCTCATCTCCGAAGCCGTGCGCGGCGAGGGCGGAGTGCTGCGCGGCGCCGACGGCAAGGCGTTTATGAAAAACTACGCTAAAGCCGCCGAGCTTGCCCCGCGCGACATCGTGGCCCGCGCGATAGACTCCGAAATCAAGCGCACCGGCGCGGACTGCGTTTTCCTAGACATAACGCACCTGAAAGCTGATTTTGTCAAAAAACGCTTCCCTTATATTTACAAAACCTGCCTCAAATTCGGGATAGATATAACGAAAGAGCCCATTCCCGTTGTCCCCGCCGCGCATTTTTTCTGCGGCGGAATAGAGACGGACTCTTTCGGCAAAACCGCGCTGGCGGGACTGTTTGCCGTCGGGGAAACCGCCTGCACCGGACTGCACGGCGCGAACCGGCTGGCGTCCAACTCGCTTCTGGAAGCGTGCGTTTTCGCGCGCCGCGCGGCGGCGAGGATAAGAGAAGAAATGACCGCCATTCGCGGACATGGCGCGCCCAATTTCACCCGCTGGGAAACCGGCAACGCCACTCCGAGCGAGGAAGCCGTCACCATCACCCAGAACTGGGAGGAAATCCGCGCGCTGATGTGGCATTACGCCGGCATAGTGCGCACCGACCGCCGTCTTGAGCGCGCGCGCCGCCGCCTCAACCTCATCAACGAGGAAATCCATGAGTATTACTGGGATTTCCTGCTCACCCGCGACGTTATAGAACTGCGCAACATCGCCTGCGTGGCGGAGCAAATCATCCGCAGCGCGCAATACCGCCGCGAAAGCCGCGGCCTGCATTACAACCTGGACTCCCCCTCCCCCCGCCCCGAATGGAGCACCCCGACGGTGGTGGACAGGTACCGGCTGTAAAAACGCCCGCATAAAAAGGGAAAGCCCGGCAGCGTTAAGTTCAACGCGCCTTTTAGTATAATTTTAGTATGGGCAAAGAGCAGATAGCGGATATTTTGAAACGGGAATACAGTCATCTGCATTCCGTCTATGGCGTCAGCAAAATCGCGCTTTTCGGCTCTTTCGCGTCCGGCACTGAGAGCGATAAAAGCGATATAGACTTGCTGATAGAATTTGACCGTCCGCTTGGTTTCGAGTTCTTCAGGTTGAACGACCATCTGGAAAAAACATTGGGCCGCAAAGTCGAAATACTGACGCCGGACGGATTGAACGGCATCCGAGTCCCCGCCGTAGCCCAAAGCATAAGAAAAAACCTGTTTTATGTCTGCTAGAACACCGCAAACACTGTTGGCGGACATAAAGGAATCAATCTCCTGCATCAAACGGTGCGTCACCAACATGACATATACCGAATTGTGTCGAAAGTTTTATCCAAACTGCAAAACTAACTTATAGACGGTGGAAGGCGTATGTGGGAGTTATTAATACGGGGGAAGCACAAAGGCAATGCCACGGATGTACAAGTAACGCCGAGTGTAGTACCCGGTGTTGTCGATGTTACTTTTTTTTCATCTGTTCCTGTGTTTGGGATAGCAACCATGAAACTCCACAATGAAAAAACAGGGGAAGTGTTCGATTTGGCTGTAAAAGAAATCACGAATAATCGGGTTCATGGACAAGCTAAAACATCATGAATTGACGTTGGGCAACACAACATTTAGCATATTTCTATGAATAAAATAATCATACGCGGGGCGCGGCAGCATAATCTTAAGAATATCTCGCTGGAGATTCCGCGCGAGAAGATTGTTGTTATTACCGGGCTTTCGGGGTCGGGGAAATCCAGCCTCGCGTTTGACACTATTTACGCCGAGGGGCAGCGGCGGTATGTGGAGAGTTTGTCGGCCTATGCGCGGCAGTTTCTGGAATTGATGGACAAGCCGGACCTTGACCATATCGAAGGCCTGTCGCCCGCTATTTCGATAGAGCAGCGCACGCCGTCGCGCAACCCGCGCTCGACGGTGGCTACCGTCACGGAAATTTACGATTATTTCAGACTGCTCTACGCCCGCGTCGGCAAACGGCATTGCCCCAACTGCGCCATACCGGTGGAAACATGGTCCGCGCAGGGCATGGCCTCCGACGTGCTGACGCGCTTTGCCGGCAAGACAGTTTACATATTCGCACCGCTTGTTACCGGCAGGCAGGGCACTTATGAGGAAGTTTTCGCCAAGTTCAAGAAACTCGGTTTTGCAAAAGCGCGCGTTGACGGCGAAATTCAGGAACTTGGCGCGGTGCCCGCATTGCCCCGCTACAAAAAGCACACCATAGAGTTGATTGTTGACGAACTGACGGCCTCCGCAGCGGAAAAAGAACGGCTTGTTGAGTCAATAGAAGTCGCCGTCAGGCACGGGCGCGGGCTGGTCACCGTCGAGGAAAAAGGGCCGAAGAAGCCGCAAAGCTTCACATACAGCGAGGCCAACGCCTGCCCCAAATGCGGCGCGGGGTTCACGCCGATGGAGCCGCGGCTGTTTTCGTTCAATTCCCCCTACGGCGCATGCCCGGCCTGCACCGGCCTAGGCGTGAAAATGGAAGTGGACGTGGATTTGGTCATTCCCGACCAGACGCTTTCCATTGACGGAGGTGCTATCGCGGCGTGGAGCAATCCCGTCACCACGCGCAGCCACCGGTGGAAAAACTCGTGGTCCTCGTATTACCTGGAAATTATCGCCGACGTCTGCCGCCGCACCGGCATCCCGACGGACAAACCGTGGAAGACGCTTTCAAAAGAGCAGAAAAAGCTGCTGCTTTACGGCGGCTCTTCCTACAAGTCGTGGTCGGGCAGGGACAGCCCGTTTGAAGGCGTAATCGGCAACCTCAAGCGGCGCTACACCGAATCGGAAAGCGAGTTCGTGCGCGAGGAGGTTTTCAACCGCTTCATGCGCGAGGTTACCTGCGCAACCTGCGGCGGCGCGCGGCTCAAGCCGGAGGCGCTTTCGGTTTACGTCGGCGGGCAGAATATCTCGCAGGTGACCGGCATGGCGGTTTCCGAGGCGTGCGAGTTCGCGAAATCGCTCAAGCTGACGGACAAGGAAAATTTTATCGCGCGCCAGATATTGCGGGAGATAAATTCGCGGCTGGGTTTTCTCTCCAGCGTCGGGCTTACCTATCTCACGCTGGACCGCCGCTCCGAAACGCTGTCCGGCGGCGAGGCGCAGCGCATACACCTCGCCACGCAAATCGGCTCCGGCCTGACCGGCGTTCTCTACGTTCTCGACGAACCGACTATCGGCCTGCATTCGCGCGACAACGACAGGCTGCTTGCCACCCTCAAATCGCTGCGCGACATGGGCAACACGCTTATCATCGTCGAGCATGACGAGGAAACCATGCGCACGGCGGACTGGATTATAGACCTCGGCCCCGGCGCGGGCGATTTCGGCGGCAACATAGTGGCGCAGGGAACGCCGCAGGATATTTTAAAAAGCGAAGCGTCGCTGACCGGCAAATATTTGCGCGGCGAGGCCAGAATAACGCGCGCGTTTCCCCCCGTGGAAAAACCCAGGGGGCATATCGTAATCAAGGGCGCGCAGCAGTTCAATCTTAAAAAGATAGATGTTAAAATACCGCTGGGCATGTTCGTGTGCGTAACGGGCGTGTCGGGCTCCGGCAAATCCACGCTGGTGCACGAGGTGCTTTACAAAACGCTGGCGAAACAGCTTTACGGCTCGAAGGAAATGCCCGGAAAGCACGCCTCTATTTCAGGCGTGGAAAACATCAACAAGGTCATCATAGTGGACCAGTCGCCCATCGGACGCACACCGCGCTCCAACCCGGCCACGTACACCGGCGTGTTTTCCCATATCCGCGACATTTTCAGCAAAATGCCGGAAGCCCGGCGGCGCGGGTATCAGGCGGGGCGGTTTTCCTTCAACGTAAAAGGCGGGCGCTGCGAAAAATGCCAGGGCGACGGGATTTTGAAAATCCAGATGCAGTTCCTGCCGGACGTTTACGTCCGCTGCGAGGAATGCCACGGGCGGCGGTTCAACGAGGAGACTTTGCAGGTCCATTACAAAAGCAAAAGCATCGCCGACGTGCTTGAGTGCAGCGTTTCGGAGGGATTGAGGCTTTTCGAGGCGGTGCCGCAGATTAAAAACACGCTGCAAACGCTGGAAGACGTGGGCCTCGGCTACATCAAACTGGGGCAAAGCGCCACCACGCTGTCGGGCGGCGAGGCGCAGCGCGTCAAACTGGCCAGCGAACTCTGCCGCCGCGCCACGGGCGACACGCTCTACATACTTGACGAACCGACCACAGGGCTGCATTTTGCCGACATAGACAAGCTGCTGTCTGTGCTGCACCGACTGGTGAGCCAGGGCAACACCGTCGTCATAATCGAACATAACCTCGACGTTATAAAGACGGCGGACTGGATTGTGGACCTCGGCCCCGAAGGCGGCGGCGCGGGCGGTTATCTGGTTGCGCAGGGCAGTCCCGAAAAGGTTGCCGCCTGCCCCGCCTCCTGGACAGGCCGCTACCTCAAAGACATCTTCGCGAAAGAAAAACGAGCTTCTCAGAAACCCTGACAAACTACTTACCCGACAACGATTTGGCCGCTGTTGTTTTTTAGTTTTTCATGGAGAAGGGCTTGAATTGTATCGGGGAGAATTGCGGCGCGGACGGGACCGGCCCCGAGGCGGATTGCGCGTTTCCCTCCGGCGCGAAAAGCCATTTGCGCCAGGCCTCCTCGAATGCGGACAGGCTGCGGTAACGGTACACGTTCCATAGCGTCTGTTCGAGCGGCACACCGTTGCGCAGCGCCACGCTCAGATTTTTGAACTGCAGCCGCGTGGCGGGAGTGAAAAGGAATTTCACCAGCGCGAAAGATTCCAGATACCAGTCCGAAACCTGCTGCGCGGGAGCGTCTTCCTTCGGGCCGCCCGCGCAATGGGTTTTAAGCGGCTTCATGCGCGCCGGCGCCGTGCCTTTGAGCGCCGTGGACCAGGGGCCTTTGTCCGAGTCGGCGCGGTCTTCCATATAAACGGCAAGCCCTTCATTGAGCCAGACCGGCGGCACCGCGTCCGCCTCCTTGAAAAAGGATTCAAAAAAAAGATGCGCCAGTTCGTGCGTGATGACACTGCGCAGCCTGTCGCGGACGCCGTCGTCATAAATCACTATGGTTTTTTTGTCCGAGTAAGCCAGCCCGCGCGACCACGGCGGCGGGGCGAATTCCCCCGCCATAAAGCTGGCCTGACTGGCGTGGATGTAGATTTTTACCGTGCCGGTGGACATCCACGGCGCGAACATCGAGATATCCATGCGCATCCTGCCGTGGATTTTCTCCAGCTCGACGCCGAGGCCCGCAGGGGCCCAGTTGGCCTCGTAATACGCATGGAAATGAGGCGTCACCAGCTCGCGCCAGACGGTTTTGCGCGGCGCCGTGGCAAAAAGCGAAGGAACGGCAAACAGCAGCGCCAGCGCGCACAGTCTCCTCATGGCAATAGTATAACAGATGGTTCCCCGCCGCAAAAGACCCTTGCGAAAAGACGGCAAGGACGTTACGCTGCCAAATGACGCCCAGGCCGAGTAAAGCAAGCCGGTTTCACGAAAAAGTGCGGGGCCGCGGACAAGGCCCCGCGCTTTATTTGTACAATTTGCTTTGTGAAACTTTTCGGGCTGACAAAACTGGAACTGGTCATGCTCGCCGCCGGCACGGCTATGCTGGCGGCGCTGCTTTACAAGATGGACGCAGCGGCGGCGCTGGCGTCGGTGTCGCTCGTGGGCGCGGGATTTTTCCTTTTAATCGGGCAGGAGCTGGTGGCGCACACCTTCAATTCGCTGGGCTGGCGTTATTCAATCGCGCCGGAACTGGCGGGGAAAATAAAATTCAAAGACGTTCTGCTGATGCGCATCGCGGGCGACGGGGTAAATTACCTGACGCCTTCGGCCACGCTGGCGGGGGAATGGGCCAAAGCGGTGATGATGGGCAGCGAGCACCCGCTCGACGAGCGGCTCTCCTCGGTGGCGCTGGCTAAAATAACGCAGACTCTGGCCATGGCGGCCGTCTCTCTGGCGGGAATATGCTGGGCGCTGGCGGCGCATCTCGATTTCGGCAGGCTGGGACCGCAGATAAGAAACGGCGGCTGGCTGCTGGCGGCGATTATCGGCTTTATAGTCTTTCTGGAGGTGCGGGCCGGAAAAACCCGGACGGAAAGTCACGCGCCCAAAGACAAAGGCTCCGCCGGCGTGTGGGAGCAGATGAAAAACGTGGACCGCACGATGATGGCGTTTATGCGGCTCTATCCGGCAAGGTTCGCGTTTTCCGTGGCGTGTTTTCTGGCGGCGTATCTGTGGGGCGCATTCGAGGCGTACTGGATATGCCGGTTTCTGGCGGTTCCAGTGGCGGTTTCAACGGCTTTGCTTATCGAAATGCTGGCGGTGTTTTTAGACGGTATTTTTTTCGCCGTGCCGGGCAAGGCGGGCACACAGGAAGCCACGAAAGCCGCCATATTCGGCGCGTTGGGATATAATCCGCAGACGGGGCTGGCGTTCGGGCTGGTGCGGCATATAAGGGAAATAACCTGGGCGGCGGCGGGATTTGCGCTTTACTATTTCAGGCGGCGTGGCTAAAAACCGCCATAATCAAGCTTGTATGTAACCCCATTGCCGGATACAGTGACATTAACCGTAATCGTTTGATCTTTGACTCCCGGCACATCAGTGAAAACACAGGAACTGTCGCCTTGCGCGGGCGCATTGGTTCCCCACTCGGCGGCTTTCTGCGCCATGCAGGAGTCTATATAAGTGCGCGCCTCTATGCTTCTGCGCACCTTGGTCGCGACGGTATGCCTGCCGAAACTCCATTTAAGCATCATCGTGGCCAGAAAAGAAAGTATGACCGTCATCACCAGCGTCTGCACCAGCAATGTTCCCCTCTCCCCCGCAATCCGGTTGAAATTCATAAGAACCCCTGTCAGACTCGCTCCCGAATAATTTTTTGGGCAAAAATCACGGATGCAGGCTTGCAGCTTCGCGGGTTTCGGCTTTCACACCCCGCCGGAGTGTGCGCGCCGAAACCCACTTCGCTGCAAACCAAAATCCTGTCTTTTTGCCTCATAAATCTTATTCGGGAGCAAGTCTATTGACTCTGAAACGGCGCGTTGAACTTGAATTCCGCCGTGCTGGTCGTCTCGAACGGCTTGTCGGTGGAATACTTGCCGGTGGCGGAATTGAATCCGGCCAGCCTGGAAATTTTCACCTGGAACTTGATGCGGTCCGACTGTTTGGGATCGCGGGAGAAAAAGCCCGCGTCCGCATTAGCTCCCGAAATAAGCATGATTTTGGACACGTCCTGCATATCCCTGCCGCAATTTGGAAGACTGACCTGCCAGGACGGCGGCGTGGCCGGGGGAGGGATGCAGCCCGGACCGGAAATAGTGCCGGTATAATAATACAGGCCCGGGTCCGGATTCGCCGTGGTGCCCGCAGCTGTGAAACAATAAAAGAACCAGCGGGCCGTGGGGCCGTCCACGGGAAAGCAGCCGCTTTGGTCCACGTTCGACGCGCCGTAAAGCATGTAATCCTTTCCGCCCGTCTGGACCGGGTTGAGGATTATGCCAGCACCGGACACATCGTTGGAAATCTGCTTTATCGCCACCGCGATATCATTTTTCGTGATGGTGCTGCGCATCATCGAAAACAGCATTCTGTGCGAGTTCGCCCATATCAGCACCAGCGTGGAAAGAACCATCAAAAAAATTATGGCGGCTATCAGAGTTTCCGTCAGCATAATGCCTTTCTTATCGGATAAAGGCTTCATTTTTTCTCATCCGGCAAAGTCAGGGTGAATGTCACATCCTTGAAAATAAGGCCGGTATCCTTAGCCGGCAAGGAGTCAGTAACAGTATATGAAAGGTGCGTACCATCGGGAAGTTTGGGGAATTGGGAAGGCTTCGATGGAGAGGACTGCACAAGACAATCCAGGTCGTGAGTGCCTGCGGCCCACGGGTCGGCGAACTTGTCTCTGCACGGGTCATCGGCGTCGTCTAAGATGGGAACATCGTCGGGCTTTGCCGCGACATGGCTGCGCAGCATGTCCGAAGCCATTTTGAGCGCCAGTCCGGCGTCCTGCCTGGCATCGCTGCGAGTGTCGGTGGTGAAGCTGGTCAGAATGACCGAGAACAGGCCCGCCACCACCACCGCGGTCAGCAGCACGGCGATAACGGCCTCCAGAAGCGCAAAACCGGAGGAACAGGAAAGCTTTAGCCTGCGAATCATTTCCGCACCTGTCACATCGTCGGGCAATTCGGCACATTGGTGCCGGCTGTGGCGCATTGGCCGGTTCCGGATATGGTTACCGTCCAACTGGCATAATCACTGCCGGACAACGCCCTGAGAAAATCGGCCTGGCCTTCCCTGCGTTTGGCGCAGGCTACGACATTGGTAGTGCAACAGGCGCCGCCGGACGAGCCGTTGCAGACAAACACCTCATAAGAGTAATTAGTCCAGTCCTGTGTGGCCAGATACTTGCAGCCCATCAGGGTGGCAGGGTCGTTTGTTGTGAGTCCGCCGGAGGGACAACTCGGTTCGGCGTCCAGGCTCTTAAGCGATCCGCTGACAGTATTGTTGGGGTAATCCAGTTTGGCCATGCGCTGGGCATGAGATACCATGCGCACATTGGCGATGGCATCCTGGAACTTGGTGTTCTCTATCATTTTAAGCGACTGCGGCACCGCGATAGAAGCCAGAATGCCGATAATCAGCACCACCACGACCAGTTCCACAAGCGTGAACCCTTTGGAGTTATTCATTTTTTTCTCCCACCTATTAGCATCGGTCCGGGTTGTTACGGAATTGTTACTGACAGTCCGCCAAAGCGCGCCGCCGGAACGCCGGCGCGGAGCAAGTCCTGATAATCGCGGACGGTCCGCCCGTCAGCCCTTGGTGCTTATCTGGGACAACTGGAATATCGGCAGGAATATCGAGATGACGATAACGCCGATAATTCCGCCTATGCCCACCACCAGCACCGGGTCTATAAGCGCCGAGAACCGCGCGATGAACTGGTTTATCTGCTCGATGTAATAGCTGGACAGCGTGTTGATAATGTCTGGCAGCTTGCCGGATTCCTCGCCCATCCACATCATCTCCGTCACAAGGCCGGGGAAGATGCCGGTGTTTTTGAACGAGGCGGAGATGGATTTGCCCGAGGCCACGTCGTTTTTCACCGACTTGAGCGCTTTCTGTATCACCAGATTGTTGGCGAACGCGCCTTCGAGAACCGATATGGTGTTGAGTATGCTGACGCCGCTTTTTATCAGCGTGGACATGGTGGTCAGCAGCCGTTCCAGCAGCACGTTGCGTATGAACTCGCCGAACAGCGGCAGTTTGAGCTGGGTCTGGTGCCAGGTCAGCCGCCCGACCTCCGTGGCCAGATAGGAACGTATCGCCAGAACGGCGCCGGTGATGACGACGATAATGGCCACGTAGTAATGGGTGACTATATAGGAGAAGTCAACAATGGTCTGGGTCAGTATGGGCAGCTTCATGTTGAAGTCCCTGAATATTGAGGCGAAGACCGGAACGATATAAATAATGAAGTAAGCCAATACGCCTATGGACATTGTGAACAGCACGACGGGATAGGCCACGGCGGTTATTATTTTATTGCGTATCGTTTCCTTGGACTGGATGTACTGGGAAACCTGCCTGAGCGCGCCCGGCAACTGTCCGCCCATCTCGCCGGCCTGCACGAGCGATACCCATATGGAATCGAAAGTCTGCGGATGTTTCTCAAGCGCCTTGTAGAGCGCGCCGCCGGCGGCCACTTCCTTGGCGATATCGCCCACCACGGCGGCCAGCGCCCTGTTCGTGCCGTAATCGGACAGCAGCGACAGCGAGCGCACCAGCGGCACGCCGCCCGCCAGCAGCGTGGACACCTGCTCGCTGAAAAACGCCAGTTCCTGCCCGCTTATGCGCCCGCCGCTTTTGAATTTGCGGAAAACCGGCGCCCCCTTCGACTCGGACTCGGGCTGTATCGAAAGCACGAACAGGCCTTTGTTCTGAAGCGCTATTACCGCCTGGTCCTCGTCGGAGGCCTCCAGCATTCCCGTGGAGGCGTTGCCCTGCGTGTCCTGAACGGTATAGACGAATTTAGCCATCGCTTATTCCTCCGACAAAGTTACCGACGTGACTTCCTCGACAGTCGTCTGGCCGGTGACAACCTTGCGCCAGCCGCTGGCGCGCAGGTTCCACGCGCCGCTCTTTTTGACGGCTTTGCGCAGTTCCAGCACGTCCTGGTTCTTGTAGATTATGTGGCGCATCTCGTCCGTTATCAGATACACCTCGTAAAGCGCGCGGCGGCCCAGATAACCGGTGCGCGAGCACTTGTCGCAGCCGCGCGGCTTGAAAAAAGTCCATCTGGACTGATCGGTGTTGGCCGGCAGGAGCGATTCGGCCATAATCAGGTCGAGAATCTTCTGGTCAGGCTTCGAGGGCACCTTGCAGTGCGGGCACAGCATTCTCACCAGGCGCTGCGCGGCGATAAGCGCCAGCGAGCTGGAAAGCAGAAACGGCTCCATGCCCATGTCTATGAGGCGGGGCACGGCGCCCAGCGCGTCGTTGGTGTGCAGCGTCGAAAGCACGAGGTGGCCCGTCAGCGCGGCGCGCAGGCAGGCCTCCGCAGTCTCCTGGTCGCGGACTTCGCCGACCAGTATGACGTCGGGGTCCTGGCGCAGGAAGGAGCGCAGCCCGGCCGCGAAAGTGAGCCCGATTTGCGCGCGCACCTGCACCTGGCTGATGCCCGCCAGTTTATATTCCACAGGGTCTTCCAGCGTCATGAAATTGTAAGCCGGCGTTTTCACGGTGTTTAGCACCGCGTTGAGCGTGGTGGTCTTGCCGGAGCCGGTGGGGCCGGTGAGGAAGATAAGGCCGTGCGGATAATCCGCCGCCTTGAGGAAATCCTCCTTCTGGCGCGGGTCGAAGCCCAGCTTGTCCAGATTGAGTTCCACCGTTCCCTTGTCCAAAATACGCAAAACGAGTTTTTCGCCGAACACGGTGGGGCAGACAGACACGCGGACTTCGATGGTGCGGTTCTGGTAATGGATTGTGAAATGCCCGTCCTGCGGCAGGCGCCGCTCGGCGATATCGAGCTTGGAGAGAATTTTTATGCGCGAGATGAGCGCGTTGACAAGCTCGCGCGGCGGCGGGGTGCGCTCGTGGAGTATACCGTCTATGCGGAAACGCAGGCTGACGCGCTCGTCGAAAATTTCGAGATGGATGTCAGACGTGCGCTCCGAGATGGCCTGCTTTAGAATGGCGTTGACTACGCGTATTGACTGCGCGCCCTTGCTGTCGCCGGAGATGACGTGGTCGAGGTCCAGCTTGTCGTCCACGGCGGAGAGGTCCTCGCCGGAATCCTTGCCGTCGGTGGCGACGGACATCGCCTGCTCGATGAGGTTGGAGCCCTGATAGAACGAGTCTATGACGCGCAGCACCTGCGACTTGGTGGCGATGAAGGGCTGGATTTCCATGTTGGTCATCAGGCGCAGATTGTCCATGACCAGCACGTTGGTGGGGTCCGCCATCGCGACGGCTAGCGATTCCCCCTCCACGAAAAGCGGCACGAGGAAATGCTCGCGCGCGTATTTTTCGCCCACCAGTTTTTCGAGGCCCTGGTTCTTCTCGGGATTGAGGATGCGGTTTTCCTTGGAGGCGTACGGCACGCCCAACTGCTTGGAAAGCGCCATTGACACGACTTCCTCGGTGACAAAGCCCAGCTTCACAAGGGCTTCACCGAGGAGGCACTTGTTCTGCTGCTGGTAAACGAGGCCCTGCTTGAGTTTTTCCTCGTTTATAACGCCCTGTTCGGCGAGAATTTCGCCAAGTTTTTTATGCGCCATCGCAATCAACCCCGTGTCCTGACAGCTAGTCCACCTGTATGGTCGGTTTGATGAAAATGACCAGGTCGGTGTTGTCCCTTTCGGTGGAACTGCTTGTGAACAGCCAGCCGATGATGGGAATATAGCCCAATAACGGAACTTTGCGGACCACGGTGGTGTCTTTGGTCTGCAACAGACCGCCCATCGCGACGGTCTGGCCGTTTTTCACGCGCACGATAGCCGAAGCTCCCCGGCTGACAGGATCGTACACCGTCGAGCCGTTGTTGGTGAGGTTAGACGCCTGAATGTCGGAAAAGGAGGGCTGTATAAGCAGCGTGACATAACCGTCCTTGTTGACCTGCGGAGTGACGCGCAGTGTGACGCCCACCATGCTGCGCTCGACGGTTCCCGACTGGCCCACCTGGGAGACGTTTGTCGTCACGCTCGTCGCGGCATCCCTGCTTATGGTCACGATGGCGGTATTGTTGTTCATCGTGACGATGTTGGGCTTGCCGAGGAAACGGGCGGCGCTGCGCGACACCAGCAGGCGCAGCACGGCGGTAAGCTGCTGGAGGCTCAGCGTGCCGTAGGTGATGCCGGTGCCGTTGGTGAGCCCAGAGGAGCCCACGGCCGGGTACAGATTTTTCCAGTTGTCGCCGCTGAAGAATCCGGGGCGCAGGAAATAGTCCGTCTGGCGTGTGGGACCAGTGAAAGTGGCCAGTCCGCCGCGGGAATCGCCCCACTCGATGCCGAGTTCGTTGAGCCGCGTGGTGCTGATTTCCACTATCTCGGCCTCGATGGATATCTGGGGGGCTTTGCGGTCCAGTTCGTTAAGCACCGTCTCTATCTGCGGGAACACTTCCGGCAGGTCGGTGATTATGACGCTGTTGGTTCGCGGCTCCGTGACCACCCTGCCCAGCTTCGGCGTCAGCATGCTGTTGATGACGTTAAGGATGGCTATGCCGGTGGCCGCGCTTCCCGCGCTTACGCCCCCGGTTCCGCCCGAGGAGCCGGACGAAGAACTTGAGGTGAACGGATTATTGGAGTTGGCGCTGGAGGTTATGCTGGACAGATCCTGCTGCGCGCTGCCTGGCGACAGCAGCGAGATATAGCTGAGGGTGTATATCTTGGTCACCAGATTGGCGCGGGCGGCTGAGCGTTTGGTCACCACGTAGGTGTTGGTTTTGCCTATCCGCTGGTAGGTGAGTCCGCGGATTTGCAGCAGAATTTGCATCGCCTCGCGCACGGATATCTGGCGCAGGTACGCGGTTATTTTACGTTCCTGCAAGCCCTCCGCGAGAATGAAGCTTATGCGAGTCTGCGCGGAAATGGCGTGCAAAAAAGCGGTAAGCGGCGCGTTCTCCAGGTTCACAGAGACTTTGGCGTCCAGCGGCGTGCGGGTTTCCGTGTCCTCGTAAAGAGGCGCCTCCATCCTGCCGCTTTCGTCCTCCTTGAGCGGAACGCCGGGAGGGCTGGCGACAGGCATCGTGAATTCGCCTTCTCCCGACGGCGCGGGGGACGCCGCTCCGGGCGCGATAGGACCGCCGCCCGCCGCGCCGCCGCGCGACGCGGATTGGAACTGCGGATTGATGTCCGGCCCGGTCTGCGCAACCGCGACGGCGACCGGTACAAGCGCCTGTTCGGCGAACAGCAGCGATATCAGGCAGATACGAATTTTTCTCATAGCGTTTGCTCCTGTGCCCTGCGTTTATGAAAAGCTTTGCCGCGGCGCGCGCGCCGCGCTCACTGCCCCTTCAATTTTTTGCGGAACGTGGCTCCATCCTCGTCGAAATCCACGAAATTGCTGCCTATCCTGGTTATCCGGGCGCCCATAACTTTCGAGCCGACGCCCACCACCTTGTCGTTGACAATAGCCTGCTTGCCGATGATGCCCTGCACGATAATTTTGGCGCCGGGCCTGGAGTTGAGCAGCTCTTCCGCAGCCCTTCTCCTGCTCTCCTGCTCTTCCCGCTGGGCCATTATTTTTCTGCGGCGTTCCTCATCCCTGAGGGAAACGGCTTCCTCAGGGGACAGGAACGGCTCGCGGTCCGACAACGGAGCGAAGACGACCGCGGCGGTGCCGCTGGAAACCGCAACCCCGGAAGCCGCCGGGGCGGCTGCGCCGGACGGAGCCGGTACGGGAGCCCCCGCCTGCGCGGGAGCCGGATACGGCGAGGCGCCGGAATTGCGCGGCGACGCGGCAAAAGGCGCGGCCTGAGCCAGCAGGACCGGACGGGGCTGCTCGCCGGCGGCCATGCGGTTCCACCAACTGTAGCCCAGACAAGCGGGCACGCACAGCGCCGCGACAACCACGACAACTTCAAACAGCGCGACGGTTCTTTTCATGGTTTATCCCGCCGCAGCCGCGCCGGTCTGCGCCGGAGCCGCGGGCTGCTGGCTTATCCTGTTTTTAGGGAATATCGTGGAAACCTCTACCGTAGCGGTGATAAGCCCCAATCTGTCCTTCCTTTCGGTTTTCCTGATGGTAACGCGCGTTACCTTCACGTACTGCGGATTATTCTCTATTCTCGCCAGTATGTTGCCCAGCGTCCTGATATTGAGCGTGATATCGAACGCCGCTGATGATTGTATCATATTCTCGGAGTCGGATTCAGTGGGCTGCGAGACGCGGTCCGGCGTAACGTTTTCGGCGGAGCAGGCTTTGGAAATGACGGAGCCGAGCCACTCCGCCTTCTCCCTCATCGGGGGAAACCGCGCCTCCGCGCTCATAAGCTGGCTTTTGTAAGCGTTGAAAGAAGGCGTATACTGCGCGAGCAGCCGGATTGCCGCGATTTGCGCCCGCTTGCCGTTCAGGCCCTGGGCGGCGGGTTTGCCCAGCGCGAAATAAACCAGCAGGGCGGCTCCGCCGCATACCAGAATCGGATTCTGGAAATACTTCCAGCCTTTCTCCTGATATACGGAATAGGCTATGAGCGCGGATTCCTTCGCCTTTTCAAACAGTTCGTTAGCGTCTATTTTGGCCATTAGCGCCCTCCCTGGCTGAGAGAACAGTTTATCGTGAAACTCGTATCATCGGGCCGTCCGCCGGAGCCGCCCTTGCCCGTCGCGGCGTTGAAATTCAGGTTGACGCGCCCGCCGTACGTTTTTTCTATCTCCGGGTTGGCTTTAAGACTGTCACGGAACGACTGCACCAGCTCCAGGTCGGTCTTGCTGTTGCCGGCGCGCACGAATCCGTTGAGCGTAAGATCGCTCTCGAACTGGCTGGTCTGGCCCATCGTCGTGCGGCTGACAAAATTGAGGCTGGTCAGCCAGATTTTGGCCGGCAGGGTGTTGAGCACGGCCACGAATTTCGGAGTGAAGTAATCCTGGTGGGAGGTTATGGCCAGCAGGCGGTTGGCGGAAGCCTGCATGTCATCCACCTTCTGCTGTATCATCTGAGGCTGAAGACCGGCAAATTCCGGCACTTCGGGGTTGGAGGCCCTGAGCCGGCTCAATTCAAACGATTTGAAGCGGTACTGCACCTGCCCCGCAAGAGCCGATAAAAACACCAGCGCCGCAAGCGCCAGACCCGCGCTCCAGACAAAAAACAAAGCCCGCTGCTCGTCCACGGATTCGCTGGTCTTGCTCACCAGGTCCACGCCGCCGTCGGCTATTATCTGGCGCAGCGCGGCGCCGGCCGCGGAGTATATGCACCAGTCGCCCTCGGGGAGCCTGAGCATCTGCCGGGGGTCCCAGGTTTTTATGGGCAGCTTGGCGTCGTCTTCCACCACGACTTTCCAGAGGTCGAGATTCTCTCCGCTCATATGCACTTCCTTGAACAACTGCGGAGTCTGCGAGCCCATCTGCTTGTTGACGAACTCTATGGAACCCTTCACGTCCAGCCGGCGGCGTTCGGACGCCTGCACGTCGCCGAACGTGACCTCGCGCGACAGCAGCGGCACGCCGTTGTTGGAAAGCAGCATGTAGGCGGTGGTGGAATCGAAATGGGTGAACAGCCTCGGCCCGGCCCCCGTGACATGCCCGAACACGCGGCCTACCGACGTGGCCGACACTTCTATGCCCACCGGCTCGAGGCCGATTTTCCTGATGCCGGCGGTCAGCGCCTCGCTGACTTTGGCGTTGGTGAGGGCGAACAGCACTCCCATTTTGTCTTTCGCGCCTGCGGCGCCGAGCTGGTAGACCTGGAAATCGTACACCGAGGTTTCAAACGGGAACGGAACGTACTTTTTCGCTTCAAGAGGCACCGACTGCCGCCAGAAGCGCCTCTCGATTACCGGCATGAGAAAATGCCGGAACACCGCGAACTGCGGCGAAAGGGTAATCACCGCGTTGCGCGTGCCCCATTTCACCTGGCCCAGCGCTTTCTGCAAATGCGTGAGCCAGTTCGTCTCGCTGGCGAAGAAATCGGCGTTCATCGCGGCGTTGCGCACTTCGCCGGCGGCCTTTTTCACCTGGGGCACCGGGACCTTGACATAGCGGTCTATCTTGACGGAGCCGCCGTCCATGCGTGTTTCGACGATGCAGATATCCTCGATGCTGATATAGATGCCGAGACAGTTTCTCAGCCTGGATTTGCCCATCACTTGGTCGAACAGCGCCATATTTCACTCCTGCTATCGGGATAGTGCAGCAACTGCCAACGGCTTGGTTTTTTTGACTATCTTCACGGCGGTCCTGACGCGCGCGCTGTCTATGCCGTATTTCGCGGAAAGCAGCTTCGCCACCGCGGCTGCGCGTTTTTTGGCCAGCGCCGCCGCCTTAGGCTCGGAAGCGGCGGCATAGCCCGTAACGGTCGCGGAAAGGCGCTTGTCGGCTTCCAGGGCGCCGGCGAGACGGGCGGCGATTGCCGCCGAGCCCGGCGCCAGCCTGGCGGTTCCCTTCCCGAAAGGCATGGAATATACCAGGCCGCTCGCCGCGGGCGCGCCGGATTTCTTTGCGCTTGGGACGCCGTCCTGCGCGCCTTTCCAGCCTTTGGGCGGGATAAGGGTTATGGCCTGGCGCAGCGAGCGTTCGCGCCCGTCGGAGCCCAGCGCGCTCAGCAGGCAGAGATACTTGCCGTAAGGCAGCGTCCTGCCGAAAAAATTCCTGCGCCCGTTCCAGTAAATCTGATGATAGGCGGGGCCGGAGCCCGAGCTTTCCTGCACCACCGAAAGCGTTCTCGACGGGTCGTAGCGGTAAATCTGCACGCGCCACTTGTCCACCCGGACCGAGGTGTCCAGCGCGGACAGCTCTATTATCGCGCCCTGCCCCCTGTCCGGCTCGAAGGCCGACGGGAACACGCCCAGCGTCATGGCCAGGGGAACATGCTCTGAGGCGTCGGACGGAGAGCGCAGCGCGGGTTTGCGCCCGTAATCGAATATGACGCCGACGCCGCCCAGTTCCCTGAACTTGCGCGGCAGCCCCTCGCGGGAGAAAGCGTCCAGGTCCAGCGTCAGGCGCGCGGCGGAAACGCCTTTCTGCAAAAAGTAGGATTGCATGGCTATGGCGCGGCGCATGTCCACTATCTCGTTGTCTCCCGCCGAAAACCCGAACGGCGTCACCGTGAAATTCGCCTTCCCCATGGCGAACATCAGCCCCGCCACGGCGGAAAGCCGCACATCCGCGTTCGGCTTGAAAGTGGCCGTAGAGGAAAAAATGGTTTCGGGGTCTATGTTGACGGCTTCGGGAATGTCGCCGTTCATGATTATCTGCACGCCTTCGCTCCTGGAAAGATAGGCCACCATGGAATCGCGTATCGCCTTAAGCTTGCGCTCAATCTGGGCCGCCATATCGGCCTTGCGCCGCGCCTCGTCGCCGCCGTAGGAATCCGCGGCTTCAAGAGCCGGAGCCATGCCGGCGGCGGAGAACAGTTCCGCCTCGGTTTTTTGCTTTGCGCTTTCTCTGGCCTGCGCCGAAGCTGCGGGAGATGTTTCGGGAACGGAGGGGCGTTTTTCGGATTCTCCCTTCTTCTCACCCGCGGCGGAGGGCGGTTTTTTTCCGGCTTCCCGCGTTTTTTCGTCACGGGGTCCCGACGCATAAACCGCCGGTGACCCGCCCTTTGACTCGGTCGTCACGACCGCCGGTTTCGCTATGCCGCTTTTTCCGGTGAGGCGCGCTGGCGGGTTCTCATCGTCCTCAGGTGGGAAATAACTGTCCATATTATCCGTGTTGGATTCAGAAGCGTTCACACGACGGGTTATCCGGTTTATGTAATCATTCGCGACGGAACGCTCCTGCGACGTTCCGGTCATCAATATGTCCATAAAGCGGTCCAGAGACTCCTGATAGTTCCCCTCCTGGTAGAAACGCACCGCCAGTTGAAGCGGACTGCGTACACGGGTCTCCTGCAAAGCGCCGGCGGCGCGGCAGAACGAAGCCCCGAGCAAAAACAGCAAAATCAGCGCCGCACTACGACATATGCGCATAGCGGTTTACAGTATACATGTTTCTTGCAGTATTATATAGCAATATAACGGGTTTGGGCAACGCCTTATTGCGTTGAACCCTGATTGTGCAATAGATAGCGAGGACAGAGACGGTGGATGGCGAGGACAGTTCGACGTAAAATTTGGAGCGGATAGCTGTAGCTATCCGCGAGAAATTTTACACAGAAATGTCCCGCCAGCCGC
>Ga0074195_1000794_pt2 | contig 44308 bp, 33 predicted proteins | sample EPASupsiteHSE623_FD_64525 | JGI IMG/M metagenome (GOLD analysis project Ga0074195, IMG submission 64525) | Bioremediated contaminated groundwater from EPA Superfund site, New Mexico - Sample HSE6-23 | ecosystem: Environmental > Aquatic > Deep subsurface > Groundwater > Contaminated ...
CCGCTCTCGCGCGGCGCGGCGGGTTCTTCCGCCGATATGAGCGAGAACGCGATAAGAACTATGAGAATGGGGAACAGTCTCTTCATCAGGACTCCTGCCGGGTGATGAGCGGTGCTTTGTATCATGGAACGCGACGCGAATCAAGCATGGATATGAGAATGGTCGAAAAAACTGGAAAAAACCTCTCCACACTGGTATAGCAGAACGGTCTATTCACGGAGGATCGGCATGATAACCGCTCAGATATCACTATTCGCTTTCTACGCGGCCCGCGCGATACTGTACCTTCTATTCATCATCTCTTTCTTCACGGTCGCCTTCTTCATCGAACGGCTCTTCTACTACCGCCGGACGCTGATCCGCGACGAGGAGAAGCTCCACGCCGCCCTTGCCGCGGCCAAAGATCGTACCGCGATACTGGCGGCTCTCGGCACGGTGCGCGGTGAAGAGGCCCGTATCGTTGCTGACGCACTCAGCGAGGCGCCCGATACCGGCGAAGCCTTCCGTGAACTGGTGAATGCCCGCCTCATAACGGCACGCCAGCAGTGGGAGCGCTTCACCGACTTCCTCGGCACCGTCGGTTCCAACGCGCCGTTCGTGGGGTTGCTCGGTACGGTACTTGGCATCATGAAGAGCTTCGCCGATCTCGCGGTGGCCACCAAGGGCGGTCCGCAGGCCGTTATGAGCGGTATCTCCGAGGCGCTCATCGCGACGGCGGTCGGCCTCGGTGTGGCCATTCCCGCCATCATATTCTTCAATTTCTGCAAGGGGCGGATACGGCGAAGTGCGGCACTGGTCGAGGCGCTGACGGCCCGGATCGTCGGTATCTTGCGTCCCCATACTCTCGAAAAGTGAAATATATCCCATAAAATCCAATAAGTTGAATCTTGTTTAGAAAAATGTTCAAAAAAAGAATTGACAAAAAAATGAGTTCTGCTATATTCATCGAGCGCTTTGGGCACCGTGGCGAAGCGAGTTCATTGAAAACTGAGCAGCAGCAAAGAGAGAAACAAAAGGAACCAACCCTGGTTTCTTTGAGTGAACGCTTGAGAAGTAAGGATTTAACTGGAGAGTTTGATCCTGGCTCAGGACGAACGCTGGCGGCGCGCCTAATACATGCAAGTCGAGCGTGAAAAGGGGGCAACCCCTGAGTAAAGCGGCGCACGGGTGAGTAACGCGTTGGTTATCTACCCCCGAGTTCGAGATAACCCCGGGAAACTGGGGCTAATACCGGATGACGCATAACGGATGGCTCCGTTATGTTAAAGATTTATCGCTTGGGGATGAGCCCGCGTCCTATCAGCTAGTTGGCGGTGTAATGGACCACCAAGGCTAAGACGGGTAGCTGGTCTGAGAGGATGATCAGCCACACTGGGACTGAGACACGGCCCAGACTCCTACGGGAGGCAGCAGTAGGGAATATTGCGCAATGGACGAAAGTCTGACGCAGCGACGCCGCGTGGGTGAAGAAGGTCTTTTGATTGTAAAGCCCTGTGAGGGGGGACGAAAAATTTAAAATTGACGGTACCCCCAGAGGAAGGACCGGCTAAACACGTGCCAGCAGCCGCGGTAATACGTGTGGTCCGAGCGTTGTCCGGAATGACTGGGCGTAAAGGGTGCGTAGGCGGGCACATAAGTCAGGTGTGAAATCCCCGGGCTCAACCTGGGAAGTGCGCTTGAAACTATGTGTCTCGAGGCTGTCAGGGGTAAGCGGAATTCCCGGAGTAGCGGTGAAATGCGTAGATATCGGGAAGAACACCGGTGGCGAAGGCGGCTTACTGGGACAGAACTGACGCTGAGGCACGAAGGCGTGGGGAGCAAACAGGATTAGATACCCTGGTAGTCCACGCGGTAAACGATGGATACTGGATGTCGGTCTCATTTACGAGGTCGGTGTCGCAGCTAACGCGCTAAGTATCCCGCCTGGGGAGTACGGTCGCAAGATTAAAACTCAAAGGAATTGACGGGGGCCCGCACAAGCGGTGGAGTATGTGGTTTAATTCGATGCAACGCGAAGAACCTTACCTGGGCTTGACATCCTCCTGAATGCACCCAGAGATGGGAGCAGGCTCTTCGGAGACAGGAGAGACAGGTGCTGCATGGCTGTCGTCAGCTCGTGTCGTGAGATGTTGGGTTAAGTCCCGCAACGAGCGCAACCCTTGCTTTTAGTTGCTCCACGTTATGGTGAGCACTCTAAAGGAACTGCCGAGGTTAACTCGGAGGAAGGTGGGGATGACGTCAAGTCCTCATGGCCCTTATGTCCAGGGCTACACACGTACTACAATGGTGCAGACAAAGGGGCGCAAGACCGCAAGGTGGAGCAAATCCCACAAACTGCATCCCAGTTCGGATTGGAGTCTGCAACCCGACTCCATGAAGTTGGAATCGCTAGTAATCGTGGATCAGCATGCCACGGTGAATACGTTCCCGGGCCTTGTACACACCGCCCGTCACACCATGGGAGTTGATTTCACTGGAAAATGCCGGGCTAGCCGCAAGGAGGCAGGTATTGATGGTGAAGTTAGCGACTGGGGTGAAGTCGTAACAAGGTAGCCGTAGGAGAACCTGCGGCTGGATCACCTCCTTTCAAGGAATATAAGCGTCTCTCGTTGCTGCTCAGTTTTGAATGTGACTCGGGCCTGTAGCTCAGGTGGTTAGAGCACTGTGCTGATAACGCAGGGGTCAGTGGTTCGAGTCCACTCAGGCCCACCATTGTTCCGGTTCTTTACAAAGTGATAAAGGGAAGCCGAGCGAGTGAAGCCGGCTCTGGTCTTGGTAACACATAACAGGCATAACAACTGTTTAGGTGTATACGGAGGATGCCTTGGCGACAGGAGGCGACGAAGGACGTAGAAGGCTGCGAAAAGCTGCGGGGAGCTGCCAAACGAGCGTTGATCCGCAGATGTCCGAATGGGAAAACCCACCGCATTAGCGGTATCCTTATATGAATACATAGTATAAGGAGGCGAACGAGGAGAACTGAACCATCTCAGTATCCTTAGGAGAAGAAATCAATTCAGAGATCCCCCTAGTAGTGGCGAGCGAACGGGGAATAGCCCAAACCGAGTGACTTGTCATTCGGGGTTGTAGGGCCTCGGACATGCGACCGATGCAGGTAACCGAACGGTCTGGAAAGGCCGACCGAAGGGGGTGAAAGTCCTGTAGGTGAAATCGGCAGAAGCGCTACGAGGTACCTGAGTACCACGGGACACGAGAAACCCTGTGGGAATCTGGGTGGACCATCATCCAAGGCTAAATACTACCTGTCGACCGATAGTGCACAAGTACCGTGAGGGAAAGGTGAAAAGAATCCCGGGAGGGAAGTGAAATAGAACCTGAAACCGTATACACACAAGCTGTCGGAGCCTCCTTGAGGGGTGACGACGTACCTTTTGCATAATGGGCCAACGAGTTATTCTGTAGAGCGAGGTTAAGCGGAAGCGAAGCCGAAGGGAAACCGAGTCTTAATAGGGCGAATAGTTCTACGGAGTAGACCCGAAACCGAGTGATCTATCCATGGCCAGGTTGAAGGTTGGGTAACACCAACTGGAGGACCGAACTCGTGATTGTTGAAAAAATCTGGGATGAGCTGTGGATAGGAGTGAAAGGCTAAACAAACTCGGAGATAGCTGGTTCTCCCCGAAATATATTGAGGTATAGCCTCGTGCAGAAGTTACCGGAGGTAGAGCACTGAATGGGCTAGGGGGCCTACCAGCCTACCAACCCCAACCAAACTCCGAATGCCGGTAATGAATTCACGGGAGGCAGACTGCGGGCGCTAAGGTCCGTAGTCGAGAGGGTAACAGCCCAGACTAACAGCTAAGGTCCCTAAGTCTCTGCTAAGTGGTTAAGGTTGTGGAAACGTACAGACAGCCAGGAGGTTGGCTTAGAAGCAGCCACCCTTCAAAGAAAGCGTAATAGCTCACTGGTCTAATGAGTCCGCGCCGAAGATGTAACGGGGCTAAGCAGAGCACCGAAGCTTTAGGTTCGACGCAAGTCGAGCGGTAGGGGAGCGTTCCATGGGGGCTGAAGGTATACCGTGAGGTGTGCTGGACCGCATGGAAGTGTGTATGTTGGCATGAGTAGCGACAAAGCAAGTGAGAATCTTGCTGGCCGTAAGTCCAAGGTTTCCTGGGGAAGGGTTGTCCTCCCAGGGTTAGGCGATGACCTAAGGCGAGGCCGAAAGGCGTAGTCGATGGTATACAGGTTAATATTCCTGTCCCGATAGTGATCCGTTGAAACAAGGAGGGACGAAGAAGGATAGGTCGGCCGCCCAGACGGAGTGGCGGTTCAAGCCCGTAGGCTGAGGGTATACGATTAAAGGTACCCTTAAGGCCGAGAGGTGAGTACGAGGGCCGTACGGCCCACAAAGCGACTGATTCCATGCTTCCGAGAAAAGCTTCGTGTGGAGGATCACCATCGATCGTACCGCAAACCGACTCAGGTGGACGAGAAGAATATTCTAAGGCCTTTGGAAGAACTTGGGTTAAGGAACTCGGCAAATTGACACCGTAACTTCGGGATAAGGTGTGCCCCGTTAGCGTGAAGGGACTTGCTCCTGGAGCGTGAAGGGGTTGCAGTGAAATGGCAGCGGCGACTGTTTAGCAAAAACACAGGTCTCTGCAAAGTCGAAAGACGATGTATAGGGGCTGACGCCTGCCCGGTGCTGGAAGGTTAAAAGGAGGGGTCAACGCAAGTGAAGCTCCGAATTGAAGCCCCAGTAAACGGCGGCCGTAACTATAACGGTCCTAAGGTAGCGAAATTCCTTGTCGGGTAAGTTCCGACCTGCACGAATGGCGTAACGACTGCTGCACTGTCTCAACCCAAGATCCAGCGAAATTGTGGTAACTGTGAAAACGCAGCTTACCCGTGGTTAGACAGAAAGACCCTGTGGACCTTTACTGCAACTTGACAGTGATACCCGGTTTGCTCTGTGTAGGATAGTTGGGAGACTTGGATCCCGGAGCGCTAGCTTCGGGGGAGTCGTCGGTGAAATACCAACCTGAGTAAATTGGTTATCTAACTCTGGTCCGTATATCCGGATCGAGGACACTGTCTGGTGGGCAGTTTGACTGGGGCGGTCGCCTCCCAAAGTGTAACGGAGGCGTGCAAAGGTTCTCTCAGGCTGATTGGAAACCAGCCGTAGAGTGCAAAGGCATAAGAGAGCTTAACTGTGAGAGAGACATTTCGAACAGATGCGAAAGCAGGTCTTAGTGATCCGGTGGTTCCCTATGGAAGGGCCATCGCTCATCGAATAAAAGGTACCCCGGGGATAACAGGCTGATCTCCCCCAAGAGTTCACATCGACGGGGAGGTTTGGCACCTCGATGTCGGCTCATCACATCCTGGGGCTGGAGCAGGTCCCAAGGGTTCGGCTGTTCGCCGATTAAAGTGGTACGCGAGCTGGGTTCAGAACGTCGCGAGACAGTTCGGTCCATATCTACCATGGGCGTAAGAGATTTGAAGGGAGCCGTTCCTAGTACGAGAGGACCGGAATGGACGTACCTCCAGTGTTCCTGCTGTCGTGCCGTCGGCACCGCAGGGTAGCTATGTACGGAAGGGATAACCGCTGAAAGCATCTAAGTGGGAAGCCCACCCTAAGATGAGATCTCTCTAGTTTACTAATAAGACCCCTCGAAGATGACGAGGTTGATAGGCCGGAGGTGCAGGCTGAGCGATCAGTAAAGCCGACCGGTACTAATTGGTCGAATGTTTTGTTATGACCGTTATGTAATTCCAAGACCAGTGCCGGAATTCACTTGCTAGTGGATCCCTACCCTTGAGGTGACGATTGCGGAGTGGTACCACCTGATCCCATCCCGAACTCAGTCGTGAAACGCTCCCGCGCCGATGATACTGTGGGGTCCCCCCATGGAAAAGTAGGTCGTCGCCTCTTTTTTTTTGCCCTCCAGCGGATGAAAAATAAATACAAGAAACAAGATGTTGTTGAAGGAGCGACCAGGCGATAATCTGCAATAAAAGCAGGGGGATATCGTTTCCTTGAGACGAAAAAAAAATTTCTTGACAACCTATAGCAAATCAAATAGCCTACCGCAGAGTTTTGAGGTGTATTAACAATCTACAGGGACGAACTATGAAACAGATGAGACTGGCGGTTTTGACGGTATTCCTCGCGTGTGCGCTCTCGTTCAGCCTCAACGCGGCGGATCTCTTCGACCTTGAAGGTGGTGCGGCACCCGAAGGCGCGCCGGCGGAAGGCGCACCGACAGACGGCGCAACGGCTCCTGCTGAAGGCGGCGTTCCCGCTGAAGGCGGCGATGCGGCGGTAGCTCCCGAGGCCCAGACGGCCAACCTCGCTGTTTCGCAGGCGGCGGCCGACCCCAAGCTCGAAAAGGAGATGCGTGAGCTCTCCGTCGACAAAAAGAAGAAGATAAAGGTCGTCCAGAAACGTGAATTCTACAAAGAAGGCCGCGTTGAGATGGGCGTCGGTGTGGGCTTCATCGTCGGCGATTGGGACGACTCGATGACGGTCGGCGCACAGATCGCTTACAACATAAATGATCTCTTCGCCATTCAGGCTCACTTCTTCTATGCCCCCATCAACTGGGCTCGCGAAACGCGCAAGCAGGTCGATGAGCTCAATGCCGAGGTCTCTTCGAGCAACGCCGTCATGGCGGGCGGTCTCTCGGTCGTATTCACTCCCTTCTACGGCAAGCTCAGCCTCTTCGGCGATTTCATACCGAAGTACGATATCAATGTTTCGCTCGGTGGCAACTACTACAACGTCAAGCTGCTCAAGGGCGACAAAGAAGAGTCGGGCCATCGCTTCGCCGTCAATGCCGGCTTCGGTGCCCGCTTCTTCATCACCAATAACTTCTTCCTGTCGCTCAACCTCGATTGGTATCTTATGGGCGATGAGCGCTTTAAACTCGGCGCCACGACCAACGCGAAGAGCTCGTATCTCAAAACCGATACGCTCTTCTCGATCAACTTCGGCATGTTCCTGCCGTTCGCTGACTGAGAGAGGTAACCAAGCATGAAAAACACCGCGCTCGCAGTCCTCTTCATCATCCTCGCCGGGATGTTCGTCTCCTGCGCTGAGCAGTTGACGGTCCGCGAACAGGAGATGAAGAAGTACGAACAGATCGACCCGGCGGTCGTACAGGGTATGCCTGATGCGATCAAGAGGGTCGTTGACGCCTACAATAATGGCGATTATCACACTGCCGCCATCGGATTCTACGCCGTCATGAAGAATGGCGAATGGGCCCGTCTTCATGAGACGGCGCGTTACTACTACGCCGAATCTCTTTTCCGGATGGGCCTGTACCAGTCGGCTGAATATCAGTTGGCCGAAATACTTTTCGAAGGTCCTGAGAATCACTATTTCGTTTCGGCGCTCCTTAAGCTCCTCGCGGTCACCTATGAGACCAAGGATGAACGCGTCCTGTTCGCGGTCCTTTCGAATGTGAACTATAATTCGCTGCCGAAGAAGTTCGCCAACGAGCTTATGTACTACCTGGGCAAGATCAATTTCTACAAAGGTCAGGACGAAGAGGCGCTCAAGTTCTTCACGCAGGTGAAGGACTATTCGTCGTTCTACCCGCTTGCCACTTACTTCATGGGTGTTATCCAGGTCCGTCAGCGGATGTATGCCGAGGCGATGCAGAGCTATCAGAAGATCATGGATATGCCCGACGATATGTACGTCGGTGCCGATATCAAGCAGCTCAAGGGGATGGCGGAACTGGCGCTCGGTGAGCTCTATTACGCCGCCGGTTTCGATGAGAAGACCAAGAACAAGCTCGCGATGTTCAACGTCGCTCTTAACTACTTCACCAACGTTGATCGTCGCAATCCGCAGTGGTTCGAATCGCTCTTTGCGCGGACCTGGGCTTCGCTTATGATCAGTCGCTTTGATGCGACGCTCGGTACCGTCGTGACGCTCGGCAGCCCCTTCTTCACCGACATCTACTTCCCTGATGTCTATGTCGTTGAGGCGGTCACGCTCTACAACCTCTGCCGTTATCAAGAGGTCAATGAGGTCATCGACAAATTCTTCCTCGTCTATCCCGACTACCGGCAGCGTCTTCAGTCGTGGCTGGAGAATGTCTCCACCAAGACCGGTCTGGACATCTACAAGGAACTGCTGACCATGTACCGCGACTCGGCGGCCGGCAAACCCACGCCGCTTCCCGAGGCGATCCTGCGCAGCGTTCTTACCGATCAGAAGTTCCAGCGCGACTATATCCACATAAAAGAAGTGGAGCGCGAGATAGAGATCGTTGAGAACAGCCCCGAGAATTTTAAGAAGAGCGTCATCGCCGACGATCTTTCCAAGAAGATGACCTACCAGTTGACCACTTTGCGCAACGACAGCGGCAAGATGCTGGTCAAGAAGTTGCAGGAGGTCGCGCAAGACCTTACCCAGATCATCGCCGACATGAAGGCCATCCGTTTCGAGATGACCGACAAACTGAAATCGGCGTATGAAAAGGAAGAGCTCTACGGAAAGAAACTTAAGGAGAGCGCGCTTCAGGAAGACAAAACCTTCTCTCCTGCGGTGCCGTCCCGTTCCTATTACTGGCCCTTCGACGGCGAGTATTGGGAAGATGAGCTTGGCTACTATTTCTACAATATCCAGAACGCGTGTGTTGACGAATAACAGATAACTAAGGAAGGAAGCGATATGATCGGCATGACCAAAAAGCTCCTGATCGCGGCACTCGTAGTGCTCATGGCGGGAACGCTCCTTGCCGCGCGTGAAAAGAGAAAAGGTGACGAAGGCGGGCCGGCGAAAGGCCCCGCGAAGATGGAGGTCGAGGCGACCAAGGTCCAGATCGACTCCAAGGCTATGGCCCAGCGCGACAAGGCCATAGAACAGCTTCTCGAACTTCTCAAGGATTTCCCCGAAGGTCCCAAAAAGGCCGAGGTCTACCGTCGGCTCGCCGAACTCTATTGGGAGAAGGCGCGCGGCATCAAGGCGGTCGTCATGGAGGAGTACAACAAGAAGACCGATAAGTACTACGAACTCAACGACCCGAACGCCCCCATGCCGGAACTTGATCTGAAAGAGGCGTGGAAGTGGAACGAGAAGGCGATCGACATCTGCGATTTCATCATCAAAAAATATCCCAACTTCACCGGTATCGACGAGGTCTATTTCTTCATGGCCTCGAACTTGATGGAAGTCGGCAAACCGTTGCCGTCGATCCGCTATTACACACTTGTCACCGAGAAGTACAAGAATTCCAAGTATGCGGCCGACGCCTTCTATGAAATGGCCGAATACTTCTTCAACAACAACAACGTCTTTAAGGCGATGCCCGCTTACAAGGCGATCATCGACACCTACCCGAGCAACCCCTTCTTCGGCTATGCTCTGTATAAGTATGCGTGGTGTCTTTACAATGTCGGCGAATACGAGGAATCCATCAAGGTTTTCCAGAATGTCGTCGAGTATTCGAACAAGTTCAACAAGGTCGAGATCAAGGAAGAAGCGCTCAAGGATATGGTCACGCCCTATGCCGAAGCGGGTAGCGTTGACGATGCCGAGAAATATTTCAAGACCATTGTGAAGGAAAAGAAGTATTTCATCATGGTGCTCATCAAACTTGCGGGCATCTATTTTGAGCAGGACAAGAACGAGGAAGCGATCAAGATCTACCGTAAGCTTATCAGTGAAGTGCCGACGGCGCCGGAATGTCCGCAGTGGCAGAAACAGGTCGTTGAGTGCTACAAGAAACTCAACATGAAGGACAATGTCCGTCTTGAGATCCTCGTGCTCGTTGAAAAATACGGCAATAAGGATTCGGCGTGGGCCAAGGCGAATGCCGCCAAGGATGCCACCTCGGTCGAAAGTGCTACGCAGACCGCCGAAGCGAACCTTCGTATCCTGCTTGTTGAATATCACAATGAGGCGCGTAAGACCCAGGCCGAGAACACGTGGAAAGTGGTCGAGGAACTCTACCCGAAATACCTCAAATACTATCCGAAGTCGGAAGCTTCTTACGATATCCGATTCAACTATGCAGAATTCCTCTGGGAAAAGAAGAAATATGCCCAGGCCGGTGACGAGTATCAGGTGGTCGCCGATCTGAACCCGAAAGGATCGCATTTCGAAGATGCTTCGTATGGCGCCGTTTCGGCCTTCGGCATGCTCCTGAAGGAATCTCAAGAGAAGAGGAACGCCGAGATCAAGGCCAATATGGCGGACAAGAAGAAGGCGGGGGACGGTGGTATTGACCAGAACAAGGTCGTCATCGCCGGTCAGGGGAAAGCGGCCGCCCAAAAGAAGGGTCTTCCCCCTGAATATCAGCCCAAACCGATACCGGAGCTTGAGCAGAAATTCATAAAAGCCTGCGAGACCTATATCAAGAACATCCCCCGTTCGAAGTACCTTGTCGACATCATCTATAAGCAGGCGATCACTTACTACGCATTCAACCACTATCAGGAATCGGTCCCGGTATTTGAGATGATCGTTCAGAAGTACCCGCGTGAAGAGCTCTCTGTCTTCTCGGCCGATCTGATCATGGATTCGCTCAACATCACCGAGGATTGGGAAGCGATCAGCAACAAGTCCCGCGAGATGCTTCGCAACTCGGCCCTTATCTCCGGCCGCAACCGGCTCAAGGACGACCTGGAGAATTTCAAAGAGAAGGCGACCTTCTATGCTGCCGAACTTCCGGCGCAGAACGGAAAGGCCATGGATTCGGCTGAACGTTATATTGCTTTCGTGACCGAATTCCCGAGTTCGAAATTCAACGATGTCGCCCTCAACAACGCTGTTTACTACTACGCGAAAGGTGAGGACCTGTACAAATCCATCCGTGTACAGGAACGGTTCCTCGGAGAAACGGGCAAGCTTTACAAAGAATCGAAGCTGCGCAACGATATCCTGTTCGGTCTTGCTAAGAACTACGAGGCGATCGCCTATTATGACAAGGCGGCCGAGCTGTATATCGACTTTGCCGCGAAGGCGGCGCAGCACAAGAACGCCGGTGATGCGATCTACAACGCAGCCGTTCTGTTCGAAGCCCTCGGTGACACCGAGAAAGCGCTTGACAACTACAAGCTCTACATCGACAAGTACGCCAAAGAGGACAAGGACAAAGCGAAGATAGCCCTCCAGTTCGGCTATATTTGGATGCGTAAGGGCAAGACCTATTACGACAAGGCGCGCAAGGGTTTTGACCGTTTCATCTCCGATCACACCGCCATCAAGGGGCTTAAAGACTATCGTTACATCGACAAGACCGGTAAATTGGTCGGGAAAGAGGACACCTCATCTGTCGATGTTTCTAAGGGCGACGTCAACACCATCTTCGCGCTGTATGCCTCTCTGGTCAAGATGGCCAAAGAAGAGGGAAAGACCGAAGATTACTACAAGTACGTAGATGCCATCCTTCAGCTTTTCAAGAACGGTCAGTTCAAGGAGAAAGAAGATTTCGCCGAATCGACCCGCGATACCATCGCCGATGCGCTCCTTGTCGAGACAGAGGCGAAGTTCAAGGAGTTCATGGCGATCGATCTTAATGTCAAGTACGACAAAACCATAAAGTACAAACCGGAAGAGATCAACTACGGTGACGAAGCGACCGTTCCGAAGAACATCAAGAAAGAGATGGACACCTTCAACAAGGAAACGACCGATCGTCTGACCAAAAAAGCGGAAATGTTGGTCGAACTTGAACAGCGGTACATGCAGATCGTAGAACAGACCAAATCGCCGCGGCTTACTCCGGCGAGTTTGTATTATATCGGCGCCATGTATCGCGACATGACCGATAAGATGTTCAGCGCTCCGCTCCCGCCGTGGCTCAATGAGAACCAGAAGATCGTCTACAAGAACATGCTCGATGAGAAAGCGCTTAATGCGCGTCAAAAGGCGGTCGAGGCGCTCGAGAAGGCGATGATGAAAGGATATGAGACCTCAGTTTATAACGATTGGGTCAAGAAGGCGAAGTATGAATTGCGCAATTTCCAGGAACTCCGTCCGGGCAAGTATTACGACGAGAACGAGATAGTTCCCGCCGCCACCATGATCGAGACCTCATCGCTCATCGGTCGCGTCGATATGGATATCAAGCTTCCGGCCCTCAGTGATGAGGAGAAAAAGGATATACTGCGGAAAATGGCGGGCACCGAACAGACGGCTCCCGTTGCTCCCGCCGCTCCTGCCGGTGCCGCTCAGCCTGCCACCCAAGCGACGAATTGAGAGGGAGACCGGATATGAAGAAAACAACGATACTCACTATCATCGCTCTGGCGGCTTTCGCGTTCGCCGTCTCCTGTAAGTCGGCCCCTTCGGCCCAAGCGGATGTCACCCAGAAGGAACCCGAAAAAAAACGTCTGGTCGTGACCGATCGGCCCACCACCCCTGAAGAGTGGGTCAAGTTCCACACGCAGAAGGGCATAGACGCTCTTGAGGTCAAGAAGGGCAAGGCCGATTTCGCCGGCGCCATAAAACACTTCACCCTCGCGACCGAGTCCTACCCAAAATCGTCCACGGTATGGTTCAATCTCGGTCTTGCGTATCAGCAGACGGGGGACGATGAGAACGCGGTCAAGTATTATAATGCTGCGCTTCAAATAGAGCCGGCCTACAACCGTCCGGTCATCAACAAGGCGGCCATCTATGCCAACAAGCTCGAATACAACCGTGCCATCGATGTGTGCGAAAAGTTCCTCGAAGAGAATCCGAAAGACAAGGGTGTCCTTTCGGCCGTTGCCGGTTTTTATCTTAAAAAGCTCGATTTCCTCAAGGCGATCGAATCGGTCCGCAAGATACTTATTCAGGAGCCTGCGAACGTCGATGCGCTTAAGAACCTCGGCATGATCTACTTGCTCAAGAAAGACCTTGGACTAGCGACGATGGTTACGACCAACTCCTACACGCTCAATCCCAATGATGCTGGTATATCGAACAACCGTGGAGTTATCTTTCATTCCCAGAATGATGATTCCTTGGCGATGTTCTACTACACCAGTGCGATAAATAGCGATCAGGCGAACAAGGCAGCGAACTTCAACGTCGGTTCCATGGCGATGTCCTATGGCGATGCCGAGCGGGCGTTCCAGCATTTCTCGGTCGTGCTTGCGCAGGATCCCGACAACCTTGACGCACGCGTCGGATTGGCTCTTGCGCATCGCGGCATGGGTAATTTCACTGAAGCGGAGGCGGAGTACAAAAAGGTCCTTGATAAGGATCCGAACAACCCGCTTGCCGTTTTCAATCTGGGGGTGCTCTACCACGACCATCTTAATAAGAAGGTCGAGGCGCAGAGCCTTTTCAGAAAGTATCTCAGCATCGGTGGAGAGATAGGGCAGGATCATATCGTGCACAAGTACATCGCCGATAAGGTCAAGATACGGCCTTCCGACGATGACCAGGCGCCGCAGAACTAACCAAGGGAGGAAGCCATGAAAAAATTCTTCTTCGTAATGGTCCTCATGTTGGGATCGTTCGGGGCCTATGCACAGGAAGAGGGTGCCAGCACTACCGACACGGGGGACATGGATGCAGAGGGAAGAAAGGTCGTCTATCGTCAGAAGACGGTCATCGATTTCGAGGATGTCATGCTTGAGGGGCAGATAAAAAAGCCTTCCGGCTCATTCCTGATGGACAGAACAAAGACGAAGTTCAACTCCCTTATCAATCTCAAAAAGGATTTCAACAAGGAATTGGTGAAATCTGTGGATGTGTTGAAGTAACCATGAAGGTCTTATATCAACAACCGCATAAATGGGGCCCGTGTTATGCCGAATGAGAATGTGAAGAAACGGCTGCTGTACGATCTCTCCCCGATCCCTCGTCCCCCAGTGAACGAAGGGGTTTCCGGCAAGCTTGATCCGGAGGTCAGGGTCGTCTACAAGCCGAACACCCTCAGGGAAAGCCTGATCCTCAAGAACAACTTCCTGGTCGGGTCATCGACCGACCCCAAGAAGGTAGATCTGATGTTCGACGAGTCCACCTTCCCGGAGGATTCGTTTGAATTGGTCAGCATCGTCGGCGATCAGATGACCCTGAATCTCAGAGAGGGGTTCAAAGGGTATGTCGTCGAGAAGAAGGAGAAAAAGGACATCTCAACCGTCATGGGGAAGAAGAACTATGAGATAGGCGCCGATAATTTCGCCGTTCTCGAGTTCGGCGACATCTCCATTGTCGCACTGAAGACCCCGCATGAGAAACTGAAACCGGCAAGCCTCATTGAGAACCGTGAAATGACGTCGGTCCTCATTATGCTCGTCACGTTCATAGTCGGTTTCTTCATCATGAATATGATCGTTGAGACGCCGCCCATCGAAGTCGATATTTTCGAGATCGACAACCGGTTCGCGAACATGATCGTGGGCAATCAGGATGAAGTGCAGGTCGAGGACATAGAAAAAGAAAAGAAGGTCAAGCTCGAGAAGCCCAAAGAAGGTTTGGTCGAGGCGACCCAGCAGAGAAAGTCTCTCGGCGAAGAAGGCCGCGTGGGCGACAAGAAGAGCCGCGTTGCCAATGCGCAGGGCTCGGCCCGTCGTGGTCTGGATGAAAAGGTCGCACAGAGTTCGGGCGTCATGGGCGCTCTTTCTTCGGGCGCGGCCAGTTTTGACCGGATATTCGGCGGTGGCGGTCTGGGCGCCGGCATGGAAAAGACCTTGGGTTCGGTCACCGGCATCAGCGGTGTGGACCAGTTCGGTTCCGGCGGTCTGGGCACCAGAGGTTTCGGTACCGGCGGCGGCGGTAACGCGCTGGGCATCGGCGGTCTGGGCACCCGCGGGAGGGGCGGCGGTGGTATGGGCGGCATGGGCTACGGCATGGCGGCCGGTCGCATCGGTGGCAAGGGCCTTTCAGCCATCACTGCCGGCGGCGGTCAGGCGGTCATCATGGGCGCGCTCGATCGTGCGGTCATCGATGCCTATATCAAACGCAACCTTGCCAAGATCCGCTGGTGCTATGAGAAAGAACTTAACAAGGACCCGAAGCTCTTTGGAAAGATAGTGATCAATTTCATCATCTCGAAGACCGGACAGGTCTCCAGTTCGAAGGTCCAGCGTTCGACCATGGGGAACGAGAATGTCGAGAGCTGTGTCGCCGACCAGATCAAGAAGATCCGGTTCCCGGCCCCCAAGGGCGGCGGTATCGTTATCGTCAACTATCCGTTCGTCTTCAAGCACTCGGAAGGGTAATATAGGAGGGGTATCGGCATGAAGAAACTGTTGGTGATCCTGCTCCTTCTCGGGGCGTCGATCCTCTCGGCCGCGGAAGAAGAGGCGGTCGGTGATGCTTCCGGTAACGATCTTTCGCCGGTCGTCAAGGGACTGAGCGCGACAATGTCGGGCGGCCTGTTCGCCATCATTGGTCCGGCGGCCGACTATTCGGACCCGCTCGGCTCGGTCGTGACCCTTGCGTTCGGGTACGATATTCAGATCGTCGATGCATTCTCACTGGGTATTCATGGTAAGTTCGGCATACTTCAGCTCAATACCGATTCCTCCAAATCGGTATCACCGTGGGTCGAGGATTATGCGCCGATTCTTGCGGGCCTTAGTATCAGCCCCACCTACTGCATCAACAACCGTTGGGAGATCGGTCTGGATGTCGGTGCCGATTTTCTTCTCGTGGGGAAAGCGAAAGATCTCGACCAGAAGGAATCGGACATGTTCATCATGATCGGTGCCGGTATCGATGCCGAGTACTATACCTATGCGCGTCATTTTTCCATCGGAATGACGGCGAAGTTCGATTACATATATAACTTCGACGGGTATGGTGTAACCGTGATGCCTTACCTGAAATACTCCTTTGACATCTGAACTTCTTTTTCCGGCTGATCCTCAAGCAAAAAGAAGAGTGTCATGATCAAACAAAAGAAAGAAATCTCTCTTGCAGAGCGGCCCATCGGTATCTTTGATTCGGGTATCGGCGGCCTTACGGTATTCAAAGAGATCCGCAAGGTATTGCCCCATGAGAACCTTATCTATCTTGGCGATACCGCGCGGGTCCCGTATGGTACTAAATCGCCGGAGGTCATACGCCAATATTCCGAGATCAATGTACGTTTCCTTATCGAAAAAGGTGTCAAGGTGGTCGTGGTCGCCTGCAATACCGCATCGGCGGCGGCCATCGATCATCTCAAGGAACATTTTCCCGATATCGTCGTTCTCGGCGTTATCGCGCCGGTCGTCGAGAACCTCATTAAGCTTGATCATGTGCAGAAGGTCGGCATCATAGGGACCGCGACCACTATTCGGAGCGGTGCCTATCAGCGGGCCATTCAGGATAAGATACGGGTAGATATATTGGTGCAGGCCTGTCCGCTTTTTGTTCCTTTGGTCGAGGAAGGGATACTCGATCATCCCTTGACCATGCAGGCGATAGATTATTATCTGGCGGGCATCAAGAAGGCGGGGGTGGATACATTGATATTGGGCTGCACCCACTATCCGCTGTTGGTCAGGCCGCTTGACTATTATTTCAATCACCGTGTCCGTATCATGGATTCGGCCTACTACACCGCCCGCGAGTTAAAAAAGATGCTCGCCGATGGGCGAGTGACCAATCCGTCACGGGATCCGGGCACAGAGAGCTTCTTTGTCACCGATTCGGTCGACACCTTCAGACATACCGGCGAACTGTTCCTTGAACGGCCGCTGACCATCATAGAGCACGTGTGAAAAAATTGATTTCAGTTGTCTCATAATATATAGTGATTCGGATTTTTCGAGGTTGGGACATGAACAAGCTTTCCCGTTCGTTGATAGTTCTTTTGTTTCTCTTCCTCTTTATCGCTGTGGTGCAGGGACAGGAGGCTGTTCCGACGGCCCCTGTTGAGGAACAGAAAACTGAATCGACCGCGGTCGTACCCCCATCGTCTGGCGAACAGCCGACGGCCGAGCAGAAAGAACCGGGTTCGGATCAGGAATTCAACCTAAAGTTACGCAACCTTGAAGAGAAGATAAACTCCCTGAAAGACAAGGTTTTTCGCGCGAAGCAACGTCTGGCCATATTGCAGGAAACGGTATTGAGCGGTGCTCTTGCGGGTGCCCGCGCCGCGGTCGTTCATGTCAATGAGGTTGGTTCTGCCTTCGATCTGATATCGGTGCTGTACTATCTTGATGAGGCACCGATATACAAATGGGTCGAAGGAGGCGCTGCCGATCTAACGCCCGAATTCAACGTGTTCGACGGTTCGGTGGTGCCGGGGCCGCACCACCTCTCAGCCTATCTGGTGTTCCGTGGAAAAGGGTACGGTGTTTTTTCCTACATGGAAGGATATACGTTCAAATTGAAGGCGGGATACTCCTTCAATGTTGAGGAGGGACAGCTGGTCGAAGTGACCGCCACGGCAAAAGATCGCGGCGCGCTGGTCAAGCTCGATAATCGTCTCTATATTTCTTTTGATATCAACAAGAAGGTCTTCGAACAGAAGGTCGAGGTTGCTCCGGTCGATAAAAAGGAACCTTCAGCCGAGTAATACCGGATATGTATCATCTCCCGCGTCTTATTATAGCGCTAGCACTCGTTATTGTTACCGGAACGGTGTTCTGCGCCGAACAGAAACCGTCCGTGCCGACCACGGGATCACGCATCGCCGCTATTGAGCGTGAGTTGAACTCTCTGGAAGAAGATTTCAGCGGTGCCGAGGGGCGCTATCTTTCCCCGCTCACCATGAACCGGGACTATACCGAATCTCCGGCGAAGAAGATAGAAAAGGCCGACTTCTATTTTCAGCGCAAGGATTATATCTCATCGGGCGGCATTTATTATTCACTTTTCAGCACCCGCAAAGAAAGGGATTTCATCTGGGAGGAGGCGCTTTTCAAACTCGCCGAGTCGCTTTTTCTCAACAACAATTATATCTCGGCGGCCCGTTATTACGAGATGTTGCTGACCGACAAGCCCTATTCGCGGTATCAGATCGACGCGTTGAAAAGACTTATTGCCTCGGCATATCATCTCGGCGAATACTCGAAGGCGAAAACCTATTATTCCGAGTTCATGAGCATCGGCTACGATATCACCCGCGATCAGGAACTCATCTACTTTCTCGCCAAATCGCTTTTTTTCGACAAACAGTACGAAGAGTCCCGCGACATCTTCAAAACGGTCAGGAAGGAAAGCCCGTACTACCCGCAGAGCCTCTATTTTCTGGGGGTCATCGATATCCAGTTGGGCGCGCTCGATAGCGCACTGCCCTTTTTCAAGGCGGTGGTCGAATTGCCCAACGGCAACGCCTATCTGAAGTATGAGTCGGTCCGCAATCTGTCGGTCGTTGCGCTCGGCCGGTTGCTTTTCGAGAAGGGCGATTTCACCGGAGCGACCGAACAGTATCTTACGCTCGACCGGACATCGGATCTTTTTGCCGAGGCATACTTCGAGCTGTGTTGGGCCTACATCAAACGGGAGCAGTTCGAGAAGGCGCTCGATGCCCTGCGCCTTATCAAATATATCGCTCCCGGCTCCATCGTGGTCCCGCAGGCCGAGTTGTTGGAGGGGAATCTTCTGATCAGGCTCAGGAAATACGGCGATGCCATGGTCCTGTTCAACAAAGTGGTCAAGGAATATGCCGAGATCCGCGATCAGCTCAACACGCTCAAAAAGAATGGTCATTCGACGTTCGATGATGCGAACAGTGCCGACGAACGCCGCTTTTCGATCTATTCACCGTTGGTCCGCTCGCTTTTGAAGGACAACAAAAAATACACCCATGCCGTTCGTCTGCAGGATGATCTCAAAACGATAGAAAGCGAGATCGCGCAGGTAGATAAGCTCGAAGGTAAACTAACGACCATCATCGGCAACAAGAACGCCGCAGCGATATTTCCCCCGCTCAAGCAGGGGACCGAAATGGCGATCTCGTTCCAGAACCGGTTGCTCCGTCTTCGCGATGACGTACTCAAGATACGGGCCGATCTTGCGCTCGGCGGCATTGCCCCGGCAGACCGGGAACGCTACCGTGCGCTGGAAAAGGAAAAGCTTGATCTGCAGAAGAAGTTGCAGGATCTGATGCCGCAGTCGACACAGGAGCTGGAGCAAAAGGTTTCCCAGTATGCCGAACAGATACTGATGCTGGAGGAGGAGCTGCACCGCGCCTCGATACAGATACGGACATTTCATGACCAGTTGGCATCGATCGGGAGCTACTACCTTAAGACCGCTTCCCAATCGGGCACCATCGACCAGCGCATTACCGACAAGATCGAACAGGAGAAGAAGCGGACCCTTGAATTCCTTGACACGGTACTCCAGTTCAAGAAGGAGACCGAGGAGGAGAAGAACAAGCTCCTGCTGGGCGGCGATATCCTGTCGAAAATGATCATCGCCCGCGACGGATACAACAAGATCGTTTCTGAGCAGGAACAGCTGCTCAATGATCCTCCGACATTGCCTGCGGCCGACAAGGAACGTCTGGACGGGTTGCTTGCCCGCATCAACGAGTCGACGCGACAGGTCGAAGGATTCAACAGCAAGCTCAACGAGGTCATCGGCGGCATCATCCAGAATATCCGCGATTCGTTCGAAAGCGAGAAGATGAAGGTCGAGGAATACAAAAGCCAACTCCTTTCTCTCAAACGCGAAACGGCCGAGGCGACCTCGATGGCGATGTACACCAACATAGCGAAGGTGAATCGCACCTTCGATGATCTGGTCCTGCAGGCAGATCTGGGTATCATCGATGTGGCCTGGGAGAAAAAGGAAGAGGCGACCCAGAATCTCAATAAGTTGCGTACCCGCATGGCGCTGGAGATACAGGAACTCTATATGAATCTGGAGAACCTCGAATGAGCGGCCGCATCCTTCTGGTGATGGCGGTGCTCTGGGTGCCGTTCGCCCTGATGGCGGCCGGTTCTGAGGCGAAGAAGACCACTCCCCAAGGATCCGAGCATTCCGTCATCGTTGACGGGCAGGGTTTTGAGAAAGACTACATCGAACGGCAGATACTGCGTTACGAAGTTCTCATCGGTGACTATCAGCGCGAGATACAATCTCTGCTCAAGCGGAAGGTCGAGGAGAAGCGTCGGCTCATCGAGATGAAGTATCAGCCGTCGATAGGACAGGAGCTTGATACCGAGACCGGTTCGCGTGCCGACGCGATAGTCCTGTTCGAGAATTTCATCAAAAAGTATTGGGGTAATGCCGAGTTCGTCCCCAGCGCCATGTATCGTCTGGCTGAGCTATACTACGAACGTTCGATGATAGAGCAGGAAGGTCGTATGGACGAATACGACCAGCAGGTGGCGCTCTTCGAGAAGGGCAAACTCGCACAGGAGCCGGAACTGCCGGTCGTCGATCTGGAGTCGTCGATCGCGCTCTACCGCGAGATCATCAAGAACTACCCGCAATTCAAATATCTCGGCGGGGCCTATTACATGCTCGGTTACTGCCTTGATATCTCGAAACAGAAGGATGAGGCGGTCAAAATATGGGAAGAAATGGCCCAGAAGAACATCATGACCGAATACTCCGCCGAGGTCTATATGCGGATCGCCGAGTATTATTTCTCGGAGAAGAACGATCTCAAGTTGGCGCTCGACTACTTCATGAGAAGCGCCCAGAATAAGGATTACAAGGATTACGACAAGGTGGTCTATAAGATCGCCTGGACCTACTACCGCATGAACGAGTTCCAGCGTGCCGTCGATACCTTCTCCTCCCTCATATTCTACGCCGACGAAATGAAGCGGCGCGGACTGAGCGGCGGCCAGGACATGCGGAAAGAATCAGTTCAGTACATCGCGATCAGCTACGCCGACGAGGAATGGGGGAGCGTCGATAAGGCGATCGCTTACTTTACCGGCATTGAGGGGAGCGCCTTCGAGGTCGAGGTGTTCGACAAGCTCGGTAAATATTACTACGAGAACTCGAATTACGCGCAGGCCGAAAAAGCGTATCGATTCGTCCTGGGACGGCATCCCTATTACGAGAGTGCCCCGAAGATACACGAAAAACTCATCCAGATGTACAACAAGCAGGGGATGCTCGACAAGATGCAGGAAGAGATCGAGCTCTTCACCAAGCTGTACGACGAGGAGTCGGAGTGGGCGCTTAAGAACCGGGCGAACGCCACCGCCATCCGCGATGCCTCCAACCAGGCGAAGGATTTCCTCGTCGGTTCGGCCGGCTATCACCAGCGGCTCGCCCAACAGGCTAAAGAAAAAGGCGATTTCGATAAGGCGAAAGCCGAATATGCTATTGCCGGTCAACTGTACGGCAAATATCTGGAGAGGTTCCCCTACACCTCCGAAAGTTATAATATCAGCTATAACCTTGCCGACTCGCTTTATTTCTCGGGCCAGATCGAACGCGCGGTCCTCATCTACGAGCGTATCCGCGACGATAAGAATCAGGACAAGTACCGGAACGATGCTGGGCTGGCGACCTACATCTGCTACAGCACCATCTGGGAGAATTCGCCCGAGCGGCTGATAAAAAGCGAAGAGAAACGGGGAAAACCGTTCTCCCAATTGGAGGAGAAACTGATCCAGTCGAGCGATGTCTATCTGGAGATCGCCAAGGAGGCGGCCGACCGTAGTGCCGTTGCGTACAATGCAGCCCGCATATTCTATGATCACGGCAAATTTGAAGATGCCGAGAAGCGCTACCTGCGCATTATCACCGAATTCCCCGAATCGGAGGCGGCGCTCATGGCGGCGCGCGATATCGTCGGCGCCTACACCGAGAAGAAGGACTGGGTCAATGTCGCCAAGTGGTCGAAGATACTGACCGACCGACTGGTGGCGGCGAAGAGTCCGAAGGGCAAGGAGATAACCGACGAGTTCAAGACCTACCGTGGTGCGGCGATGTTCAAGTACGCCGAACAGTTGCAGGAAGAGAAGAAACACCGCGAAGCGGCCGACGAGTATCTGCGCATCGTTGAGGAGAACCCATACCATCAGGATGCCGACAAGGCGCTCTTCAATGCCGCGTTCAATTTTGAGAAGGCGCTCATGTTCGATTCGGCCATGAACATCCACGAACGCATCTACAAAGAATATCCTTATTCGCAGATAGCACCGCAATCGCTCTATCTGGTAGCCTACAACGCCGAACGCTCCTACAACTTCGAGAAGGCGCTCGAAGCCTATATGCTTCTGTATAAAAAGTATCCGACCAACGACAAGAAGAACTTCGCCATCTACAATGCCGCGCTCCTGCTCGAACGGCTCAAACGTTATAAAGAGGCCTCCGATTACTATTCGCTCTACTCGCGTGAAGAGTCGGGCAAGCCGGAAGGGAAGGATGCCGCCTACCTCGTCGGCTTCATGTACCAGAAATCGGAGGACTGGAAAGGGATGATCTCCCGCTTCAACCAGTTCATCGATATCTACCGTGGCGATGCCGAGGTCCAGCACCTGGTGATGCGGGCCTATTATCAGATCGCGAAGACCTACGAGGAAAAATTAGGTGACTGGCGCAGCGCCAAGGAGACCTACGCAAAGATACTGGAACATTACACGGCCAAGAAATTGGAGAGCGAGGAGGCGGTCGTTTACGCCGCCGAGGCGCAGTTCAAGCTGATAGAGGACGAGTTCGCCGACTACGAGAAACTCAAGATCGGCGGCAAGAACACCAAAAAGCTCGAAGAATCGCTGAAAGCGAAGAAAGAGGCATCGCAGGCATTGACCAAGAAGTATGCCGAGGTGCTTGCCTACAAATCGGAATGGTCCTACGCCGCCTTCTACCGGCAGGGGAACATCCTGCAGCTCTTTGCCGAGGCACTCATCAATGCGCCGATACCGCCCGAGATAGAAAAAGATCCCGAACTGGTCGATATCTACCAGCAGACCCTGCAGGAACAGATAGACCCGCTGGAACAGCAATCGGTCGACATGTATGTCAAGACGCTCGAACTGGCCAAGGAGAACCGCGTCTTCAACAAGTGGACCACTCTTATCATCGAACGGTTGTCGCGGCTTCGTCCGCAGGAATACCGCATGGGCAAGGCGCCCCGTTATTCGGTCAACACGACGCTTGAGTCGGGGTATCCGGTGCTCTTGACGCTCGATCGCGCCGAACGGAAGGAATACAAGAAATCGGGCATACAGAAAAATGAGGCGCCGCAAGATGCGGCGCCGAAGGGCGATGCTCTGGCGCCCGATGCCGTAGAGAAAAAAGAATGACGGTGCGTGATATGACGATGCGTCCCTTGATCATGGTGGTAAGTGTCGGTTGCCTTTTGTTCTGGGGGTGCGCAACAACATCCGAAAAAAAGGACGCCGAACAGAGGACCGCTCCCGCCGCGGAAAAGGAGACCGAAAAGACCGCAGCGCCCGAGGCCGCCGTATCCAAGACGGAGGATAAAGGCGCAGAAAGATCCGACGCCGACGCCGCTCCCGAGAAAAAACCCGTCACCGCCGACGAAAAACAGTCGGCCGAGGAGAAGAAAAAGGAGGAAGAGGCGCTCCGTGACCGGAACTACGACGGGCTCAAGTATGTCGGTCCGGCAAAGGAGGAGTTCACCAAAGGGGTCGAGAGTTATTTCTCGCAGGGATGCACTGATGCGGTGAAACGGTGGAGCAACGCCTTTACGGGCGATAGCGACAACGGCTCCATCGCCTACAATATCGGCCTGTGCTATGAACGGCAGGGAAAGCCCGTCGAGGCGCGCGAGTGGTATCAGAAGGCGATGCGGGCGCGCAACGAACAGATCGAAGCGCTTTACAACATGGCGCTTCTTGATATGAAAAAAGGGAAGCTGCAGACCGCCGAGTATCAGAAACTCGCCGGGGGGGTTAGCGACGTGGTGGTGCGCAACAACTTCCTTGCCTGGCTTTACCTGAAATTGAAGAACTTCGACGAATGCATCAAATATGCGAAGGCGGCTCTGAAAGAGGACGAGATGAATGTCGAGGCGATGGTCACTCTCGGCACCGCCTACTTCAACAAGGATATGCTCGAACTCGCCGAGATGATACTTTCGACCGCCGAACAGATCAATCCGAACGACTTCAAGCTGCAGCGTATCTTCGGTTTCATCCAATACAAACAAGGTCGCAAACAGAAGGCGACCGAACACTTCCAGAAGGCGAAGAAGATAAACCCCGAGATACCCGAGGTTTCCAATATGATCGCGATACTCGCGATGGAGATAGAGGACTTCACCACCGCCAAGAACGAGCTGGAGTTCGCTCTCAAAATAGCACCGGATCTTATCGAGGCGAAACTCAACCTTGCCGTCGCACTTAAGGGCCTCAAGGATTACAAAAAGTGTCGCGAGATACTGCAGGAGCTGGAAAAACAGCCCGGCTTGCCCAAGGATACGCTCCGTGATGTCACCTACAACCTTGCCATCCTGTTCCTTGATGCCGATGTTGACGGAGACAACCAGCCGCAACGCTTCGACGTGGCGGTGCAATACCTCACCAAATACCTCGAGATGGTCGACAAGAAGGATAAGATCGAACAGAAACGTATCGCCGACTATGTCAAAGAGGCGCAGACCGAAAAGAAGAAGGCCGAGGCTTATCTCAAGATGAAAGCGAAGCAGGAGGCGAAGCGCAAGAAAGAGGAGGAGGAACAGCGGCTCTTCGAACAATACGTAAAGGACTTCGACGCGACCAAGGCGAAGGATACCGTTCAGGCATACGAAGAATTCCTTGCGCGTTACCCCGAACTCGATCCCGAGGATGAACGGGGAGTGTTCGCAAAGAAACGGCTGGAAGAGTTGAAGACCGGCAAGCCTGCCGCACCGCCGCAGGAAGCACCGTCGCCAGCTCCCGCGCCGGCCCCGACCGAGCCGGCGCCCTCGACGCCGGAACCGCCGAAACCGCCTGAGAATTCGGGGCAATAAAAATGACAAAAAATTTGATTTCCCCGGTGAAAAAGGGTATGAATGACGGTCATTTGGCTTTTGGAGGGTTTTCGGGGCAGACCATGAAACGTGTTATGATGTTGCTCATAGTGCTTTTTATGTGTGTGGGTCTGCTGGCGGCGCCTACGCAGAAGCGCCCGAAATCGTTCGTGTTCAAGGAGATCGAGATAAAGGGTAAGATCCAGAAGCCCGAGGCGATGTACTTTCTGTCGCGGGCCCGTTTCAGCTACCGGACACTCGATCTACAGATAAGTTTTGTCCCGAAGGTACAGGAAGCGGTCTTCAGTGAGGACGCTTTCTAGGTATATTCATTTTTTTTGGAGGTTTCAGTCATGGGTATCCTCACCAGTTTCGCTCAGTTTTACCGCGAAGGCGGTCTGTTCATGCACTTCATCGCGATGTGCGGTCTCTACATCATCGGCGTCGCGATCTACAAGTTCATCTTCCTTCTGATGAAGTTCAACACCAACGGCGCCAACCTGATGAAGCAGATCCAGAAGCTCGTCATGGCCAACAATGTTGACAAGGCGATCAAGCTTTGCTCGGCCGCCGGCGATGCCGCGCTTGCCAACGTCCTCAAGGCGGGCCTCAGCCGCGCCAACCGCGGTGAGCTCGAGATCCAGAACGCCATTGAAGAGACGGTCCTTGAGTACACCCCGAAGATAAAGAAGCTGACCGACACCGTCGCGGTTTTCAACAACCTGTCGACCCTCCTCGGTCTTCTTGGTACGATCCAGGGTCTTATTCAGGCGTTCGACGCTGTTGCGCACGCCGCTCCCGAACAGAAGTCGGCGCTTCTTGCGTCCGGTATCGCCGTCGCGATGAACACGACCGGTTTCGGTCTGGGTGTCGCCATCCCCGGCATGGCTGTTCACATGATCCTCAAGGCGCTTGAGAACAAGATATTCAACGATATCGACCTCTACTCGGTCAAACTCGTGAACCTGCTTGTTTCGCGTGAGAAGGGAACTGCTCCGGCTGAAGGCTAAGGGTTAACACAGGAGGTTTTCAATGGCTAAGAAAAGAAAGGAGGAGGTGATCGATACCGATCTCAACCTCACTCCTGCGATGAACCTCATCCTGATCCTTATCCCGCTTCTGCTCGCAGCCATGGAGACGATGAAGCTCGGCGTCATTAACGTGGCGACCCCGCAGATCGGCCCCTCGAGCGAGGTGACCCCGCCCGATCAGGCGCCCGATGAGAAGCCGCTGAAGCTGACCATCGCGCTTACCGACCGCGGCTTGCACCTTTATGCGCGGGATCAGGTCATCGAGAACAAGGACGATCCGCTCGGCCCGACCATCCCCAAAAAGGACGGAGAGGAAGTGGTGGACGGCAAACCAGTCCCCGGCAAGGTGTACGATAACGAAAAGCTGTCGCAGATGCTCTCCGACATCAAGGATGAGAATCCGACCGAAGAGAACATCATCATCAGCGCCGAATCACACATCAAGTACCGGTATATCATCCAGATCATGGACGCCTCTCGGGAAACGAAGGTGGGTGACAAGAAAAAATCCTTGTTTCCCAACGTCGTCCTGAGTGCCGGCGTCGCGTAAGGGAGGGCACTATGGCTGAAGAAAAAAACCAGACCTTTGAGATCCTCCCGGAGAATTACGAGCAGGATGTGCTCGCCAAGAAAAAGGCGGGCAAAAAGGGTGATCGCGATGTTGAGCCGGCCAAGCTCACCATGAACTCGCTCATGGACATTCTGACCATTCTCCTCGTGTTCCTGCTGAAGAACTATTCGACCGACGCGGTGTCGGTCACTCCTTCGAGCGATCTTGATCTTCCGAAAGGTATGACGGCACTCACGCCGGAACAGACCGTGGCGATCACCGTGTCGAAGTCGGCGATACTTGTCGACAACATCATGGTGCTCACCGTTAAGGACGGCAAGGTCGATGCGGCCCAGAAGCGCGGCGGCGACGATGGCTACTTCATCATCCCGCTCAATAAAGCGCTTGCCGATGCGGTCGAAAAACAGCGTCGTATCGCTGCGGTGAACCCCTCGGCGGGCAAATCGCTCGGTATCGCGACCGTCATCATGGATGGCGATACGCCGTTCCGCCTGCTTACCGAGGTCATGTACTCCGCCGGTCAGGCCGAGTTCAGCAAGTTCAAGTTCCTCGTTATCTCGAATATAGAAGCAGGTGCGTAAGTGATTTTGCTTCGTATGTCGAAAGTGCGAGAATTTTCGAGAGAACGGGGCGCTGGTCGCCCCGTTCTCTCCTTTTTATGGAAGGCGCTAGTGCACTTCTGATGAGAGGTTCCGTATGACACAGAATACCGCGGCCGAAAAGGTTCTGCGCGTCGGCGTTATTTATAACGGCAAGATCATCGACGAGCAGGTATTCCGCAAGCCAGAGACCATCTATATCGGCGATACCGCCAAGGCCCATTTCGTCGTTCCCAGTTCGGCACTCCCGAGCCGCTTCCCGATCTTCTATTACAAGTCGGGAAAATACGAGCTTGTGATCATGGAGAACATGAGCGGCAAGGTGTTCCTGAAGGGAAAGGTCGTCGATATCGAAGAGGTCATCAAGAAGGGTATGCTCAAGAAGCGCGGCAATGCGTATATACTGCCGCTCTCGACCGATGCTCGCGGCAAAGTGATCGTCGGAAGTGCAATAGTGCTGTTCCAGTTCATAACCCCGCCCCCCAAGCCGCCGAAGTTGCGCTTGCCGCGCTCTATCCGCGGTTCATGGACCCAGATGATGGATTGGCCGCTTGTGTCGATATTGTCGACCGTTTTCGTCGTTGGATATTCCTTCATTTTCTATATGTGGGGATTGCCCAATCCGGCGCCCAAGACCTTTGATCAGCTCGATAACCGGTTCGCGAAGATGATCGCGCCGGAGGTTGAAAAGGTGGACGAGAAGCCGGTCGAAGAAAAGAAGGTCGAAGATGGAGAAGGTCCTTCCGCCGCGAAAAAGGAAGAAGTTGCCGAAGCGGTCGAGGCGCCCAAAAAGAAGAAGGGACCGCGTGACGCAAACACTCGTGCGCAGGAAGAAGCGATGCGTGTTTCCGAGATGAAGAAAAAAGTGGCCGGTGTCGGCCTGCTCAAACTTATCGGCTCGGCCGGTGCCGATGGTTCGGCCGGTATCATATCGGATGTCATGGGTGAAGGCGGTAAGGACCGCGATATAGATTCGGCCCTGTCGGGCGTCAAGCAGATCGGTATCGCCACCGATGCGGGCCAGCGGAGCCGCAAGGGCGATGCGGGCGCGACCGAAACGGCTAAGATCGATGATCTCAAGGTCGCCAATACCTCCGGTAACGTGAAGGTGAGCGGCATGAAGGAGAAAGAGGTCACCGGTAGCACCAAGATAGGCGCCCCCGAGGTCGAGGGATCGCTTGATCAGGCAGGCATCACCAAGGTCGTCAAGCAGAACAGTTCGGCGATCCAGCGGTGCTATGAAAAGGCGCTCAAGACCAATCCGCAGCTCAAGGGAAAGGTGGCGGTCACGTGGATGATAAATCAGGATGGCCGTGCCGAGATGGTCGAGATAAGCGAAGATACGATGAAGGATGCGGGTGTCGCGTCCTGTATAAAGGGTGTGGTCTCGCGGTGGCGGTTCCAGAAGCCGGAAGCGCCGGCGTCGGTCACCTTCCCGTTCGTCTTCTCTCCGTCGAATTGATGTATTCGGGGGCATAGGGAGTTTGCCATGAGAACGATCCTGTTCGGTACGCTGATCGTGCTCTTTTCCTCGTTTCTTGCGGCGCAGCAAGCGCCGGTGAGCGAAAGCAAAGAGACATCGACCCCCGACCAGATGCGTGGCGAGGTCGATGCGAAGGTCAAACGCGTGGCTGAGATCGAGACGATCGTACAGCGTATGGCCGGCGAGGCGGCCAGGGAAAAGGATATCAAGTGGAAGCTCTGTCTGGACGATATATTCGCGTCGATCCGCGGTATCTCCGCCAGCGTGCTTTCGGCCAAAGGGCGTATGGATGATCTTATCCGCGCCGAAAAGGCCGATGGGGCGCGAACGCAGATGATGCTGGTGCGCGGTCTTGCCGATGCCGCCGAAAAGGCGTATGCCGAATCGCAGGCATGTCCCCGGCAACTTACCCGAGTCGATAATCGTTCGACGACCGAGAAGGACGAGGATAAGAAATTGACCGGTACTCATAGCGATGAAGGCGGTGTGGGCGATGCGATGGGGCAGGATTTCACCGAAGGGTGGGCGACCGAACGCGATCCCAACGACCTGAATACGGAAGATCCGATAGACGGCGCCGGTACCGATAACCCCGGCGGCCCGACCGAGACCCCCGGATCGGTCGGCGGTGAGGGTGACGTGATCGCCGACAACGGCGACATCATCATGGAGCCTCCTTTCATAGAGCCGAGCCCTGAGAAATGATCATGGAACTCTACTGGTGAAATATACTATGTCGCTGTCGCGAAGCATATTGTTTTTTCTTTTAGTATGCGTTTTGTTCTCGGGAGTGCTCTTTTCTCAGGAAACCCCGCCGAGCGCCGAGAAGGCGCCCGAGACCGGGTTCCGCCTCTCTGAGACCGCTCTTCTCAATGTCCATTTCTCGCTGGCGCCAGAATTCGAGAGCAACATCAACAAGGTCTCGGGACGTTCGTACGAGTTTGATGGTCTGACCAACACCTCTAAGGCTTCCAACGAGATCTCAGATATTATCATCCATATATCTCCCGGCCTGCGAGCGAAGATAGACGACAAATTCAAGACGCTTGGCATGGCGGTCCTGATCAACTACAATCTCTATACGGGAGTAGAGGATAAGAAGTCGTTCGAGAATCTTTCGACCCTTTCTTCACTTCATTTCAATACCGATATCCTCGGTGAATTCAACAAGGACGGCAACGCGATAGTTAAGGTTTCCAATAATTTCAAACGCAATTCGAATCCCGACCAGCTGACCATCGAGAACGGTCTCCACACCAACATGATGGAGGAATTCAACCTTGCGCTCTATCTCAAGAACAGCGAGGACACCCTTTCGCTGAAGATATCCTCCGGTATCCAGTTCAACTACTTTGAAGAAACGTTTTTCAGTCCCTATAATTTCTGGAGTTCACGCAGCAACGTTTACGGGCAGTGGAAGTTCCTGCCGAAGACCGCCGCCTTTTTCAATGCCTCTTTCATTTATCAGGACTATTTCAATGCCGGGGCGGTCCTTCGTCACGACCAACGCTCCATGCCGCTATCGATATTCGTCGGAGCTCTGGGCCAGCTGACCCCCAAGATATCGCTGAAACTCTCCGGCGGCTACACCAACTCTCTGTCGAAGGAGATGCATCACGACGGTCTGGCGGGGGTCGAATTCATTTTCAAGAATTCGGAGAACACCCTGTTCAATCTCGGCTATCTGCGCTCCATGTTCCCGATGTCGACCTATCAGTATTATGTGGTCGATAAGGTCTATGTCGGGTTCGCCCAGAAGTTCTTCAACCGCTTGCTTCTTAAGATCGATGCAAGCTATTCGCATCTCGCCTATGGCAAAAATGTGAAATATCCGGCAATCACCAATGTCAAAAGAGAAGATGTTACTAATGACGACGGGTCAACCACCACGACGATCACGACCGTCACGCAGAAGAGCATCGACCGCGAGGATCACCTCATACGCGTCGAGCCGATGGTATCATACAATTTTCTTCCGTGGCTCGGGATGTCCTTGAGCTACACTTTCGAGACCAAGCAGACCCCTTTCTTCGCGTCTACACGGATCGCACGTAGCGGCGGCAGTACCACGCCGAGCGACAAGACCTATGTGACCTATTATGACTATATGGACCACCGCATTCTGCTTACCCTTGCGGCGGACTACTGATCTGTCATGACATACCTTCGTGGCGCAGTATCGCTCTTCTTCGGCGTGTTGTTGTGTTGCGGTTCCTGTACGTTGAAATTCGTTCGTGACGATGGTCAGACCGTTGCCGCGCCCCTTCCGCAAAAGAGCGCCGCATCGGCGGAAGGCGAACGGGTGCCGGGCGAGACCGATCTTTCCGCGCTTCAGCCCGGCGTCATCGGTCCCGGCGATCTCCTACAGATAACGGTATATGGCGAGAAGGAACTTACCGGTCTTCATCAGGTGAGCCCCGAAGGATTCATCATTTTTCCTTTTATCGGCGATATCGCGGTGAAGGGGATGACCAACTTTTCGCTGGCCGAGCGGATAGCGGAACGGCTGCGGGAAGGGTTCGTAAAGGATCCGCAGGTCTATATACTGGTCAAGGAATTCAACAGCCGGCGTGTTTTCGTCCTCGGGCAGGTCAAGAATGCCGGGAAATTCACCATCATCCATGAGATGAGTATCGTCGAGGCGATATCGGTGGCGGGCGGATTCACGAATTTCGCCGACATCAACAATGTCGTGGTCACCCGAAAGGACGAGGCAGCCAAAGAGATCCGCTACGTGCTTAACATGGAAGAGATACTGGCCGGCAAGGCGAATAATTTCTATCTGCTCCCGGGCGATATCGTATTCGTTCAGGAACGGTTCTTCTAGAGGTCCGATGCAGACACGGGAATTCGACATCAAGCAGCTCTATGTCCTGCTGATGAAGCATCTCTACCTGTTCATCGGCATCATCGTCATCGTGCTGACCTTTACCGCCGCCTATTTGTATAAGGCGCAGCGCATCTACAAGGCGACGGTCGTCATGGAGATGGAGCCGAAGTCGGAGAATTTCCTCGGCCGCCGCGTTGAATCGGTCGGCGCGTCGAGTTCCGATTATTACTGGGCGGACAAGGAGTACGCGGCAACGCAATATGAGATCATCCGGAGCCGCGCCGTCAGCGCGAAGGTCATCGAGAGCCTGTCGCACGAGAATGTGCTTGAGCTGTTCGGTATCCGGCCGGAGAATTTCGAGAATCCTGAGGACATCAAGAACATCGATACCGTTGCGATGTTGCAAGGCAAGATAGCGGTCGAACCGCAGAAGAATTCGAACATCCTCTGGATCAGCGTCGCCGATCCCGATCCGGAGGTGTCGGCCTTCCTTGCCAACAGTGTGGCGAACTCCTTTATAGAATTCAATATCGAGAAGCGTTATCTGGCGACGCGCGATGCCGCCAAATGGCTTTCCGAGCAGAGCATCAACCTGAAAAAGCAGCTTGAGGATTCGGAGATATTGCTGTTCAACTTCAAGAAGGAGAACGAGGTCCTCGCATCGGCTTTCGAACAGAAGCAGACGATGCTTGCCCAGACGATCACCGAGATATCGACCAAGCTGACAGAGAAACAGATATATCAGAAAGGGCTGGCGGCAAAGATCGAGGAGCTTTCGGCGTTGGAATTCGCCGATACCGAAGAGTTCTTCGCGACCGACATCTTCCGCGACAACAGTATTGTCCAGAACATGAAGTTACAGTTCCTGCAGATAAAGACGAAATTGCGCGAGAAGGTCCTGCTCTACGGCGACAAACATCCCGATGTAAAAATGCTCCGGGGCGACGAGGAGAGCATCCGAAAAGCGCTCCTCAACGAGCTCAAAGGCGTTCTGGAGGGATACCGGCTGGAAGGTAAGACGCTCGACAACGAGATACAGAAACTGCAGACGATGTTGAAGGGGAGCCAGCAAGAGGCGCTGAAACTCAACAAGATGGAGATCGACTACAATAAACTCAAGCGCGAGGTGGAGACCAATAAGAAGCTCTACGACATCGTACTGGAGCGGACCAAGGAGGCCGATCTTCATACCCTGATGCGGGCGAACAATATACGCATCATCGATCGGGCATTGGTGCCGAAGGGTCCTATCTCTCCGCGCAAGAACCTGGTCCTGCTTATCGGGTTCATCATCGCACTCCTGTCGGCGGTGGCGGCGGTGTTGGCGGTGGAGTTCTTCGATACCCGCATCCGCGACATCGAGGAACTGGAACATCTCGTCGGCCGTAACATACTGGGTCTTTTCCCGAGTTTCGAGATAGAGGATCCGAAGAAGATACAGGAGATCGCCTTCGAAGGATCCCAACATTCGCCGGCGGTCGAATCGCTCCGGACGATACGGACCAATATCCGGCTCGCCCATCCCGATGTGAACGCCAAGACGCTGCTTATCACCAGCTCCGTTTCGCAGGAAGGCAAGACGACCGTCTCTTCGAACATCGCCGTGTCGTTCGCTCTTGCCGGCCGCAAGACGTTGCTGGTCGACACCGATATGCGCAAGCCGCGCGTCCACAAACTCTTCGGGCTCGACAACAAAGAGGGTATCTCGACCTATATGCTGGGCGAAAAACCGATAGAACAGCTTATCCGGCGCAATGTCTATCAAGGACTCGATGTCCTGTTCTGCGGGCCGATACCACCCAATCCGGCCGAGATGATGGAATCGAAACGGTTCCGCGAGATGGTCGACCGGCTCAAGGAGCTCTACGATATCGTCATCTTCGATTCGCCGCCCATCATCGCCGTTTCGGATGCCGCGATCATCGCCTCTATGACAGACGGCGTCATCATCGTCGTGAAGATCCGGCAGATATCGCGCGATATCCTCAAACGGGCGGTGGCTCAGCTCACCAAGGCGAATGTGATGCTTCTCGGCGCGGTCGTGAATAATCTCGACCTCAAGGGTGGCGGTCGTTACGGTTCCTACTATTACTACTATCACGAGAAGTACAAGTACTACGGCGAGACGACGCCGGAGAAAAAGTCCTCATGAACCGCGTGCCGGTCATCCTTTCCTTCATCCTGTGCATGACCAGTATCGCCTGCGGACCGCGACTCCATGTGCGCCATCCGGTCGCTCCCGGCGACACCTATTATACGTGGGTGACTTGGTATGGAGATGAGTTCAAAGGAAAGGCGACCGCGAGCGGTGAGCCCTACGATCCGCAGCAGTTCACCTGTGCCGCCGACGGATTCCCCTTCGGCACTATGTTGGAGGTGAGCGATATCGACGGCGAGGCGACGGTGGTGGTGCGGGTCACCGACCGGCCGGGAAAGAATGTCGTCGATCTTACGCCGAAAGCCTTCATGATGCTCTCAAAAGAACAGGCGGGACGCCTGCGCGGTAAGATAACGGTGGTCGGTCTGCCGGGGGAGAACAGTCTGCTGCGGCGGAATGTCGCGGAGGGACCTGAACATTTCTTCACGGTCCAATTCGGCGCCTATTCGACCCTTGAAAAGGCACGCGCATTCATCGATTCGCTCGGTATCGCCGGGGCCTATATCTATCTCGAACAGGGCGACCGGGCCATCTACCGGGTGCGCGTTGGCCGGTTCGCCGACCGCGACAGCGCCGAGAAATTCAAAGCGGAGCAGGCCAAAGGTCATGAGACGGTTGTCGTCGAGGTCTCTGAGTAGCGTCGCTGCGCTGCTTTTTCCCTTCAGCATTCTGTTTGCCGGGAATGATATCCTTACTGAAATATTGAAATCGGAAGCGACCGTCACTTCGTTCGATCCGACCCTGCGTATCGGCATTGTGCAGAATGTCGCCGAACTGAAGGTTGAAGGGGACGCGCAGTTGCTGAGCGTTGATGGCCGCGAACTGGGCGCCATTCAGGGCGAATGCCGCATAGCGCCCGCCGCGGGCGGCAAGATAGCGGTCTGCGGCACTGGGTATCCCGGCCCGTCGATAACCTTCGCGCCTAAGTTCAGCTTCATGTCGGTCGGCGGCCGGATGTTCCGCGGGAAGGTGGAGATCGTCATCTCCGGAAAGAGATTGACGGCGGTCAACGCGCTCCACATCGAGGAATATGTCCGTGGCGTCATCAACAAGGAGATCATGCCGGGCTGGCATATCGAGGCCAAGAAGGCGCAGGCGGTCCTCGCCCGGACCTACGCGGTACACAAGAAAGTGATGCGGCCGCGCACCGCGCTGTACGACCTTGATCCGACGGTGCTCGATCAGGTCTACGGCGGGCTCGACAAGGAGGACCTCACCGCCAACAAAGCGGTCGCCGAGACGCGCGGCGAGATACTGAGCTATAACGATCTGCCGGCCGAGATATATTTTCATTCCACCTGCGGCGGCCGGACCGCATCGGGCAAAAAGGTGTGGGGCAAAGAGGTGCCGTACCTCGTGCCGGTGAAATGCGACCACTGCAAGAACTCATCGCTTTACCGGTGGACGCGCGCCCTGAACGCCGACGAGGTGTCGAAAAAACTCGCGGCGGCGGGTTATGCCGTCGGCAAATTGAAGAAGGTCGCGGTGGAGAAGGGGGACCTGCGGGTCGCCGCCGTCATCGTCAACGGGAAACGGATAGAGGTCAACCAGTTCCGCAAGGCGGTCGGCTTCACGACCGTCTACTCGAACGACTTCACCGTGACGCTGTCGGGCGGGAAACTCACCTTCACAGGCAAAGGCTTCGGTCACGGCGTCGGCGCGTGCCAGTACGGCATGGCGGGGATGGCGCAGGCGGGCAAGAACTGGCGCGAGATACTCACGCACTATCTCCCCGGCGCCGAGATACGGAAGATGTACTGATGGACGTCTCCCTTTTCGACTACGAGCTTCCCGAGGAATTGATAGCGGCTGAGCCTTTGCCGCGCGGGGCGTCGCGAATGATGCTGGTGCGGCGCGATACCGGCACGGTCGAGCATAGTAAATTCGCCGATATTTTATCTTTCATTGATGCAAATACGACGGTCGTCCTCAATGAGAGCCGTGTCCTGCCGGCCCGTTTCTTCGGCAAAAAGGGGACCGGCGGTGCGGTCGAGTTCCTGTTCCTCGGCGCGCGGCCCGACGGCACCTCCGACACGCTGGCGAAGTCGTCGAAACAGCTCCGGCCGGGCGAGATCGTGACGCTGAATTCGGGCGACACCGTAGAGATAATTGAACGGATCGGGGAATCGTGTCGGATTCGTACCTCCTTTCCGGCGGCGGCGATGCCCGCCTACCTTGAGCGGCATGGTGATATGCCGCTGCCGCCCTACATCCTCAAGCGGCGTGGCGAGAAGCGGAGCCGCCCCGAGGACCGCGCGGCCTACCAGACCGTGTATGCGGGGGGCGCCGGATCGGTCGCGGCGCCGACGGCGGGGCTTCATTTCACCGACACCCTTCTGGAACAACTTCGCGAACGGACCGGCGGCCATGTCGAACGGGTGACGCTCCATGTCGGCATCGGCACCTTCATGCCGGTCAAGGTCGATAGGGTCGAGGAGCATGTCATGCACCGCGAATTCTACCATATCGCCCCTGAAGCGGCGGCGCGGCTCAACGCCGATAAGGCGGCGGGACGGCGGATACTGGCGGTCGGGACCACGACCGTGCGGACGCTCGAAACGGCGGCGGCGGACGGCATGCTCGCGGCGGGCGGCGGGTCGTCCCAGCTATTCATCTATCCCGGCTACACGTTCCGTTTTGTCGATGCGATGCTCACCAATTTTCATCTGCCGCGTTCGACGCTCATCATGATGGTATCGGCCTTCGCGGGGTACGATCTGACGATGCAGGCATATCAGAAAGCGGTGGCGGAGCGCTACCGGTTCTTCAGTTACGGCGATTGTATGCTGATCTTATGAGTGCTTCTTGATGAGATCGACATAGGTCGGTTTCGGGGCGGCGCCCACGAACTGATCGACCTCCTGCCCGTTCTTCACGAATTTTATCGTCGGGATGCCGCGCACTTTGAAGCGGACGGCGAGTTCCTGATTCTCGTCGGTATTCACCTTGGCGAATTTGATCTTGGTATTGGACTTGTTCTCTTCGGCGAGTTCTTCGAAAAGAGGACCGAGCATGCGGCAGGGACCACACCACGGTGCCCAGAAGTCGATGATGACCAGACCGTCGAACTGTTCGACCTCGGCCGCGAAATTGTCCTTGTTCAGTGCGAGCATGGGCGCCTCCTAAACTGATGGCTAGAATTTTATCGATTTGATGCCGTTCTGCTGGAAATCCTTGACCACGCTTTCGATCTGTTTGAGATTGGTCTCGGCCTCTTTTCCTTCGTCGCTCGCCTGTATCTTGTAGAAGAAGCTGACGACCGGTTCCATCTTGTCGGCAAAACTGAAGATGAACTTTCGTTCGTCGACGATCTCTATCTTCTGTTTGTTCTTGTCGGCCGTCTTGAGTTTCACCTCGTAGATAAGCTTGCGCGAACAGAATTCGCGGACCGGCACATATGCCGAGTCCTCATAGCACGACATGTCGTCGGTGTCGGTGAGCTTGATAGAGTCGATCTTGTCGAAGGAAAGCATATACTCGCTGTTCCCCTGTACGACCGACAAGGCGCTTGCCGGTTCGCGACCGGTGCCGTTGAATTTCTCCGCCTCGATCTTCAGGATCTTCGCTTTCACCGATTTCCCGTTCACGAGCGTGATGTTCACCTCCTGCGCAAAGGCGACCGTTACGCCAAGCAGGACAACCATCAACACGAGCTGTTTCATAAGAACCTCCCCCGGGCGACCGTCGCCCGACAACCCATTATAGGACCGGAAAACGAAATAGCAAGTGTCTTTGCCCCCGCGAGTTTGACTTTTGGCGTTCTTTACCGATAATACAGGCGAACATCGGGAGGTTCGGATATATGCGCACCGCGAAGAAAGAGAATCGGCGTGAACAGATACTGGTCTGTGCGGCGAAAGTATTCGCCAAGAAGGGGTATCATGCAACGAGCATCAGCGATATCTGCAAGCGATCAGATGTGGCGCGCGGCACCATCTATCTCTACTTCGAGAACAAGCGCGATATCTTCGATACCCTCATCAAGAATTTCACCGGTTCGATCATTCAGGACATCACGATGTTCTCAAAGGATGAGCCGCTCCAGCTCCAGTTCAACCGCAACATGTGCAAGATGGTCGACAACATCACGCAGAATAAGGACCTGACCAAGATCATCGTTTCGGAGGCGGTCGGGCTCGATTCGGAATTCGACCACCAGCTCATCCTGTTCTACGCGCGGCTGGTCGAATATGTCGAGGGGGCGCTGACGATGCTGCAGAAGAACGGCGATATTTCGTCGCACATCAATGTTCGGCTCCTTTCCTATTCGCTACTCGGTACCATCAAGGAGATCGCCTACCAGTGGGCCATTGACGGCGGTAATGTGCTCGACATGGATCCGCTCATCAAACTGGCGAAGAGTTTCAAGATACAGAATTATATCGCATTTACCGGGGAGATGTCATGATGAAAAGATCGAATTTCGAGAGTCTGCTGTCGGCCGTATTGACCAAGGAACAGATACAGGCGCTCCGCGAGGAGATCGTGTCGGGCGGGCGTCGTCTGCATAAGATAGTCGACGAGAACGAACGGGCCCGCGTCCGGTGCGACGAGCTTTTGGCGCTGATGCAGCGTATCGATACGTTCATGGAGAAAAAAGAATCGTCGCCGCTGTTCCTGCGCACCATCTACGGCGTGGCAAAGGAGCAGGTGAAGAGCATGGTCATGCCGATGATCGAGGAGATCCTGCGCGAGACCGAAAGCGAGGGGCTCGATGCCGTTCCTCCCGCAAGATCCGCGGCCAAGACCACCGCTGAGCCCCGTTCGGCAAAGCCCGGTCCGGCCGACGAGAGCGGCGAACGCCGTCCTGAAGGTGCTTCACGCCGCCGTCGGCGGCCGCGTCGCCGTTCGGGTCCCAAGAAAGAAGGCGCCGCTCCGGCGGGCTTCGATGTCGAGACCGAATAACGCCCTGTTCCCGGAGCTCTGAGACGCTCGCCATGCGCATCATAACCGTTCATCACCTCATAAAAGGGGGCCGGACGCTCCTGATAGACCGGGTGCCGCCCCGTTCGCGCGCCGCCGCGGTGCTGACCAACTGCTCGGCGACATCACCGCAGAAACGGGTGGGCATTACCATCACGACGCCCGCCATAGCTGCGGAGCTTGGCATCATCCGCTACCTGCCGCTCAGCGGGCCCGTATCGGCGGGACCGTTCACGATAGAGCCGGCATGGATCGGGATACAGGCGGGCAACCCGCTCATCGACGGCCGCTATTACTATCTGTCGGTCATTCCCGATATGCCCTATCGGAGCGCCGAGGAGTCGATACTGCTTTTTCCCGCGTTCGAACAGCCGACGGCCGCCGCGGTGAAGGCGTTCAAAGGTTTTGTCCGCGAGAGCCGGTTCGCGTCGGTCATCGCATCGGGTCCCTATGCCGATGAGTGGCGGCGGCTCTGTGCGGCGCAGTTCCCCGTAGAGCTGAAAGAGGGACCCGCACAGTCTCTCATCGCGTGGTAGTTGCATGAACAGCGTGGGACGTATCGGCGCTTTTCTGATAGGGTTCAGCCGCCGAGAAAGTACCGTACTCATCGTCGCGGCGGTCGGCATCGGCATGCTTGCCGGCATGAGCTATCTTCTTTTTAGCGCCCTTATCGAACTTCTCAGCCGTATTCTGTTGGGGGTGGCATCGAGTGATGCGGTGAACGGCTTCCGCACCCTGCCGTTACCGTTACAGATACTGCTGCCGCTGGCCGGCGTTTCGGCGGGCGGGTTCCTGATACGTTATTTCTCCAAAGAGAGCGCCGGAACGGGCGTCGGTCTGCTGCTCAAGACCATCCGCGTGAAGAACGGCATCCTGCCGCATTTACTGGCACCGTTCAAGATGGTGACGGCGGCGCTTTCCATCGCCTGCGGTGCGCCGCTCGGGCTCGAAGGGCCGGTCATCGTCATCAGTTCTTCCATCGGGTCGTCGGTGGGACAGGTGCTTAAGGTGGGCTATTCGCGCATGAAACTCCTGCTCGGGTGCGGCTCGGCGGCCGGGCTTGCCGTCGCTTTCAATGCTCCCATCGCCGGGACGATCTTCGCCGTCGAGACGGTCATGGGCAACTACGCCATCGGGACGCTCACACCGGTGGTGGTGGCCGCCGCCACGGCGAGCTTTTTCGGCGCCTACTTCCTGCCGGGACACGAGGCGCTTCCGTTCAGTCGGATAGCGCAGATATACGGTGCCGACGCGGTCTCTTCGACCGCGATACACTCGGCTACCGAGATATTCCTCTATCTGGTGCTCGGTCTGATCTGTGCCCTCATGGGGGTGGCACTCATCAAGGCAACGGCGGCGGCGACCGACCGGCTGGAGCCGCTCAAGAAGCGTATACCCGAATACCTGCATGCGCCGCTCATTCTTCTGCCGTTCGCATTGGTGGTTCCTTTCGTTCCTTCGATATTCGGTCTGGGCAAGGATGTCATCGTCGACGGTTTTGCGTGGGGGCCGTGGCTGCTTATCGGCATCGCCCTGCTCAAGCTCGTATTCCTTCCGATCGCCTTTTCGAGCGGTGCTTCGGGGGGAATCTTCTTTCCCATCCTGTTCGTCGGCTTCATATTCGGACTCGGTTTCGGCAAACTCATGCCGCTCATCCTTTCCGGCCTTCCCGTCGGCAGCGCCTATTCGTTCGCTGCGGTCGGCACCGGGGCGCTCCTCGGTGCGGCGACGCAGGAACCCATCACGAGCTTCCTGCTGGTCTTTGAGATCACCCGCGATTACACCATACTTCCCGCGCTGATGCTGGCGACGGTGGTCAGCGTCTTCATATCGCGATCGCTCTCCTCCGTTTCGATATACAACTACCAGTTGGTCCGCGAGGGGATCACGACCGACCCCGGCGAGGAGACCTCTCTCATGCACGAGACCAAGGTCGAGGTCTGCTACAAAAAGGACTGCGTGAGGGCGGCGCCCCATGAACCGCTCAGCGCGGTGGTCGACCGGATGCGCGAAATGGAGCGGTTCGAGGCATATGTCGTGGATACCGACGGCCGCTATCTGGGCGCCATCAACGCGGTGCTTACCAGTGCGCGCGAGGTACAGTACGGCCTCATCAGTCCTGTGGTGGTCGCCAATGATCTCATCAATACGGCGTTCCCCACGGTGCGTCCCGGCGACAGTATCGCGCAGGCGATGCGCAAGACCGCCGAGTACGACGTCATCGAGATACCGGTGGTGAGCGACGACGGGAAACTGCTGGGCTGTATCCACGAACACGACATCATCGCCTTTTACGAGCGGGAGATCCTCTCCAAGGCGCATCTGGTCAAAATGGTCGGTCAGCATGAGGAACAGCACCAGCATCAGATACGGTTGGCCGGCGATTTCGTCATCGAGACCATTACGGCACAGGGAGAGTTGGTCGGCCGCAATCTCATAGAACTGAAACTGCGTCAGCGGTTCGGCGTGCAGGTGCTCGCGGTCCGCGAAAAAGGGAGCGAACGCGGCATCATAGAGCCGGAGCGGCCCCTCGGAGCGGACGATACCCTTATCGTCGCCGGTCGTCGCGAGGATATCGCGGTGTTCCGTGCCGCAATTCTTACTTAAATGGAGGCATACATGACCGGGCGTTTGACCCTGGCGGTACTGGTGATCATGGTAGTGGTCGCCTGCGAGAAAAAGACCGAAGAACCGCTCACCGCTCCGCTTCTTGCGGCCGTTTCGCAGGAGGAAGGATGTCTGGCGACTGCTCCTGCGGCATTCGTGGCCGCACCGGGGATCGTGGTCTATGCTAAGGGAAAGGAGCTGGAGGTGGTGCACGAAAGATCATCCTTCAACTGCTGTCATGCCGCCATAAGAAAAGAGCTGACCTATGATGAGGCGACCGAGACCATCACCCTTACCGAGCGGGAGGTGCAGGGTGAGGCGACCTGCGAATGCGATTGCGCCTTCGAGGTCTGGTGGCGGGTGAAACTGCACAAGATCGGCACCTTCACCATCGCGGTGCAACGTCTTGCCGACAGCGGTTCGGGGACCGTCATCTACTCACAGAAGATACCGGTGACCGGGCAGGATAAGCAACTCTTCCCGGCCCACGATACGCCCGATATCGATACGGCATATCCGGACGGGTATCCCGATCCCGACTGGCCGGAGACCGTTTCCGAAGTGACGCCGAAATACCTTTCCGACGAGACGCTGCTGACGATATTCTCCCTAGCGGAGGCAAAAAGAACGGAGCCGAGCGGGCAGATACAGTATAAGACCGATGACGCGATGTTGACCATTACCGAAACGGCGGCTGAGCATCGTGTCAGCTATACGGTCCTGCGGGAGCGGACATATTTCGTGGCGAAGACCAAGGAAGGATATGACGCGAAACATGCGGAATTGTTGTCGGCCGCGCAGGAGTGGGCCGATAAGCTGACCACCTTCCCGTTCTTCCGGCTGCCGACGGTCACTCCCTATGACGACGACCCGGAGGCCGCCGACATCTCATTCGCCGCCACCTACCAGTTCGGCGCGGCGGTCGCGGGATTCTGGGACCAGAGCACGATGCTTTCGGTCAGTTTCGATGCGCAGGGATTCATCGGCGCCGAATTCTCGGTACCCAACGAGGTCGTCACGGGTGCCGCCGTTCCAGCGGCGACCAAGGATCAGATAGCGACGGCGCTTAGCGAAGAGTTGAGCATCACGGCCGACCCGGTGGTCGAACAGATACGCTGGCGTCCCGTCGATGAGAACTCCCCGGCGCGGATGCTGCGCTACTACTATATCAACAGCGCCACCGGCGGACTGTACAGCATATCGATGAAAAAGTCCGACCATCCCTAATTCTTACGCGACAATTTTTGACAAACCGGACCGGAAGTGATACGGTTCTCGGTGCTAACTTAAGGGATACGCGACCGACTCATGACGATACCTGACGGCACTTCAAAAGAGATAGAGCTCAAGGAGAAAAAAGATCCCTTTATCGGGGTCACCATCAGTGAGCGCTATCTCATCACGAGCATCATCGGCTCGGGCGGCATGGGGAATGTCTACCTTGCCGAACATGTCCTGCTCAAGAAAAAGGTCGCCGTCAAGATACTTCACTTCGAGCTTTCCAAGAACAAGGATACCCTTGAGCGCTTCAAACGCGAAGCGATCGCGGCCAGCAACATCGGGCAGTCGAACATCGTCGATGTCACCGATTTCGGCTATACCGAACAGGGGAACGCCTTTTTCGTCATGGAATATGTCGAAGGCGAATCGCTGGCCGAGATCATCAAGAAGCGCTCTCCGCTGCCGCTTCACCATGTCATCGCCATCTCGGCGCAGGTGGCGTTGGCGCTCTATAATGCCCACGGCAAGGGGATCGTCCACCGCGACATGAAGCCGGAGAATATCCTCATCACCGCGAAGGACGAGATATCGCCCTTCGTCAAGATCGTGGACTTCGGCATCTCGAAGATCATCGGGACCAATGTGACATCCCGCAAGGAGCGGACCCTCACCAAGACCGGCGCGATCTTCGGCACCCCCGAATATATGTCGCCGGAGCAGGCGGGCGGCCAGCAGGTCGATACACGGACCGATATCTATTCGCTCGGCGTGATGATGTACGAGATGCTGACCGGCAAACTTCCTTTCACCGACCAGAACTACATGAAGGTGCTCCACAAGCACCAGTACGAGATACCCGATCTTCCTTCATCGAAAGAGCAGACGGTCCCTTCCGAGATGGATGCCATCGTGATGCGCTGTCTCGAAAAGAACGCGGCGAACCGCTATCCGACGATGCTCGATCTCATCGCCGATCTCAAGCGGGTCTATACGCAGTATGGGCTGGAGAAGCGGATAAACCTTGCATTCCTCCTGAATTCGACCGTCATCTCGCGCGCCGAAGGCGACGAGCCGTCGCCGACCGCCAAGGAGACGCCCTCGGAACGCGACATGCTGCTCATGCTCAATCAGGGAACGATGGCGGGTCGCCACCGTGAACGGACCGATACGGTCGCCTCGGTGAAGAAGAAGTCGGCGCTCATTACCGTCGTCATCGTCATCGTCCTGTTGTTGGTCGCCACGGTACTCATCTACCGGACCGTGACCAAAAAAACGGATATCCTCGTCGCCGAACGGTCGCAGGGAGAGGATCCTAAAAAAAGCATTCCGGAAGTAAAACAGAAAGAGCTCGACCGGAAGCCGCCCTCCCAGAAGGAGCAGGAGCCGAAGACCTACAGCGGCAAAAAAGGGGTCGGGTCATCGAAAAGGAATATCCTGCTGACGGTCAACGCGAATGTGGATGGCGTGACGGTCGTCAACAACGAGACCGGAAAAACGCTTTGCGTTACGCCGTGCAAGATAAAACTGCCCAAAGATGAGGGGGCGGTGATGGTGCTCGGTTTCAAGAAGGACGATTTCAACATCCGTCCCATGGCCATAGCACTCGACCGCGATATGACGGTCAACGTGGATCTCAAACAACTCCAGTAACCGACGGGAGGTGACCATGTCCAAGAAGATATTCGTCGTCGACACGAATGTCATCCTCTCCGACCCGAAGGCGATCTTCAACTTTGAAGAGAACGACATCGTTATTCCGCTGGTGGTCATCGAGGAGCTCGACAAGTTCAAGAAGGACATGAACCAGATCGGTCTGGCGGCCCGCGCTTTCGCCCGTTACATCGACAGCATCCGCAAACGCGGCAGCCTGCTTGCGGGTGTTCAGCTCAAGGAGGGCGGTTCGATACGGATAGACCTCGCATCGAAGGTCGATCTTCCGGCGCTCGATCTGGGCGGATCGTATGCCGACAACATCATCCTGTCGAGTGCCTACCGCGTCACCAAGGAGAATCCGAACGTGCCGGTGGTACTGGTCAGCAAGGACATCAACATGCGCATCAAAGCCGATGCGCTGGGTATACAGGCCGAGACCTACAAGAACGAGACGGTCAACTTCACGAGTCTCCACAAAGGCTTCGAATC
>Ga0074195_1001029_pt1 | contig 44267 bp, 31 predicted proteins | sample EPASupsiteHSE623_FD_64525 | JGI IMG/M metagenome (GOLD analysis project Ga0074195, IMG submission 64525) | Bioremediated contaminated groundwater from EPA Superfund site, New Mexico - Sample HSE6-23 | ecosystem: Environmental > Aquatic > Deep subsurface > Groundwater > Contaminated ...
CTGTGATGGATTGTAGCGTCTTTAAAGCATTATCCAGTGTCAACTTCAATTTACTAAGCCCATTAGATGATTTATTGTCATTGATGATATCAAGAACGAAATCTTTCATGAATGTAAGGATGTCTTCTGATTGATAACCTAACGACTCCAATGTATTGTACAATTTGATTTTGTTCAACTTTGAAACATCAATCTTACTAAATATGGATTGTAGTACTTGAATATCCGATAGTTTATTCGCTTTATAAATCCACCCTGAATTGTTTAATTTGAATTCGAGATTGTCTAGGTTTATATCACTAAAGTAAGCATCAGATAGACTTAATCCTTTTTTCTTAATAAAGTCATATACCAATGGTTCATTGACAGATTTGTCTTTAATTCTACCTAAAATAGAAATTTGGTCATCATTTGATAAATTAATCATCCAATGATCTATTTTCGAGTGAATCAACGGTAGACTATTGCTCAACTTGCATAAAAGTAATAATGACTTATAGTTCCATGGTTCATTGTCATCGTATACAAATTCTTTATACTGATCCACCAAATCGCCTAATATCGCTTTTACCTGAGGGTTATCAAGTGACATTTCAATCAATAGTTTGAGTTGAATCGGACCAAATATATGACTGCTTAAAGTAATACCCGCAGGAATATAGCCATAAGCATGATTCATATCAATGATTTTTACAAAAGCAAAGGCAGAATTGATTTTGGCTAGAATCGGTTTTGATGTATATGATAATTTTGCATTATTGGTTGGATAACGATCTAGATTGACATCAATCAATGATTTTTCATTTTGTTTTTGTTTAATCGCTTCTGGTAAATAGATATGGTTATATGGGGCTATCGTGGATAGTTTGGTTTGAATCGTTTCTGGTATTGTGAAAGTGAACTTGTTTTTAACCTGAATCAAGTCTTTAATCATTTCCTTGGTGTAGTATTTTTCAAAGAAAGCTTTAATCTTCATGTCTTCAAATTCAAAACCAATTTGATCGTTTTCTTCAATCAAAATGGTAACTGGGTGCGTGGTGAAGTTGTAATCTATATTTTGCAAAATGGCAGATAAGATAATTTCTTCTTTTTTAATCGAAAGACCATTCCCCTTCTTAGTGCCATAATACTCTTCGATTAGGTCATTATCTGGGTATGAAAATTGTTTGAAAAAGGCTTCACCAAGGACAGAAGTGTCGATGTTTCCATAGTCTCGATCTACTGTTAATGTTAATTGATTCAAGGCAGGGTTATAATATACCGCTTGTTTTAGCGTTTTATTGATATTTGAAGGTATCGCTTCATCTAAAAATACTTTTTTACCTTTCATGGTAAATTGGAATTTTCCTAGTGGATACTCCTGGAAATAACCCTTATTATATCCATATTCAGTGGTTATGATTTCAGCCTTTAATAAGGCATGAATTTCATCAGCGAATAATTCATGTAAATCGTTGGGTACACCAAATTGTTTTAATAAATGACTGATTTTGACGGACTTGTCTGAATACTCATTGATCAGCACCAAAAGAAAGTAGCTGATACCTGTAGGCTTTTCTACTTCAGTATACGTAATTAACGTATTCATTTTGATGAGGGGAAAGGCAAAACTGGTTTCGAACTTTTGCATTATTTTCTACCTCCACCAAGAACATCCTCATCATCGAAGACAGTACCATATTGGTGTATCGCACCAATGACTTCCTTATACACATAGAAGTTCTTTTGATCTTTACCCTTGCCATCGACATCCGGTAAATCAATGACCCCTTTATCTTCAAGATAACTCTTATTACCAACAACGATGAGTAGTCTTCTTGCTCTAGATAAAGCTACATTGATGCGTTGATATGCAGTAACAAATCCAGGATCACTCTTACCTCTATTTTGTGGGTTTCTAACCATGGATAGAATAATGATATCTCGTTCATCCCCTTGGAAGTCATCTACTGTTGAAATGATGGTTCTCGCATCTGGTTTATCATTAAACATACCAAATTTGACCTTAGCAGCTTTCATCTTTTGTTTGATGACACGTGCTTGGTCACCATAGGTACAAATGACACCTAGACTCATACGCTCGTCTCTATCTTTTGAAATCTCCGGCTTAAAGTTTGGATGAGATTTATAGGACTCATTGATTTGCTTAATGAGTTCAACAACGACATCCGCTTCATTGGAGTTATATATCGAAGTCGAGTCTGTTTCTTTGGATTCAAACTTCTTACAATCCACGAAATAAACATGTTTCTTCGGTTCAATTATCTGACGATGATTCGAAATGATGTTTAAGTGATGTTCCTTCTCGCTATTTTGAGTTTTCTTGCCCAATTGAAGTTTGTGGTTGTAAAAACAGTTATACACTTGCATGATATGTTCATGGCTACGATACTGTTGATTGAGCATTACTTTATAGTCATCTGGTACAAGTTCGAAGAGTGTCTTAAAGAAGCTTTCTTCATATAAAAGCTTGAATTTCTCATTCATCCCTTTGGTTAAAATCGATTCATCGATATTGTCATAATCTTCTTGTCTAAAGTTTCTAAACTCATACATAGGAGGTAGTTGTCTGTGATCTCCAACCAAGATAACTGTTTTACCGTACAGTATTGGTATCAGTAGATCGAGGAAACTAGACTTAGATACTTCATCGATGATAACCACATCTATGCCTTCTTCTTTCAAATCAATTCTACCGAGATTATATTTTTCGAGTTCAACCATCGAATCTTCACCGAAACTGTCTCTGGAGGTATTGGTAATTCCAAACAAGTTTACTTTATCGAATAGTGGTTTAGTGTATTTCTTTTTGTCAGCTTCTCTAACTTCATCCTTTAACAAATAATCACTGATTTTCTTGTATATAGGAATAATCTTCTTGTTCGCATCTTCTTTTTGTTTGAAGTTTCGATCCAAATCGACATACTCTTGATATATCTTTTCTAAAGCCTCATTATAATTTTTATATTCAATCGCGACATTAAAGGTCTCTATGAATTTCGCGATTTCTCGTCTCAATCTCGCTTCATCTTCTTGTATACTCTTATAGCCATCATCGTCTTGAAGGGTCCGAATAGTTTCCCCAATCTTAAACATCTTGGATTCAATGGCTGCGATGTTCGAATTCATTTCATTCATCTTATTGGTGATGGATTCAATGGTCTGATCAATAATGTTGTAATACTTGTTTCGAACATCAATCAGCTCTGTTTGATACTTTTCAATCAAAGCTTTGAGTGGTACTGGGGTGGTTAAATATTGTGGTTGAATGATTTTTGAAATTTTCAATTCTGAAAAATCAATCCCATTCGTTTTATGCTCTAGCAAAGCCTTGAGTTTGGCTTGTAGTGGCTTGTAAAATTGTTCTGTTTTCTCTTTCCAATCGCCAAAGTCATCTTTGTATTGGTTTAATTGTTGTCTAATAATATCTGTTTCTTGTGCGATTTTCATTTCATTAGATGAAGAGAGGATTGCATTGATTTCTTCTGCAATCGTCTTTGTATCAACCAACAACAGTTTTTGTATGATTAAGCCTGTTTCATCCAGAATGAACATTTTCTCTTTCTTGATTAGCTTCATGGACTCTTGGATGAAGTCACTGATTAGTTTACCGTCAATAACTTCATCCAATTTGAGGTTGGCACGTTCTAAATGTCTTCTAGTACGAATTTGTTCATCATTACGGGTCATCAATTCATCGACTTTATCGGTTTCTTTTTGCTTACTTGCTCTAAGTTCATCGATGTTTATATTGAGTTTCTTAATCTCTTTGTCGGTCTTATCAATAAGTGCTTTATTAGAAGCGATACGATCACTCAAAGCTTTTTGCTTTTGATAAGTCTCAAAAAAGTTCTCACGATATTCGCTAAACTTTTCATAGGTTCTGATGATATTTCGCATGTTTTTAGAAATATTATCGTAGAAGTTATCGACCAAATTCTCTGGTCCGAAATTGGATGATTTGTTGGATCTTGTCGCGATTAAACGTAAAGGACGTATATCCGCTAGCAGTGGTAATCTTTCAAACACATTATCGATTGCTTTGTGTGTTTCAGAGGCAACCAAAACCTTTTTCCCATCCTGAACTAGATGGCCAATGATTTCTGCAATAACTTGGGTTTTACCCGTACCTGGAGGTCCTTGCAAGAGGAAAATACCTTTACTCGCAACAGCACGTTGTACAGCGAGTTTTTGGTTATCATTTAGACTTTCCAAAAACCATTTCCACTCAGTGAAATCATAGTAGTTCTTCTTTAGTTCTTTAGGTGCGAATAGGTATGTAGCCAAATAAGGGTTTTTGACATTTCCCACAAAGAAATTCTTGAGAGCATTATCTTGTCGATTAATCTTAGCTTTTTCAGCTCTATGGTCATAAATAAGCCATTTGAATGAACCGAATTGTACACTACTAGGATTGAAATTTTCCGCATTAAATTTGTAATAAATAGAAAAGCGAAGTATCGTTTCATTTTGAATTTTGAGTTCGATTTCTTTATCCATTTTCTCTTCTAATTCGACTTTTTTCTTATCGATTTCGAGGATGATTTGGTTATTATACTTAGTATTAAGATCTTGTTTCTTAGAATTTTCAAAGGACTTTACCCATTGATCATTTTTGTTTTTTTGATCTTTAGTCAGCTGTTCAACCATTCGATTGAATTTCGCATTATAAAGACCTTTAACATCGATAGACATTGTAAATGCTTTGAGTTTATTTTCTTTCGCATCCTTTAAAGCTTTGACTAAGCTTTCTCTATCCTTTTCTTTTTTATCCATGTTATTGATTTTTGAATTGAGTTCTTTGGTGAGTTCTTTATCTTTGGCTTCAGTCATTCGATTGATTTCATTTTGAACTTCTTTATCATCATTTTTTAGAATGATTTCTTCCAGTTTTTTTACATACTCACTTCGAATGGTTTGGATGGTAGATTCTAGTTCATCATCCAATCGTTGTTGTTCTATTTTCTTTAAGGACTGTGTTTCTTGTTGAATCAATGCTTGGTAACGATCTTGAATGGCTTTAGTTTGTTGTTTGATTAGATCGTCATAATCCTTAATGATTTTCTTACAGTCAGGTTTGATTTCTTGTTTGATTAGTTTATAGCGATCGTCGAGTGTAAAGCTATCTTTAAGCACTTGATCGTAATTATTTACTGTCGGTTTAACTTTACTTAAGGCTACATTTTCTCTGGACATGATTCGAAGCGTTTTTTCTTCAGCGTTGATTAAAACACCTCGTTTGTCGGGTTTGCTATTGTCGATAAATGTTTTTTTGTTGTAATCGATGTGTGTCGCAACCAAATTGATTTCTTCAGATTCTGGTACAGGGTTTTTAAGTAATATTTGTTCCCCTTTTTTAAAGTCTTCATGGGCGACAATAATGTCTTCTTCATATTGAGAAGCATTTCTATTATAAGTTTGACGATTGATTGAATACGCTGTGATGTATTCAACTTGAGCTATTTGAAATTGACGTTGTGTTTGTAACTCGAGATATTTGTGTCTAAAAGTGATATAAGTTTGCCACTGATCAATGGTTTTATGAACTTGAAGCACACTATTTGTTGACATCGGATAACAGTTTTTAATCAGATTCGCAACAAAATCAGGTGTAAATACTGAGCTATCAAAGAGTGGTTTTTCAATGGTCCACTTAGTAAAAGAATTGCCAAAATAAGATTGTCCCATGCCAAATGAATGAGTACAGTAGCTATCGTTGATCTGAATGTCATTGGTGGTTGAAATAAATTCATCGATCAATTCGATACCTTTAACAATAAATGTTTTGTATTTATCGTTTTCCTGAATATCACCAATTAAGATGATATTGGTTTTATCTGGTAAATATGTTCTCATTGAAGGTGTTAATTCTGGCCTAATGACAATATTATTTAAAAAGGTTGTTCCATTATTGCCATCTTTCTTATCTCGTTTGAAATTAGACGACGTAAAATAGTATTTTTTAACCAGACCAGTTGGAAAACATTTTTCAATGAATTCTTGTAAACTATTTGTTTTATTTTTCTCAATTGGGATGCGCGATAAGATATGCTGATACTGATCCCCCAGTGAAGAACAAAAATAAGAATACCTGTTTGTTTTTACATCTGTCAGGTTTTTTTGGAAGTCAATAAATATAATGCCCATTCGTAAGTACTCTCCTTAATTAAAAACCAAAAAGGTCCTAAGGCATTAAAAATATCGAGTCCTTAGAACAATGCATGATTTTTTATCTTATTTCGTTTCCACTTATAATTAAATTTTACCATGTGGAAGCGTTTTTTAATATCATTAAATGATTTAATTTGATTGAGTATAAATAACGCTTGTTTTTCACTGTAAAAACCTTTTTGCCATGTAAATAAAAAAGACCATTTCGGATTAAATATCGTCAATGATCTGTGAAATTATTTAATTTTGATTCCAAAAATGATTGGAAATTTGCATGAAAAACGAACTATAAAAATCTTCTACACTTGGAATTATTCCTTCGAATCTATTATGCAATAATACCCTAATTTCGTCCACAAAGAATTGAAAGTCTTGATTATTCATTTTAGTGCTTTGATTAGATTCATCTATTTTGATGAATGTAATTCCTTGTATACATTTGTATAATACACCTTTATACTTAAATGCTGCATTCAATTGATGGGTATCAGGAAACCCATCCATATCTGCACCGGTCACTCTTGAATGGTCTATTTTATTATTGGTTGTTGAATTTGTGTTTACAAGATACCTTTTAACCACTTGATTTCTTTTTTCAATCATCCTTGAAACTACCTTTTTAATTTTATCGTCCAAATAATCAAGTATTTGTGTTTCTAAGGCTTTTGGTATCCCAAAATACGCTTCTGCAATCGCACCAGTGATGGCACCCATGGTATCCGAATCTCCACCTAGAGAAATGGTTATTCTGATTGCATCCTCAAAACAGAGTGGAATCTAAAAAAGCTTGAATACTTTGTGGAACTGTTTCTTGACATGAAGGTTCAAATCCATAATGCTCACGAATCTCATTACTGTTTTCAGATAATGGGTAATAATGGGTTTGGATGTATTCTCTGATTTCTTTACGATTTTTACCATTCAATGCTAAGTATATCGTAACGGCTGTGGCCTCAGCACCTTTGATGCCTTCAGGATGATTATGTGTTACTTTTGTTACTTTGTTCGATAGCTCAATACATTCCTTTAAGCTGGAAGCAAAATAGGCAACAGGACTCACTCTCATTGCAGCTCCGTTACCAAAACTGTTGTATGGTGGTTGTATTTTATAATTTTGAAGTGACGTTACTGCCCAGTTTTCAAAGCCCGATCCATACCCTTCCATAGGATTTGGATAGTTGGCATACCATTCTACTAGTTCCATCTTTATGAATTTGCTTAAGTGAGTATAATCACCTTGGCACTTTTCTAACGCACAAAAAACAGCCATGGTCAAAATACCATCGTCTGTTATTTCATTATTGTTACCTAATAATTTGAAGTCTTTGGTTTTTACCGGATCAAATACGTAGATTGAACCGATGGTATCACCGATGATTGCACCAAGCATATGACTTTATCTCCTATTATGATTAAAAAGGTTATTTTAGCTCTTTGTATCACTCGAAATATGATCTATAATTCAACAATGTTTTCTCAACACCTTGCCAAATTGTAACGTATTTACCATCATCTTCAAATACCCTGCCATGACTTTTTTCTCCATCATACTTCATGGATGCATAATTCGTTTTAAATGTGGGTACATATAATTGTGGTTTTGATTTATCGCTACATAGTAATTCCATGTTATATAAAGTAACCCGACTTGACTGTTTTAGCAAGGTAAAATAAGCTCTAATAATTTTATGATTATACTGATTAGGTTTGTGTGCCCATGTAGGAATGCGATTATTGGCTTTGCCTTCATAATCTTCTATAACCTGATATTTTTTAGGCTCAATCAAGTCTTTCCTTTTTTCTTTTTCCATTTGAGTCGTCATGTAGGATAAAAGATAACTCTCTATAATCTCTTTCTCGTTATGACCAGACTTTCTTAATACAATTTGAAAAATGTCATAAATGTCTTTATCAATAGATAATCTCACTTCAATATCCATAATATTTTCCTCCAAATGATGATTACGTTGTTATTATACCCCGGTCACAAGTATAAGTAAATACTTTTTACTTATTTTTACTTTTGTTAATTGTGGTAAAAAAGCAGATTATTGGCTACTATATCACCTTTTTATCTGCTTCCCGATTATTAACCCATTATTGATTACATATTTATGAATAGGTTATAGACTGAACTCTATAGATATTTATTCTACTAAAGATTTTTTTAATTCCATAATTTCTCTATATTTTTCTGGTAATTCATCCTCAGAATAAACTGTGCTTTGGTACACATGAATCTTATTATCTGCTAAGGTAATGATTACTTCGCTATTATCAATAACGGTTACTGGTTTACTGGCTTTCATAGAACTTTTAATTCTCGCCTGTCCATGAATAACAGCGTCTCCAAAAACTTGACCAGAATTATATACCCTACCATAATCATAGACTCTAGCATTACCGTAGACTTTAGCTCGATGATAAATCGCAGCATCACCATAAATACGCGCATCTCCATAGACTTCAGCATTATCAAATACCCATGCATTTCCATCAATTAAAGCATTATCATAGACTTTTGCTTTATCTATCACATAGGCATTATTATTGATCCAGCAGTTGCCATCATGACTTAAGTTTTCTTCACTTTCAATAAATCCACCTAAGTCACCTTTTTTTACAAAACCAAAGTCACGCAACGCTTTCACGCGATATACTTTTACGTTTTGATAAAAATTATCGGGGTCTTCAATTAATTCGTACTTTTTGTTTGTTTTGCTCATTTCTATTACCTACTTTCATCTCGATTAACAACAAACGTCTGGTCATATTAGTTAATCCATGAACTTTCGTCTTTCGATATTACTTCGTATCTACTTTGTAATCCAGCTTCATACATAACGATACGAACCGATCAATATTGTCGATAGACCATTCGGTTGAAACCATGTATTCTTTACCTTGAATCGTGATTGGATCGTTCATAAAATAATGATCTCTATTCACATAGTTTTACTTTGAATGATACTCTTCTCTCTAATGACACCAAAAGAACCTTGTACTTCATCAGGAAATGTCTCATACAATGTCTTGACGTCAATAGTTGGGATTTTTTGTAGGTAGTCTTGGATGACTTTAAGCACAAATCTATTCTTCGCGTAATAGTTGATCTTATCGAAGGAGTACTTCGTTCTATCCCTGACTCTCTTATCTTTAGTTTCACTTTTTTGTTTTTTTAATCTGACATAATAGTCGTTTAAGTCTTGTGGCAAGATACGGTCAAAATCAATGATTAATTCTCCGGCTACTTCAAATGGATGGACTTCAAACAATGCGATGTTGATTTCTTGATCGATTAACCAGTTTGCTGCACTTTTTATACCATCTTGATACTCTTTGGAGACCATAATGATGCGTTGTTCTTGATTGATTTGTTCTCCCAAATTCTCGTAATTCCCACCGATAAAATCGACAATTTCACCTTTAGCTTCATCCGTAGTGATTTTTTTATAATTAGCATACAGGTCGATGATTTGATCTAAGATTAAAGTAGACACGTAAGATGCATATTTGATGGATTGCCAGTCAATCGTGTTTCCAGAATTGTCTGTTTTGTTTTCAATGACAACCAAATTACCTTTTTTGTCTATAGCGAGCAAATCAAAGCGATCCTTTGATTTATCCCATTGATCAAACTCTTTCGCAATAATCAATAAATCTTCTCCTAAGCACTTAGGGTTTTTAGAAATCCACTCTTGTAGGTGCGCTCTTTCTTTAACACCGTTTTTTGAAAAGCTGGTTATTTTTAGTTCACTAAATTCATTCTTGTTTTTATCCACTTTATATATCATGTTCATTTCTCCATTTACAATATATTTATCAATTCGTGACTATTGGTTAGTAACAATTATTTCATCAATCTCATCTTGATGGTTTTGAATTATAGATAGCGCACTCGTTTTTAAGATATCCACAGACTCTTGATAATGAGCCGCATCTTCAAAATTCAAAGTCCATTTTTCTTGAGTGTATCTTCTTAAAAGCTTTAATGCTTCTCTAATCGGTTTAGGGGTAGCTGCTTCTGTGTGAAATACAAATTCGATGGTTGATGTTTTTCCGTATAGTTGGTCAAACTTATCTGAGGTTGTTTTATATTCATAATGAACTGATGTGTAATCATTATTATCAAATATCCAATTGGGTTTCATGATTTGTATGTAAGTGGATTTAATATTTACTTTGTAACCTAGTTTGGTGAAATAATCATTTATATCATCCATCAAATGATCGGGGTTAAAGATGGCTGCTTGAGGTTGTCTATCTTTATGAATAAATGACATCCCCAACATGACTTCTATATCTGCATTACTAAAGGTTGTTTCCCATCGTTCATTAAAGAATTGAGCGAGCTTAAACCCTCTTTCATAAATACTCTTAGGGTTCCAATCATGATAATTGTCGGCTACTTCTCGTTCTGAATATGAACCGTTTTTATATCCAACTCGATCGTTATTTTGTGGTTCACACTTGAGTGGGTAACTATGGTTTTGTAAGGCTGAATTGATGTCTCTTGATAATAGAAGCATATTTCCAAGTGTTTTAATACAAATGGATTTTTCAGCTTCATCATAATCTCTAAATTGATTCAACCAATACCAATCGGTTGGTGTTTGAGGATATATGTGTTCAATGGAATAATAACCTTTAACCGCAGGTCTCCATGCGTTTAAACGTTCTTTACGTTTGGATTTTTCTAGTAAATGTTCTTCGTATTCGAATAAGAAATATCTTAAGTCATACCAATCAAAAAAGCCATTTCTTGTATAGTAATTTTCAACTCTATTGAGGAAATCTTTCATCGCACTTTGAAGGTGTAGTTTAAATTTATCTTCATAAAAGGCTATGACTTCTTCTATGATGTTATGATTCAGTAGTTCTCTCGCAAAACTATGGCTATCAACACTATAAAATGAATTATTAAAGGTAGCCATTCTGAACCAAACAAAGATGGTCTTTTCAATGGTCTTAAATAGCCTAATGCGTTGTTCACTGGTGACAGATTGGTTTCTCATGCTCGCTACCACTAAGGGTCTAAAATAGGCCATGCCAACACGATTCAAACGCTCTAACCATTTTTGTTCAGTTTCTGTATTTTGAATTTCATTGGTGTAGTCTGGATTAAATGAATAAAACCAATATCTAGACAGTTCACTTAAATGATTGGCATAATTCTTAATTTCATTGTAATGCAAAATAGTGTCATCTTGATACACATCATGGACTACATAATGATCACTCTCATCAGGATTGTCAAATAGATAGATTTCTCTTTGTTTGCCAAGAATCGCTTTGACTGTAAAATGGTTTTTCAATAAGTATTGGATATAATCATCCCCGCGTTTACGAGAATACTTAAAATAGAGAATCCAGTGGTTTTTGAGGTACTCATCATCATTCAAAGGGTCATCTTGATTTCTACCCAATTGTTTATAGATTTCTTTCCAAGCTTTATTGATCAATTGTCTAATCGATCCTTTTTCGTCTTCGTTTAATGTTTTATCGTCATACATGGTGACAAGGTATATCAATCTGTTTTTGAGTATTTCTAAATTGGATAATTTCTTACCACGATTGTTCATTGTTTCAAAAGCCACATTGACATCAAAGTCAGATTCAATGATATAAATATTAAATTGGAATCGTGTGATTACCTTAAGATATAGATTTTCTAGTTGTTTAAATCCTTTTTTCGCAAGTTCATTGATTTTAATATCAAAAAAAGTCTTAGCATTTTGTAAGTTGGCTGTATAGACGGTCTTTTCTAAATCTTGAGGGGCTTGTTCGCCATTGATAATATATTTGAAATATTCAAAGCTCGGGTTGTCTTTTTCATAACCAAATATATATCCACGTAGAACACCAGATCTGTTGTCTTCATATAAATATGTCTTTTGAATATCATCGATTTTATATTCACCGATGTAGGTATGTCGATGTTTTCGTGCATATTGTAAAATAGAGCTTATTAGAATAATAGCCGTGGTGATTCTTTGTTGTCCATCCACAATGTGATAGGGGTAAAATTGCTTGTTTTTGACCATCCAAAGATCGTCTTCATCCCATTTAGCACATTCCTTATGTTCAAGCCTTCTAATCGAAAGCATGCCAGTATAATGATCATGGTTTTCAGGTAGATTCATTAAGTCTTCCCAATAGTCATTGAGTTGATCATCTTGCCAGGCATAGCCTCTTTGATAATCCGGGATACGTAAAATCTTTTGGTTGAATATTTCAGCAAGCGATATTAGTTCTGTCATGTAAATTGTCCTCAAGTCTTATTATGTATTGTTTAAACCACTTTAATAGTAACATAAAAATCGTTGAATAAAAACCTAGTCTTAAAACACCGCTGTACTTTTCGAAAGATGAAAAAAGATGTTGGTGACATTTTAGTGTCTACCAACATCATATCATTTGATGCATTCTTTCAATTTTTCCTTTGGATAGTAACATATTTTGTACTTGTCTTCGCAAACCAGTAGCTGATTACAAAATAAGCTCGCATGGCGTTGTTCAATCACATCTTCGTAATAACCCTTCATGCTTAGTACATGATCCGTCATTTCAACAGCCTTATTCAATTTGGCTACTAAGGTTCTATTCTTAGTTTTACCAAATGAAAGTACTTTAGGTTGTCTATCTAGATACGAACTAATTTCTTCTGGTGTAAATCCAACATCCATCATACTATTTTCCATAGCAACACTAATTATATGTTCAAGCTCTTTAAAGTCGCCTTTCTTAACGCCATAAAAGACCAAAGTAAAGCGAGAGAGGTCATGCATCAGCACTAATAGATTTTTTCTACCTCTTTTAACCAAATGTGCATGCCAAGCATAGACGTCATTGTCTGAGTTGTGATCAGTCAGATTGAAATTATTGTAGTCTAGCATTGCTTTTGTGCATTGTATGTGCATTTTACCACCTCATTTAAATCTATTATATCAAATGTACAATGTTTGAAAATTTGAAATTTCATAGTCTTCTGTCAAGAACACGCATTAATACACTTTAAAATTTCTTAAGTAGAGAAAACGACTCAAATCAATGAAGAGTTGAGTCGCTTAATATAGGTTGATTTTACGGCCTAAACAATTTTCTAAATTCACAATTTTCGACTATGATACATTCTTATGAAACTAGTATACTATCGTGTAAATTAGTTATGACTTTGATCAAAACATCTATTTTGTCATTGAAAAGTCCAACGACATCAAAATCGCTAAATGGTGACTTTTCAACCAAATCTTGTTTGGTAATATCACCGTTTTGTTGAACATAGTTGATAATACTTTTCACAAATTCTTGTTGCTTAGCGGATAAAATATTCGTATTTAAATATTCAGTGAATTTTTGATTAATCGCTTCTTGCTCGATACCAACAATACTGCGTATGAAAACTGCTAGATTCTCTTCTTTTGTTACATTAAAGTAATCATCTTTTGTGCCTAATTCCTGCCACAGAATACGCTCAAGTTCCTTAAGATCGTCTTGAGTTATCTTATCCATCATCTTTATCTTAATGATTGTTTCATTAATTTCATTTGATAGAAGATAATCAATGACTTTTTCTTCATAAGTCTTGAAGTCAATAATGTTTACATCCTTAGTGCCTTGATCAATCAGATCATCTTTAAAATCAGTCGAATAAATACCCACTTCATCAGTTATGTATTGAATCAAATATCTGATTTCGTTTCTTAAGTGTTCAAGTGTTTCAACATTAATTTTATCCCAATAGGTTTGAGTTAAAACTTCTAGTAATAATTCTTTCTTCTTTGCTACTTGAGGGATGCTTAATCTTTCAAGCAATGCTTGTGAGATGCGTACTACTTGTTCAATTGCTCTTTTCGCGACAACATCCTCTGAAACAAGAGAAAGCATAATGTAAAATACTTTTAAATCAAATGCTTTTGCTGATTCTATATCTTTATCACTATCGACTAATAATGTTAGATTGTTTTTGACTTCTTGAATGTCAAACTTGGATAGGTAAGTCCACTTGTTTTCAACAGAATACTTATCCACTAATGGCATACAATTTCTTACAAGAATGCGATCTCGATTGAAGTTTACGACCGTTTGATATAATTCAGCTCTTATACTTTCATAATAGGTTTTATGAAAATCATTTATTTGATGTTCATGTTTTTGAAGTTCAAATAGCAAATCAAGTTTCATTTCAAAAACTTTCTGAGTCATCGAGTACCCCTGGTTCACTTTTTTACCTTCAGGATTCATCTCAAAGAAACTAAAGTTATCACAGAAGTCAAAAATATAGAATTGATTTTTATGTTTAAAGTGACCAAAAATATCATCTGATTTTCTAGTGCCTCTACCAATCATTTGAACAAATTTTATTTTTGAGTAGATTCGTTTGAAGAATACCAAGTTTAGTATGTCTGGTACGTCAATACCTGTGTCGAGCATGTCTACAGATACAGCTATTTGTGGTAACTTATCTCTTACACTAAAGGTATCGATAATATTTTGAGCATAGGTTACATAGTTATCTACTAATTTACAATATTCAGGACCTAGTTCAGGATATAGTTTTTCAAATCTTTTTACGATAAGTTCTGCATGAGCATGGTTAAAAGCAAAGATAATTGTCTTGCCAATCAAATCTCCACTGTTAACTCTTAATCCTTCATTCATAAGGGTCTGCAAAACCAAATCCACCGTATTATCATTGTAAATCTTCTTGAAAAAGTCTGCTCCACTCAATTCAGTTGGTAATACACCTTCAGGGGTAAGAAATGTTTTTTCGTATTCCTCTTTTTCTTCTTTGGATAACTCACTGTATTTAACACCTTGTTTTAAGAACTTGGTTGTTTTATCTAGAACAGTGTAGCCAACTAAATAATGGTCTCTAACCGCTTCTTCCATTTCATAGTGAAAGGTTGGCAACCCTTCTTCTAAATCAAAGGTTGAATAGGTAGATCTTTCAATTTCTTCGCGAGGTGTCGCTGTTAAACCTACCAGTAAGGAATCGAAGTAAGTAAAGATAGCTTTATATTTATTGAATATGGAACGATGGGCTTCATCGATAATAATTAGATCAAATCGACCAATACCAAAAGTACGATTATCCCCATCTATTAAATTAATCATCGTTTGATATGTCGAAAAGACCAAACGTGCATTCAAGTCTGGTTCTTTATCTTTATCTGATAAAACTGAAATGGTGTAGTTAGGTAGTAGTTTGTTGAAGTTTCTTTTAGCCTGAGTCACTAGTGCAGTTCTATCTGCTAAAAAAAGAATGTTTTTAATCCATCGATTTCTCGTCAATAATTCAACCAGTGAAATGGCTGTTCTTGTCTTTCCTGTACCTGTAGCCATAACGAGTAATGCTTTTCGTCTATTACGATTAAATGTTTCAGCAACGTTGGTAATCGCCATTTTTTGATACGGTCTATCACTGATGGATTCATTGATTGTTAAATCATTGATGGATCCTCTATGGCGTAGTTTCATCAAATATTCAAGCTCTTTGATGTTGTGAAAACCGAAAACTTGTCTAGCAGGATAGCCTAGTTGATCTATAATCCAAATTTGATAGCCGTTAGTATAGTATACAATTGGAGAGTATCCATATTCATTTTGTATACATTTAGCGTAAAGAAGTGCTTGTTCTTTTCCCTTGATTGGTGAGACGCTTGTTTTCTTTGCTTCTACAATCGCAAGCGGTTTACCATTGCTTCCATAAAGTACATAATCAACAAAACCTATGCCTTGATTATTTGGCATACCTTGAACTTTGATTTCAATACCGGCTTTTTCTGGGAGTTTGACATTATCTTTATCAATTACTTTCCAACCAGCTTCTCTTAGATATAGATCAATATATAGTTTTCGCGTTTCAGCTTCACTAATATTGACTCCAACTCCAAGAGTGGTTTGCTTATCAAATTTGTATTGCAATTGCTTCACTAACAATTGATTAATATCAACATCTTGATCTAATGGATCTTTTTCTGTTGTCTTAAGTAGTAGCGTTTCATCAAACAAAGGATACGACTTAATCAAATCAAACTTTAATAGTAATTCGCCAGTGAATATGTGGAGCTGTTTTAAAGATACTAGTGCTTCTTTTTGACTGACTTCATCATTATGAATCGCTATGTTTCCGACTTTTCTAATAAAGTGTATTGCATTAAGCATAGAAGCATCATTGATGAAGTTCGTGAAGTCTTCTGACGAAACGAGTTCAAATAAGGAACTTCGTTGTGGTACATTATCATTTCTTAGTTGGTATACTAGCTTGACTAAATATTCTAGTGCTTTTCTTGATTGACCAGCACTAAGATCTGGACGTGACAAAACAAAAGATTCTGCATCTTTACAGAATAAATATAAATCATTCAATGAATCTATTTGTTTTATGTAATCAAAATTCATAAAGCCACTTCCTTATCCGTATTAATTTGATTTTTTATCTAGTATATCTTTATTTTCTATCTTAGAAATCATCTTCAAATTTCAATTTGTCGACTTGTTTGACAAATAAAGAAAAATCTTCCTGTTCCTGTCTTTTCGGCATTAAATATTGCATATCTTCCAAAGGCTTTTGAGTAATTTTAGGTTGTCCAGAATAGTCTGCAAATCTTGAAAAATCAATAATTTTCATCATTTCAAACAGAAAATCTAGGTTAAAGCTATCGTCATAGAACTCTTTTATATAGATTGCATTATCAGTAATCCAAACAGGTTCTTCAACTAATTGAACATTGCCACAATAAGCACCTACTCTACCTATAATCAGTGTAGAATGCTTTAAGAGTGGATTATCTGTATACCATGCAATTCCATTTCCGCCATATACAGGGATTCCAGAATTATATCTTTTATCTTCAGATAGAAACTTCCCGCTTGAAAACTTAAATAAGTCTTTTCCTGATTTTGATGTTAATGCCCTTGAATTTGATCTTATGTCCCCAAACATCTCAACAAATCGGGATTTGATGAGTTGATTATAGTCACATAATTGCTGTTTTTTACGTTTTAGAATACCATAAACTTTATCTAATATTTTAGACCGCATCATTTGGGTGTCGTCATCTACAATTGATATGAGCAAATCATCAATATGTTCATTTCGAATGTTGTTGATATTAGCACCTTCAGATATAGATGAAATTGTTCTTCTGTATTCATTGCTTAAAAAATAATATCCCAAGTACTTTGGAATTATATTCTTAGGTCTTACTACCTTCAAGAATGCGCCAAAAGTCACTCCTGTATCAAAACCAACTTGTGCAGCTTTTCCAACTAAGTTTTTACTCCCACTAGAAGCACAAACTACGATATCTCCTTTTCGTAAATACTGTTTATCTGATACTCGAGATTTATCTATATAAACAACATTATCGAAATTTAACTCATTATCAAATATATTATTTGCTCTTAACAAGGTCACTGATTGATCATTTAAAGAGTCATGAATATCACTTTCTTTATATGATACACCTCTTACTTGCTCAGAGTACATTCTTACCTTTTCTTTATTCATATACTCTACCCTACAAATCTAAATTTATAAGAGGGTTTTTTAACCGATGAACTTCTTATGAGAATTTTTTACATTATTTTGATTAACCATTGCATACTTCATTGTAGTATCAATTTGTTGATGACCTAAAAGTTGCTGGACTTGTTCTATTGGCATACCTTTATCTATAGCCCTTGTAGCCATTGTTCTTCTAAATTTGTGAGGGTGTATATTTTCATAACCTAATTTTCTTCCTAGTTCACGTATCCTAATCTCTACACCACTTATTTGAAGTCGTTTGTGAGGTTTATTTAATGTTACAAACAGTGCTTTTGATGAATCGTTTCGTTCACTAAGATATTTCTTCAAATGTAACTTTGTTTTAGCATCAAAATAGACCCTTCGTTCTTTATCTCCTTTTCCATATACAATGCATTCTCTTTCATGGAAATTTATGTCTGATGTATCAAGTTTAACAAGTTCACCCACTCTAATTCCGGTCGAATATAACATATCAACAATAGCTAAATCCCTACTGTTTTGACATGAATCTCTGATTATTTCGATTTTTTCATCAGATATAATCTCTTTGACAGTTACTCCTACTTTTATTTTCTTTATTCTTCGAATGGGGTTCTTTAAAATATGATTCTCTTCTTCTAGCCATGAGAAGAAACTAGATAGGATTCTACGAACATTATCAATTGTTACTTTACTGCAATCATTAATCGATTGATACTCTTTGAGATAATCTCTAACTACTTCTGTTGTAATGTTTCTAATTGGTACTTGAATAATGCTAAGCATTTTTTCAAGTGTAGTTTGATAATAACTTAATGTTCTTTGTGAACAACCTTCTATTTGCTTTGCTGATAAATATCTGACAATATAGTCATTATTTTGAATTACTTCATCTTGACCATCTTGGTTAAGTCTCTTTAATAATGATTCTTGAAGTTGCTTCATTTGAGCTATGTTTAAACAACAACTCATATCCCCTAAAATTGATTCAATTTGATTTTGCATTTGACACACTCCGTTTTTAATAAAGAGTATATCAAGTTTATAAAATATATTGCACGAATATAACATCAAGCCCCGAATAGATCGATAAAGTGCTTACTAGTAGGCGGAGCCAAGAATAATATAAATCTATTAGTACTTGAGTCTTTAATCAAAAAGAAACCTTTACCTGATCCCCTTAAACTTGACTTTGAGTCAATAGATACTAGAAAATCAATATTTTGAAATTCTATTGGAGCTTCGTCAATATATGAATCAATTTCGGCGTCATATTTATAACCAAATTTTTTTAACATATTTTCTTTTTTAATTTGATATTCATACATAAACATGCCTACTTTTGCATCTATATATTCATCTTGTTTTTTTATTTCCTTAGCTAAATTATTTAAATTACAAAGTTCTGATGTCTTTGCAATACTTTTTATTTCAACGATTAATTTTGCATCTTTAACATCTATTAATGTATTATTACCTAAACTCCTAGTTCTCGGACTCGAATTTTTTGAGACTGCAATAATATCAATTTGCGATGACTGATACCCATTACTCACAATTGCACCTTTATATAGCCTAGCATTATCATATTGAGAACAAATTACATGTTTAATAAACTCTTCTCTCACGTCCCCTTTTGTTGGTTTGTGATTAAATATGTTAGATGCTTCATATTGAAGTAAAAGTAATTTTTCAAGATATTCATCAAACTTATCTTTATCATCCAAAGAATATCACCACTCTCAACCGAAATATTCTTGCATTAATGAATCAAATAGCATTTGAGTCTCATTAAGTGATTTCTGAACTTCAAATTTCAATTTGTCGACTTGTTTTACTATTGATGCAAACTTAATCTGATGCTCAATAGGTGGAATCATTATTGGAAAATTCCCGATAATTTTTAAGTTTAGTCCGCCTCTACCTTCAGCACCATTTGATACATTACGCAATTCTTCATATTGCATCCTTAAATACATTAATAGATACTCTGAATCAATCTTTTCATTATTTACAATTGAGCAAAGAGATTGGTTAGTGCATAATTCAATTTCTGTGATTGCAACAGTACCTCTAGTTTTTCCTTGTCCTGCCATCGCAAGAACTACTGTATGTGGAGGTACAAGTTTAGTACTTGCATTTTTATAACCTAATTCAGATATTTTTGTGTCTGTATCATATATTCTGCCTTTATTTACTTCTCCAGAACTCATCCAAGGAATGGTGCCGTTTTCCCAGTACTCATTTACTTTTGTACTTGGTGTTGCACCAGCAACACATCTACCAATATCACTAATTGATCCTAATATCCATCCTTTTTCATTCTTTCCTGGAGTTCCGAACATCTCAACAAATCGGGATTTGATAAGTTGATCATATTCAGATAGTTTCTTATTTCTTAACTTTATTTCTTTGGATAAATTGTCAAGAATTTTAGCGATCTCATCTTGATCTTTTAAATCCTCATGAATAGATATATCAAAATTTTCAAATTGTGTCTTATTAATTATGGGCACTACTGGTGCGTTTGCTATATCTTCTAGCCTTTTTTGATTGGCAACAATTGCATATGCTAGATATCTTGGTAGGACTTTGTCGTTCGGTATAATAGCATTAATTTGTTGATTAAATGCGACTTCATCTACTGCAACATATCCAACTTTCCCAATATTTCCAACACAAGTAACTAAAACAGTATTTTTTCTCACAACTCTGGCTTTTTTTCTAGCTTTTTCAGAAATATACTCTTTCGAATGATTAATTTGAGTTATACCTGAATTTCCGATTAAATCAGGTTTGATAAAATGAATATCATTGGAATTATAGAACTCAGGTTCTGATTTACTAGGAGTGTTTCCTGTAACAATTTTTCCAAGGTCTTTGATTAACATTATTCTCATATCGTTCATCCCTACAAATCTAAATTTAGAAGTGATTTGAGCTCTTTCTTGAGTTCTTTAATCTCTTCATCTAAAGAGTCAATTCTTTTCATTATTACAGAAGGTGAATCATACTCTACTTTTTTGTATTCAGTTTCTATATACTTATTAATTGATAGGTCATAGTCATTAGCAATAATATCTTTTTTGTCAACAAAGAATGATTTATCAAGTCTCGTTCTATTAGCTTCCTGATCTAAATTATGGAATCTACAAATAATATCATTTATATCGTTATCTTCAATTGGACTTCGTTTATCATCTAGTGTATATCCATCAGCTTCCATATTATAGAACCAAACTTTGTCTGTTCCACCAGTGTTGGTTTTTGTAAATATAATAATAGCTGTTGAAACACCTGCATATGGCTTAAATACGCCACTAGGCATAGAAATAACGGCAACAAGTTTTTGATTGTTTACTAGTTCTTTTCTGATATCTTTATGTGCATTACTCGAACCAAATAGAACACCATCTGGAACAATGGAAGCTGCTCTACCTCCGACCTTTAACATTCTAAGCATCACAGCTAAAAATAATAACTCTGTCTTCTTCGTTTTGGTTACAGCTAGTAAGTCTTTAGACACAGCTTCATAATCCAAACTACCTTTAAAAGGTGGATTAGCTAAGATTAAAGAATACTTATTCGCAGCTGTATTTTCTTCTGATAATGAATCTTGATATTTAATATCTGGTTGATCGACACCATGAAGCATCATATTCATCGCACCAATTCGAAGCATGGTTTGATCTGTATCGTATCCACTAAACATGGTAGTCGTATATTTTTCTTGGTTTTCTGCTTTTAGTAGTTCATTCGAATAATTTTCATGAATGAATCTTGCTGATTCAACAATAAAACCTGCACTACCCATTGCAGGATCTGCAATAACATCATTTAATGTAGGCTTCATAAGTTCAACCATCATTCGAATAATGTGTCTTGGTGTTCTAAATTGACCATTAGTACCACTAGAAGCAATTTTAGCAAGTAAATATTCATAAATATCACCCATGATGTCTTTGTTGTTAAGATCAAGTGCATCTAATCCTTCAACTACTTTTAATAGTACTCTCGGTGTTGGGACCATAAACACCGCATCCTTCATGTATCGAGAAAAAGCGGTATCTTTACCGTTATTTATCTGCTTGATGAAAGGAAATACTTTATCTTTGACAGTAGTATACAAAAGCTGTGGTTCGAAGTTTTTGAAGTTGTTCCATCTTAGATTTTGAAAAGGTTCATTGATGTTCTCTTTTTCATCAATATAATTACCAGATCCAAATAATAAGTTTTTAGGTTTTACGCCTAAAACTTGTGCATTTCTTTCCTTCTTTATTTGATTGTCATCTAACAGTTTTATAAAAAGTAAGTATGTTACTTGTTCAATAACTGATAATGGATTTGCTAGACCACCTGTCCAAAATGTCTCCCAAATATTATCAATCTTATTCTTGATTTCGCCAGTTATCATATATATCTCCTTATTCAATAACTCGTATTAATCTAATAACTATTCTATCATTTTTTGAAAGTCATTAATACTCTTACTATACAAATAGACTAAAATTACTATTTTTATAGAACATGCTTGGAACGTATGATGGTTTATTTTATTTATAGCAAATATGATCTAGAGCAAAGTTTAAGTTGCATATCTACGACTTCGATAAGATAACAAAAATGTAATCGATAGTATGAATTAACTATATTACTGTAATATAATATGTAATTAAAATTGTTTTTATAATATTATCTGTATAATTACTTTTAAATTTATGCTTCCTGAAAAATCCTAGATTTCCTATTATTAAACTTCTCAGGTGATGAGAATATTCTGTATGTCTTTATTTAACATTTTTTCACAATAATCTATATCAATTTTTGAGTTTTACAAGTTTTTTAATGTATTATGTGAGACATCATAATCACTTGCTCATTGTTCCTATTCTGATATTTTACATACTCTATTTATCTTAATAATGTACTAAGTCTCATTACGTTCTCTAATGAAATCTTCTTCATATCAGTAAACTGCTCTATATTAATAGCTCTATTCAACTCATTATAATCTATCCGCTAATAAGTTTTTTAGAATGGAATGTAAAAGTCAATATTGGTTGAATTTTTCATAATTTATTCAAGCAAAATGAATTCCATTTTGTCACCAAAATGCTCTTTCACTCTAGTTTTTAAAGTATCAACATTTAGAGTGGAATTGGTATCAGCTATATAGTTAATGATTAGGCTGCTCTTTGCACGAGTACACGCAACATACAATAGTTTATGCGCTCTTTTTGCTGAATCGATTGATATATCTTTATTCAATAATAACTTATCAAAATTATACTTATTCCATGGCTGATTTTCAAAGATATTTACAATAACTTTTTCAAATTCATTTCCCTTTACACCGTGAAGGGTATCAAGTGAAGTTTGATCGTTAATTTGTAATAATAGCTTTTTAAATTGATGAATATCGATAGCTAGTATTTGAGCAAGAAAGTCGTTCTCGAAGTTATCATAACTAGCGACTATATCATCATATTGTTGTCTATCAATAATCTTTTTATTAATAAAGAACTCAATGTACCTCCTAATAGATTGATCCTCTTGATTGATCAATATTGTTATGTCAAAAAGAAAGCTTTTTAACTCTTCATCTTTAGTAAACTTAAGTTTTTGAACTAAGTCGTAATACTCTTTCTTCTCAAACTTGATAACAATATCCAGTATATCTGTCATAACATATGATAAAAATTGATCTTCTAATTTTAAAAGTTTCTCATTACCGTTCTTGTTGTATACTTCGCTGAATAAATCGCTTAAATCACTAAAACCAATTTCGTTCGCTATATTCTTGTTTGCTAAATATAACCTCTTATAACTAGAAAAAACATCTTCATCGCTAATATAAGATTCAAGTTTTAAATCTAAACTTTTATTATAAACAAATTTTATTTTTTCAAATCTAACTTTAGGATTCTGGTTATCACAATTTTGAATTAGTCCATCATTACGAAAAATATTATTAGATTCAACAATTTCAATAGCTGTTCTATAATTATCTTCTTTCTTAATTTGTTCTAGTTCTAACACTTCTAAGTCAAATGAGGTATCTTCATAAATCATCTGCATTCTATCTCCAAACATGCCAACAATTGTTGAAATTTCACTCCTATATTTTTGGGTAGCTGTTAATATTTTCTTGACAACATCCCAATTAGTATCTTGATATTCATCTATTAATATATATGGATAACTACTTAACAATAGTTTTGAAAAGAATTCATATTCTAAGAAGTTATTCATGATTATAATGATATCATCATGGGAAATTTTACCTTTATAATAAGCTGAGTATAAATCATAATTGACATCTAGGCTTTTATAATCTATATCTTGATATTTTAGTATTCTTCGCTGGTTATCTTCTACTATTTTTTTATGTTTTTCTACATTAGTGTTGCCTTTTGGATTATCAATTTTTCTTTTAGCTTCCATAACCTCATTTTGAAGTTTTTCTAGTTTTTTAATTGCTAACTTCTCTACTTCAAGACGAAGATTAACTTGGAATTGCTTAACAAAATCCCAAATAAAATCATGAAGAGTAGTGACTATAATTTTACTAGAATCTAAAAACAATCTACCATTAATTTCATTTTTTGCAGCATTTGTAAAAGTTACACATAATATTCTCTGATTATCCTTTATTGACTTTTGAGTTATGTATTTGATTGTTTGAATTAAGCTGTATGTTTTCCCAGAACCAGCACCAGCATCTATGATAAAACTCTTTTTCCTATTTATACATGCTATTACTTGATCAATAACACTTATTTGTCCAACCATTTCAAACCCTCCTCGATGTAATCAGGTAAGTCCCAATGGTCTAAGTTTTCTATAAGTTCTAGCGCAAAGCCAGTTTTATCAATTTCTTCTACAATGTTAAATGCGTTATTCACAACATAAGTTGAGTCGATTTTTTCACTAACATTCAATATTCTACTAATGATTTTAAATTTCGACACATATTCTTTATCGACTATTCTATTATTGATGTCAGTAGATATTTTCAATGCATTTTTTATGATGATATCTTCTTCTAGTGTTCTTCCACAATGATAACTAGGTCCATGAGGTAGCTGGGTTGTTAGACACATATTAATTTCACAATCTGTCTTAACAAATAATTCTTTAGGTTTATCGATCAGTTCTTTTATAAAGAGGTCGCTTCCTATAAAATTGAACCATTTCTTTATTACACCATTTGATGTTTTAAGTGTGTTTATCTTAGTCCTAATATCTTCATTTATATCGCAACTTACTCTAGTTTTATCTTTAACGGAATCGATATCAGCTATGATGAGTGATTTTAAATTAAGATATTCAAGAAGCTTAAAAAAGACATGTGCATATCTACCACCGACTTCAAATAATGAAATATGTTGATTACTTAAACTTGATTTAGATTTTGCATCATATTTTTCAAGAAACGCTGGAAATAAAATGCGTTCAGCACTACCTTCATATAAAATTGCCTTTTCGGCAAAGAATAAGTCAGCAGTATTCAGTTTAAAGTATTTCCTCAAAAATGTTTCAAATTCTTTATTTTCAGTTATAAATGTTTCAAGCGATTTAATTGAAACGTTTTCCTTTTCTCTAAAGAAATAATTAATATTTTTAAATTCACTAATACTTAATAAGTGAGAGGAATGTGTAGAAAACACGATATATGTATTCTTACTTTCATTTAGAACTTTCTGCAATTTTTTATAAAATGTTAACTGCATTTGCGGATGTAAATGGGATTCTGGTTCTTCAATAAACAAAATATTAAGTGGTCTATCATCTTTCAATACTAAAGAGTTGAAATGATATATTTCGATAAATATGTATATTAGATTACTGAAGCCTAATCCGTTGTAAGCTTCGGATAATTCAATATCACCCATAATATATCTAAGTTTGGCATTGGACTTTAACATGGTTTCAATATCGATATTAGATAGTATTTTGATTGTCATACTAGGATCATTTAAAAGTAAATCACTTTGAATTGTTTTGATTATATCATCAAATATCTCTTCGTACTTAGTTTCTAAGGTTTTTTTAATCTGATCTGTTTGATCTGAAAAAAGATGCTTGTACTTTATGTCGGTTTTTCCTGTAAGCTGGAAATACTTCCACAATGATGATGAGATTGCCTGCTTGTTTTGATCAGTAGCATCATCCACATCTCTTCTTGCTTTAATGATGTTTATTCTGAAAATATCTTTAATGGCGCTATTATCTATTATAGGCGATTTTTCTTTTTTATCTGGTTTTGTTGTGTAGTGCTCTATTCTATAGTATTTATCATATTCCTCGAGGAAATAATCAAAGAAGTCTATTTTTTCCTTAATTTTTGCTGTGACTTTGTTATTATAGTTTTCGTAATTATTAAAAAGACTCATAATATTGTAAAACTTAAATCTAGAAATCAAAATCAAACAATCATTGTTTTCTAACTCATATAATAAAGGTTTTATGCTAGAATAATCATTAACACTTGACAAATCTAATGTCAATTTTAGCTCTATCATTGGGAAGCGTTGAACTAATAGATTAATGGATTCTTCACTAATCTCTTTTAAATTTTTGAACTCCTCATATATTGAATTTATTGCAACTTTAGATATTAATCCTTTTGAAAAATCAGCCAAAACAAACTTCTTATTACCATAAAAAACATCAAATATTTCAAAATATGATGTTTTTCCACTATTATTTTTCCCGACTAACAACATAATTTCTGTCATACTTGTAGAAATATTTCTAAGAATTCTAAAGTTACTTATCTCAACATTGGTTATCTTCATTTTTATGTTCCCCTTAGCTTTTTACTCTAATACTAACTTCTAATTTGCAAAAGTATATCATTGTCATGATAAATAATACATACTTTAAGTATTGTCATTGACTTGTTAATAATCTTAATTCAGCTATAAATTAGTTTCAGTATTATAAGATATCCTTCTTAACAAATTACCTGATTTCGTACATAGGTAATCCGCTGAATCCATTTGGGTGACTTACTGTTCTATAAATATATTTTCCTCTTATTTCATACACTGATAAACCACTAAAACCATCTGGGTGGCTTACTGTTCTATAAATATATTTTCCTCTTATTTCATACATAGGTAGTCCGCTGAATCCACTCGGATGGCTTACTGTTCTATAAATATATCTTCCCCTAATTTCGTAAATGGGCAAGCCACTAAAACCATCTGGATGACTTACTGTTCTATATATTTTATTCATTATTGTTTTCTCCTTTGGAATATTTTTAATTTATTTTTTTATTTTGTGATGTTCTAATTGTGTTTGATGTTCAAAGTATTTTAAAAACTGCTTTTTGCTTCTTTCCTTAAGTAATTAATGAATTCGTAAGACCACCTCCTTATATAAATCTTATTATCATGCTGGAGTCATACTCTTTTCATATATAAGACTATGCTAGAATCGTAAATGTAATTATTTATAATATTTTATACATCGTTTTTCTACTGATAATTTTTGATAATGTCCTGTTAATAAGATGAATTGTGTCTTTCATTTCATGATCCTTAATAGTCTCAGAAGAGATTATGAGATGGTTATACACTAAATCTAAAGACATAATGTAATAATCAAATGCATAAATCTCCTTATTGAAACCTAAATTCTCATGAATGCATTTTGCATTGATAATTTCTTCTTTACTCAACTTGGTATTAACCATTATTCTTCCAAACTCATTCCTTACAAAATATTTTGAATAGTTTGGATGTATAGGATCTGTTGGTATTGCTCTATCGTTCTTTGTTTTATTGCAAATTGGACAAGCAAAAACATAATTACTATATGAATCCTTATCAGTTCCTTTCAGAGAAGGATTGAAATGATCAATATTGAAACGTTCTGCACCATAAAAGGAACATGACCATCCACAATAACCACAGCGTTCTAAAAAATCTTTTTTCAAATGCTCATATATTATTGGTCTTTTGTTTGTCTGATTGTACGAAAATGACAAGTTACTTCTGGTAGGCTTATTTAACCCATAACCTCTAAAATCTTTTTTAAATTGTTCGATCATATTTCACCTTGATACTTTTTAATTATTTCATCAGCTAATTTAATGAGTTCTTCCATAGTTTCATCAACAATTTCGTTGTTTGATGGATTGGATATTCCAGCTAGTTCATCTATAATACTTTCCAGCCTTAAAACTGTCATTTTCGGGCTATCTACGGATTTTAGTTGAGAAATAAGATTTTTTAGTTCTTCAATTCTATAATTATTTGAGGCATTGATTTCGAGTGCTTTGTCCACCAAATCGGAAATGTTTTCCTTATCGAAGATTGTGTCTATCCCGGATTCTGTACGAAAAATATCATAGTGTTCTTCATCTGATGTTAGTATATATATTTGAGCAAAAGGTTTGGATTGTTTTATCATCTTCCAGATATCTGCTCCCACGGTAGCACCATCTTTGAATCTGATATTGTCGAGATTATGATCAATTATCACTATATTCTCTGTTGTAACAAGATAATTACTTATGTAAGTTACAAATTCAGATATCTCGCCTTTCGAAAATGATTCCATACTTTGGGTTTTTACCATTGGTAATTTTTTAATTTTTCCAATATCGACTCTTTTTCTTAGTTCTTCTTTTAATATATCAATGATACTATGTGCAACACCTGGATCATCGTCCAAGTACAAAAATGTTATAGCCATATTCTTAACATAAATCCTTTCTGATCGAGTATAAGTTCTTTTTTCCACCCCAATTTATCAATTGCAGAGGACAATATCCAGAGGCCCATACCAGAGTTGCGTATGTTCTTTCCTTCAATCGATTTTTTTGAATTTCCCGTTGTAAAGTAAGGTTCAAAAATGACATTCGGATTTATTGATATTTGAGGGTTTTTCATATCTAATCCAGGTCCATTATCTTGATAAAGAATTGATTTTCTACCTTGTATTTCTTCAAGGACAATAACAATCTTTCTCTCCTCTTGTTTTGATTTTTTAAAAGCTTTCAATGAGTTAGTGATTAAATTAATGAAAATAGAATCAAACTGTGTTGAGTGACCAACCATAGTTGAAAGCAAATCATCATTAAGATTTCGATTTATAAGTTTAAAAGTGTAACTATATGCTTGAGTAACCATCAGTTTTTCCCATTCAGCTAAAAGACTTTCTAAATACTCATACAATAATTCTTTTGATTGTCTTGATCTTTTTGGATTTCTCAATGTAACATCTAAGAATCCCGATATGTATGATATTCTCTTGGCTGTATTTGTCCTAAACGATGATAGATTTAAATCTGAATCTAGTTTTGAGTATTCAATATTGTATCTTTTGGCATATTCATCCTCTATCTCTTTTAACATCGAATTAAATCGTGAGAAATATACTTTGCTGTTTTTTATTTCATGTGCAAAAAAACTCATTGATATTGCTTGAGTACTCAATGCTTGTAGTAACTCAACTTCATCTAATAATTCACTATTTTTAACCGAAACAAATTTTGTTTTAACATAGAGGTCAACAATGCTGTCAACTTTTACTAACTTTAACAGTGTTGGGTCATTCTTCAAAAGGGTTACATTCATGTCATTCATCTTAGCTAATGCCTCAATTTGATTGAATACCCTATTAATGTTCGTTGTTTTTGCTTCTTTAATAATATTACTATCGTCATACATTTGATATTGTTCCAATAGTAGTGAACGTGATCTACTAAACTCTTTTAAGATATATAATAATAGATACTTAAATACTTCAAATTCCTTTGAAAATCTTATTCCTTCTCGATTAGCTTGATCCTGAAAATCTGGATTATCATCTTTTTTGAAGGAAACATATCCATATAATTGATTGGCTTGCATAATATAACCAGGACGATTCACTCCAGCAGGATTAATTGATCGAATACTCTCAATTCCTAACCAATCAAATCCAACTGTGTTAAACTCACCATATGGTCTAATTCGAAAAGAATCTCTATAAAGTGATATACCCTTGTTTTTGTTTTTCCTTTCTACTGAATTTAAACTGTGATCTGTTAAGAATGTCGGTGATGTCTTATTTGCATTCTGTTTTCTCGTAAAGTAAAATATACCGCTAAAATCGCCAATGTTTTTTAGGAGTTCTCGTAATGAATCTGTTGAGAGTTTAGAGAGTTTCTCCGGTATATTTTTCATATCGGTCAAATAATCATGAACTAATATTTCATTCTCTCGTGTATAAGCAGATTTTAGATTCCCTGACTTATCTATTATGTATTTTGATAATTCTGGATTTTTATCGATAATCATATCTAAGAAATCAGCAGAAATGTTATCAATCTTAAACTCATTGCTTAATATTTTGTACTTGATATTTTTCGTGAGCCCATCAAAGATGAATTCAATTTTACTATCAAATTTAATGGTTTGGCTTTGCTTAATCAATTCACTGTTACCTTTATATCTTAGGTAAATTTTAAAAGCATCTTCATTGAATGGGGTGGTTAAATTTTCAAGTTTTTGTTTTAAAAATTTGAGATCTACACTATCTTCTCCTTCATTTCCCCATTTTTCAAGTAAATCGGTGCATTTTATAATGGTTCCAGAAAAAACATTTTTATTATTGAAATATTGTTGAGCATAGTGATTAAAATCATCTAGGTTAATCTCATATATGTTGAAATTTATCTCACTTAAGTCGTAATTACTTTCAAATACTGTCCAATCAATTGAAAAATTATACGCTTTACTTGAATCGCAAGTTGTTATTTCTGTTTTATTCCCAATTCTACCAAGCGCTAATCTGCCAATACCCATGGAACCATTAACAGGTAAAGAAAACCTTTGTTTTAACTTATAGTCAGTACCAAGTGTGAAAAATACTTTTTCAATAGTATCCAGGGTCATACCTGAACCGTTATCCGCAATCACAATTTTGTCATCCTCAAAATCTAATAACACTTTTGACGATTGCGCATCATATGCATTCTTTATCAGTTCTATGATTGCGGAATCATGATCTAGAACATTATCTCGACCTAATAAGTTAACGGTCCTAGCATTGGTTTTAAATTTTACTTTCATTCTTATCATCCTCCATAATCGATTTTGGAATCTTTATGTTTTGCAAATCAATAGAGCTAACACTTTTATAACCAGAAGCATAGTTTTTTGATACATTTCTTAATAACAAAGAAATCTCTTTGCTATTTAGATAGTTACACAATTTTTCGTAAGCATGCATGTAATCCTCTTTTAAAACAATATATAAACCCGCTAAAATGTAATGACCTTTTTCAACAACTCGAAAGTCACAGTTTAAGTTTGCTACCTTGGGTACAGCAATCTTTAGTGAATCATAGAACTTTAACCCTTGTGTTCTCCCAATATCTGTACCATATATTTTCATATATCTCTCATCAAGAAGACTTGTAAAATATTTCATACATAAATCGACGTCTTCTATCTTTTCAAGATGCTTAATTCTTATAAAATAATTAGTATTACTCGGCTTATTTGGTCGGTATGCTTTTCTAAAAAGTGAAATAGGTAATTTGAAGCTTTTACTATCTTTGGTTACATAGTAATATAACCCTGTTTTCAAAGTAATTTCATTATCTTTTACAATAAAAACACTATCATTCAAAGTAGCTAATCCGTTTGATATATATGCTATGTCTTTTAAAAATACATAATCATTAATTTGTTGATTACTTCTATACAGCGCAAAATTAGACATTTGGTCTGTTATTAACTCGTATTTTATGTATTTCTTATCGTAATGACCTTTATAGACTTTTGAATAATTGGAATTTGCTGATAATACAGTTATTGCTGTATATGTAGTAGCATCTTCAAATAGCATATTATCTTCAAAATCATATACAGATTCTAATACCTGTTCACTAATAATTTCAGTTCTCAATGATTCAGCTGATTTGGACCTAATATATGAATTTGGTGTAATTAGAACTGCTTTTCCTTGTCTATTCCATAAATCAAGTGTTCTTTCAAAAAAATAGTAATAAAAATCAAAATTATACTTTTTACAAAATCTGGATTTTGATTTTAGCAATAAACAGTCCTCATCTAAAATATTCCTTCTACTGATGTAGGGTGGATTAGAAATTATGTAATCAAATTCACCTAATGAGTGTATTGATTCATCATCTAAAATATCAAATGCATAAATACTCCAATCATTAAAAATTATGTTGTATTTAGTAAATAAATGCTCTGATAGATTTGATTTACACTTATCCACTGATGATGCTGACTTATCAAATCCATAAAATGACCTTTTAAGTTTCTCGCAAACAACATTATGAGTTAAGTTCAAATTTGCTCTCATAAATTGATCAATAATATGAATAAATATATGCCCTTCACCAACTGCGAGCTCAATCAATCTAAATTGTTGCTTATAATCGATGTTTAGAAGATCAATCATAAAGTCAGCCACAATTTTGTTTGTGTAGTATACTCCATTAGATTTTTTAAACCCTTTTTCCATGTATATTCTCCATAGTAATAATGCAATTAATCGGAAAACGCAAAAAAACCGAATGATTGATACAATATCAATCGGTTTGTTTATGTGCCTATATGCTTTCCCCTAAACATTGGTTAGATAATGATTTGTCAAAACATCTTTATTAAATACCTTCTCCCACAAAGAACTTAATAAATTTGACACATTATGGCTTGATTATATCACTTTTATTTAAGAAATATATTGTTTTCTTAATAATTATCTAAAATAATAAAAAGATTCATGTCTAAACAACACGAATCCTTCATTTTATTCGAAACTATTTCTTATATGACACTGAGTTTTGTGATATTAATCAATGGTTCTATGGTATTCATTTAGTTCACATACTTCCTTTGGATTGCTATGATATGATCAGACTTAACTTCCTTGCTAAGGCCTTTGTTTTCTAATAATAACTTATAATAGATTTCATCAGTTACGGCTGTTTTATCTTCGAGTTGATCTAGGTATTTGAAGAAGTCTTTAGGATGATAAACTTCTTTTGAAGATACTTTAAGTTCAGAACTATCAGAGAATAAAACCACATTCTTATATTCAAATGCTGCATATTTTTTTAGTACATTGATGTGCATCTCGTTTTGTTTGATTGGATTAATCATCTCATAAGAATTAGAACGGGTATATACTTTACCACCTGATTTATATCTATATTCGGTTTTTATGATTTGTAACCAAGGATCTTTAGTATATGATCCAAAGATGGTGCCTTGATAATCTTTGCATTCAAGTACGAAGATATGTCCCTTTAAAAACAGAATCATATCGATTTCAGTGGTCGGTAATTGGATGTTGTTTGTTTCTAGATATAAACTTCTGATGATTTTGGAGGATGGAAATACTTTTCTTAAATTCTTCTCTACAATCATCTCAAAATCATTCGATGATTGTGTTTGAAGCTTATCAAAATAATCTTCTATCTCTTTCATGGTTAAGTCTTCAATACTGGTTAACATCCTAAAATGGTCTATTAACGAGTACTTCTTTTGTTTATGGATTTCATAAAACCCTTTTATATTATCATCTAAGAATTTACGATTATGACTTTGAATTTGACTTTCCATGTTTATATAGAACTCAAGCACTCTAGTGTAATTAGATAAATCAAAATTGAAACCTTTTTGTCTTTGTTTGATTCTAGTAGCAATCGTTTTGTACTGTATCAATTTAAGTTTGGTTTTGTATCCTACATGATGGTTTATGAATGAAATCCTTAAAGCATCCGCTAGTATGAGTTGTTCATATAAATCATAGTCTGTTTTCCATTCACTGTATATATAATTATCAGAATCATATTGCTCAATAGCCATCCTTAAGCTGGCTATCTTTGTAGGCTTTTCTTGAATTGAGAAAATTAAATCTTCATATAGTTTTATTTGAACTGGAAAACTTAAGTCTTTAGGATTCAGTTTATGTGAGTGAATATCATCTAAGTACTGTTTTGTTTTATCCATTAATGATAATACATATGGGTTGTTATTAAGAATATTGTCCTGTAGCCTTAAGATATGTTCGATATACCTAGCATTCTTGTCACCTTTATCGACATTTAGTGTAATATACTTAACCCTCTGCTCGGTCTTATTGAGTATTTTATCTGAAAAGATGACGTGTTTATGGTTTAGCTTGCGATTCAATCTTTGAAGACTTATTCTGTAGGAAGCAATCTTGATACATTCAAGTATATTCATGATGATCTCCTAGCTATGGTAAGAATCATTTTTATAATCCCACAAATAAAGACATAAAACCACAAATTCAACAATAATTTTCCAATTGATATACCTATTTTATAGTAATTAAATAAGAATTTCATTATCCGGAAATTGTCTATTAAAGTGTTTAATCTACAATATTACCCCGACTTACCACCAAATAATAATAAATTATTAGGAGGAGAATAGGTTGGATAAAAAACTAGCAAATGATTTAATGGATTCATTAAATAAATATCCATTGGTTAATGTTATAGACAAGAGTTCGAATTTAGATTCCTATAAGTTTTTCACTCTTAATCGTAAAAGAATGATTAGATTAGATGTGTTGTATGAGAATCCAGATATCGGGTATAAAACTAAGTTTATACTTTTCCTGCTTAAGGTTATTGCATTTGGGTCATCATTTTTATCCAATTTATTCGATTTTCTAAGTCTTATATATATTGGGGATGATTTACTCGATTTAGTCTCATCAACAAGACATAAAAAAGATCTTATTGCATCTGAAGTTTTTTGGCTCAATCTTGTAAAAAGCAAGAATATATACAAAAAAGGTAAATTTAAAAAAGAAGTTAAAACCATTTTTTATACAATAATTGATGAAAAAACAACTGTCGAACACATTAATAATATCAAAACACTTGAGATTCTAATTAAAAACGGTAATATTAGAAAAACAGGAATTGTTGTTTTTTCGAATCGGTTGATTTTTCCGAATAACAACTTAGTCATACCAATGAACTCACTAGACAGCAATGATTTTCTACATGAGTATGGGATTGATATTTTGACAATGATACACGATAAGAATTATGTGAATGCAATTAACTTGTTAAATGAAAGACTCATAAAGAATCAAGTTATGAAAATTAATGAATTACATTTTATTCTTCAATGTATCGCATTCTTAAACAACAAGTCAAGCATTAATTCATTCAATTCTATGATGCAAAGTATCGGTATTGAAGACTACGAAGACCATATCATTTATTCAGTAAATCATTTTCTAATCAGAGAAAATGATAACAATCAAGTGAGTTTTTATGATTTTGTCACGATTTATCTTAAAGAGCTGTATCGTAATTATACATCCTTCAGTCAGACCTTAATGATTGCTGTTTTAGACTATCTAACGGCTACAATAGGATTTAATTCCGAGTACTATCTTCTCTTTGAAATTTCGAATAAAACATCTCATCCAAACTCATTCTACTATGCTATAATTTCAAATTTTTACGCAGAAAATCTATCTCGAAAAGACATTGAGTTACAGGGTACGAATGATTATATATCAATTTCAAATAATGGTCTTATTAACATATATCGTTGGCTAAAAGATGATAACAATATAATTACTCCAGAAATATATGATTCAATCATTAAAAGTATTAATGCAGATTTAGTTGAGTTACCATATCTGAAATTAATATGGTATTACTACTTAATTTCCAAGTTATATAAAGCATCCTTACCTGTAACATTTTTAGATGATTACTTGATTTTACTTACAAAGAATATTAGACATAATCATACTGATATGAATACACTTTTTAAAATCCAGTTCGTACTTTATTATAGTATTATTGAAGACAATAAACTAATCTCTAAGTATGATCGTGCTAAGTCTATCTTCCTAAAGGAAATTAACGAAAATTCAGATATATTCAATGGTTCGTCTATAGTGTCAAAAGTTTACCGTTCCGCTGGTGGATTATATAGGAACGATTATCAAAAAATTTATGAATATAATTTGAAAGCTGTTGAAGCTTCGAAAGACAATGTTTTGGAGAAATGCATGAGTTTAAATAATCTCTCTGCCATTGAAATAGTTTTAATGAAACCAGAAGCGTATAAACACATTAATCAAGCTATGAAATTTAAAAGAACTATAAATCAATATAGAAATATTAAAATTACTATACTATCCAACAAATTAATAATCAATTTCATCAAATACAGAAAGCTTGATTCAACAATTATTAACCAGGTGAGTTCACTTCAAAATATGTCTTATCTCCCAGAGTATAGTGATTGCACTGAAGAATTTAAACATGTCTTTGTTAACTACATTGGTATGCAGTTAATTTCGAACACTATATTTCTGACATATTCAGAAATATTAAACAAATATGAGATAGAAAAGGACATTTACTTCAAATTTTTCTACTTCCAATCTGTGATTCTATTTGAATGTTTATTCTCTGATGCTCTGACAACAACATTCATCAATGAATTAACAGTATTCTATAAGAACCAAAAATCATTTTTAGAGAAGAAGTACAATCTCTTAAATTTATATGCTAAGAAAACACAAAAAAGTTATGACGGATTAAGGGATTTTCTTAGTGATAATTTGAAAGTGGAAAGTCTTATTCAACAGTACTTAATTGAACCATATTCCTATTCAGTATGTGAACGATGGTTTGAGTAAAAAGATATGAAAAAAAGTAACTTGTAAATCGTACTCGAATCACCACTGAAAAAGTTTACACAAGCACAATTCGTTGAACTATATTCCGATATGGTTGGATTTGCAGTAATATCAAACAATAAAATATTTTTATTTTGATCAATTATGAAATCAAATCTTCCAATGACATCGAAATCCAATGTATCAAATATGAGTTTTGATATTCGTTGAATCTCCTCAATTTTATATTTATATATTGAATAGTTGTATAAATTCAGTTTAACCGTATCATAATCAAGAAACTCTGTACTTTTCTCAATTTTTATAACGGGTAATTTTATGTACTCATTTTGGGACTTTATCACTGTACATTCAACTTCATCACCAATGACAAACTCTTCAATTATTATGATTCTATATTGGTCAATTTTTTTACGTAACAGCTTCTTAAATGATTCAACGTTATTTGGTCGAATTTCTAGAACATCGATACCTATACTAGCAGATTCACAAAATGGTTTAATAATAACTCTCTTATTTAAAAAGACATCAGAACAAAACGAGTCAATGTTTTCTTTTGTCACGTAAATTTTACTAGGCGTTTCTATACGTGAATCGCGTAAAAGATTAAACATAAGTTTCTTATTACCACTAATGAAAGAGTCCTTAAATGAGCCAGAAATATTGGTAAAAGCATAATAATCGCACAATAAAGGGATAAGACATCTTCTACCTTCTCTTTCGACATTTTGTGCCATTGAATATACGTAGATCTCTCTACATGATTTTTTTAATGAAGGAATCAAATCAATGAACGTTTGCTCACTTTCACATGGGATTATTTCGATAAACGGAATTTGTCTAAACGACTCAGTGATCTGATTGATTTCTTCTGGATAGACGCATTCTGACTTGTGGATGTTATCAATTGAAGTATCGTCGATATGGTTATAGACAAAAATTAATGAACAGTTTTTATTATACATACTGTCCAAATAGTATTTTTCTAGAATTTCAAACATCGCTAATTCCCTCCTAATAATTTATTATTATTGTACCCAATATGAGCATTTTCAGCCTAATCTATACGTTACTTCATCTAAGTATTATGATATTCCCAATCATTTCGCAATATATGTTGACATTTTGTTACAATTAATAAAGACGTCACTAATAACGAGGGAGAATCATAATGACTAAAAAAGAAACACTGATTGAGTACTTCATAAAAAAAATGGAAAACTCAAAAAACTTATCACCATTATCCATCAAAGCTTATTATTCTGATTTGCACGATTTCATCCGGTTTGGTGATAACCTGGAAACCATCGATATCATTGAATATATTAACAACTTAAGAACGATGAGGTTACTTAAAGATACTTCGATAAAACGAAAACTAGTTTCAATCAATATGTTTTATAAATGTTTATTTGATGATGGTTTAATCCATAGTAGTCCTCTATCTAAAATTAAGCTAAATTTTAAAAAAGAGTCCCGCCTACCAAAAACACTTACTACAAGAGAAGTATCTAATATTCTAAACGTTATCGAAAAAAAACTCAGTGTTAAAATGACACTTTTTTCTCTATTCATAAATGTTAGAGACGCCGCAATATTGGATTTATTAATAACAACAGGCATGCGAATCAATGAAATATCATCTTTAAAACTAATTGATATCATCCACCATGAACATACTATTCTAATACATGGTAAAGGTCGAAAACAGAGACTAATTTATATTTCCTCTCAAATCACTTGGGATAGATTAAAAAATTGGTTAAAACTCAGAAAAGAACTTAGAATAGAAAATCCCTATATATTCGTAAATCGGTACCATGATAAACTTTCAATATACGCCATCGAGGACATCTACTATAAATACCGTAAAGAAGCTAAAGTCAACGAAACATCAACACCGCATTATTTAAGGCATACGTTCGCAACTAATTTGCTTTCAAATGGTGCTGATATTAGATCGGTTCAAGAAATTCTAGGACATTCCAATATATCAACAACACAAATATATACTGAAGTTTCGAATAAGAGAAAACGACAAGTTTTAATCAAATATAATTATAGAAATAAGTTATAAATTATATGTTGGTATAAAATTCACAGGATAATAGAAACACTATAACAATCTGATCATATGATATTTCTAAATGTTGAGTTAATGTATCATAGCGAAAATATCTATTTTACATATCCAATATAGGGTTATAAGCTAATCCATATAATATCTATTCAGTCTCTCTGTTGAATTAGTATAACTCATGAAATATTCAAATGTATTCGTCTCATGATAAACCATTTTACCGGATTCATAATACTCAAGTGTTATTAGATTCAAAGTACTATTAATCTCATAGTAAATACCAATTAAATATCCACATACATTCGAAAGAGGTAGTTCTCCTCCCATTTTATATGTCATTTCCATACTTGAAGTTAGTGCTTTTAATCGATCTCGATCCTCATCTTTATCCTTTTGGGATGCTGTGCTTTTCTTCATTTCTAAAGCGAGGATATTTTCTATTTCCTGTGTTCCTCTTGAATGTATTAAGAAGTCACATGTAATATTGATTATCTTATCTAAATTAAGAATTGTTTTAACCATTTCTCCACTTCTGTTATATTCGACATCAACATAATACATGTGGTACTTAGAATTTCGAAGCAAAATTGAAGTCTCTTCTTTAAGATTAGAGCACATGCTTCTTTCAGAAATATTCCTCTTTATTTCAGAGTAACTTCTTAATAAAAAATTTTGATTGGCTTCAAAGAATAAATCCATTATATATGCTTTATTAATTTTAATGGTAATACCTCCTTTTGATTGTATCCGATACCCTACTAATATTCATTTTTAATCAGTTATTAGGCTGTCGTAATCATTAATATCTATCACTTTCACCACTACTTCTTTTTCAATAGCTAAAATAATTGATTATCTTGAGCTAACATCAGTCCGTATAGAACCCACTGAGACTTGTTCGCATTTTTCGGATATATAATTATAAATTCATTTTCAATTAAGACTATCTCAATCTAGAATTGTGGCTTTATTCTCATCACTTGGTATCTTATAAATTATGGAATATACTGGAATAAATAAGTTTTCCTTTATGTGTTTTCTTGAATGTGTTTATTACTTGTTTTCTTTAAAAGAATATCTTTTTTTACGGATATGTATACAACATAAATAAATGTCGGCACAATAGTTACAAACAATATTAATTGTTCATTCAAAATAATGGTTAAAATAAACATGAATGTAACAAGTAAGAATAAAACTATACTGAAGATTTCATGAACAAGGGTCAAAGTAAATATTTCTTGTTTATCATCTTTTTTACATCGCCATAATAACCACTTCATACCGATTCTCACCGTTTTTCTATTCTCATTGTATTTGTTTGCTTCGTACAACACACTATCCATAGAATATGAAAAGATATGTGCAGTGAATATTAATAATAGAATTAGAATATACATTCCAACCATGCTTATAATATCTGACAATTCCATTAAACTACCTCCATTTTACAGTTACCACCCTAAAACTTCCCATCATAATTAAATAAATACCTAAGTTTTGCATATACTCCATTGAATGTGAAATTTACAACAAATATGTCAATAGAGTTTCAAACAACGATTTCAAGACATGTTTTAATAAAAAAGTAACTAGTAATTTAAAGATTTTTTTAACTCCAAATGCTTCAGCAGCTGTTTTAAAACAAATTTAATAAAATCCAGCACTACCAAAAAGCCTTTCTAGTGCAACTGTCGCACCAATAAAAAGAATTCCATCTGTCATATTTTCACAATTAATTGCTTTTTTTGTAGCATAGTCCCTAAGGTTGTATGGAATTGGTTATGAAACTACTCGACAGTGATTTTTTTCATTAGTTTATGATACAGATTTTTATTGATAATCTTCTTATCATTATACTGTTTTATTGATAATTGTAGAATGCTTATAAAACCTTCGTTATCAAAACCTTCTATTGGCTCAATATCAATCAATTCAGGTTTGATATCATCATTTGCAACAATGAATTGTGTAATTTCTGTGAATGTCGGATTTACACTTTCGATTTTACAAATTTCTTTTGATTCGTACTTAATCACTATACTCTTATTCATCGCCATACTTATTTAGTCTCCTTTTTACAGCTTTTACTCCCCCATCTAGGATTTGGGCTGCTTTTTCTAGATTTGATCCATATTCGAGTGCACCATAATTATATTTAAATTTGCCTTCAGATTCTTGACTAGCCAAGATCAAATTTTCAGCATCCGCATTAATAACTATGTTTGCATCATGTGATACAACGATTATCTGTCGATTATTTTTTAATTGCGAGAACCAATCTGTGAGTTTGTTATAAATTGTTTGATTATCTATGTTATCTTCAGGTTGATCAATTAAAAGCGGAATTCCGTTTTTTGAGTTTACAATATATTCCATCAATATGTTTGTTTTTGTACCAGGAGATTCATTATCAATCAATTTATTATTGTAGTAAATGTTGTTCCTTTGATGAACTAGAAGTTTAAAATCTCTTAGTTCCTGATCCAATTCTGTAATAGTTTTCGATGGAGTTAAGTATTCTGATATGTTCGTACAATAATCATGGGCAACTATTAAAAAATTATCATACGTCAAATTTTTATTGTAGGTTCTTTTAGATACATAACTACTCAAAACTCTTAGAAAGAAATCAATAGGTTTTTCTATAGTGATTTCTTTTGTAAACTGATAATTTTTGAGTGCTTCATTACTGTTTTTGCTATTCTTTGTGATCAAAAACTTACAGCTCATTTCTGTTTCTAAAAGCGCATTGACGATATTAACACGATCTATATGACACGAAAGCACACTATTAATTTTATATTTGATTATTTTTTCTGTAGTAGCTTTAAGTTTAGATTCTTTCGTCTTGCCTTCTTTATATATAAAGTAGTTACTTAAAAATCTATCAAACAAATAATCAGTGTTTAAAATATTTTGGTTATAATTAAATATGCCTTCAATGATAGATTTTTGAAACGTATTAATTGCAGTAATTATTTCTGGCTGTTCTAGTATCTGTTTAGGGATAATGCTCGATTTCTTAATCTCTTTCAATTGTTTTTCAATATCAAATTCATCAATTATGGTCAAATTCTCTAATAAACTTTTTTTAAAACCTATATCAATATTAGACTTTTGTAAAGGAGTATATACTTCTATTAAGTTACCTATGTTTTCTTTTATGGGTTCAGTATTATCCGTATTAAAACTGTTATTAAATGTGGTTTTAATTTCTAACAATTCGGAGCTGCTATCAATGTCTTCTATTGAGTCAAATTCACGAGAAAAGTACCTATTTAATTCCTGATTAGTAGTTTTACCATCAAAAATCCTGGAAACATAATTTTGATTAAAGTAATCAATTTCAAATTCATTGGTTATTTTTTGTCCATCCATATCAAATAATTCACAATTATGGTTTTTCAAATATTCTAGCCTTTTTGAATCAACAATATCTATACTTTTTGTTTTTGATGCTACCATATCGATTAGTATTGATTTTCCTGAACCACGTCCACCAATAATTGAATTCAATTTCCGAGAAAGTTCAATCTCTTCACCATTAAAAATAATTTTTCCAATATTCTTATTCTTATCTATAGAGTCTATCTTCTCTTTTATGTTTTTTATTCGCGAAGAATCAGTACCAACCAACTGTATACCTCTAAACGTATTTAAACTATTAAAGTATACGGGGGGATGATCCAGGTAAGCTTTGACATCTTCATAACTAGTGCTGTCTGAAAATGACACAATAGATACTTCATTATCTTTGAGGAATTCCTCTAGAAATACTTTTGCATTATTGATTTCTTTATATCCGGATGTTTCCCAAAAACAAAAAAACTGATTAGCATATTTTTTTGCCGATAAATTGCTTTCTTCACTTGTCCATTCATGATTAATTGATCTTTTCCCTTGTTTAAATGCATGAGGACTAAGTAGAAATGTTAGTTTGTTGTCAACTAAATTTGTTACCAAAACTGAAAAATCTATTGGATTTTCACTGGTTATTTTGTGTTTATCAACAATCCCATTGATGATATTCGCAATTTCATTTAAATCATTTTTACTGTCATCGAAATATAATAATAGATGCTTACTATCTGTTGATGCTGAAAATCTTACATCAAGTTCGACACCTGGAACAACACTAATCAACGAATTCACATTCTTGAATTCATGGTATATTTCAGTATTAATTGAATTATGATCCGTGAATGAGATTAGTTTTAAATCTGGATAGGATCTGTATACATCATTGAGTTTTGAAACATACTCTTTCACAGTAAGACCTTTATACGCCTTACTTACTTTGGTACATTTGCATGTGTGTTGATGTAAATCCCATACATTTGATTCATGATTTATTTTCACCAATATTCACTCCTTTATAATGAGTCAAACAATTCTTTTACTGCTTCAGATAGCAAACTAAATGATTTCTTTCCTTCTTTGTTGTTTTCCTTTTTTGTTTTATATATTTCTCTCAATTTGGACCACTGTTCAGTACCTTTAATTTCACTGTACTTCTTTTGATAAAAGAATGATTGTTTAATAAGTTCTAAACCCATTTTTGTTTTCTCTACATCGATATATCTAATGATGTGTAATCCATCGCTTTCCGGACTTAACAGTGTTATATCATAACCATCATGAATCTCATTTTCACCGATTTTTTTTATTGTAATTGCTGATGTTGAGTCTTCTGCATATTTATAGCCACGTTCTTTAAAGAACAAATTGAAAGCATCCATAAAGTCCTGTTTTATAGCCTTATAGTCTTGACCTTTAATAGATTGATTAAATATGATTTGATAGTCAAGATCAAACCCTTTATTATGATGCCTTAAAACAAGATTCCTTTTAGCACTACCGACTAATCGATATTGATATTTGTAGTCAACTTTTTCTTTAATGAATTCTATTGCTTCATTGAATTGTTGCTTGTATGGAGCTAATTCTTTTTTGGTAACATATTCCATTTTTACATAACCTCTATGTTTATATACTTCGATAGTAATTGATTGTTTTCCTTATCTAAATTGCTTTGATTGACACTGTTCTTAAATGATTCATTCCAATTTGATGGTAATATTTTGTATAGTGATTTTAGGTGTGTATTGATATTACTTAAATTGTCCCTTATCGCTTCAATGGTGACTTCCTTATGACAATCAATTAACAAAAAATTATGATGCATTACCTTATTTCTCAACAATCTGATATTCTTAAGATCTGTTTTATCATAACCTAAATGGAAATAATCATTAAGGTCACATATTGTAGAAAAATCAAATGATGAATGCTTGAAAAAGTTATAATCAAATTTTTCTGAATGCTCCAGTCTTTCCAATGTATAATTATCAAGTTTAGCAATTGTTTTATTGCCTGTGTATTTTAAGCGATTCCATATCTCAGACTTCAAATACTCTTCTGCAGTAGCTAAATATCTATACAAATTATCACGCAATCTTTTATCATATCTTATCAACCCTTTAAAATCTTCAAGATTGACAAACTTATCATCTAAAAATAAAGAAATCGCTTTATAAACCACTTGATATACACCATAACCTCTAACTTTTAAATACAAATAATACTCATCATCTTTTTTTCCATTAACTAGTATATTCTCTTCGGTATTCATATTTACACCTCATTAATTTAATCAACGTGAAAAAAACCGATTTACTTAAAACAGTCGGTTTGTTTATGTGCCTATATGCTTTCCCCTGAACATTGGTTAGATAATGATTTGTCAAAACATCTTTATTAAATACCTTCTCCCACAAAGAACTTAATAAATCTGACACATTATGGCTT